>Ga0335075_10018068_pt1 | contig 10461 bp, 8 predicted proteins | sample Lox_Sample_24_FD_206723 | JGI IMG/M metagenome (GOLD analysis project Ga0335075, IMG submission 206723) | Soil microbial communities from Loxahatchee National Wildlife Refuge, Florida, United States - Lox_Sample_2.4 | ecosystem: Environmental > Terrestrial > Soil > Wetlands | place: USA: Florida... | reverse complement strand
GACGTTTGAGGGGTGATGCGGTCGACCATCGTTGACGGGAATGCGACGTGGGTGTCGATCCAGCGGGCCAGCGCGGGGTCTTTCAACGCGGCGAACGACACCAGCGCGGTCCGCGCCGGCTGCGTGTTGTCGGGAATGTTGTCGCAGCACAGCACCGTGAACGGGGAGGTACCGGCGCGGCGACGCCGGTCGAGTGCCTCGGTCAGGTAGGCCCACGCGGTTCCAAAGCAATTCGACGCGGAAAGATCGGCACGCACGTCGGGGTTGGCGGCGTCGAAGTCGCCGGTAACCGGATCCAAGAAGTACCCGGCGCCGGTGATAGTCAGGCTGACAACACGGGTTTGGGGATCAGCCAGGGCAGCACGGACCGCAGCGCTGTCGTTCGGCGCGTAGTGGACGGAGCCGATTGAGCCGACCACGCGGGCGGTTTGGAGGTCATGGCCGCGCTGCACAACGGTGTAAAGCCCATCTTGAGGCGACAGCAAGTCTTTGACGTCGCGGGAGTGCAGACTGACGCCGGTGACACCCCACTGATTGGAAACGCCCAAGCAGGCAAGGTCGTCGAAGTAGACGGCCTGATGCGCGCGGTGAAAGTTGCCCGCGCCGATATGAACGACACCCCGCTGAATGGTCGCTCTGTCGTAGGTTGGCACGTCGATCCGTTGCGAATGCAATCGCAATGTGGCATTGGAAAGCGGAACGCCGGCCGTGCGGCGTTCAGGGGCCACTTTCGATAGATAGTCGGTATACATTGCTGGCCGAACTTACCCATGGTGAAGGCAGTTCGCCGAGTGGCCGGGTCACCGTTACACCGGGTATTGCCGTTGTCATCAGCCGTTTCACCGGGCACCGTGAACTTCGCCACACTGTCATAGCTCGGCGTAGGTTTACACCATGGCGTCGCGGGTGAAGCTCACCAACGCCGACAAGGTGCTCTACCCCGCCAGCGGAACCACCAAGGCCGACATCTTCGCGTACTACACCGGCATCGCCGAGGTGATGCTGCCGCACATTGCCGGGCGCCCGGCCACCCGCAAGCGCTGGCCCAACGGCGTCGCGGAGCCGGCGTTCTTCGAAAAGCAGCTGGCCGCGTCGGCACCGGACTGGCTGCCGCGTGCCAGTGTGACGCATCGATCGGGGACCACCACGTATCCGATCATCGACAGCGCCGACGCACTGGAGTGGATCGCCCAGCAGGCCGCACTCGAGGTGCATGTGCCGCAGTGGCGGTTCGTCGCCGAATGGACACGAGGCGGCGAAGAACTCAAACCCGGCCCGGCGACACGCCTGGTGTTCGACCTCGACCCCGGCGAGGGCGTGACGATGCCTCAGCTCGCCGAGGTGGCCCACGCTGTCCGCGACCTGATCGCCGATATCGGCCTGACAAGCTTTCCGCTCACCAGTGGCAGCAAGGGGCTGCACCTTTACAGCCGGTTGGAGAAACCGGTCAGCAGCCGGGGCGCGGTGGTGTTGGCCAAACGTGTTGCACAGCAACTGGAAAAGTCGATGCCCAAGCTGGTCACCGCGACGATGACCAAGAGCCTGCGCGCGGGCAAGGTCTTCGTGGACTGGAGCCAAAACAGCGGGTCCAAGACCACCATCGCGCCGTATTCGCTGCGGGGACGGGAGTATCCGACCGTCGCCGCGCCGCGCAGCTGGGACGAACTCGACGACAAGAAGCTTCGTCAGCTGCGCTACGACGAGGTGCTGAAAAGGGTCGAGCGCGACGGCGACCTGCTGGCACCGCTGGACGACGATCTGCCAACGCCGGATCGGCTGTCCAGATACCGCAGCATGCGTGATCCATCGAAAACACCCGAGCCGGTGCCTAGTGCGAAACCCGCTGTTGGCCATGGCAATACATTCGTCATCCAGGAGCACCGTGCCCGTCGGCTGCATTACGACTTCCGCCTGGAGCGCGATGGCGTCCTGGTGTCCTGGGCGGTGCCGAAAAACCTGCCGGAGACCACCGCGGTCAATCACCTCGCGGTGCACACCGAGGACCACCCACTGGAGTACGGCGGGTTTGAGGGCACCATCCCGAAGGGGGAGTACGGCGCCGGCAAGGTGATCATCTGGGACTCCGGCACCTACGACGCGGAGAAGTTCAATGTCGACCCCGAAAAAGGGGAGGTCATCGTCACGTTGCACGGCCAGCGGATCTCGGGGCGCTACGCGCTGATTCAGACCAACGGCGACCAGTGGCTGGCGCATCGGATGAAGGACCAGAAGGTTTTCCAGTTCGACGAGCTGGCCCCGATGCTCGCTTCCGAAGGTTCGGTGGCGAACCTGAAAGCATCGCAGTGGACGTTCGAAGGCAAGTGGGACGGTTACCGGCTACTGGTCGACGCCGACCATGGCGAGGTGCGGCTGCGGTCACGCAATGGCCGTGATGTCACCAAGGAATTCCCGCAATTGCATTCTTTAGCGGCCAGACTCACCGATCACCGTGTCGTTCTCGATGGGGAGGTCGTCGCCCTCGACGCTTCCGGTGTGCCGAGATTCACCGAAATGCAGAACAGGGCGCGGGCCACCCGCATTGAGTTTTGGGCATTCGACCTGCTGTATCTGGACGGGCGGTCGTTGCTGCGGGCCCGCTACCGTGACCGTCGGCAGTTGCTGGAAACCCTGGCCGGTTCAGGGGGTCTGATCGTTCCCGAGCTGTTGCCCGGCGACGGCGCCGAGGCGTTGGAGTACTCGCGAAAGCACCAGTGGGAGGGCGTGATCGCCAAAAAGCGCGACTCCACCTATCAGCCTGGCCGGCGCTCCGCGTCGTGGGTCAAGGACAAGTATTGGAGCACCCAGGAAGTCGTCATCGGCGGTTGGCGTGCCGGCGAGGGTGGACGTACCAGCGGCATCGGCTCACTGCTGATGGGCATTCCTGCTGCGGGCGGACTGCAATTTGCGGGGCGGGTTGGCACCGGGTTCACCGAACGCGACCTGGCCCGGCTGAAGCAAACGCTCGCACCGCTGCGTACCGACGAATCCCCGTTCGAAGTAGCACTTCCTGCCCGCGACGCCAAGGGTGTGACATTTGTGGAGCCGAGGCTCGTCGGGGAGGTCCGGTACAGCGAGTGGACCCCGGATGGCCGGCTGCGCCAACCCAGTTGGCGCGGGCTGCGACCCGACAAGGAACCGAGTGAGGTGGTGTTGGAATGAAATGGGTCACCTTCAAAGACAATAACGGTGAGCGGGTCGGGGTGCTCTCCGGCGATGCGATCCACGTGCTGCGGCCGGGTGTGACCTTGCTCGAACTGATCGGACGCGGCGCAGCCGTACTGCAGGAACTAGGGCAGGACGCATTGCGCTTGTCGTCCAGTGTACCGCTGGACCAGGTGACGCTCGCGGCGCCGATCCCGCAGCCGCCGTCGGTCCGGGACAGCCTGTGTTTCCTCGACCACATGCGCAACTGTCAGGCGGCAATGGGCGGCGGCCGCGTGCTCAAAGACACCTGGTACCGGATTCCCGCCTTCTACTTCGCCTGCCCGTCGACCGTTCTCGGTCCCTATGACGACGCCCCGATGGCGCCCGGAAGTGCCTGGCAGGACTTCGAATTGGAGATCGCCGCAGTAATCGGAACGGCGGGCAAAGACCTATCGACCACCGAAGCCGAACAGGCCATCATCGGGTACATGATCTTCAACGACTGGTCGGCCCGCGATTTGCAACAGCTGGAGGGCCAACTGGCGATCGGGCAGGGCAAGGGCAAGGACAGCGGCGTCACGCTGGGCCCGTATCTGGTTACACCCGACGAGCTCGAGCCCTACCGCCGCGACGGCAAGCTGAGCCTGGAGGTGACCGCACTGGTTAACGACGAGGTGATCGGTTCCGGGTCGACCGCGGCGATGGATTGGAGCTTCGCTGAGGTGATCGCCTACGCCTCACGTGGGGTGATGCTAAGGCCCGGCGACGTTTTCGGTTCCGGCACCGTGCCGACCTGCACACTGGTCGAGCACCTGGACCCGACGGCACCGGAATCGTTCCGCGGCTGGTTGCGCGATGGTGACGTCGTCACGCTCAAAGTGCAAGGGCTGGGCGAGACCCGCCAAACCGTGCGGAAAACCCCCGCGCCGCAACCACTATCGGCACGACCGAATCCGGATGCCGTTCCCGGTGTCAAGCGAGTCAACCCGGCGCCGGCGAAAATCCCGTACACCCGCGGGTTGCACGAGGTAGCCGAGCGGATCTGGGCGTGGATGCTGCCGGACGGTGGATACGGCTGGAGCAACGCGGGGCTGGTCGCCGGCGAGGGCGCGTCGCTGTTGGTCGACACCCTGTTCGACCTGAAGCTGACCCGCGAGATGCTGGCCGCGATGGCGCCCATCACCGACCGCGCGCCGATCACCGACGCGCTGATCACCCACTCCAACGGTGACCACACCCACGGCAACCAATTGCTGGACCGAACGGTGCGGGTGATCGCCGCCAAGGGCACCGCCGAAGAAATCGCTCACGGCATGGCTCCGGAGATGCTGGTGATGACGCAGACCGCCGACCTGGGACCGGTTGCGACCGGGTATCTGCGAGAGCGGTTCGGGCCCTTCGATTTCAGCGGTATCTCGCTGCGCAACGCCGACCAGACCTTCGACGACCAGCTCACCATCGAGGTCGGCGGCCGAGAGCTGCACCTGCTGAATCTGGGTCCGGCCCATACCGCTGCGGACTCGGTTGTGCACGTGCCGGACGCCGGCGTGCTGTTCGCGGGGGATTTGCTGTTCATCGGCTGCACGCCGATCGTGTGGGCCGGTCCGATCGCCAACTGGGTTGCGGCCTGCGACGCGATGATCGCGTTAGACGCACCTACGGTGGTGCCTGGCCACGGCCCGGTCACCGATCCCGACGGCATCCGTGCGGTGCGCGGGTATCTCGTTCACGTTGCCGAGCAAGCCGAAGCCGCCTACCGCAAGGGTCTGTCGTTCGTCGAGGCGGCCGATGGCATCGACCTCGGCGAGTACGCAAGCTGGCTGGACGCCGAGCGCGTGGTCGTCAATGTTTACCAGCGTTATCGCGAACTCGACTCGGGCACACCGCAATTGCCGGCCTTGGGATTATTGGCGATGCAGGCCGAGTGGTTCGCTAAGCATTCATGACGCTCGGGATTCGGCCCGCTCAGCATTGTGTCGCGGCGCGCACCAGTTGCCGTCGACCTTCAACGCGGCCGTTGGTATTTGAAGGCGCATCGCCGTCCCGGCCAGCGGCCAGGCTCGCCGCCGTCACCTCGAGACAGAAACCCTGCATGCCGGCCGCCGCGCCTTGCGTGTCATAGAACGGCGCGCCGATCATCACCAGGTGATGCACGCGATGACGGGTGTCCAGGATACGGTGGCGTGAGCTGAACGGACGCTGGGTGCGACGGACATCCTGCAGGGCCGCCGCTACCTCATGGAAATCGTCGAGATGCACGTGGGACACCACCAATAAAGTGCTTGGCGCCGTGGTCCCGGGCTGGTAGCCGTGCATACGGTCGACCTGCGGTGACCATATCCACCGGTCGTTGTCGAAGTAGAACCGGAACCAACCCAGATGCTGCGACCAATCAGCCGCCAGGGGTTGGTGGCGCCGGCCGTCGTGGCCAGCGTGAGTGAGCAGACGGTTGGTAGTGTCCATTGAGATACCCATTTCCTGGTGGATCACGCCCTGAGTCGGGGGCGCGCGGCGGCTACCGGCGGATCGCCCGGACGAAGCCGATCGAGGCGGGCGCACTCGCCTGCGCTTTGGCCTCGAGCGGCGCCAATCCGGCCGTGTCGAATAGGTCGGCCAGCACGAAAGCGGCGGTGTCCCACCCCTGGCCACGCAGATGGGCCGCGACATCGGTGTGCTCGCCCGGGTAGGTCAAGTCCGGGATGTGCAGGTCCAGGCCATGCTCGCGCCAGCGGTCGGTCATGATCCGGGCCTGCCGTTGCGCCTCCTCGGTCTGACCGCGCACCGATCCGTAGTCAGCGGAGAATCGGCTGCCCGCGATGCTCAGCGCTGTGACGTTATCCAGCAAACGAACTTCGGCCTCGGGCGGCAAAAATCCGATGAGCACCCCCTCGGCCAGCCACGCCGTCGGTTGGGTGGCGTCGAAGCCCGCGCGTTGCAGCGCCGCCGACCAATCCTCACGAAGGTCGATGCCGACCGGCCGGTGCTCGGCGCCGGGCACCGCGCCCAGTTCGGCCAGTGTGGTGGTCTTGAACTCGATCACCTCGGGCTGATCGAGTTCGTAGAGGGTGGTGCCTGCCGGCCAGGAAAGCCGGTATGGGCGGGCATCCAGCCCCGACGCCACGATCACCACCTGGCGCAGGCCCGCGGCGCCGGCCTCGGCGAAGTAGTCGTCGTAAAACCGGGCTCGGGCGGCAAACGTGTCGACCATCCGGGGAAACCCGACACCGTCGTCGACGTCGGCGAAGTCCAGTTCACCGCTGGCCACCTCGGTGAAAAGGTCCAGCCCGACCGCGCGAACCAGCGGCTCGGCGAAGGGGTCGTTGATCACCGGATCGGGGCGTCGGCTGGCCGCCGCCCGGGCGGCCGCGACCATGGTGGCGGTGGCACCGACGCTGCTGGCCAAATCCCAACTGTCGCGATCAGTTCTTGCCATCTGCGCTCCTCGGAAAATTTCGCCTCCGCAATCCACGGTAGGCGCTGGCTGCTCTACGTTTGCTGTATGACCGCTGTGGATTTGGCAACGCTCGAGGACAACATCGCCGGCGTCACCTTGAACCGGCCCAAGCGCCTGAACGCCATCGATGGTTCGCTGATGGACGCCATGGACGACGTCCTGGATGTGCTGGGCACGGGCCAGTTCCGCGCGGCGATCCTGACCGGCGCGGGCCGTGGATTCTGCGCCGGCGCCGACCTGAGCGGCACCGGAGAGGCTTGGACGAAAGCGACGCCACGGACCCCACCATTCAAGGTCAACTACGACGCCCAGGTTCGGCTGGCCGATCTCTACACCCGGATCTACGAGTTGCCGATACCGGTGATCGCCGCGGTCAACGGTGTCGCAGTCGGCGGCGGGTTGGCGTTCGCGCTGCACTGTGACATCCGGATCGCCTCGCAGCAAGCTCGATTCGGTTCGGTTTTCATCAAGGCGGGGTTCTCGTCGATGGACATGGGGACCAGCTACCTGCTGCCGAAGATCGTCGGAGCAGGGGTGGCGCGCGAGCTGATGCTGACCGGCCGCATCTTCGACGCTGACGAGGCCTACCGGATCAGCCTGGTACACGAAGTGGTGCCGCCGGACGAGCTGATGACGGCGGCGCTGAAGATGGCCCGCTCGATCGTGGAGAACAACGCCTACGGGGTATGGCAGACGAAGATCGGCCTCAACACCGCGCTGGACGCCCCAAGTCTGCGGCATGCCAAGGAGATCGAGAACCGTACCCAGATCCTGAGCGGGTTCACCAACAACCCGCTTGAGGCAGCCAAGGCGCATCAGGAGAAGCGGGCACCGGTGTGGGATCCGCTGTAGCCGTTAGGCTTTGGCGATCACGTTCTCGGCGAACATCTCCAGGTTGCGGATTTTGGTGTCGAGCGGCTCGGTGTCGGGTCCGATGATGTAGGGGATCCGGAAGCCCACGATGACGTCGGTGACACCTTTGTCCTCGAGCCGCTTGACTCCATCGAGGGTGAAGCCGTCGGCCGAGATGACGTGGATCTCGAACGGGCCGCTCTTGCCCTCTTCCTCTCGGAGCTGCTGCACCCGCCCGATCAGCCGGTCGAGTTCGTCCGGGTCGCCGCCACCGTGCATCCAGCCGTCGGCCCGTGCCGCACGCCGCAGTGCGGCATCGGCGTGCCCGCCGATCAGGATCGGAATCGGCTGTGTCGGAGCGGGAGTCATCTTCGTCTTGGGTATGTCGTAGAACTCACCGTGGTACTCGAAGTAGTCGCCGCTGGTCAGCCCGCGGATGATCTCGATGCACTCGTCAATTCGCTTGCCGCGCTTCGCGAACGGCACGCCCATCAACTCGTAGTCTTCGGGCCACGGGCTGGTACCGACGCCGAGGCCCACCCGGTTGCCGATCAGCGCCGCCAGAGAACCCGCCTGCTTGGCCACCAGAGCCGGCGGCCGGATCGGAAGCTTGAGGACGAAGAAGTTGAACCGCAGCGTCGACGTCACCGCGCCCAGGGCGGCAGTCAGCACGAACGTCTCGATGAACGCCTTGCCGTCCAGGAATTCACGGTTGCCGTCGGGCGTGTACGGATACTTGGAGTCCGACTCGAACGGATAAGCGACGCTGTCTGGAATCGTCATGCTGGCGTAGCCGGCCGCCTCGGCGGCTTTTGCCAGCGGAATGTAGAACGTTGGGTCGGTCATCGCCTCCGCATAGCTGAACCGCACGCCGTCTCCTTCGCGAGTTAGCCGTAACCACCCACCAAATACTAGGACGTGTGACCAGCGAAGGGGCCACCCTCGACTGTTGCCCGGTTTCCTGGAGCGGGGGAGAATGGCCCGCATCTGGCGATCGAAGCAGGCGATCGGAGCGGACGGATGACGGCGAGTCGACCGAGCGGACTCATCCGCGAAGTCGCGGAGTTGGTGCAAACCTTGCAGCGGCAGCAGAACACCGACATCGACACGGTCCTCGCGGAGTTGACGCAGAGCGCGGTCAGCGCCATGCCCGGCGCGCAATACGCCGGCATCACCATTGCGTCCCGCAACGGGAAGGTGCGAACAGCCTCGGCGACCGACCGCTACCCGGCGCTGCTCGATGAAATCCAGCAACGATATGAGCAGGGACCGTGTCTGTCGGCAGCCTGGGAACACCCGGTCATCCGGATCAACAATATGGCCCTCGAAAACCGTTGGCCGGCTTACTGCCAAGCGGCCGCCAGAGAAACTCCGATCCGGTCGGTTATGTCGTTCCAGTTGTTCGCCAACAACCACGATATGGGAGCGTTGAACTTCTACGCCAAGCAACCACATGCGTTCGACGACGAAGCGGCGGAGCTGGGGCTGATCCTGGCCACCCACACCGCGGTGGCGTGGAATATGGCGCGCCGCGACGAGCAGTTCCGCAGCGCGCTGGCATCCCGCGACATCATCGGCCAGGCCAAAGGCATGATCATGGAGCGGTTCAAGATCAATGCGGTACAGGCGTTCGAATTGCTCAAGCGGCTATCGCAGAGTTTGAATACGCCATTGGCGGCGGTGGCCCGCCAGCTGGTCGAGTCTGAATATTACAGCTGGTGACCATCGCAGAGCCGGGGGCGGCGGGCCGGGACGCCGCGGCGGCGCTCCACGATGCCGCCGCGGTCGTGCAAAACGAGGAGTGGTAGCTGTTGGCCAGGACTGTGGGTCCATCAACTGCAGCGCGCCGTGACGCCACCCTCGAGAGCTTGGAAGCCGGTGCGAGTCACTCGGATCTGAGTGGGTCAGGACCCCCGCGAATCTCGCGTGTACCGCAAAAGGGCTTCGAATGATTCGTCCGTCTTCGCGTCCATTTCGTCCCGGCCGCCGACCACCGGTCGGGAGGCTGAAGGCTACTCGGGTCAGAGCTGATTTTCGGGGCCCAGGACCGCCCAGACCGTCTTTCCCGACGGCGTCGGGGTGCTACCCCAAGCGCTGCAGATCGATGCCACGATCGCCAGACCGGACATCCGCTCGCCGCCGCGATACGGATCCTCATGGCGGGCCGCCGTCGTCGAGCTGTCGTCCTGCACCGAGATGACTACAGCCGTGCCGTCGGATTCAAGTATCAGCACCGGCGCTGCGGCGGTGTGCTGCAGCACGTTCTCGACGAACACGTTGACAACGACGGTAGCCACCGGGATGAGATCGACGAGGGCCCAGTTGCCGAGCCATTCGGCCACGAATTGGCGGCTCCTGCGCAAGCTGGCAAGGGAGGCGGGCAATTCCGTGCGAACCCGGAACAGGGCACGTCGACCGTCGATGAGAGCACCCATCGCCGCCTCAACGGTGGCGTGCACCGGGACGTATCGCGTTATACCCATGCGCGTCATGGTTTTCCGCCTTCTGGCGTCCGCGCACACCAGATAGATCGGAACGCCGGGCCAAGTCCTGACGTGCCAGCGCGCGCTGGTGAAAACCGCCCATGCCGAGGATGCCGGAACGTGGAGCGCGTTGACGTCGATCAGTACCGCCCGCGGTTCTTCCAACGCCGCCTTGATGATTGCGTCGCGCACGTTGAGGTAGGTGCTGCTATCGAGCACTCCGTCGACGGTGAGCACACAGACGGTTCCCGCCCCGTCCGCGGAAACCACCACCGAACTGGTCGGCCTACCCATCGAAGTGTCCGCTTTTGGTGTAGGCCTCTTGCAGGCTGCCAATCGCGATCCGCAACGCGCTCGCGTTCTCGTCGTCGCGTGAGTGCAGCAGTGCATTGGCCGTCCACGCATGACCGACGTGGCAACGATAATTGCCTTCGCTCACCGAGATCAGGATCCCGTTGCAGTCTGGGCACGTGTATGCGGGTGGCGGGCCCGGCGCCTCGGCATCGATTTTAGTCGACAGCCGTCGTG
>Ga0335075_10018067_pt1 | contig 10462 bp, 9 predicted proteins | sample Lox_Sample_24_FD_206723 | JGI IMG/M metagenome (GOLD analysis project Ga0335075, IMG submission 206723) | Soil microbial communities from Loxahatchee National Wildlife Refuge, Florida, United States - Lox_Sample_2.4 | ecosystem: Environmental > Terrestrial > Soil > Wetlands | place: USA: Florida... | reverse complement strand
TCCGGCTCACCGGGGAGTTGGCGGACGGTTGGCTGCCAAGCTCGCCGTACGCGCCGCCCGAGCAACTCGCGGGAATGAACGCGATCATCGATGACGGCGCGGCCGACGCCGGCCGGGCGCCGCGCGCCGTGCGCCGTCTGTACAACATCTCCGGTTCCTTCGCCGGTAGCGGCGCGGAGTTCCTGCAGGGGCCGCCCAAGGTCTGGGCCGAGCAGTTGACCGGGCTTGTCCTTGACGAGGGGATCAGCGGCTTCATCCTCACGGTCAATGACGGCGCGGCCATCGACCAGTTCGCCGCCGAGGTCGTGCCCGCCGTCCGGAAGTTGGTGGCCGCCGAACGCGCGGGCCACGGCTCACGGCCGATCACCGAGGCGGGGGTCGCCAGCGCCACTACGACCGGGGCGGCGACGACGGCGACAACAGCGACAACAGCCGCGGCGCTTGGCGTGGAACCGACGCCCGACGACGGGGTACGGCTCAGTGCCGAGCGGCCATGGGATGAATCGGAGCGCCCGCACGGGCCGCGCCCGCCGGCCAACGCCGCGTACAGCGCGGCCGGACGCGCGCTCGCCCGGGAGCTTGTCGCGGTGCACAACCACCTGCGCGACGAACTATCCCAGCTCAGGGACATGATCGGCCAGGTCGCGGCGGGCAACCTCGATCCGGGCACGGCTCGGTCGGAGATCGCCAAGCTCACGATGCGGCAGAACCAGTGGACCGTCGGTGCCTACTGCGAGAGCTACTGCCGGCTGGTTGGGATGCACCACACGCTGGAAGACCAGTCGTTGTTCCCAGGACTCCGCTCACTCGACCAGGGGCTGTCCCCGGTGGTCGACCGGCTCCACGCGGAGCACCTGGTGATCGCGGGAGTCCTCGAGCGGGTGGACACGGCCCTGGTCACACTGGTCACCCACCCGTCGGCGGGCATGGCGCAACTCCGCTCGGCGGTGGACCTGCTCACCGACACGCTGCTGTCGCACCTGTCCTATGAGGAGGGCGAGCTCGTGGAGCCGCTGGGCAGGCTGGGCCAGGCGCTTTAGGGCCGTCCGTTACCCGGGAATGGTCCAGGCGCGCTCCGGCGTGATGCGGATGGCCGTGCTGTAGCTGTCGTACCACTCCCGCGTGTTGCCCATCCCCTCGATCAGGCCGAGGTACTTGTCGATCACGCCCGGGACGTCCGACGGCAGCGGCGCGCCCGCGACCACGGCGGCGCTTCCGGAGATCACCACGACGTCTCCGCCGTCTTCGGTGGAGTTGAAGTGCAGGGAGACGTGGTCGTTGGCGGCGATGTGTCTGAGCTTCGCGGCGTCCGGCATCGAGTACACGGTGATGGCCGTCCCGTCCCACAGGAACCAGACCGGCCGGGGCGCGGGGCGCCCGGTCGGCGTGACGGTCGTCAGCCAGGCGATGTGGTCGTTGACGAGGTGCTTTTCGATCTGCTCGGTGAGCTCGAATGCCATGACAAAAAGCCTAGACCCGCGTCAGTTTCCGCCCGGCCCGCCCCTTGGCGCGCGACGGCCCGGAATCAGACTACGAGCGGCCCGCCTGCAGGCCGGCCAGCAGGTCTTCCAGCTTGTCCCAGCTGGCCTGCGCGCCATCGTTTACCTGGAAGTGATCGCCGAGGTTCTCCGGGGTCTTGAACTCCAGGATGTCGGTGAGGGTCGTGATGCCGCCGTCCTCGGTCAGCGTCATGGTCTCGACCGCCTCGTCGTCCGGCCACCCTTCGAACAGCCAGGTGCAGACAATCCGGGTGGGCCGCTCGATCTCGAAGAAGGTGCCACGGAATGAGCACTCCTTGTCCCCCGGGGCGTACCACGCATAGTGATACTCCCCGCCCACGCGCAGGTCGATCTCGCAGATGTGCAGCGACACGTCGTCCGCTGGGAACCACACGCGGACGTGCTCAGGCTTGGTCAGTACGTCGAATACCAGCGCCAGCGGCGCTTCGAATTTGCGCTGCATCGTAACCGCGCGGTCGGTGAACTCGAAGGTCGCCGAGCCATGTCGAGTCGTTGTCATGGTGCTCCTTCTTTGTGCTGGTCGGGTTTTCCTGCCTGACGCTGAAGCTCAATGAGGTAGTCGTCCATCCGGTCGAGCCGTTCGTTCCACAGGAGCTCGTACTTCGTGACCCAGTCGCGCAGCGGTCGCAGGGACGCCGGATTCAGGCGGTAGAGATGACTGCGTCCCACCGCGCGACACCGGACGAGCCCCACTTCGCTCAGGACCCGCAGGTGCTTGGACACCTGGGGCTGGGGGATCGCGAGCTCGTCGACGATCGCACCGACCGACTTCTCCCCCTCAACCAGAACGTCGAGGATGTCGCGGCGGTGCGCCTCGGCGATCGCGTTGAAGACGTCGGCGGTGGTGGAGGCTCGGGCCACGCTCCGACTTTATATGTCCACATGGGAATATGTAAAGAAGGAGTGGTACCACCACGTCAACATCAGCTGTACTTTCCTCGTGCACGGGAGATACCAAAGGCCGGCTCCACCTCGGAACCGGCCTGTGACGTGCGGTGGAGCTTAGGGGACTCGAACCCCTGACCCTCTGCTTGCAAAGCAGATGCTCTTCCAGCTGAGCTAAAGCCCCGAGATTTACACCGTTCAGGGTACCAGCGCTTGCTCGTGCGCGTGGAGCACGATGATCGCGGCGCCCAGCGCTCGTAGACAACCACTCACGTGAGCACTAGAGTAAACAAATCGCTACGCACAGTTACCAGGGGGAGATCCAGTGGGCGTTGTCTGGGGCGAGGGTGGGGGTCCGGTGAACCAGCGCGGTCGGGCGGCCGGCGCTGACATCTCCGTCTGGCTCGGGCGCCTTATCCGCGTGCTGTGGCGACGGTTCTTCATGCACGGCGGTCAGTCGTAGGCCAGCAAGGGGAACCTACTTGAGCAGGCGGGAAAGCCGACGGTCGGCTAGCGGCTTGCCGCCGGTCTGGCAGGTGGGGCAGTACTGGAGCGAGGAGTCGGCGAAGGAGACCTCGCGTACCGTGTCGCCGCAGACCGGGCACGGCTGGCCCGTCTTGCCGTGCACGCGCAGCCCGGTCTTCTTCTCGCCCTTGAGGTCGGCCGCCGCGAGGCCTGCCGAGCGCTCCACCGCCTCACGGAGCGTGGCCACGATCGCGGCGTGCAGCGTGGCGACCTCATCGGGGGTAAAGCTTGACGCGAGCTTGAACGGCGACATCTTTGCCGCGTGAAGCACCTCGTCGGAGTAGGCGTTGCCGATTCCCGCGATGATGTGCTGGTCCCGGAGGACGCCCTTGATCTGGGTCCGCCGGCCCTTGAGTATCGCGGCGAGCGCGTCGACGTCAAAGTCGTCACCGAGCGGCTCGGGCCCGAGGGTCGCCACCCCAGGCACGTCGGCGGCATCCCTGACCAGGTAGACAGCGAGTCGCTTCTGCGTGCCCGCCTCGGTGAGGTCGAACCCGGACCCGTCATCAAGGATGAACCGGAAGGCCAGCGGGCTCTTGCCCGGCTTGACCGGCTTATCGGGCATGTCGTCCCGCCAGCGCAGCCAGCCGGCCCGGGCGAGGTGGAAGACCAGGTGCAGGCCGCCGTCGGGACCCGCGGCCGTCAGGTCGAGAAACTTGCCGCGCCGTCCCACGTCGGCGATGGACCGCCCGGTCAACGCGGACAGCGGCGGGTCGAAGGTCTTCAACACGGCGAACGACGCCGCGTCGGCACGGGCGACGACGCGGCCCTTGGCGTGCTCGCGCAGGAAAACGGCGAGCGCTTCGACTTCCGGCAGCTCCGGCATAACTACGAGTGTAAGAGGTGCTTCCCGCGATTCAGTTCGCGCTCGATACCGCGGCGACGAGGTCGGGAAGCGCCGTGATGCTGTCGAGCACGTGGGTCGCGCCCGCTTCGAGCAGGGCGGCGGCGCGGCGGCCGCTGCCCAGTCCAACGAGGACTCCGGCCCCGGCGCGGTAGCCGGACAGCACCCCGTCGGGAGTGGCGCTGACCACGGCCACCTCGCGCACGTCGGCGGCGCCGAGCCGGAGCATCGCGGTGAGTACCGGGTCCGGCCAGGGGAAGCCACGCGGCGCCTCGTCGCCGCAGAGGACCAGGTCCGCCGCGTGCAGCAACCCGAGGAGCTCGCCGCACGAGCGCCGCGACAACATCGTGAGCAGGCAGATCCCGGCGCCGGACCCCGCCATCTTGCCCATCGCGTCGGCGACGTCGACCGGAAGGTCAAGCCCGAACCGCTGCGCGGCCGCACGGAACGAGCGCTCGAACGCGAGCAACGCCGCCTGAGAGCGGGGCTCGTCGCCATCGAACAGGTCGCGCAGCACGGCGGCCGGCGCCCGCCCGTACGAGCGGTCGAACCTCACCATCGAGCGGGCGTAGTCCCGCGTCCCCGCGACGATTCCCTGCGTCGCGATCGCCTCGGCGAAGGCGCGCTCAACGACGGAATCGTCGATGACGATGCTCGTGAGATCGAAGCAGACGAGCGAGATCGGGGGTGAGTCAGTCATCGCACGCGCCTAAGGGGGTAAGCGCCGGATCGGTCGGCGATCAGCAGATGTCAGTAGTCATCGGAGGCGGTTGCCTCGCTCCAGAGGTCGAGGTCGGCCCGCTGGGCCTGGACCTTCCGCCACACCGCGAAGCCGCCAAGAACAACCGCGATGAGGATCAGTAGCTTCTTCATTCCGCTATGCTACCGGCCTCCGGCGCTCACCGCTCGCCCGGTGAGGTCCTGCTCAAGCTGTTGCAAGGACCTGCCCTTGGTTTCCGGCACCTCACGCCAGAAGTAGAGCAGCGCGACCAGGGTCAGGCTGCCGAACAGGAGGAAGACCCCCATGGCACCGATCGCGTTCTTGATGGTGAGGAACGAGATCGTGACCACGAAGTTCGCCGCCCAGTTAGCAATGGTCGCCACGCTCATCGCCGCACCGCGGATCGTCAGCGGGTAGATCTCCGCGATCAGCAGCCAGAAGACCGGGCCGAGGCCGATCGCGAACGAGCCGGTGTAAATGAGCAGGCCGAGGATCGCGGTCACCGCCGCCGCGCCGTGCAGTTGCTCGCCGCCGGCGAAGCTGAACGCAGTGACGAACATGCCGACCGCCATCCCGACCGTCCCGATGAGCAGCAACGTCCGGCGGCCGACCCGGTCGAGCAGGCGGATCGCGATGATCGTCATGATCACGTTCACGCCGCCGTTGACAACGTTGGCGAGCAGCGAGGCGTGGGTGCCGAACCCCGCCTCTTGCAGCAGCGTGGGAGCGTAGTAGATCACGGTGTTGATGCCGGTGATCTGCTGGAAGATGGCGAGCAGCACGCCGATGGCGATGAGCGGCCGCAACGTCGGGGTGAGCAGGTCCCGCGTGCGGAGATGTTCCATCTCGGTCACCCGGTGTACCTCGGCGATCTCCGGCTCGATCTCCTCGGGGGCACGCAACCGGGAAAGAACCCGCCGCGCATCGTCGTCGCGGCCGCGCATGACCAGCCAGTGCGGCGATTCCGACTGAAAGAGCATGCCGACGAACAGCAGCACGGCGGGGATGGCGGCCAGGCCGAACATGAGCCGCCAGCTCTTCGTGTCGGACAGCCAGTAGTCCGCCAGGTAAGAGACCAGGATGCCGATGGTGATCGCGAGTTGGTTCAGCGAGACGAGCCCGCCGCGGATGCTCGGCGGCGCCGCCTCTCCGATGTAGAGCGGGACGACCATCGAGGCCGACCCCACCGCGAGCCCGATGACGACCCTGGCGGTCAGCAGGACGGCGAAGGCGGGGGAAAACGCGGCCAGCAGGACGCCGACGATGAAGATCAGCGCGGTGACGAGCACGGTGGGCCGCCGCCCGATCCGGTCGGCGATCCGCCCGGCGAACAGCGCGCCCACGGCCGCGCCGACGAGCAGGAGGCTGGTGACAAGCTCCTGCTGGAAGGAAGAGAGGCCGCCGAAGTCGTTCTTGAGGAAGAGCAGCGCGCCGGAGACGACTCCCGTGTCGTAGCCGAACAGCAGCCCGCCGAGAGCGGTGATCCCCGACGAGATGACAACGTTGCGCCGGATGGACTGGTCGACCGTCGCCGACTGTTGCGTAGAGTGCCCCGCTGCCATGACATCCCCCCGCCACGTGCGATTACGACAGCCCCTACAGCCCCATGTCACGCACGTGCAACAAGAATCCCCGCTCTCGCTGGGCTCAAAACTCGGCCCGCAGCCCACGGCCTGCGCCGGCTCCCGCCGTGACCTGGCCCGGTTTGGTGTGATTTGCTAGTTGCCATGCGTGACGATGATCCGGTCACGGGACGGCGGATGCTGACCGGCTCGGCCTATGCCGACGACCGGCATCTCCGGTCCCGCATGGCGATCTACGCGTACGCCGAGAAAGCGGCGGACCGGGGGTGGCGCACGTCGGTGATCCCGTGGGACGGGACGCAGATCGTGGCCGATGTGGGCTGCGGCAACGGCTTCGACCTGCGCCAGATAGTGCCGCAGGGCCGCTGCCGCCACGCCATCGGACTTGACCTGTCCGCCGGGATGCTGCGCTCGCTGGCCGACCTGCGCCAGTCCGGCCGCCTGGCGCTTGTCCAGGCCGACGCGCAACGGCTCCCGCTGCCCGACGGCGGCGTTGACGTGGCCCTGGCCATGCACATGCTCTATCACGTGCCCGACATCCCGGCCGCCATCGGGGAACTGCGCCGCATCACCAAACGGGACGGAACCGTGCTGGCGTCCACGAACAGCCCCGGCACGCTGTCCGAGATCAATGACCTGCTGGACGCCGCCGTCTCCAGCCAGCTTGGCCACCGGGTTCGGGCCGTGTCCCCGCTGGGCTTCAACACGGAGAACGGCGCGGCCATGCTGGGCCGGGAGTTCTCCAGCGTCACCCTGCGCACCCTCGCCGTGCCGCTCTCAATCCCCAGCGCACAGCCCGTGCTTACCTACGTGGCCAGCATCCGCGAACCCCTCATCGCCGAGATCGGCGAGCCCGTCGACTTCGACGCGGTGCTCGACGACATGGGCGTGCGGCTCGAAGGGATCATCAACGCCCAGGGCAGTTTCCACACCGCGAGCCACATGGGCGTCTTCGTCTGCCACTAACGCCTCGGCCGAGCGGCCGACGTCCATCCTCAGCCCAAGGTCCGGTGACTTACGGCGATTTCGTGAAATCCGGCAGGGCGGGGACAGGAGCAGGGCGGGGACAGGGACAGGGCAGGGGCGGGTGCAGGGCAGGAGTCGCCGCGAGAATCCCGGGCACGTGCGCACAGGGCACGTGCACACCGGGGCGCGAGGAGTTGGCCGCTCGCTCTGGCCCCACTGGGCGCTCCAGTCCTCATTGTCGGTGAACTGACCATTTTCCCGCCCGTTTCGCCCCACTTTGGCAGTGCAGTTCACCGACAATGATGCGTTTCACCAACAAAGAAGACAAAGAAGAGGTCGCCGGCGCTACCGGGTGCGGCAACTGCGGCCACAGGTATCACGCGGCTAACGCCACGTGGCGCCGCTACCCGAAGCTGGCTGAGGAACCCGGCGGCGAGGACAGCGCAGCGGCATAGGGAAGCGGCGCAACACCGTGGTGCCGTGTGGGGAACGGGGTCGGCGGCTCCGCCCGTGAATGCGAAAAGCCCCCGTCACCAGGGGCTTCGCGTCTTCTCGTGGGGGTACGTGGACTTGAACCACGGACCTCTTCCTTATCAGGGAAGCGCTCTAACCGACTGAGCTATACCCCCGCGGGGACGGTGTCCCGTAAAGAAGACTTCGCTACTCTATCGCATCGCGCCGAGTGCTTCAGTCCGTCTCGCGGAGAGTCACCTCGATGCCGCCGATGGTCTTGGCGATCAGGTTGTAGATCACCGATCCGACCGTGGCCATCGCGGTGATCAGCACGATGTTCAGCGCGCCGAGCAGGGCCGTGTAGCCGAGGATCCGCGACGCGGAGAACCAGTGCGATATGTCCGTACCTGAGTTGCTCTGGCTCGAGGTGATCGACGACACCGTGTTCTGTAGCGAGTCGAAGACGCCGAGCGCGGACAGCACCATGTACAGCACGGCCACGGCCACGAACAGGATGACGAACGCGACGAGCGAGGCCACGAAGCTGAACTTCATGACGGACCAGGGCTCGACGCGCGAGAGCGTCAGCATCGCCTGGCGCTTGGTCGGCTTGCGCGGCTGGGTGTTCCCGACCGAAGCGCGCCGCTGCCGCTGCCAGGCGGAGGTCACCGAGCTCGCCAGCCCGGCCGCCGCCCCGGTGACGGTCGCGGTCGCACCGGCCGAGAACCCGTTGCGCGGCGCTTGACCGTTCGCCGACGGGGTCGCTTCCGGTGCGCCCGCCGGGGCCGGCCCCGAGTAGCGGGAGGGCGGCGCGTAACTCGCGCTCGAGTACGGCGATCCGGAACCCGAGTACGAGGAACCCGAGTACGAGGAACCGGAACCCGAGGAGCCCGAACCCGAGGAGTACGAGGACGTCGACCCCGAGTAAGGCGAACCCGTCCCGGTCGGCGCGGTGGACGGGGAGGCGGTCGGCTTGGCGGACATTGGCGTCGCCGCCGCGGCGACGGAGGGAGACGAAGTCGCGGAGTCGGCCGACTCCGCCGTCCCCGTCTTCTCGTCCGTTAGCCAGCCGCCGTCATCCGAGCTCATCGTCGGCTGGCTCCCTTGCCGCTCGCTGCCACGCCCGTTGTCCACGGGAGACTTGTCCACCGCCGACCCGAACGAACCGCCGGACCGTGCCTTCGCCTTGCCGATCGTCTCGGCCGGCAGCGGCACCTTGGTACCCGATGCGGCTTCCGTCGTGCCTTCTTCACCGGTCGCACCGGACGCACCGGACGCCGCGGGCTCACCGTCGCCGGCCGAGGCCTCGCCGCTAGCGGCGGCATCCCCAGGAGTACCGGTGTCCTCGGAGTCCTCGGAAGCAGAGGAGTCACCGTTGGCGCTGTCGGCCCGCCGTGAGGTTCCGGAGCGTGACTTTCCGGTCCTCGTCCGTGATGATGACATGATGCCATTGTCAACGATCGTGTCCGTCGCTTCCCCAACCGGGTCGGCATTCAGACTTGGGGGCGCCATGATGAGCGGCGGTTGAGTCGTTTGCCCCGCCTCGTCCACGCCGTCCTCCTCGGTACTCACTGGTGCACTTATGTACCTTTGCGCTGACACTATCCGAGACCCACGCACATGTCAGACGCAGCTACCCCCCGGTTAGTTGCGTTAATCACTTATTCGTTACCCGGATCTCCAGGTTCGGCGTTCGTGACGTCGTCAACAACGTCATCCACAGGCTCGTCCACAGCGTCATCCACAGGTTCATCCACAGACTCGGACTCCGCGTTGCGGGCCAGCGCGACCACGCTATCCCCCGGTGCGAGGTTCATCAGCCTGACGCCCATCGTCTGGCGTCCCGACTGCTTCACCTCTCCGGCCCTCGTCCTGATGACGCCGCCGGCCGAGGTGATGGCGAACAGCTCGTCCTCGGGCCGGACCATCAGCGCGCCCACGAGCCCGCCGCGGTCCTCGACGATCCGGGCCGTGATGACGCCGAGGCCGCCCCGGCCACGGAGCGGGTAATCGTCGATCGGCGTCCGCTTGGCGTACCCGCGATCGGTCGCCACCAGCACGTCCTCGCCCTCGCGGACCACGTACATGCCAAGCAGCTCGTCGCCGTCGTTGAACCGCATGCCGATCACGCCGGAGGTGGCCCGGCCCATCGGCCGCAGCTGCTCGTCGCTCGCGTTGAACCGCAGCGCCTGCGCGCCCTTGCTGACCAGCAGCAGGTCCTCGGACGGCGACACCAGCGCCGCGCTGATCACCTCGTCGTCCTCGCGCAGGTTGATCGCGATCAGCCCGCCAGAACGGGCGGAGTCGTACTCGGAAAGCCGCGACTTCTTCACCAGGCCAGAACGGGTCGCGAGCACCAGGTACGGCGCGACGGCGTAATCCTTGAGCGTCAGCACCTCGGCGATCTGCTCGTCCGGCTGGAAGGCGAGCATGTTCGCCACGTGCTGGCCGCGCGCGTCGCGCCCGGCGTCGGGCAGTTCGTACCCCTTGGCCCGGTAGACGCGGCCCTTGTTCGTGAAGAACAGCATCCAGTCGTGCGTCGAGGTGACGAAGAAGTGATCGACGATGTCGTCCAGCCGCAGCGCCGCGCCGCGCACGCCCTTGCCGCCGCGCCGCTGCGCCCGGTACTGGTCGGTGTTGGTCCGCTTCGCGTAGCCGCCGCGGGTGATCGTCACCACGATGTCGGACTCCGCGATCAGGTCCTCGTCGGCGACCTCGCCGTCGTAGGCGATGATCTCGGTGCGCCGCACGTCGCCGAACTTCGACACGATCTCGCCGAGCTCGGTGCCGATGATCTCCCGCTGCCTGGCCGGCGAGTCCAGGATTGACTGGAGGTCGGCGATCCGCGACTCAAGCTCGTCGCGCTCGTCGATCAGCTCCTGCCGCTCGAGGGCGGCCAGCTTGCGCAGCTGCATGTCGAGGATGGCCCGCGCCTGGATCTCGTCGATGTTCAGCAGGCCCATGA
>Ga0335075_10018066_pt1 | contig 10463 bp, 9 predicted proteins | sample Lox_Sample_24_FD_206723 | JGI IMG/M metagenome (GOLD analysis project Ga0335075, IMG submission 206723) | Soil microbial communities from Loxahatchee National Wildlife Refuge, Florida, United States - Lox_Sample_2.4 | ecosystem: Environmental > Terrestrial > Soil > Wetlands | place: USA: Florida... | reverse complement strand
GGGCGCCGCTGGAGTCGGCCGATCACGGCGCTGCGACGGGGCTGAACAGCCTGATCGCCGGGCATCCTGTGGCTGTCAGCATCGTCAAGGCGGTCACCTGGCTGGGCAGCGGCGGTGTGCTGTGGACGCTGACCGGGGCGGCCGCCATCCTCCTCGCGGTCCGGCGGCAGTGGCGGCTCGTGGCTTACCTCCTGGTCGTCGGCGTGGGCGAGCTGGTACTCGACCCAGTGCTCAAGGCGCTGGTCGGCAGGCTGCGCCCGGTGGTGGCGCACCCGATCGCGTACGGTAACGGCGACAGCTTCCCGAGCGGGCATGCGCTCGGCTCGATCGTCTGCTACGGCGCGCTGTTCCTGGTCTTCCTGCCCGCGGTCCGCGGGACGTGGCGCCGCGTGTTCACCGCGGTGATCGTCACGCTGATCGCCGCGATCGGCATCAGCCGGCTGCTGCTCGGCGTGCACTACATCTCTGACGTGCTGGGCGGCTGGACGCTCGGCATCACCTGGCTGGGCATCACCGCCTTCGCCTTCGAACTATCCCGCCAGGCCGCCGGCAAGCCGGTGACCGATCCGGTGACCGAGGGCCTTGAGCCCGAGGCCCGTACCGACCTCCAGCCGACCGAACCGGAGACAGCCATGCATCATGACCGCGCTCGCACGTACGGCCGTATCGCCGCCGGAGTGGTGGTGAGCTGGGTGGTGATCCTCGGTGCCATCACCGGCATCGGCAAGCTGATCATGATCACCCACAACGGGAACGGGAACCTGCTCGGCGATCACACGATTCCGCACTGGTTCGCCGCGCACCGCACGGCGACGCTGAATCACTGGAGCCTGATCGTCAGCAACCTCGGGGCAACCCAGGACATCCTCATCGTGAGCGTCGTCGCCTGCGTGGTGTTCGTCGCCGTCACCAGGCACTGGCGCCCGGTGGTCTTCCTCGCCGTGGTCATGGTCGGTGAACTCGCCGCGTTCCTGACGGTCGCCGCCATCGTCAAGCGACCGCGGCCGGATGTCCCGCACCTGGACTCGAACCTGCCCACGTCGGCGTTCCCTTCTGGCCACATGGCCGCCACCACGTGCCTTTACGTCGGCATCGCCATCCTGGTCATCGGCCACGCCCGCGGCTGGTGGCGCTACCTGTTCCTGATCCCAGCGATCGTGATGCCGGTCGCGGTGGCCCTGGCCCGCATGTACCGGGGCGAGCATCACCCCACCGACATCCTGGCCAGCGTGCTGTTCGCCGCGCTGTGGCTGACTGCGACCACGATGCTGATCAAGCCGAACGCCGGCGGCCTCGACCGCAGCAGCCGCAGGCCGCTGGGCCTGCCCCGCCGCAAGGCGGCCGACCACAGCAGGGAAACCGTGGCCGTGGGCGGGAGCGAGCAGCGGAGGACGAACTGACATGGACAGCGCGAGAGCCTGGGAACGGATCGAACGTCAGAAGCTACGCGGGCGGGAGCGGCGGACGCACCGTCACCGGCCGGGCGACCGGCCCGATCCCTCCCGCCTGGTCGGCACCGACATGCTGCCGGAGATCAAGCACATCGTCATCCTGATGATGGAGAATCACTCCTTCGACAACTACCTGGGCACCCTAGGCAAGGGGGAGGGGTTCCCACTCGGTGACGACGGCACGCCGGATGCCGAGAACCCTGACTCCGCGGGCACCATGATCCGGGCCCATCACGCGACCTCTGCCGTTCAGCAAGAGGGGGTGCCCTGCCAGAGTTGGAGCGCCACCCACGCCCAGTGGGCTGGCGGGAAACTGGACGGTTTCGTGACCTCGGCCGAGCAGGCCACGCCGGAGGGCGACAAGACCGCGGCCATGTCCTACTGGACTGCCAAGGACCTGCCCTTCTACCACGAGCTGGCCAGAACCTTTCCGCTGGCCGACCGCTGGTTTAGCTCGTGCCTCGGGCCGACGTTTCCGAACCGCCGGTTCCTGTTGGCCGGGACGGCCAACGGCCTGATGGACGATCTGCCAGTGAACCTGCTGGACCGGCCGCGGACCGGCACGATCATGGACATGCTGACCCGGCACAAGATCTCCTGGGTCAACTACCGGCCGGCCAGCAGCGACCAGTCCGAGTTCCGCCGCTTCATGGAATACCGGCGCCGCCGGACCCAGCACCATCTGACCTCCCTTGGCCGATCGCTGCGCAACCCCGGCTACGTGTTCCAGCGAGACCTGCAGTTCACGGCGGCCCTTTACCCGCTCGGGATGACCAGCTACATGGCCCACGTGCGCAGCACCGAGCAGTTCTTCGCGGACGCCGACACCGGCAATCTCCCGTCGTTCTGCATCGTCGACCCGGACTTCCGCAGCTTCTCTGAGGAAAGCCCGCAAGACATCCGCAAGGGGGAGAGCTTCGCCGCCGAGGTGATCAACAGGATCATGCACGGCCCTGGCTGGGCAGACACGCTCCTAATCTGGCTCTACGACGAGCACGGCGGCTACTACGACCATGTCGCCCCGCCCGCGGCGGTGCCGCCGGACGACGTCCCCGGTCGCAGCCGGGTAGCGCACCCGTCCCCGCTGCGCAGCTTGCTGAAGGTGCTGTCCCCCAGCTATGTCCGGCACGCCGAGCAACTCGTCGAGGGCCGGAATGCCTACGACACCTACGGGTTCCGGGTGCCCGCCGTGATCGTGTCGCCCTATGCGCGGCCGGATTGCGTCCTGTCGGACGTATTCGACCACACCTCGGTGCTCAAGCTCGTCGAGGAGAAGTGGAACCTGCCCGCGCTGACCCGGCGGGACGCGGCGGCGACCGCACCGCTCGGCGCACTGGACCTGACGGCCCCGCCGGCGTTCCTGACGCCGCCGGAGCTGCCCGCGCCGGCCTTGGCGTGGGGCACCTGGTAGGCGTTCGCCGCAAGCGAGGCGGCCCGCACCGCCGGGCCCTCCCCGGCGGCCGCCTCGTACTACGAAACGTAGTAACATGTCGTCCGTGAACGGCGCCGTTCCCACCACGATCATCGTCGCCGGTCTCGCGCTTGCCGCGTACGCGCTGCTGATGACCGCCCTCAACCGGCGAATGGGCATTGGCCTGCTCGCCGCGCTCGGCGTCCTCGAGATCCTGCTCCTTGTCCTGGTCGGCCTCATCGTGGCCAAACTCGCCGGCGGTGGACGCCCGGCCAGCCTGCCCACGCTCATCGGGTACCTGATCGCGATGCCGCTCGTTCCGGTGGCCGCGGGATTCTGGGGACTGCTGGAGCGATCACGGTGGGGCTCTGCGGTTGTCGCCGTGGCCGGGCTGGTCGCGGCCGTGCTGATGGTCCGGCTGCATGAGATCTGGCCGGTCATCCATGTCTGAGCCCACCGCATCGCCTCAGCAGGCGGCATCGCCAGCGCCCGCGCCATCGCCGCCGGATTCGACGAGGACAGGCCCTGGCCGGGTGCTGATCGCCGTCTACGCCCTCTTCGCGCTCTCGGCTTCCGCGCGGGCCGCGGTGCAGATCGCGACGAAGTTCAGCCACGCCCCGGTCGCCTACCTGCTGTCGGCCCTGGCTGCCGTGATCTACATCCTCGCCACGGTCACCTTCGCCGTCGGCAGTCCGGCAGCACGCCGGATCGCCGTCCTGTCCTGCTCGGTCGAGCTCGTCGGCGTGCTGGCGGTTGGCACCTGGAGCCTCGCCGACCGGGCCACCTTCCCCGATGCCACCGTGTGGTCTGGCTATGGCAGCGGTTACGGCTTCGTCCCGCTCGTACTCCCCGTTCTCGGCCTGCTCTGGCTGCGCCGCTGGAGCAGGCGGGCCAGAACCCAGCCGGCGATCGTGACGCCTGCGGGAGACGCGGACGAGGCGGCCCGCTCAAAGTCGGTGTTACGCGCTCAGGTTTCCTTCGGCCGGTACTGAAGCCGCAGCCTGGCTCGGTCGCAGATGCCGGCGCGCTCGTTCGCCGCGGCGACACGCCTCGCCTCGTCCAGATCGGCCGGAGTCAGCAGCCCGTTGCCAAGAAGGAAGCCAGCGAGGTCCCTGGCGTGCCCCCGCTCCTGCCAGATGAAGCCCTGCAGGAGCTTCTTGTAGTCGGACACCGCGCCCTCACCGCTCAGGTCCAGCGCGATGACCACGTTGATCATCGGCACAGGTTGCGGGGCTGGCCGCCCGAGAATGAATTCTTCGTAGTAGTAGGCCATCGCGAGCCGGGCGCTGGTGTTCCGCTGGAAGTAGGACCGCACGCGGGCCGCCGCGTCCTCACCCGGCGGTCCTGACGGCTGGCCGCGCCGCGTGAACTCGCGCTCCCGCGTGACCGTGTCGTTGTCGCCGCCGCGGGCTGGTTCGACGCGTGGTCGCTCCGGTATTTCGTGCCGCAGCCGCACCATCCAGGAGCCGACGCTGACCAGCCACAAGCCTTCCTCTAGCGCGACCGGTGCCGCTTCGTAGCGTTCCGGAGCCATGGGAAGCACGTGGCACGCCGTCCGCCGGACCATCTCCGGATCGGGGACCGGCCCGGGGGCATCCGGCGCCAGATAGACCCGGTGGGACGTGTCACGGCTGAACAGTTCCCAGCCACGATTGACGTAGCGAAGCCCCGCGCATCGCGGCGCACGGTGCAAAGTGAGATCCTCGTTGCCGCTGAGCAGCGACCGGTCCAGCCAGGTGATCTCCTCGTGCGGGCAGCTTGCCCACTCGCCGCGCTTCGCCGACCAGAGAAAGAGCTGACCAATCGCCACCTCAGTGACAATAGCCGGACTGGCTGACCTCAGCCGATCTCGACCCGGGAGACCACCGCATCCGGTCTCGATCCCCAGCGGATGGTGTCGCCATCGCTCAGGGGCTGCTCAGTCTCCGCGGGCGTCCCGTTCACGGTGAGCCCGTTCATGCCCAGGTTAGTCACCCACCAGCGGCCGTCGGAGAAGGTGAACCTGGCGTGCTTCCTCGAGATCGTGGAAACGTTCGGCAAGACCAGGTCAACCGGCCCGCGCCCCGCCTCCGCGCCCGTCATCCGCGTTTGCGCCACCAAGTCCCCCGTGATCAGCCGCAGAACGGGGACGGGAGCCACCGTCTTCTCCATGACCGTGGCCGTGCCGCTGTCGGTGATCGTGTGCGCGTCGACGATGGTGAGGTCTGGACCTGGTTCGCTCCAGTCCCACTCGTCGACGTCAGCGTTCGCGTCGCTGTACCGCGGTACGGCGTATGCGAACTCGCGCTGGGCCGCCGCGGTTGCCGGGTGTCCCTGCCGGATGCGGTAGCGGCCACGCGGGACCCACTCGTCCGCCAGCAGGTAGACCTCGGCTCGGTCGGGCGTCGCGAAACGGGCGCGGTACTTGACGATCTGCTCCTCATAGAACTCGGTGACGCTCGCGGTGACGACGTTGAGCTCGATCCGATCGCATAGCGATGCCAGGTCTTCCGGGTTCAGCTGGATCTCGACGACGTTCGGGGCGAACAGCGCGCCGCTCGGCGCGACCACGAACACGTCAGGCAGGTGGTTCATGGCCACCCGCAGCACGTCCTGCCCGTCACGCCAGGGCCGCGACGCCAGCTGGCGTATCCACGGGTGATCCCGCGTTACGCCCATGGACCGCAGGACGACAACGGCGATCGCGGCAGTCGCGGCCAACGCCACCAGCAGCAGGGTCGCCGAGATGACCGAACCCGCTATGAGGTAGAGGACGAGCCAGGCAGCGGCGAAACCGCCGGCCAGGGCCCAGCGCCTCCGGCTCCGTGGCGGAAAGGGCGCGCGCGCTGCCTTCCTGCCGTCCATCCCCCTGTCCTGGGTCATCGAACTCACGTCCTCTGCCGTCGGCCAATGGGTCACGTCCCGTGAACAGAGGATGCGGGCGCAGTGTGCGCCAGTCAATGAAAACCGGCCAGCTTCCAGACTTCTGGAATCTACGAGCCGACCCCGCCGGCTGGCCGTTTGGAACCACGCGCCCGGGAAAGGAGAGACGGCCTGCGAAGCACTCACGTAAGGAGGTAAGCCATGACGATCGGGGCAGGCCTTCTCCTGATCGCGGTGGGAGCCATCCTCAGGTTCGGGATCTCGACCGTATCGACGCATGGCGTCGGCGTGCACACTATCGGTGACATCTTGATGCTTGTCGGCATCCTGGGCGTGGTGCTGTGGCTGCTGGTGTGGGCCCCTTGGGCTCCTCGCGCGCGCAGTCGCCGCACGGTCTACCGGAGGGAAGTACCGCCCGACGAGGTGCCTCCTGGCCGCCGGCGCCCGGCTGACCGTAACTACGAGGTCGACAGCACCTACGAGGACGAATACCGGCGCTGAGTAGTCACGCGTACAGGCGGCTGAAGCCCGTTCGGGGCAGCATGATAAGATTCGATTATCTTATAAGAAGTCGCAGATGGTATGGAGATACGATTCTCTAGCTCTCCCTTCTCGTCCTGGCATGAAGGGCGTGACCGTCGCGTCCTGAAAGCACTGCGCCAAGACGAGGTGAATAAGTGGCTGACAAGAAGCTCACCCTGACCTTCGACCATGGCCCGACCCCGGGTGTGACCGAACGGGTCCTGGACCTGCTCAGGGAGCGCGATCTGCACGTCACGTTCTTCCCGACGGGCAGCCATCTGGCCGAGCCGGGAGTGCGTGCACTCGCCGAACGCGTCCTCGCCGAGGGCCACTGGCTGGGGAACCACACCATGACCCACGGAGCGCCGCTCGGGAAGCGCAACGACCCGGCCGTCGAGGTCGGCGAGATCGCGCTAGCTCAGGAGGTACTCGGCAGCCTGAGCCATCCCGACAAGTTGTTCAGGCCGAACGGCAGCGGCCAGGTCGGCCCGCATCTGCTGAGCCCAGCCGCCCTCGACTTCATCGTCGAGCGCGGCTACACCGTCGTCATATGGGACATTTACGTCCGCGACACCCACGAGCCGGAGGGGTGGGCCGACCGTGCGCTCGCCCGGCTCGGCGAGCGCGACTGGAACGTGCTCGTGGCCCACGACCTGCCCACCGGCGCCATGAAGGACCTGCCGTATCTGCTCGACACGGTCCTCGACGCCGGCATTGAGATAGTCCAGGAGATCCCGGACCATGTCACGCCCGTGCGGCGCGGCCACGCGGCCGAATGGGTCGCCGAGGTCAGCTCGGGTCAGCACTGACGGTCAGGCGTGGGTGGCCAGGAACTGGTCCCAGGTACGGGAGCCGGCGATGTGTCCCGGCGGTGGCAGCAGGGCGCCGTTACGGACCGCCCGGGTGCCCGGTATCCGAACCGGCAACACCCTCCGGCGCCGGTGGTTTGCTTCGGGTACCCCCTGATTAGGTCTGTCCAGTTGCTCACCTGCGGCATCGCCGAAGCCGACCTCGCCATCCTCGGCTGATGGGCCACCCCCCGGCCCGTGTCGGATCCGGCGTGGTCTCGTTCGTGGTGAGGGCAGAAAGGGCGTCACCTCGGCGCCCTTTGGCTACCACCAAGGGAGCATGAGATGTCGCATCCAATCGTGCACGCTGAGATCCGGTCGACAGACCCCGACGCCACCCGCAAGTTCTTCGGAGACCTACTCGGATGGACCTACCCGGACCAGGGGGCGATCCCCGGCTACACGTTCGTCGACACCGGTGTGCCCGGCGCCTTGTACACGGCGATCAGCCCGCTGCAGGGCGGCAGCGATCTGGTCACCTTCTTCGTCGCCGTCGATGACGTCGACAGGGCAGTGAACCGGGCCAGGGAACTCGGCGGCCGGGTCATTCAGGAGCCCCAGCACGTGCCCGGCGTGGCCTTCGCGCTGATCGCCGACCCGCAAGGCCACGTCGTGGGCCTGACCCATCAGGGCTGACGACGGACGATACGCCCCGGCCGGCCCACGGGGGCCCGGCCGGGGCGTTACCTGCTCGCTCGCTCAGCGGATCGACCGGCCCGCCGATCCTGCCGAAACGGACACTGAGGCCGCCGACTGAGCAGCCGGGTTCGGGACCGGCAGCGGCTGACAGGTGATATCCCACTCGGCGCCTGGATGGCGTGGCGGCAGCGTACCGGTCTCCAGGTAACTGGCGATCGTGCCGTCGACGCAGAGGTTTCCGAACAGCGAGTCGGCGTGCGAAGTGCCGCCCGGTTCGGCTAGCAGCACGGAGTTCCGGAACAGCTTCCGGACCTCAAGGCTGCCAGGGAACGGCGTCGCCGCGTCCAGCGTCTCGTCGATGAGCAGGGCGCTGTGGACCTTGTAGCCGCTCCCGCCTGAGCCGATCCGCACCGGATGCTGGGCGGGGGCTGGCCAGTACAGGCAGGGTGCGTTGAACCAGGCGTTGCCCCAGGTCTCGAACGGCGCGACCCTGTTTATCGCACTGTTGTCCCGTTGCCAGACAGCCCAGTTCGTCGGCCACTGCACATCGCTGCACTCAACCGCGTTGTACACCGCGAACTCGTTGTCGTTTCCCGGTGTGTCGATCCCCTGGTAGAGGCTCACCAGGGCATTGCCCGCAGCCGCGCTGTGGGTGTTCTCCCAGTCGGCGAAGGCACTGCCGAGTTCCAGCCAGGTTTCCTGGTAATAGCCGGCCTCGAGGAAGATATCGGTCCACTCGTCCGGGCCGACCACGCCCTGGATCGGGTGCTTGGCGAGGGTCGTCAGCTCCGCGTACCAGCGCTTGCTCACAGCCGCCTCGGTGGCGCCAAGGTGATACACGCTGTTGTACTTCGCCAGCCAGCCGAACCAGATGTTGATGTTCCTATTGAACGCGAGGTCCTGGTTGAGGTTGGACTGGTACCACACGGTCCGCGGGTCCACGTTGCTGTCCAGGATGAGCTGGTTCAGCGTGTGCGGGTACAGCGTCGCGTAGACCTGGCCCAGGTAGGTGCCGTAGGAGAAGCCGTAATAGCTCATCTTCCCGTGCGGGCCGGCCAGCGCCGTCCTGATGCTGTTCATGTCCATGGCGGAGTCGACAGTGGTCATGTTGTCGAGCAGCGCGCTTTGCGTGGCGCTCTTGGACTCGCACGCACGGTCGTACGCTGCGGTGCGATCAAGCCAGTAGTTCAGGATCGAACGGGTCGTCGGGTTGTAGCTCTCCCGGTCCGCGGAGAAGTAGTTCGGATCGCACGAGAGCGCCGGAATGCTGGTGCCGACGCCGCGCGGGTCGAAGCCGATCCAGTCGTAGTCTGCCGCCGCGGCGCTCAGATTGTCTGCCTTGAGCTGCGCGATCAGGTACACGTTGAGGTCAAGGCCCGGGCCGCCTGGTCCGCCGGGGTTGGTGAGGATGATGCCCCGGTAGTTCTTGGCGCTTGACGTGTGCAGGATCCTCGACACCGAGATCTTGATCTTCGGGCCCGAAGGGTCACTGTAGTTCAGCGGCACGGACAGGTATCCGCACTTGGCGCCTGCCTGGGCCAGGTCCGATTCGGCGCAGGTGCCCCAGGTAATCGAGCTTGTCCCTGCACTTTGGCCCGGCGAGGCGGTGCGCGCCTGGGCTGTCACAGCTGGGGCGATGAACCCGAGCCCCGTTGCCACTACAGCCGTTGCCATCACCGCGGTGAGTTTCCGCATAGACGATCCCCCCTGACTGTGAATGCCGCCTCAAACGTGGCGCGCTGGCCTTTGAACATCAACAGCCAGAAAAACAAGTTACGTAATTGTTATCTTGTTTATAGGGTCTTCTCGGCGCCCAGGAGATTCGCTCAGGAGTTTTAAACATCTGGTAAAGGAGCGATTTCCTATTCGGAATGAAAGCGCCTGGGCCGTTACCGGTAGCCGTCAACTTGCTATCACGGCGTTATCGGTGAAGCCGTCAGGAAACCGCGCCGACCTGGATTGCTGGCGGACGGAGACCTACGCTGGCACGACAGGCGTCTTATGGCGAGGAGGCCACGAGTGTCCCAGACCGTCGACCAGCAGGCGAGCGCTGCCGCGTCCGCGACCGATGAGTGGCTGACCGCGTTCCAGAACGCCCTGACGGCGCGCGACGTTGACGCGGCGGCGGCGCTGTTCGCCGATGAGAGCTTCTGGCGCGACATCGTCTCGTTCACCTGGAACATCACGACCGTCGAGGGACCCGCGGGCGTCGCGGACCTGCTGCGGGCCAGGCTCGACGAGGTCGACCCCGTCGGTTTCCGGGTTACCGAGGAGCCGGCCGAACAAGACGGCGTCATCACCGCCTGGATCGCCTTCGAGACCAGGGTCGGGCGGGGCAGCGGGCTACTGCGGCTCGTCGGCGGCAAGGCGTTCACGCTGCTCACGACCCTCGACGAGCTCACGGGATACGAGGAGCCGGTCAACGGCCGACGGGCCCAGGGCGTACGCCACGGCGCGTTCCGCGACCGGGTCACGTGGGCGGAGAGCCGGGCCCGTGAGGCCACCGAGCTCGGCTACACCGTGCAGCCCGAGGTGCTGATCATAGGCGGCGGCCAGGGTGGCATCGCGCTTGGCGCGCGGCTGCGCCAGCTCGGGGTCCCGGCGATCATCGTCGAGCGCAACGAGCGGCCTGGCGACTCGTGGCGCAGGCGCTACAAGTCCCTCGCGCTGCACGACCCGGTCTGGTACGACCACCTGCCCTATCTTCCGTTCCCGGCGAACTGGCCGGTG
>Ga0335075_10018065_pt1 | contig 10463 bp, 9 predicted proteins | sample Lox_Sample_24_FD_206723 | JGI IMG/M metagenome (GOLD analysis project Ga0335075, IMG submission 206723) | Soil microbial communities from Loxahatchee National Wildlife Refuge, Florida, United States - Lox_Sample_2.4 | ecosystem: Environmental > Terrestrial > Soil > Wetlands | place: USA: Florida... | reverse complement strand
GCAGCAAACTCATTCCAATATCGAGGTCATAGTTGTGGATGACGGGTCCCCGATTCCCGCGGCTACAGCCCTCGGGGAATTGAAAGAAGTGGTTGTATTGCGCACTGAGAACCGCGGGGTATCCGCTGCTCGGAATCTCGGGTTCCAGAGGAGTTCCGGAGAGTACCTAATCTTTCTGGACTCAGATGACCGCCTCCTTCCCCGGGCGATCGAAACCCACCTTCTAGCGCTACGAGGCCACCGGCAAGCGGGAATGAGCTTTGGGGCTACGAGGACTATCAATGCGATCGGGATTCAGATCCGACCAGCTCACGTCTGCAGACCTCGTAGCAACTATTTTCTCATGCTACTGGAGGGAAACCCTATCGGCTCCCCGGGAGCGGCCATGATGGAAAGAGTAGCCTACAGCGCGGTTGGCGGATTCGACGACTCCTTATCCATGGGGGAAGATTACGACCTCTATCTGAGAATCGCGAGACGGTTTCCTCTCGTGCGCCATCCAGCGTGTGTCTTGGAATACCGAGAACACAGCGCCAACACATCGTTAGCGCAAGAGCGAATGTTGACTTCCACGATGGCGATTCTGGATCGGATCGAACCCTCACTCACGGTTGCGGAGCGAAGGAGGCTCCCTCATGCCCGTCGACGATGGAGGCACCTATTTCGCCGGAGATCAACCTTGGCTTACCGTTTGAAGAGTCTCTATTTCAGCTTCCGGGCGATGAAGGGGATCTCGCCGCTCACCTACTTCGGCCAACAGCGTTGATTGAGTACCTCTGGCTTTTCGCATCTGGTTATACGGTTGGACACTAATTCCGAGCTAGCCGATTTCAGCTCACCACCGCATCGGTGCTGCAAGTAAACTGCCACGGAGTGCAACAGTGCTTATCTGCATGATGAATGACAATTTCTATCGCAGCAGTGGTGCAGCCATTGCTATCAAGCGCATCTCTCAGGCATTGACCGATGTGGATTACTGTGTCGCCGGCTGTGCAGACAACGATGAGCTCTCAGAGGATTTATCGTGGGTTCCGGCCGGAAAATATGAACGGTTCGACCTGAAGGCATCCAACCCTATTCGGATAATGAGCGAACTGACCCGTTTTAAGAAGTGGTTCAGAACGCAGGGCTGCGATCTCGTTCATTGTCATCATCGTCGTCTCTCTGTGCTGTTGCAGACAGCCGGCATCCCAGTACTGTATACGGGGCAGTTCGCATTTCGATACGCAACGTGGTTTCGCTGGCTGCGCCCGCGCCGAATGACGGCGATCAGCCCGTCGGTTGCGAGGAATTTAATCGAGACGACCGGGCGAGAGGCGGTCGCCTGTATCGGTAATCCCGCGCAATTTCCCGAGACGCCGCCCGTGATCCAATTAGAGAAGGTGAAGGCGAAGGCGGTATGCATCGCGCGCCTTGAACCAGTAAAGGGACACAAAAACTTACTGGCGGCGTGGAAAGTACTCCATGATCGAGGAAGCCGATACGAATTGAATCTTGTGGGCGAGGGCTCTCTGCGAAGCGAACTCGAGGCTCAAACCCGAAGGGATGGCACACAAGACTTGATTCACTTCCGAGGGTTCACGGCAGACGTCACAAGTATCGTAAACGAATGTTTGTTTGCGGTGTTGGCCAGCGAGATGGAAGGGCAGGGCATCGTTACGCTGGAGGCGGCTGCTGCAGGAAGGGCCTCCTTGCTCACGGCAGTTCCAGGTTCGATTGATCTGCTGCCCCCGGGACAAAGATTACCCAATGGCGTGCAGTTTGGAGATGTCGAAGCACTTGCCGATGCCCTGGAAGAATGGTTTGCGCATCCGAGCGTTGTCGCAGAAGAGGGGGCGCGATTTTTCCACTTCCTCAAGTCTTCGAGTGACCCGAGCAACATCGCCCGTGAGTACACCAGGGTTTATCAGCAGATACTCACAGGCATCATATGACGGAACGGATCTCGACCGGGTACGTAGGCGAACTTCTCGCGATTGATACAGAGAACCGCGATGTGGCAGTCTGCGCGGCGAATAGCGGACAGCTCGCAGCTGACACAGCGAACCCTGTTTACGGCTGAAGGGTGTCGCACTTAATTGCAGTGATCAAACCTGCTGTTTGCATCTCGTTTGAGACCTGGTGGCGAGACGGGACCCTGCGATCTTCTGAACCGACCTCCTTGCATTCGCCTATCCCCACCGAACGCCAAGGCGGTTCGTACAGGGCCTGCGAGGTGTCTCGACGCACGGGACACGAATCGACAGATTGTATCCCTCGAACAGGCTCCAAAACCAAAAATGACCCCGGGTTGTCATCTCCCTCCGACCGCAGGGGTCTGACGATCTGACCACCCCGTCCAGAGGCAGGGTCTGCAACTGTGCGCCACGAGCGTTCCTGTTGCCAAGCCAGTTTACCTTTGTAACCTAAAACATGAGTTCCTTCCCTTTTCATCACTGCTTCACAAATGTAATAATGGACCTGAAAAAAGCACCGAGACTGTGACGAGTGCTGATTGCTTGGCGTTCATCAAGCCTACGCCGAGCCGCTTCCCCAGTTGCATCGCAAGAAAAGTTACGCATCTCTTACCTGGTAAGAATGCCAAATTTAGTGGGGTACACCCAATGCAACGGGAATAAAATCCCCTGCCACCCTCCGAGAATCGGAGGCTTTCGAGAATCGGCCACCGTTTCAGACAGTGCCGCCAGTGCGGGCTTTAACACGGCGTAAGCGTTGTGCTGCTCGAGGTCGCCTGACGGGTAGGACGCCAGTCGGCCTGTACTTGCATGACTAGTGTCAATTTGAAACTCCGCGGCTGAGACGGCGATTGCCATCAAGTGTTTTTCCGACCGCTGAGGGCTGTTGGCTACAGCGGTGTTCTGTGAACAATAGCATCTGGGGATTGTCCTGGCTTGCGGCAGAGAAACAAATGCTTCGGTCACAAATCGGCAGACCTTATTGGGTCCTCAGGGAAGGCAAAAAATTCAGGCGATGCTTAGGCTGCATGACGGTCGTAACTGACTAACCGGGGCGAAAATATTGAAGGATTCTACTATTTTTGGCAGCGCTGTATTTATCGGCGCGGCTGAGAGATGGGGTATGCTTGGCAGCTTAGGCAGGCTGGTCGAGCAGAAGTCAGAGCTGGAAAGATGTCGGAGTCCATTGCTTGTGATACGGCATGCAGTGACGAGCGCATTTTCCGCGGCCATTTATCGGGACTCTACACTCATAGTTCCCAAACACCGTAGTGTTAGTGAGGAGATGTATCTTTCTGAGCCCGCGACCTTAAGGGCCATAGCCGGCGCTCTATCCCGAGGCGAACCCGTCTTCGTGATGAAGGGAACACTGGAGCGTATATCGCAGTTCTTCGGAGTTGACCGAGCGCACTACATCAGAATCATGCTTTCAAGTTCCGGGTTACTCGTTTGCTTCGGCACGGTTGGCGGACGGGAGGTTGTAGTCTATGCGGCGGGATCGCCGATCTACAAGATCTCAATTGCACGCCAGCTCATTGGCTTGGCTATAGGACGGGAATGCCTCGGTTCATTAGCCCCAGCTGTGCTGCTCAAAGATGACGGCCGCATGATGGTTGAGCGCCTCCCCGGTTCACCGGTCCGCGTCAAGGCACTATCGGAAGTCGAACTTCAGAGAGTAATACTGACCGGTATGAAACCCTTGTTCGGAATGTCGAGGAGGGATCGACTCGCTGACGGCGAGGGCGATCAGTTACTGATCACCGCCATACTCGAGTTTATCTCTGAGCACCCGTATTCTCATAGGATCGCCGGCGCGTCTGAGCGCCTCATGAAATGGGACCGGAGGCGGGTGGCGGTTGTTCCTGTTCATGGCGATTATTGGGTTAATAATCTACTCGTTTCGGGCGGCGAAGTTACCGGAGTAGTCGATTGGGATCGCGCCCGGGAGTCGGGCTGTTCCGGATTTGACGCGCTTACCCTGGGTTTTATGAGCTATTCGGCATGGGGTGGCGTATACATTTCGGATCTCCTCTCGGATGTTTGGCGCGGGCCCGAGCAGTGGCGTTACCCTTTCCTAAAGAAATATTGCCGAATCCTTCAAGAGGCTCTCTCTCTCTCTCAAGAGGATATCGAAGGCCTTGCGATGTTGCTATGGCTCAGCACACTTTGGTTCAAGAGAGCAGATACTAGTCAGGAGTGGATTGATGCAATGTATAAACCGATCTTCCGGGTGTCCGACGGTTAACCTTGAGGAGAACTTTAAGTCACTACCGAATTTTATTTACCTTCGAGCACTTCACTGTATCTCCGCCAGCTTTGACCCCTACCATCCGGTTCATATCGGCACAACTCGGATAAGTCACGGAGAGCGGTCTTGCGCCGATCGGTGGAAGGTCATTGAAGGCGAGATTTTGGCTTGTAAGGCTTCAACGATGCTCGATCTCGGGTGCGCTGAAGGATACTTTGTACAGAAGGCAGCTTCTACGTGCGGCTGTCTCGCGCTCGGAGTAGATGGTGACGCCCGTCGGTTATCCTTGGCTCATGCTTCGATTCTCCTAAACAAGGTGAAAGGCGCCGGATTCCTATACGCTGACATAACACCCGAGTTGATCTCGCGACTCCCCGTTCACGATATAGTGTTATTTCAATCAGTGCTACATCATATGATGTACAGTGCAGGTACCGACTACGCCAGAGAGGTCCTCGTGCAACTTCGATCAAAGATCGGCAAGCTTATGATCTTTGACATGGGTCAGAGTAATGAAACAGGCAACGAATGGGCGACAAGGCTACCCGACATGGGTTCGGATCCTCATAGCTGGATCGAAGATTTTCTGCGGTCCGCGGGTTATAGCTCTGTGGAGAAAGCGGGGGACACGGACTCCTATCGGAGTGCCACGCAGCGGGCACTTTTCCGTCTGATCCCGTAGCTTGATGTTGATCGGTCCGCTGCGCTCGGACCCATACGGAGCGGTAACTCAAACCGATGGCGATCCATATATACCCCCGAGCCGCAGGTAGCCGCCGAAGCAGACGGCACAGCCCCGGTCCCCGGAGGCCCCGAGCCTCCATTACCTTGAGGAGGAGGCGGTGAAACCTGTCGCGGCATGCGTGGCGGCCGCTCTGTTAATGGCGGCCGCTACCCGGGGTGTTGCACATCGTTGCCTGGCGACCGCGCTGCTGCCAGCGTTTGCCGCTACCCCTTCCGGTAGCTCTTCGGAAGTCCCGAACGGCACAGTGTTTAGTCTCCCCCCGGCCAATGCGTGCCAATCAAAATACGATCAGTTCTACCTGACCGAACCCGGCGTGTATGCTTACTGGGCGCTCTGCGAGGCAGTAGACGCATCCGGTATTTTCGACTACGCTGGCGATTTTGATCTTTCACCGGCGAGCCACGCTTGGGGTTCAGGCCCTGGCACTATCCGAAGTGGCGTTCCCGGGCCCGTTCCCGATGGGGAAACTGCCGACCAGGTGACGACCGGATCCTCTTTTGTCGCGAACCAAAACATCCCGCTGAACGGCAACGAAGGTACATTGGCCCTGTGGGCCAACACCGACGGAACCGATCACCCGTCGCCGATGATCTACCTTGAAGCCGTAAAGGGTAGGTCGAGCGTTTCGCTCTCCGTCACGGTACAGCAAGGCCGCGAGTGTTTCACGGGGAGACTGAGTAATTCCACCGGTTCGTTATTCACGACACTACCAGCCTGTGGATATACCCCCAACACCTGGCATCGGATCAGCCTTACATGGTCACGCGGGAATGCGGTCCTCTATATTGATGGTGTCAAAGCGGCCAACGCGGACTACTCTGGCTCATTCGACAACAAGGTCTTTGTATATAGGCTCTTCCCCGAGAGTGGGAACACTGGCAAGCAAATGACCTTGGCCAAGATTTCGATTGCGAACCGTGCGTGGAATGGGACACAGGTTGCCGGTGACTACAAGCCTTCCCTCATTCTGCCTCCGAGGGGCGGCGTCTACATCAGCAACGAAAGACTGGGTACGATCCACACAGATGTGCTGGGCTATGCGGACTACAATGCCGACCTTTCTTCCGCGTCGCTTGTGACCGCCTTAACATCTGGCTTGTCCTCTGCCGGTGTTACGGCCATCCGCTACGCAAATGGCTACGGTGGAATCTCCGCTGATCTGGAGAACTGGAGAGGTGGCGTCTCGTGTACCGGTTCCCGTGGCTCCACAACGCCGGCCGGTAATGTGTCAACACAAAACAGCCTGGATAACTTCGTCTCGAAAGTATCGCAGCCGCTTCGGACCTCCTTGGGGTTCACTGTGAATTACGGCACAAACCCACCGGAGTGCAACGCCGGCGGAGATCCCGTCTCCAACGGTGCCGATCTCGTGTCTTACGCGAACATCAAGAAACACTATGGGATTAAATACTGGGAGATCGGCAACGAGTTGTATAACGGTGGCGGGTCGGAGACCGACTTCCACCCAAAGCCGGGAGATGGGGCGAGCTACGCAGCGTACGAGACGACTTTCTATGATGCAATGAAGAGCAAGGATAACTCCATTTTGATCGGTATCCCAGTGGCTGACGGCGTCTATTCGTGGATCGCTGATTGGACCCTTCCTGCGATGCGCGCAGCAAAATACGATGCCGTTGTCTACCATAACTATCCAATGCGCGATCCGATTACGGACGGCCAGACTCTCTATCCTGAACGAGTCGCATCGAACATGGGCCGGATACGAGGGCGGCTGCTGACCTTGCAGACAGAACTGCTCAATGTCAAAAAGAGCCCTGAGGCAATCTGGGTCACGGAGTGGAATGGGGATGTAGAGGGCAACCGCTGGTCCCGCCAAAGTATGGGGGCGGTGATGCCAATCTTCGCGACCATGCAACTCGCCGAGTACATGCAAGCTGGTGTGCGCTATGCTACGTGGTGGGCACAGGGAATGAGCAATGTCTGCATGAAATATAACTACGACTGGAAAGGTGAAACAGCATATAACTGGTGGGGTTGTGGTGGGCTCTTTCTCGTTTACACCGGCCCTCTTGCAGCTGAGACTAGCGTAGGTTTCGAACCTGGCAACATAACGCCGGTTGCGCGAGCCTTTCAGCTGCTGTCAGAGAGTAACTTCGTCAGAGAGGGAGAGCACATGTTACGCGTGAACAGTGATCTTCGGGGTGCGCCGTGGCTCGCGGCATACGCTGCAACGCACGGTGGATCCTACGCGGTGATCCTCATCAACCGCGATCGAGATAGTGCTCATAGTATTCCGCTCACATTTGCAGGCAAGATCTCAGGACGCCGTGTGCGACAGTGGACCTACGGGAAAACGCAATACGATCAGTCACAGCACGGTACCTGGTCGATTGGACCGGCCGTCTCCTCGTATGGAGCTTGGGCAAATACTTTTCAAGCGACATTGCCCCCATGGAGTGTCAATGTCCTCATTTTTGACCGCTAGTGTAGGTTGAGCGCATAGCGGGGTGCCAAAACATAGACTAGAATCCGCGTTGACATCGCGACCACAGTATGCCTAGGTGAGGTTTTACGTTGGTCGACTTCGCGGTGCTCTTAGGGCCACCGATGCGCGTCTTCCATCTGAACCCGATCATCCTGTACCCTGTAGATTACGGCGCTGTTTGGGATGCAGAGCTTATGGCGAAATCCGACGTTGAGGACGCCTCTAGCAAGAGCTAAGAATTTCATGAAGCCATTTCTCACACTGATGACGCTCTTCATTGGCCTCTTTCACTTTGCTTGGTGCGAGGATGTGATTCGGCTGCTCCCTCCCCATGCCTTCAGCATCCCCGCCTCGGCTGGAGGAAAAATGGTGGAGCTTTTACATGCTCCCCCCCTGGTACACCTGCCGTACCCTCCGCCAACTTCGGATGCGCTGGGGAACAACTGGTACGTGGATGTCAGGAATCTCGGGCCGAACGATGTGACCCTTGAAGAGACTGCTCCCTCCGGGAATATGTCTCCCCAATTTACAGTGCTTCTACACCCGAAGGATGTAGTCCGTGTTCGCGTGGCTGGGTCAACGTACCTAGTTGTGAAGCGGTATTAGAATCTCACCGGGTACTACGATGGCTTTTCATATCAGGGGAAAGGGAAAGCCATCGATGTCTATGCTGTTGCCGAAGAGCCTCCCCTCATCGTTGCCTCCCTTCTTGCAAGCCAAAGCCCAAGCATAATTTCTCTCTAACAGATTTATTCAAACGGCTTTTGCTCTATTTCGCCGGTTCCCGTGTCTTCCCAGCAACCTGACGCTCGCAGACGCCTGAAGAGAAGGGAGCGACGCGCCAGGCAAATAAAACGACATACTGGCTAATAAGTAGCAAAAGACCGACTCGGCGCGGAAGCAGTCATCTTTGCAAGGGCGCCGCTTAGTTATTGTCTTCAAAGACAAGCCAGGATCATGGTGTCAACTTTCACAAGCGATTAGCGTTCAGGATGCCTTTGCGTGCGGTAAGGCCATCTTATTAGTCTGTGTCTTGTTGCTGACATCAAAAAGTACCTAATAAGTAAAGTTGAACCTCCCTCGATACTCCTCAGAGTAACAATAAAAAGTGTTGACTAACAAAAGGACGAGATGATCGTAGCGTCTCATTGTGTCTATTGAAGCAACGTGCGGTTGTCTCGCCAAGGTGGCTTAGCGCCTGACAGCAATCTAATAAGAAACCGGCCGGAAATAAGTTGGCCAGGCCGGAAGTCAAATAAAAACCCAACGGGGCCAAGGATAGAAGCGGTCGTTCTCTCCATAACTCGCGGGTATCTTTTGTCTCCCCATTGAGGTCTGCTAGATGAAGACGGATGTTCTTGTCGTCGGTGCTGGATTCGCTGGCAGCGTAATTGCGGAGCGCTGCGCCACCGCCGGCATGAAAGTGATCATCATCGACAAGCGTGAGCATATCGGGGGAAACGCCTACGATGAGCTCGATGCGCACGGCGTGCTGGTGCACCGCTACGGTCCGCACATCTTCCACACCAACGCCCCTTCGGTTTCCGACTACCTCTCACGATTCACTGCGTGGATTCCCTATGAGCACCGCGTACTAGCGCATGTGGGCGCCGAATTTTATCCTGTTCCCATCAACCAGACCACGGTAAACCGGCTCTATGGCCTGTCGCTTGATGAACAGGGCGTTGCGGAATATTTCAAAAACGTCCGCGAAGTCAGGGAGCCGGTCCTCACCAGTGAAGACTCCGTCTTAGCGAGTGTTGGCAGGGATCTGTGTGATAAGTTCTTCCGCGGATATACGCGCAAGCAATGGGGCCTTGACCTCAGCGAATTGGACGCGAGCGTGGCGGCTCGCATTCCCGTCCGAACCAATACGGACGATCGCTATTTCAGCGACTCATTCCAGAAGATGCCCGCCAACGGCTATACAAGAATGTTTGCCCGGATGCTTAAGCATCGCAACATCCGCATTGAGACCGGTACGGCTTTCAAAGCCGTGCGCAAGCGAATCAGTTGGGACCTGCTGGTTTACACCGGTCCAATCGACGAATACTTTCGGTTCTGTTTTGGCAAGCTGCCCTACCGGTCGCTCCATTTCGAGCATGAACACCTTCCCGGCGTTCCGCAGTTTCAGCCGGTCGGAACCGTGAACTATCCCAACGATCACGCGTTCACGCGAATCACCGAGTTCAAGCATTTGACGCGTCAGGAGCATTCCGGTACTTCCATCGTCCGCGAATACCCGGGAAACGACGGTGATCCGTACTACCCGGTACCGCGTCCGGAAAACCAGCGACGCTATCAGCAATATTGCGAGCTTGCAAAGCAGGAAAGGAATGTTCTGTTTGTAGGCAGGCTGGCGGAGTATCGATACTACAACATGGACCAGGTTGTCGCGCGCGCGCTTATGATCGCGGAGAAAATCACTATGCAGCGGGTTTCCGTTAGCCAAAGAGTGGCTCCGGTTCTGCCGGCGATGGCGAGGTGAAGGGGGCCGGCATGGCAGGGAACAACAACTCCGTTGCAGCCGTCCTGGTGACCTTTAATCGCAAAGTGCTTCTTTGCGAGTGCCTTGACGCGCTTCTGGCCCAAAGCGTTGCGGTTGACCGCATTGTCTTGATCGATAATGCGAGCTCCGATGGAACAGCCGATCTTCTCCGGGAGAAGGGCTACCTTGAAAATCAAATCATTGACTATCTGCGTCTGCCAGCCAACGGCGGTGGGGCCGGTGGTTTCCACGAGGGGGTTAAGCGCGCATATGATGCAGGATTCACCTGGCTGTGGCTGATGGACGATGACGTGGCGCCCATGCCGCGAGCACTCGAACAAATGTTGCTTCACCAGGACGTCTCCCAGTGTCTTCAGGCCTGCAAAGTCTTCGATGACGGTACCTCGGAGAATTGGGAGCGATGGGCGTTCATCGGCCGCTCTGGGCGCCGGGAGGCGTCACCGGAACCGCCGGATCGCGCTGTTATCACAGCAGAATCGGGTTGTTTTGAGGGGATGCTGATTCACCGCAATATCGTGGCGAAGATCGGTCTGCCCGACAAGCGCTTTTTCCTTGGCGCA
>Ga0335075_10018064_pt1 | contig 10463 bp, 7 predicted proteins | sample Lox_Sample_24_FD_206723 | JGI IMG/M metagenome (GOLD analysis project Ga0335075, IMG submission 206723) | Soil microbial communities from Loxahatchee National Wildlife Refuge, Florida, United States - Lox_Sample_2.4 | ecosystem: Environmental > Terrestrial > Soil > Wetlands | place: USA: Florida... | reverse complement strand
TCGGGACGGTCGCCTCGGTGTAGGCGTAGAGCAGCTTGGCCCCGTGGCTGATGATCCCGCCCCACTCCTGGTTCGTGCCCGGGAGGAATCCGGGGACGTCGCAGAATGTGATGATCGGGATGTTGAAGGCATCGCACGTGCGCACGAACCGACCGGCCTTGCGCGAGGAGTCGATGTCGAGCACGCCGGCCATCTGATTGGGCTGGTTGCCGACGATCCCGACGGCGTAGCCGTTCAGCCGCGCGAAACCGCAGATGATGTTGCGGGCGTAGTGCTCGTGGACCTCGAAGAACTCCCCGTCGTCGACGATCGGGCGAACCACGTCGCGCATGTCGTAAGGCTTGTTGGGGCTGTCCGGGACGACGTGGTCAAGCTCCTCGTCCTGGCGCAGCGGATCGTCCGTGGGCTGGACGCGCGGCGGCGTCTCGAGGTTGTTCTGTGGCAGGAAGCTCAGGAGGTATCGGGTGTCCTCCAGGCACTGGTCCTCATCGTCGGAGGCGAAGTGGGCCACGCCCGACTTCGTGCTGTGCGACATCGCGCCGCCGAGCGACTCGAAGTCGACCTCCTCTCCGGTGACCGTCTTGATCACGTCGGGGCCGGTGATGAACATGTGCGAGGTCTCCTTGACCATGAACACGAAGTCCGTCATGGCCGGCGAGTAGACGGCTCCGCCGGCGCACGGACCCATGATCAGGCTGATCTGGGGGATCACGCCGCTGCACATCACGTTGCGCACGAACACGTCGCCGTACGCGCCCAGCGAGACCACGCCCTCCTGGATGCGCGCGCCACCGGAGTCGTTGATGCCGATCACGGGGCAGCCAATCTTGGCCGCCAGGTCCATGATCTTGCACATCTTCTCGCCCATCACCTCGCCAAGCGAGCCGCCGAAGACGGTGAAGTCCTGGCTGAACACGCACACTCGCCGTCCGTCGATCGTCCCGTGGCCGGTGACCACCGCGTCGCCGTAGGGGCGGTTCTTCTGCATGTCGAAGTCGTGGGTGCGGTGACGCACGAACACGTCGAGCTCCTGGAAGGAGCCCGGGTCGAGCAGCTTCTCGACCCGCTCGCGGGCGGTGTACTTGCCGCGTTCGTGCTGCTTGGCGACCGCCTGCTCGGAGCCGGCGTGGATCGCCTCATAGCGCAGCTCCTCGAGCTGGCCGAGCTTCTCGTCGTAGGTCTCGGGAGCCTTGTCGCGCATCGGGGCGGCGAGTTTAGGGGTTTCCCCGAGCCGCAAGATGCGATACAACTTCGCCACGTTCGCAGGAAGCGGCGTCTCGGCGCCGTTGACGGATGACATAGAAGCCGAATCGCCGGACCATCCGTGGCCGGCGAACGGAGGACCCAATTGCGACCCCTCGGGGCCGTCGGGGCGAATCGCCGCAGTCTGCGGCGTAGCGCATTGCGCGAGCCCGTCAGCTAACTCCGCAGGCTCCGTGAGAAGGAGGAGTTGGATGACGCAGTCGGCTGCGCGTGGCGGCGGCGCGTTATTGGACACAGCACGTGACCTGGCCGGCCCTCAGCCGTGGCGCCGATCGCTCGAGCGATCGCTTTCCCGCCGGGGCGAGCCGACCCGCCTGCTCTGGCAGCCGAAGCACCTCGCCCTCGCCCTCGTCGCGACGGCGAGCGAAAGTGTCGCCCACACGCTCAGCGGAGGCATTGCCCCCTACGCCTCCGCTGCAGCGCCTCGGGTGCCCGGCAACCCCCAGCCCGCCGGGCACCCGAGCACGGGCGGCAGCGCAGCTGCATCCATCGCCGTCAGGCGCCGCCGACGGTTGGGGCGCCGACGCCTGGGTTAGGCGCGCGAGAAGGGCCGGTGGTGTGCCTGCCCGAGACTGTCGAGCGCGGCGGTGAGCGCCTCGGCTCCATCTGCGATCACCCGTGAGGGCTCGGGGACGGGGTCGGGGGCGGGCTCGGGGACGGGGTCGAGGGCGCGCCCGGGGACGGGCTCGGGCGCCGGGTCAGCCGCCGGCGGCAGCTCCGGCTCAGCCGTGACCGTGACGGGCGGGGATTCGGCCGGCTCCGGACCCCGGAAGAACGCCCTGAGGCGGGCAAACCGGCGCCGGCGCGCTGCTTGGGTGAGGGGTACCGGCTCCGGCAGATCAAGCGGCTCCGCGACGGGCTCTGGGGCAACGACCGGCTCGGGGGGCTGCTGCTCCTCCAACACCGCGGTGAGCACCACCTTCGTCCCCCACCCCGAGGGCTCGAGCCTCACCGTGCCGCTTCCCCGCGCGCCCTCCCAGGCGACGGCGGTCTCGGGCTCGAGCTTCGTGATCCGGATCTCGCCGAACCGGTCAAGGTGGCGCGCCAGAGAAGACGCGTCGCTGCACTCCGCCCACAGCTCGGGGGGCGATTTGACCAGGGTACGGCTTGCCTCGTGCTGACTCATGGCTCCGGGTTTCGCCCGCCCAAGCGGGACTCCTCTAACGTCCCGGCCATGCAGCAAAGACAGTTGGGCGCCGCCGGACCCGCCGTATCGACACTCGGGCTCGGCTGCATGGGGATGTCCGGCGTGTACGGAAGGGCAGACCGGAACGAATCGATCGCGACGATCCACGCGGCGCTCGACGCCGGCATCAACCTGCTCGACACGGGCGACTTCTACGGCATGGGGCACAACGAGCTGCTGATCGCCGATGCACTCGCCGAGCGCAACCGCGACGATGCGCTGATCAGCGTCAAGTTCGGCGCCCAGCGCGGTCCCGACGGGAGCTGGCTCGGGTACGACGCGAGCCCGGCGGCGGTGAAGACTGCATGCGCGTACTCGCTCCAGCGCCTGCGCACCGACCACATCGACATCTACCGGCCGGCGCGAATGGATGCAAGCGTGCCGATCGAGGAGACCGTGGGCGCGATCGCCGAGCTCGTCGAGGCCGGATACGTGCGCTACATCGGGCTCTCCGAGGTCGGGGTGGACACGATCCGGCGCGCCGCCGCGGTGCACGCGATCTGCGACCTGCAGATCGAGTACTCGCTCATCTCGCGAGGGATCGAGCGGTCGATCCTGCCCGCCTGCCGCGAGCTCGACATCTCCATTACGGCCTACGGAGTGCTCTCGCGCGGTTTGATCAGCGGCCACTACCGCGCCGACGCGCCGGCGCAAGCGGGCGACAGCCGCGGGCGCTTCCCTCGCTTTCAGGGCGAGAACCTCCGCCACAACCTGGCCCTGGTCGACGAGCTGCGCGCGATCGCGCAGACGAGTGACGCCACCGTGGCTCAGGTCGCGTTCGCCTGGGTCCTTTCCCACGGCCAGGACATCGTGCCCCTGGTGGGCGCCCGTCGCCGCGATCAACTCGAGGAGGCGCTCAGCGCGCTCGATCTCGAGCTGACGCCCGAGGACCTCGAACGGATCGAGCAGGCCTTCCCGCACGACGCGGCGGCCGGCGACCGCTACGGGGCGCCCCAGATGGCCGACCTCGACAGCGAGCGTTAGTTCCGACTTCCCGGGTCGAGCACGAATACGGCGACGCTCAGCACCCAAGGGTCGGCGCTGAGCGGCAGCTCACCCGTCCCGACACGCCGCCAGCCGCGGCGCTGGTAGAACGCGATCGCGGTCCGGTTCTCGACGGCCACGTCGAGCACGAGGCGAAGCTTTTCCTCGGCGGCATGCTGCTCGGCGCGCGTCATCAGCGCGTCCCCGATCCCCAGCCGGCGTGCCCGGGTCGAGACGAAGAACCGGGACACGACCGCGCGTTGCTCGACTGGCACCGGCAGCGCCTCGTGCCATGGCGATCCGGACCGCGCAGCGTCGAGGCGGCGGAGCGAGAGGTGGCCGAGAATCGTGCCGTCTTCCTCGGCGACCCAGGTGGCAAGATCGCCGGTCCCGGCTAGCCAGCTCGCCGGGTCCGCCGGCCAGACCAATGGGTAGCCGTCAGCCTCATGCACGTCGCGCAGAAGCGCCACGCACGCCTCGAGGTCCTCGGGGCGGCGGGGCCGGAGCATGCCCTGAGCCTAGGTCGGGGCGGCGCCCGCTCCGCGCGGCTGTCCGAACGGTGACGTGAGTAGTGGCCTGATGCGGAAGCTCGTGACGCTACGCGCCTCTGGAGAGGAACAACTCGACCTTGCTCCCGGCCGCCAGCCGCCGGCCCGCCGATGGGCTCGTGCCGAGGGCGCGGCCGTCGCGAACCTTCTTCGAGGGCTCGTGCCTGATCCGGCCGACCCGGCAGTGGGCCTGCCGCAGCGCGCGCTCCGCAGTTGGCAGCTTCATGCCCTTCACGCGGGGAACCCGGCAGACGACGACAGACGGGGCGGGTGGCGGAGGCGGTGGCGTGTAGACAACGGTCACCTGCGCCCGGACGGTCGCGCCGGCGGCGTCGGTAGCCAGCGCGGTGATCGTGTTGGATCCGGGGTTGAGCGGCACCTGCGCGCTCCAGGCACCCCCCGGGGCGACTGGCACGGCCTGTCCGGCAACCGAGAGCGAGGTGATGCCCGAGCCGGCGCCGGCGGTGCCGGTCAGGTTCACCGTCGAAGTCGAGACCGTCGTGCCATTGGTGGGCGAGGTGATCGCGATTGCCGGCACCTCGAGCCGGTCCTGCGCCGCGAGCGCGAGCGCCTGCACCTGGGCGACCGTGTAGGCGGTCGAGTAGATGTAGCTCAGGCTTACGCTCCCCCGCGGGGGAACCTCGAGCACTTGGTGCTCCTCGAACTCGCTATTACTGACGAAGGTGAACCCGGTGGGTGGGTTGGAGAAGGTGATCGCACCGGCCGCCTCGGAGGTGTCGCCGTCCGGTGCCGCGAGGTTGGTCCGAACCAGGATCGAGCCCGGCGTCGCGCTCGGCTGCGGCACCGTCTCGCCCGCCTGGTAGGCGGTGAATGCGCTTTGGCCGGGGAACTCGTAGCCGCGCTGCGCGGCCGACGACTTCAGGCCGACGTAGTCGTCATAGAGCAGATCCAGCGAGTGGGCCCGGCCGTTGGTCGAGGACCAGTTATCGGTCATCGTGACCACGAGGCCGCCGTCGCTCGTCGTCACCGTGCGCTGAAGCTGGACGCCTGCCGGGGCGAAGCTCGAGCAGCTGGTCGATATCGGCGGGTAGATGATGCTGGGGCATACCACCCAGCTCTCGGTCGACTGTGACGTCACGACCCCGTCGGTCGGGTTCTGAACCACATTCGCGGTCAGCGAGGGAAAGCCGGCGAGATCCTCGCTGCCGGGCAAGAGGGCCTGCGCCGAGGCCGCGTCGTAGGCGTTCTGGCCATCCACGACGACCTCCGAGCGAGACGGATCCAGCGGCAGGTTGGCGCCCAGCAGCGAGCCCGCGCAGTCGATCGCGAAGTTGCCTTGGCCGAACGAAGGGTCGTAAGGAGCGGCGTAGGGCCCGCAGCTTCCGGCCGAGTCCCACGCGGCGGAGCCGGTGAGCGTGGCGGCCACGACGTAGAAGTCATACGGCTTGTTGTCGACCTCCCCCGAGGGGAGGCCCGCCTCGGACACCGCGACCTGCTGGGCGAGGAACGGGGACTTGTCGTCAGAGCTCTCGCCGCCGGTGGGAATTGCGCGCAGGCGGCAGGCGTGACCGGCAATCAGCCGCAGCGAGCCAGTTGCCGTGAACGCCCCACCCACGACCGGGACGTTCGCCGCGAGAACCGCGTCGCTCGGCCCGGACCCGAAGTAGCAGACCACGTCGATGTTGCCTGAGCCGCCAGCGGTGTCGCCGGTGACCGTCAAGGTGGTGCCCTGGTTGTCGTAGGAGATCAGATACGTGGAGTTCTGGGGCGTGCCCGACTGGCTCGAGCTCCAGGTGTTGATCGTTGACGACGTGGGCGCCGCCTGGGCGATTGAGGGCACGATCCCCAGCACCGCGAGGGCGGCGGCGATGGCGAACGCGCCGATCCATTGCCTGCGCAATCGAGGGGTCCCTTCGGCTTGTTGTTCCCCTCCCGCGGAACGGCCTTCCAAATCGGTCGGCGGCGCCTGCCGGCGGCGCCTTAGAACGTCGGCTGGTATTCGCCGAATACGTCCTTCATCGCCCCGCACACCTCACCCAGTGTGCAGCGATCCTTGAGGGCCTGCCGCAGGGTGGGAAGGAGGTTGTCGGTCCTATCGGCAGCTTCGCGCACTTCCTTTAGCCGTTGCTGGACCAATTCACCATCGCGGCTGCCCTTGAACGCCTTGAGGCGGTCGACCTGCTCGCGCTCGGACTGCGGATCCACGCGCAGGATGTCGTGGATCTCGGGCTCTCCCTCGTCGACGAACTTGTTGACGCCGACGACGATGTCCTGCCCGGTGCGGTAGCGCTCGTGGTAGCCGAAGGCGGACTCCTCGATCTCGTTCTTGATGAAGTCGATCGCGCTGACCGAGCCGCCGAGGCTGTCGACCTTGTCGATCAACTCGTTCGCGCGCATCTCGATCTCGTCGGTCAGCGCCTCGACGAAGTACGACCCGGCGAACGGATCGACGCTGTCGGCCGCGCCGGACTCGTAGCCGAGGATCTGCTGGGTGCGCAGTGCGATCTTGGCCGCACGCTCGGTCGGCAGCGCGAGCGCCTCGTCAAAGCCGTTGGTGTGCAGCGACTGGGTCCCGCCGCACACCGCGGCGAATCCCTGGAGCGCGACGCGGACGATGTTGTTCTCGGGCTGCTGGGCGGTCAGCGTGACCCCGCCGGTCTGGGTGTGGAAGCGCAGCCGCCATGAGCGCTCGTCCTTGGCCTCGAAGCGCTCACGCATGATCTTCGCCCACATCCGGCGCGCGGCGCGGAACTTGGCCACCTCCTGGAAGACATTGTTGTGGCCGTTGAAGAAGAAGGCCAACCGCGGCGCGAACTCGTCGACCTCGAGGCCGGCGTCGAGCGCCGCCTGCACGTAGGCGATCCCGTTGGACAGCGTGAACGCGACCTCCTGCACGGCGGAGCAGCCCTTCTCGCGGAAGTGGTAGCCGCTGATCGAGATCGTGTTCCAGCGCGGGATCCGCTCCCGGCAGTAGGAGAACAGATCGGTGGTCAGCCGGATCGCACCGGTGGGCGGGTATATGAAGTTCCCTCGCGCGATGTACTCCTTGAGGATGTCGTTCTGCGTGGTGCCGCGGAGCTTCTCGGCCGGCACGCCCTGCTCATCACCCACGAGCTCGTACAGCAGCAGCAGCACAGAAGCAGGCGCGTTGATGGTCATCGACGTCGAGACCTGGTCGAGCGGGATCGCGTCGAACGCCGTGCGCATGTCGTCGATCGAATCGATCGCCACCCCCGTACGTCCCACCTCGCCCAGACAGCGCGGATCGTCAGAGTCCAGGCCGAGCTGGGTGGGAAGATCGAACGCCATCGACAGCCCGGTCGAGCCGTGCGCGAGCAGGTAGCGGTAGCGCTCGTTTGACTCCCTGGCGCTCGCGTAGCCCGCGTACTGGCGCATCGTCCACAGCTGGCCGCGGTACATGTCGGGGTGGATGCCCCGGGTGTACGGGTACTCGCCCGGCTCGCCCAGCCGTTCGGGCAGGTCCCGGGGCAGATCCGGCTCGGCGTAGAGCGATTTGATCTCGATCCCGGAGTCGGTGAATTTTCTCGGATCGTCGGGGCCGACGATCGGGGCGATCGTGCGGTGCTCGTCGGTGGTGGCCATGGCGCGAGGTTACCCTTCCTCGAGAAATGCAAGTGCGGGTGAGGCTTTTTGCCGGTCTCCGGGAACGCGCAGGAGCGCCCGAGGTCGAGCTCGAGTTGCCCGAGGGCGCCGTGGTCGGCGACGCCCTCGAGCAGATGCGGACGCTGATCGATGGTGTCCCCGTCGTGATGGCCGTCAACCAGGAGTACGCGGAGCCGAGTCTCGCGCTGCACGGTGGCGACGAGCTGGCGCTGATCCCGCCGGTGTCGGGCGGATCGGTCGGCACGATCCATACCCGCGTCACCGCCGAACCGTTGGCCCTCGACCCGCTTGTCGAGCTCGTGCGTGATCCGCGGGCCGGCGCCGTCGTGACGTTCACCGGGGTGACGCGGGAGGTGCCGGAGCTCGAGTACGAGGCCTACGCGGAGATGGCCGAGCGCCAGATGGCCGAGATCGTCGGCCGAGCGGTCGGGCGCCACGGACTGTGCGCCGCGGCGGCCGAGCACCGGGTGGGCACGGTGCCCCTGTCCGAGCCCTCGGTGGCGATCGCGGTGTCGGCCCCGCATCGGGATGCTGCGTTCGCCGGCGCCCAGGAGATCATCGACGAGATCAAGGCACGAGCACCGATCTGGAAAAAGGAGGGCGGAGAGTGGGTACGGGGGACGACGCCGCCGCCGCGGGCCTGAGGTCGCTTCCCGCCGTCCACGAGCTGGCCGCTCGCCTCGAGGCGCCCCACGCTCTGGCCGTCGCAGCCGCCCGGCGCGCGATCGACGAGCACCGAACCGCCCGGCTGGCCGGCCAGCCAGGCTCGGGAGACCTCGTGGCGAGGGCGCGCGAAATGCTTGACGAGCTCGAGCGACCGTCGTTGCGCCGCGTGATCAACGCCACCGGGGTGATCCTGCACACCAACCTGGGCCGCGCGCCGCTGGCGGCGCAGGCGCGCGACGCGGTCGCCCGCGCGGCCGAGGGCTACAGCAACCTCGAACTCGACCTCGAGTCGGGGGAGCGCGGCAGCCGCCACGCCCACGTCGAGCGACTGCTGTGCGAGCTGACCGGCGCCGAGGCGGCGATCGTCGTCAACAACGGCGCCGCCGCCGTACTCCTCGCCGCGGCCGCGCTGGCCGGCCCGGGACGGGCGATCGTCGTGGCACGCGGGCAGCTGGTCGAGATCGGCGGTGGCTTCCGGATCCCCGAGGTGATCGTCCAGTCCGGCGCGCGCCTGATCGAGGTGGGAACGACGAACCGGACGCGGGTCGCCGACTACGAGCGCGCGCTGCGGACCAACGACGATGTCGGCGCGATCATGCGCGTGCATCAATCGAACTTCAGGACGGTGGGGTTCGTGGAAGAGGTGCCGGTGCAGGGGCTGTGCGCGCTTGGGGTACCGGTGATAGACGACGTGGGCTCGGGCTGGGTCGGAGGGGCGGGGGTGGACGAGCCGGCTATCGCGGCCTCGGTGTCAGCCGGTGCCGCGCTTGTGTGCTGCTCGGGCGACAAGCTGCTCGGCGGACCGCAGGCGGGCCTGATGGTCGGCCGGCGCGAGGCGGTGGCGGCCGCACGGCGCCATCCCCTCGCACGGGCGATGCGCATCGACAAGCTGTCGCTGGCCGCGCTCGAGGCAACGCTGCGCCTGTACCGCGATCCGGCACGCGCCCGCGAGGAGATTCCCGTCCTGGCCATGCTCGCGGTCGACGAGGAGACGCTTGCCGCGCGAGCCGAGCGCCTGGCCGCCGGCATCGGCGAGCGGGCTCACGTGATCCGCGCGGCGGCCAAGGTCGGCGGCGGGTCGCTCCCACTGCTCGAGCTCGAGGGGCCAGTGGTGGCGCTCGACGGGGAGCCGGAGGCGCTCGCCCGGGCACTACGCGCGAACGAACCGCCGGTAATCGGCCGGATCCACGACGGGCAGCTGCTGCTCGACCCGCGCACGCTTACGGACGAACAGGTTCCGCTCGTCGCGCGCGCCGTCCTCGGATGAAGCCGCTGACGCTTGGCACGGCCGGGCACATCGACCACGGCAAGACCGCGCTGATCCGAACGCTCACGGGCGTCGACACCGACCGGCTGCCCGAGGAGCGGGCGCGCGGGATCTCGATCGAGCTCGGCTACACGCGGCTGGTGCTCCCGTCGGGCCGGCAGCTGTCGGTGGTCGATGTGCCCGGCCACGAGCGGTTCGTGCGGACGATGGTCTCGGGCGCCACCGGGATCGATCTGTTCCTAATGGCGGTCGCGGCCGACGACGGCATCATGCCCCAGACGCGCGAGCACGCGGCGGTGCTGCGGGCGCTCGGCGTGCGAACCGGCGTGGTGGCCGTGACCAAGAGCGACCTGGCCGATCCCGAGCTCGCGCTGCTCGAGGCCTCCGAGCTCGTCCCGGGCGCGGAGGCGGTCGCCGTGTCGGCGCGAACAGGCGCGGGGCTGGACGAGCTGCGAGCCGCGCTCGAGCGGGCCGCCGCACGGGTGGGGTCACGCGCGGACGGAGATTCGGCGGCCCGGTTGCACATCGACCGCGTGTTCACGATCCGGGGCGCCGGCACCGTGGTCACCGGCACGTTGTGGTCCGGCACGATCGGGCGCGGTGACGAGCTGACGGTCCTGCCCGAGATCCGGCGTGCTCGGGTCCGCGGAGTACAGGTGCACGACGAGGCGGTCGAGCGCGCGGCGGCTGGGCAGCGCGTGGCCGTGAACCTGACCGGGCTGGCGACGGACCAGATCGGCCGGGGTGACGTGCTCGTCTCGAGTGACGGCGGCGTGCGTCCCACCTACCGGATCGACGCGGAGCTCGAGTTCGACCCCGACTCCGAGCCAGAGAACTCGGAGCGCGTCCACATCCATCACGGCACGCGCGAGGCGCCGGCACGGCTGGCGTGGCTCGGAGGACGCTTCTGGCAGATCCGCCTCGAGCAGCCGCTCGTGCCGACGGCGGGCGACCGGCTCGTGGT
>Ga0335075_10018063_pt1 | contig 10464 bp, 7 predicted proteins | sample Lox_Sample_24_FD_206723 | JGI IMG/M metagenome (GOLD analysis project Ga0335075, IMG submission 206723) | Soil microbial communities from Loxahatchee National Wildlife Refuge, Florida, United States - Lox_Sample_2.4 | ecosystem: Environmental > Terrestrial > Soil > Wetlands | place: USA: Florida... | reverse complement strand
GGGCTCCCGAGCACGTCGTGCTCTTCGACCGCTACACCGAATCGAAATATCCCTATTCGGATGATGGCCAGTTCGCACTCCCTGGCTCCGCGGATTGGATGGACCCGTTCATCACGCTGAGTTTCGCCGCCGCCCACACCAAACAAATCCGTCTCGCAACCGGCATTTGCCTCGTTCCGGAGCATAATCCGCTTGTTCTCGCCAAGGTCATCGCCAGTCTCGATTTCCTGAGTTCCGGCCGTTTCGCCCTGGGCGTGGGTATCGGATGGTCCGCAGAGGAGTTCGCCGCGCTGGGTGTTCCGTTCGAACGCCGCGCCGCCCGCACCCGCGAATATATTGACGTGATGCGCCGCTTATGGAGCGAAGAAAAAACCACCTACGATGGCGAGTACGTCAATTTCCGCGATGCCCGCAGCTTTCCCAAACCGCCGCAGGGCGCCGCGCTTCCGATTATCTTTGGCGGCGAGAGCGCTCCGGCCCTCCGTCGTGTCGCCGAATATGGCACCGGATGGTACGGCTTCAATCTCGATCCCGCTGAAGCCGCCGCCAAGATTGAGCGTTTGCAGGCGCTTGTACGCGAAAAGGGACGCGACCCAAAGGCAATCGACATCATCGTCTCGCCGTACACCAAGCGCATCACGCCAGCCGATTTGAAGGGTTATCATCAGGCGGGAGTTCGCGAACTCGTGATCTTCTTTTCGATCCCCAACAATGATGACGAAATTCCGGCGCGTCTCGAAGCCACTGCCCGCCAATGGGTCGGCCCCGCCGCCCAGTTAGCCTGATGGCCGCTCATCTCAGCTAGTGGTCACGGCTAAGGCCGAAAATGTTCGCACGTAATCCCAACGAAGTGTTAAGAGAAAATCATGGACAGCACGATCATTTCCGAAAAGCTGGGCAAGGTCTGCAAGATTACTCTTAACCGGCCGCGTTACCGTAACGCGCAATCGACCAGGCTGCTCAAAGAACTCGACGCGGCCTTTGAAGCGGCTGATGCAGACGATGATGTCCGCGTAATCATTCTTGCAGGCGCGGGTGAGCATTTCTGTTCGGGGCACGACCTCGGCACGCCCGGCGAGCGCGAAGACCAGAACAGTTACGTCCATACCCGCGGCCTCAAGAACCGTCATCGCCGATCGTGGGAATTATTCCTCGACAATACCCTCAGATGGCGTGACCTGCCGAAGCCGACGATTGCACAGGTGCAAGGCTATTGTATCTTCGGCGGCTATATGTTCGCGGCAGCAATGGATCTGATCGTCGCATCCGACGACGCGATGTTCCTGCCGTCCCTAACCCAGTATTTCTCGGCGCCGTGGGATGTCGGTGTGCGCAAGGCCAAGGAAATTCTTTTCCAAAGCCGCTTCATCGACGCCCAGGAGGCACTGCGCACCGGTCTTGCGAATGTCGTCGTGCCGCGTGCCGAACTGGAAAAGGAGACGCTGGCACTGGCCGAACGGATCGCCCAGACGGACGCATTTACTCTGCGGCTGGTGAAATTCGCGATCAATCAGGCCCAAGACGGGATGGGCTTCCGCACGGCCGTCCGCAATGCCCACTCGCATCATTTTCTGACACGGGTGCAGGCGTATCAGGATATGGAAAAAGAGGGCGGCGTGATGCCAAAGAGGCTGCCGGGCGTCGAACAGGCGATCCGCAAGCTGCGCTCAAGCGGTTCCGATTAATTTTGCGGCAACGCAATTTTCCTATGAAGTGAAAACGGGCGTGAGATTAATCTCACGCCCGTTCTTCACTCAGTCAATCGGCGGAGCGACTATGCTTCTGCGCGGCCATGACGCAGTAGTTTACCTGGAGTTGCTCCCGTGCACTTGCCCTCTTCGAAGGTCTCGACGCCGTTTACGATAATCGAACGATAGCCGTGTGCACGCTGCACCCGGCGCCATTCGCCACCCGGCAGGTCGTGAACGATTTCGCCAACCCATTCCGGCTCGATCCCAAGGCCTTTGAGATCGTAAACGACCACGTCAGCCCAGCTTCCTTCGCGCAGTACGCCGCGATCCTTGAAGCCTGCCGCGTGGGCCGGCAGCGCCGACATGCGATAGTGTGCCTCTTCCAGTGTAATCTTCTGCTCGTCGCGCACCATCCAAGTCAGGAAATCGGTGGTGAAAGCGCCACCGGTGAAGAACTTGGTATGCGCGCCGCCGTCAGAAACGCCAGGGAAGGTGAACTGCGAGTTGTTGATGATCTCGGCCATGTAGTCCGGATTGAAACCGCGGTTTGGCCCCAGGAACTCGGCTTTCAAATTCGTCGCGACCGCGAGATCGAGCATCACTTCCACAGGATCCTTGTGCTCTTCGGCGCCGATCTGGCCGAGCGACTTGCCGACATACTTCTCGAGTTCCTCGATATTCTCAACCCACTGTACAATCAGGTGACGCGGATGGCCACCGACTCCAGCCTGGATCGCACGCAGGCGCCTGTCAGCCTCTTCCGTTTCCCGGACTACCGCCTTGCGCAGCTCAGGATTCTTCATCTTCTCGAGCTTTTCGGTAGGGGTTCCGGTCGTGACCGCGCGCCATGCCGGGCTGGCGTCATACAGGTTCCAGTTCTCAAGAGTAAAGGCGAAACCGCTGCGGACGGTGCCCGCCTGGCCAAATATCGGCAAGCCTTTCGCGCGATTGCGCTCGATCCAGCGCAGGCTGCGGCGATGGATCTCAGGGTCCTTGCGTGTTGGTACGACGGCTTGCCACAGCAAGGGACGCTGCGCCGTTGCCGCCAGAGTCTCAACGAATGCCAAATCGCGGCGAACGTCCTCGGTGCCCTGAGTGATTTCCATGAAGCCTTCGTCGCGATCGCGCAGCACGCGGGCGAGGTTCAGAATGTCCTCGTCGCACATCGTGTCGGTGACCATCGGCGAGCCGTCAAAATCGGCCTGGGTCGAATCTTTGCCGAGGCGCTGAATCGAGAAGCCGCAGAGGCCGGCATCCATGCCTTCAGCCAGCAGGCGAGCCATTTCCGCACGCTCTTTGTCGTTAGCTGGACGGGTCTTGGCCGCTTCAAGACCCATTACATAGGTCATCAGCGATGCGGTCGGCATGTACTGGATGCAGTTGATTCCCTTTGGCGCCCGATCAAGCGAATCGAGGTATTCGGGGATGGTTTCCCAATCCCACTTCATGCCCGCTTTCATCGAATCGTAAGGGATGGCTTCCGTACGTGTCATCGTCAGCATCGAACGTTCGCGGAAGTCCGGCTTGCAGGGCGCGAAGCCAAAGCCGCAATTGCCAAGCACGAGCGAGGTTACGCCATGCCATCCTGAAATCGTACAATACGGATCCCAGCGGATTTGCGCATCGTAATGCGTATGGAGATCGACGAATCCGGGCGCGACGATCAGTCCGTCGGCATCGATAACCTTTTTGGCAAAGCCCGGCGCCCGTCCTCCGAGCTGGGCGACCTTGCCGTCTTTGATCCAGACGTCGCCCTGATAGCGCGGGACGCGGGTACCGTCGACTATCGTGCCGCCTTTGATTTGAATGTCGTAGTCAGCCATTAATAGTTCCCTCCTATGGGTGGTAAGGACTTGGCAGCCGTCACGCTTAGGGCTACCCGCAGCTTAAAAATTTGCCGATCTTTCTACGCCAAACTTATACCAGCACCATCTCGAAAGACAAACGAAATCGAACATCACGACCCGTTCGGCCGTTACGGGCGCTGGCCGCGTCCGCCACGCCTGGCGAAGCCACGAACGCGCTTGCGCCGCCGCCGGTTCTTCTCGGCGAAATCGATCAGGAACTGCTGGCAGTTCGGAGCGTTAGGCCCATTTCCCTGATGAATATACGAACCATCAGGCTGCATTTCCCATTGGCAACGGTTCGGCTTAAGCTGCACGTCGAGAATCCCGCGCAACTCACGCGTTAGCAACGGATCCTCGATCGGCGTGACGACCTCGACGCGGCTCTCCAGATTACGCGTCATGCAATCGGCCGAACCGATCATGTACTCTTCGGCGCCCCCATTACGGAAATAGTAGATGCGGCCATGCTCAAGAAAGCGCCCGACGATGCTGACGACACGAACGGTCTCCGACAGGCCGGGAAGGCCCGGGCGCAGCCGGCAGGTATCACGCACAATCAAGTCGATTTTCACGCCCGCTTCGGAAGCGCGATAAAGCGCTCGGGTAATATCCACGTCCTCCAGCGCATTCATCTTCATCTGGATCAGGCCCGGATTTTCCGGCGAATGAAGCCGGGCTTCACGTTCGATACGGTCCAGCAAAGCGCGCTTAAGCAGCGCCGGAGCCGGTAGAATTTTCCGATAAGGCCGTTTGGGACGGTAACCTGTGGTAAGAAAATTGAACAATTCGGTCAGGTCGCGGCCGATATCATCGTTCGACGTCAGCAGGCCGAAGTCAGCGTACAGCCGCGCTGTTCCCGGATGGTAATTGCCGGTGCCGATATGCGCGTAGCGGCGCAGGCCATTGTAGTCCTGCCGCACCACCAGAATCACCTTGGAATGGGTCTTCAAACCAATCACGCCATAGGTGACATGGATGCCAAAATCCTCGAGGCGTGATGCGAACTGAATGTTTGCGGCTTCGTCAAAGCGCGCCTTTAGCTCGACCACGGCCGCCACCTGCTTGCCGTTGCGCGCAGCGTTGCACAGATGCTGAATCAGCTCGGCGTCGTGGGAGGTCCGATAGAGCGTCATCTTAATTGCGCGCACTTTGGGATCGGCGCTTGCCTCCCGCAGGAAACGCTCGACCGAGGTGGAAAAAGATTCGTACGGATGGACCAGCAGGATCGAGCCGGTGTCGCGCAAGATATGAAAAATGCTGCGCTCTTCCTCGGCATGGAGCCGCGGATGATCAATCGGATGGTGCGGTGGATCGTGCAGCGCCGGAAGATCAAGCGCCGTGATTTCCATCAAATCCCGCAGCGCCAGCATCCCGTCGCTCTCGAATACGTCGGCGTTTTCGTCGAGCCCGAGCTCCGCCGCCAACATCCCCCGCCGCACCGGATCCATGCCTTGGGCGATCTCGAGCCTTACAATCGGCGCGAAGCGGCGATCACGCAACTCGGTTTCGATCATTGCCAGCAGGTCGTCGGCTTCTTCTTCGTCACGCTCAGTGTTGGCATTGCGCGTAACGCGAAAGGTTTCGCATGAAGCGACTTCAATGCCGGGAAAGAGCAAGTCCAGATTATGCGCCATCACGTCTTCGAGCCGGACAAATCGATTGCCGGTGCCAATCCGCAACAGCCGTGGAATACCCGAGCCGATCGGCACTTTGACACGGGCGAGCGACGCTTCGGTGTCGCGCGCGTCACGTACTGTGACCAGCAGGTTCAGGGAGAGGTTGGAGACAAACGGGAACGGATGAGCCGGGTCGATTGCGAGTGGTGTTACCAGCGGAAAAATATTGCGGAAATAGTGCTCGCGCACTTCGAGCTGTTCATCCTCCGGCAATGCCGCGTAGTGCACGATTCCAATACCGAATGGCTCCAGCAACTTGAGTAGTTCTTTGAGAACTTCGCGCTGGCGCAACTCGAAATCCCGGACTACCGCGTAGCATTCGGCGATCTGCTGCTGCGGCGTGCGTCCATCCACCGTGCGCTCATGAACTCCGGCTACGACCTGTTGCTTGAGGCCGCCGATTCGCTTCATGAAAAATTCATCTAGATTCGACGCGGTGATCGCAAGAAATTTGACCCGTTCCAGCAACGGATTGCGGTCGTCCTTGGCCTCGGCGAGTACGCGCCAATTGAAGCTTAGCCAGGTTAGTTCGCGATTGAGGTACAGATCCGGGGAATTCAAATCGTTCCGTGGCTCGTTCAACCCCCGTAAAAGCCCGCTTACCACCCGATCTTCCCGGGGGCTCGCCTCCGCATGGTTGGTGCCGGCAGCATCTAAATCGATAACTTCCGCACTCGCCGCGCCGTCCAACTGTGATGATGCTTCTGCAAGAACTGAATCATCGGGCGATCCAACTTGGGCCGCCGCATCGGAAATTTTTGTCATAAAGCCGCCGTAATCAATTAGCTAGCATCCAAAGGCCACAGATTAACATGGATTATACAGCATAGCGGCTCATCGCGGGCCCTCTCAGGATCGGGGGTTAGCTCTGCTCATGGATATCTGGCTTTGGCCGCTGGCAATTTCTGGCTAAGCGATGACTATTCGCCATCATGGCGTCAGCATCGCCGCCAAGCTATCATCGCCAGCTTACAAAACAGTGATGTTTTGAGATTCGACAGCGGTGGCTTTCGCCATCTTAATGAGGGGTCGCGGCAGGGAAAGCCGAGGGTAAAATTTATGGAAACCGAATCATCATTCTCGCACGGTACGTGACTTGCTTTCCGTTCGTTCTTAAATTAGGTCGAAGGACCTTACTCTAGTAAGCGAACCAATTATGAAACATGCCCAAGAAGAGCGTTTCGAACACCTACGGCAGCTTTTGCTGCGTCAACGCGAAGAAACCTTGACGCGGGTCAGAGCTATTGGCGACGCGCAAAGTAACGAAGGACTATCGACCTTGGGTGACGAAATGGACGTCGCCCGTTCATTGTCTGACGTCGAAACCCACGCCAGCCTGATCGAAAATGCCGAGAACAAAGTACGCCGCATCGATACCGCGCTCGCCCAGCTTGAACAGGGTGATTACGGGATTTGCGCAAATTGTGGCGAAGAGATACCGCTGGCGCGGCTCGAAGCTGTGCCCTTCGCAATTTACTGCGTCGATTGCCAGGCAGAACTTGGCGAACGCAGCTCGGGACTGCGGGAAACCAGCCGGGCGGCATATAAGCAATGGATGCCGATTCCAGACGTGGATGAGGCACGCGCCGCTGCCGACGATAGCGGTGGAGCTCCCGACGAGGCCGATATACTTCCTCGCGCCGTACTCGAAAGCGATGAGGACGAGGACGGCGTCGTCATCGCAGACGATATCGAGGCGGAGCCTGCGGAAGAGGTGCCTCCAAGCGAAACCAAGACCAAACGCCGCCGTTCACGCGCCGCGAAAAATCAGGCCTGACGCTCTTTGCAGGGAAATCGCGCGCAGGTCCCAATGAGGAATTAACTTGGAACAAAAGATCGAACCTGGTTTCCAGGTGTTTGCATCCGACGGCGGCGAGGAGTTCGGCGCGGTTCGCCAGGTGGCTCCTCACGGGCGTGCAGAAATCGTCATCTATGTTGAGAACGCTGGCGAGTTCAACGTCCCGCTAGATGCGGTCGAGGCGGTCCACTCCCAGAAAGTTCTTCTGAACTGTGCCCGCCTGGATCATCGGTTGCGCAAGGCGATCGGGCACGCCCACGACGCCGAAGAGCCGGACTCGTGAGATCCTCGTGGACATAGCGATCAACAATTGAGTGGAGATGCAAAAGGCACCATCCGTAGTTTAAAGCTACTTTATTAGGTGTTATTGTGCTATGGCCATCATGCGATCTGCGAAGTAAACGTTGCGTAAACGCTTGTCAGGGTCACAGCCTGCGATCAATGGCGGCAATCGCTGCTCATAATTGTCTCTGAGTATCAAAAAACTACTCTATCCACTGGTGTTTTGCCGCATAAGCTGGTTAATTGAGAAGCGTGGAAGAGTCGCGCTCAAATAAGGCTGGCGCGCCCAGCCTGTCGCCTAAAGTCTTGACCGTCAGGGAGCTCTCCGAATATCTTCGGGTCCACCCGACAACGGTCTACCGCTTGCTCAGGGCGAAGCAACTCCCCGGCTTCCGAGTCGGCAGTGAGTGGCGCTTTAGTGTCGATATGATCGACCGCTGGCGTTCCGAAGAAGAGATTGCTTCGGTTGGCTCAAAGCGCCGGCGTAAACGCGCCTGAACAGACGCCTCAGTACAAGCGGATCGGCTGACTCGGTACGAGGGGAACCGGGCTGGTGAAAGCAAGCGCTCGGCGGTGCAGCGGAGTTGTGCTATTGGCGCAGCGATGCTGAAGTTTTCCGCCAAGCGGCGTGCTCAGTCCAGTCAAAGTGGGGCACTTGGACGACGCCATGATCGAGTCAGCGGAGGCCACCCGGGTCAGGCAACTCTACGATCTCGGCTGCGCCTTCGCGGCTAAAACCGAACTAGGCGAGCTGATACCATTCATCATCAAGCGCTGCCGCGAGGCCTTGAACGCGGAGGCGGCATCAGTTCTGCTGCTCAGTTCCGACGGGACTGAACTTTATTTTCCCTATGCCTCTGATGACGACGCGAGAGCAGCAGAGCGTCTGTTGCACTTGCGTTTGCCAGCGGACCAGGGAATCGCCGGAGCTGCGTTGAGCGAAGGCCGCTCAATACTGGTGGAAGACGCGCAGAATGATCCGCGTTTCTATCCAGGAATTGACCGCGAGACCAAAATGGTCACCCGCAGCCTTATCACTGTGCCGCTGGCCTCGCCGCGCGGGGCGTTCGGGGTGCTCCAGGTACTTAACCGCCGTGATGGCGGCTTTTTCGACAGCGACGATCTCGCCTTTCTCGAGAGCATCGCCGGCAGCGTCGCGATCGCAATCGAAAATGCCCGCCTGTATGCGCAACTGCGCGATTCCGAAGCCAGTCTGCGAACTCAGGTCAGCGCGCTGCGCCGCGACCTCGCACGCAACACCCCCTTTGCCGAGATGATCGGGAGTGGTCCGGGGATGGAGGAAGTGTTCCGCCTGATGGAGAGCGCGGCCACCTCGATGATCACCGTTTTAATCCAGGGCGAAACCGGAACCGGCAAGGAATTGGTGGCGCGCGGAATCTATCAGGCGAGCGGGCGGTCAGAGGCACCATATATTGCTGTGAACTGTGCTGCAGTGCCCGAAAACCTGCTCGAGAGTGAACTATTTGGCCATCGGCGCGGTTCCTTCACCGGCGCGGTGCGTGACAGCCCCGGAGTTTTTCGAGCGGCCAGGGGCGGGGTGGTTTTTCTGGATGAAGTCAGCGAAATGCCGGGCAGGATGCAGGCCAAGCTGCTGCGCGTGCTCGAGCAGGAAGAGATCCTTCCGGTGGGCGAGAGCTTTCCGGTCAAGGTGGACGTACGTGTAATTTCTGCCACCAATCGTGATCTCGTAGAGGAAGTGCGGCGCGGCAATTTCCGCGAAGACCTCTATTATCGCTTGTCGGCATTTCCGATCAATTTGCCTCCCCTGCGCGAAAGGCGCGAGGACATACCCCTGCTCGCCAGCCGCTTCATTACTCAAGCCGCCGAACGCCATCACAAAAAAATCGCCGGAATCGAGAATCCGGCGCTTGACCTGCTGACTCAATTCGAGTGGCCGGGTAACGTTCGGCAACTGCGCAATGAGGTTGAACGGGCGGTGGCTCTGTCGCGCGACGGCGACCCGCTCCGTGCCGAACATCTTTCACCACTGGTGAAGGGCTTGCCGCCACGGTCGCCAGCTTCGCAGCCGCGCTTCCGCCAGCGCGAGACCCCGCTGACCGCGACCACCCCAAATGAGTCCCCGGATGTACCGTTATCGGGCACTGCCACTGTTCCGCTTCGCGCGTGGCGCCAGGACAAAGAGAGTCAATACATCGCGGAGGTTCTTGCGCGCCATCACGGGAATGTTTCGCGAGCGGCGCAAGCGCTGGGCATCTCGCGTCCCGCCCTGCAGGAAAAGATGAAAGCTTACGGCCTGCGCTAAGTTAACTTAGCATCAACCCGCTAAGTTTTCTTGGCAGTCTCCCGAAAGGTTTCGTTCCGGCAGCAACACCTTCACAAAAATCATTATGAGATTGCTCAAGATTGTACTTTAGGGTCTGATCCAGCGAAACGGCATCAGCCTTGCGTAGGTGCCCTGCTGTCCTTTATTGAAGAGGCTCGAAAATGCGACAGGGTCAGAACGTAAGCCGCAGTTCCAGGAAAGCGATTGGCGAACGATTCCGTGCGGGCGCTCGCCGATCCAGTGACCTGAGTGCGGCAGTTATGCGGATTGCCAGATTGCGCTACGAGATTTTCCGCGCACGATTCGGACGCGATCCTTATCCTGACGAGCCCCTTTTCTTCGACCCTTCCAATGACATTCCGGTCGTCGCCGAAGTGTCCCAGATGTGGACGCAGGTAATGGATGCGGCCGTGGCGACCCGCACCGACGCGCTCTCAGTGATGAAGTTTCTCGGCTTGGCCTAGCAGCCTGGACAGAGCGGCAAAGCCGTCTGCGGCGGGCACCTGTGAGCGAACGCGAACTATAAACCGAACGCGAAGGCGCCCCAATCCGAGGAAGCCTCCCGCCGCCACTTGAATGTCACGCCGCCATTGAATTACCGGTCTCGCCGTCCTCATGAGGTAAGGCTGATACGGCGCCCGATAGTCCGCCGATAATCTCGCACTGGTGCAGGCGCTGAGGAAAAGCGCCGATCTCACCGAATTTGGTATGAATGATCCAGGACCGCCAGAGTCGTTCCGCGCACGTTCACTAATCCGCGCAGGCGCGGATCAGTCGCATAGTATTCATTCAGCGCGCGGGTGACGCCCATCCAACCGCCGTAGTCGTGCCATACGATCGTCCCGCCTGGCTTGAGCAACCTAAG
>Ga0335075_10018062_pt1 | contig 10464 bp, 6 predicted proteins | sample Lox_Sample_24_FD_206723 | JGI IMG/M metagenome (GOLD analysis project Ga0335075, IMG submission 206723) | Soil microbial communities from Loxahatchee National Wildlife Refuge, Florida, United States - Lox_Sample_2.4 | ecosystem: Environmental > Terrestrial > Soil > Wetlands | place: USA: Florida... | reverse complement strand
GGTCTGCAACGCCGACGAATCGGAACCCGGCACGTTCAAGGACCGGGTGCTGATGGAGCAGGACCCGTACGCCCTGATCGAGGCGGTGACGATCATGGGCTACGCCTGCAGTGCCGCCCAGGGCTACATCTACATCCGGGGCGAATACCCGCTGGCCGAGGCCCGGCTCCAGCACGCAATCGACCAGGCCCGGGTGCACGGCTTCCTCGGGCCGGACGTGATGGGGGAGGGGCTCGCGTTCGACATCGAGGTGCGACGCGGCGCCGGCGCCTACATCGCAGGCGAGGAAACCGCGCTGATCAACTCGCTCGAGGGCAAGCGGGCCGAGCCGAGGAACAAGCCGCCGTTCCCGGCCCAGTCCGGTCTGTTCGGCCAGCCGACCGCGGTTAACAACGTCGAGACGCTGCTGTCGGTCCTGGAGATCCTGCGCGTCGGCGGGGCCGCGTTCGCGTCGACAGGCACCGAGGCGTCGACCGGGACCCGGCTGTTCTGCCTGTCCGGCTCCGTCCAGTCGCCCGGCCTCTACGAGTACGAGTTCGGGGTGACGCTCCGGGACGTCATCGACGGGGCGGGCGGCGTCCGCGACGGCCGGCCGCTGCAGGCGGTGCTGCTCGGCGGCGCCGCGGGCGTGTTCGTCGGGCCGTCCGCGCTCGACATGCCGCTGACGTTCGAGGGGGTCAGGGCGGCGGGCGCGACCCTCGGCTCCGGCGTCGTCCTCGTCCTCGACGACACCGTCGACGTGCTGCCGCTGCTGCGCCGGATCACCCGGTTCTTCCGCGACGAATCCTGCGGCCAGTGCGTGCCCTGCCGGGTCGGCACCGTCCGCCAGGAGGAGCTGGTGGCCCGGCTGCTATCCGGGGACCCGCTGGGCGGGGTCACGGCCGAGCTCGCGCTGCTGAACGAGATCGGCATGGTCACCCGCGACGCGTCGATCTGCGGCCTCGGCCAGACGGCGCTGTCGGCCGTCCAATCGGCGGTCACACTCGGCCTGATAGGGAGCGTCTGACGATGAGCGCCGTGTTCCTCACCACCCCCAGGCGGCTGGTCGACGTGGAGATCGACGGCGTCGCCGTCCGCGTGCCCGAGGGGGCGACGCTGCTTGAGGCCTGCCGCGGTCAGGGCATCGACACGCCGACCCTCTGCTACCTGGAGAACCTCACCCCGGTCAACGTCTGCCGGGTCTGCATGGTCGAGGTCGAGGGGTCGCGCACCCTCGTGCCGGCCTGCTCGCGGAAGGCCGAGGCGGGCATGAAGGTGCACACCGACTCCGACCGGGTGAAGACCTCGCGCAAGATGGTCCTGGAGTTCCTCGCCTCCTCCGCCGACGTCTCGCTGGCGTCGGCCGACGTGCAACGGTGGCTGGCCGAGTACGGCTGCGACCCAGCCCGGTACGGCCCGCCGGCGGCCGAACAGCCGGCCGGCCAGCGCGACGCCGCCCGCCCGGGCGAGCACGACCATCACGTCACCGGCGCGGACGCCGCCACCGTAGCGCAGCCGGTCAAATACGACAACGAGGCCTACGTCCGCGACTACTCCCGCTGCATCCTCTGCTACAAGTGCGTCGAGGCGTGCGGCGAGGACGCCCAGAACACCTTCGCCATCGCCGTCGCCGGCCGGGGCTTCGACGCGCGCATCTCGACCGAGTTCGACGTCACCCTGCCCGATTCGGCCTGCGTCTACTGCGGCAACTGCATCGGCGTGTGCCCCACCGGCGCGCTGATGCCGGCCTCGGAGTACAACATGCGCCAGGCCGGCACCTGGGACGAGTCCGCCCAGACCGTCACCGAGACGATCTGCCCCTACTGCGGCGTCGGCTGCAACGTCGAACTGCACGTCCAGGACAACACGATCGTCAAGGTCACCTCCCCGCTCGACAGCGAGGTCACCCACGGCCACCTCTGCGTCAAGGGCCGCTTCGGCTTCGAGTTCGTCCAGCGCCGCCACCGCGAATAACCCCGCCCCCACCGCCCCAGTAGCGCCGCCCGGCCGCTCCGTACCGCCACCCGCAATTGCCCCATTCAGGCTCCGCGGCCTCCCCATCACCGCCGACCGTGACTCTTTCGGGCTCGGCACGCCCCTCCGTCGCACCTTCATATCAGTTTTGACCATAAAAATCGGACAAATCGGGCCGAAAAGTGGTGAAAACTGATAGGGAGGCGAGAAAATGGTCAGAACTGATAGAAAGATGAATGTCCCAGGTCGGGATAACAGCAAGAAGCGCGTAGCGCCGGCCGTCAAAGGACTCAGGTGCGGCGTTTGTAGACCCGGCCGAGGCCACGGTGGACCTTGATTTGCTTAAAGTGCTGCGCAAACCACTGGTCAAGCCCCGGGGTCCAGGGAATGCGGCGGTCATTGTCGGGCGACAGCCACACGTACTGGGCATGGCCGAAGATCCACGTCCACGCCGCCACGGCCCGCGCCGATGCGTTGGCGCCGCCCTGGACCGAGACACCGTTGTCCTCCACCAGCGTGACGGCCAGCGAGTCGAGCACATCGGGGCAGCCCGGCTGGGTCGAGAACCGATTGGCCGCAAGCGTCAGCGAGGCCTCGTCGGTCACCACGCACGAGCCGGCCGGGATGGCCGCCTTGTCCGGGTAGATGCTCGTCGTGTGCAGCCCCGCCAGCTCGCGCGCCTGGAAGCCGGCCAGGCCGAGAACGAGCACCACGGCCACCGCGATCAGCGAACGCCGCACCCCGGGCCGGTCGGAGAACACGCGGCAGAGCGTGCCGGCCGCGCACCCGAACGATATCGCCAGCCACGGCGCCACGAAGTCCGCGTAGTGATAGAAGAAGGCGGAGTAGGCGAGCAACGCCGCCACCGCGCTCAGGCAGCTGGCCAGGGCGAACCACTCAAGCGGCGATGAGCGCCGCGGTTGCCACAGGTAGCCGGCGGCGAGCACGGCGGCGGCCAGCCCGGCGACGATGAACGGCAGCCAGCCGGCGCTCGTGGTCGCCGTGGTCGCCACGCCGCCGCTGGCGAACAGCGAGTGCGTCCCCGAGTGCAGGCTGATCTGGCCCTTGCCGTTGAGGACGTCGATCAGCCCGGTGATGTGGGCGAGCCGCAGCGACGCCGGCACCGCCGAGCCGGCCCGGCTGGCCTGGTCGAGGAGGGTTGACCGCAGGTAGAGCCCGGGGCCGGCCGCGGCGAACGGCAGGACCGGGACCGCGAACCCGGCCACCACGCCGAGCGCGTACCCCCACGTCCGACGGCGCCTCACCGGCCCGTCGGGCGTCGGCGTCACCAGGCACACCACCAGCAGCGCGAGGGCCGGCAGCACCGCCCAGTATTTGACCGCCCCGGCGAACCCGATCGCGACCCCGGCCCAGAACAGCCGCCGCGGTGACGTCAGCCGCCCGCGCCGGAAGGCGGCGCAGACGCCGATCAACAGCAGCAGGTTCATCCACGGCTCGAGGATCAGCGTGTGCGCGGTGGTGATGTCGTCCGGGTAAACCGCGAGGATGCCGCAGCTCACGACCGTGACGAACACGCCCCGGTAGCGCACCAGGTGTCCCACCAGTGGCACGCACAGGGCCGAGGCAAGCGCGGTCAGCAGCCGCGCGGCGGCCATCGCGTGCGTCGCGGTGGACACCTTGGCGATGACCGCGACCGGCGCCATCAGCAGCAGGATGCCCGGCGGCTGCACGAACGCGAAGTCGTGGTACGGCACGCTGCCGGAGATAAGCCGGATCGCGCCCCCGAGGTACACCCCGTCGTCGTACTCGGTGACCCCGGTGAGGAACAGCGGCCTGCTGAGCACGAAGAGCCGCAGGGCCAGCGAGAGCCCGGTCGCGGCCAGGATGACAAGCCCGGCAGGCGACAGCCAGTACGCGCGCAGCACGTCGGGCCGGAACATGCGCGGCCGCTGACCACCCGTGGCGGCCGGCTCCGGCCTCGCGGAATCCCCGCCCGCGAGGACATCGGGTTGGTCGGGCGCCGCGCTCCCGCCCGCCTGGTGCGGAACCAGCCCCTCGGGCGTCGGCTGAGCCGATGCCGGTCGCGCCGGCTTCCCGCCCCCGGGCACAACCGAGGTATGCGAGGTGTCATTGGGGCTGCTGGGGTTGCCGTTCACCGGCTGTGCTCCACTGGCGCTCCAGATCGTCCGCGATGCGATGGTGGCTCGGCCGCGCGGCAACGTCCGAGACGGCGCTAACAGCGAGGGCCGTCGCCTCCCGGGCACGGCCTCGCTCACTAAGCGTCGTCAAGATAGCACAGACGGCGACCATCACGGGAGGTGACCCCAAGGACACGGAGGTAGGCGGCGGGCGCGCCGCGCGGTAGGGTCGCGACCGTGGATGATCTCCCCGAAAACGCGTCCCCGGGGAACCGGCGGAGCATCCCCCGGACGGATGCGCTGCTGGCCGACCCGCGTCTCCGGGCCGCCGAGGGCCGCCTCGGCCGCTCCCTGGTCAAGGCCGCCATCATCCGGGCCCAGGAGCGAGCGCGGCGCGCGGAGATCGCCACCGACCAGGTCACGGTCGCCGACGCGGCTGTGGCCGAACTCCCGGCGACCGCGGCGACGATCGCCGCGGTGCTCAACGCGACCGGCGTCCTCGTCCACACCAACCTCGGCCGGGCGCCGCTGAGCCGGGCGGCCCGCGACGCCCTGGCCGCCGCCGCCGGAACCTGCGACGTCGAGTTCGACCTGGCCACCGGGACCAGGGCCGGGCAGCGCGGTCACGGCGCGATCGCCGCGCTGCGGGCGGCCGTGCCGAACGCCCGGGCGGCCGGCGTGGTCAACAACAACGCCGCCGCCCTCGTCCTCGCCGCCACCGTCCTGGCGGCGGGCCGGGAGATCATCATCAGCCGGGGCGAGCTGATCGAGATCGGCGACCGGTTCCGCCTCCCCGACCTGCTCACCTCCACCGGCGCCCGGCTCACCGAGGTCGGCACCACCAACCGCACGACCGTGGCCGACTACGAGCAGGCGATCACCGCCGACACGGCGATGGTCCTCAAGGTCCACCCCTCCAACTACAAGGTCGAGGGATTCACCAAGAGCGCCGACGTCGGCGAGCTGGCCGCCCTCGGCCTCCCCCTGGTGCACGACATCGGCTCCGGCCTGCTCGCACCGCACCCGCTGCTGCCGGACGAACCCGACGCGGCGACGTCGCTGCGGGAGGGCGCGAACCTGGTCACCGCCAGCGGCGACAAGCTCCTCGGGGGCCCGCAGGCAGGCCTGCTGCTTGGCGACGAGCCGCTCGTCCGCCGCCTGCTGCGGCACCCGCTCGCCCGGGCCCTGCGGGTCGACAAGCTGACCCTGGCCGCCCTCGAGGCGACGATCGCGGGCCCGCCGCCGCCTGTCGCCCGGTCGCTGAGCGCAGATCAAAGGCTCATCAAACATCGCTGCGAACGGACCGTGACCGCTCTGGCGCCGCACGGGATCCCCGCCACCGTGGTGAGCGCCAAGGCCGCGGTCGGCGGCGGCGGCGCTCCGGGCGTCACCCTGCCGAGCGCCGCGATCGCCCTCGACGAGGACCTGGCGCTTCCACTACGCCACGGGCCCGCCGTCCGCCGGGGCCAGGTCCCGGCCGTCGTCGGCCGTATCGAACGCGGCCGCCTGCTGCTCGACCTGCGCTCGGTCGACCCCGCCGACGACGACCGCCTGGTCGCCGCCATCCTCGCCGCCGCGACCGCCTGATGTACGTGATCGCCACCGCCGGGCACGTCGACCACGGGAAGTCGACGCTGGTCCGCGCGCTGACCGGAATGGAGCCTGACCGGTGGGCGGAGGAACGCCGCCGTGGCATGACGATCGACCTCGGTTACGCGTGGATGACCCTGCCGGGCGAGGGCGGGCCGGCGGGCGAGAAACTGGCCTTTGTCGACGTGCCCGGGCACGAGCGGTTCGTGCCGAACATGCTGGCCGGCCTCGGCCCGGTCCCCGCGGTCATGTTCGTGGTGGCGGCCGATGGCGGCTGGATGCCGCAGTCGGCCGAGCACCTCGCCGCCGTGGATGCCCTCGGGGTGCGCCACGGCCTCCTGGTCGTCACCCGGGCCGACCTGGCCGACCCCGGCCCCGCCACCCGTCAGGCCCTCGCCGAAATCGGGAAAACCAGCCTCGGCCGCGTCGAGGCGATCAGCGTCAGCGCCGTAACCGGCCAGGGCCTCGATGAGCTGCGGGCCGCCCTGAGCCGCCTGCTGGCAGAGCTCCGAGGCCAGGCACGGGGAACCGCCGGCCAGTCAGGGAGCGCCGTCGACCCGGTGCGGCTGTGGATCGACCGCTCGTTCACGATCAGGGGAGCCGGCACCGTCGTCACCGGCACGCTGCCCGCCGGGACCGTCCGCAACGGCCAGGAACTGCTGCTCACGCCGTCATCGCAACCGGTCCGGGTCCGCGGTCTGCAGGCCCTTGGCGAGCCCGTCGACCAGGTGGCGGGCGTCGCCCGGGTGGCGCTCAACCTCCGGGGCGTCCCAGCTGACCTCCCGGCCCGCGGCATGGCACTAATCGAGCCGGGCCGCTGGACACTCGCGACCGAGCTCGACGTCCGCATCATCCCCCCGGCGGTCGAGCCGCAGCCCAAATTTCCGCCCGAACTCCTGGTGCACATCGGTGCCGCCCGCGCCCGGGCCATGGTCCGCGTCCTGGGGACGGTCGTCGCCCCCAACGGCTCGCCCGCCGACCGCACGGCTCCCGTGGCGATCTACGCCCGGCTCCGGATCCGCGACCCGCTGCCGCTGCACGTGGGCGACCGGGTGCTGCTGCGCGATCCCGGCGCGGCCGGGCTTGCGATCTACGCAGCGACCGTGCTCGACCCGGCCCCGCCCCCGCTCGCCCGCCGTGGGGCGGCCGCTGTCGCCGTCAGGGGAATGGCCGCCTGGCCCGAGGTCCCGACGGCGGCCGACCTGCTCGGCCGGCACAAGCTCATGCGCGCCCACGCGCTGGCGGCGGCGGGCCTGACGGACGTCCCGGCCGCCGTCGCGGGGGACTGGCTGGCGGACCCGGCGCACTGGGCCGCGCTGCGGGCCAAGCTTCCCGCCGTGGTGGCCGATTTCTGCGCCAGAGACCCGCTCGCTCCGGGCATGCCGACCGAGGCGGCCCGCGCGGCGCTCAAGCTGCCGAGCCGCGATCTGGTCACCGCGCTGGTCGCCGGCGATGTCATCCAGGACGGCGGCTACCTCCGCATTTTCACGAGGCGCGCCGGGGAGGTCGGGCCTGCTTCTGAGCCTGACGCGGCCGACCGGTCCGACCAGTCTGACCGGTCCGGGGAGGGCAGCCCTCGCGCCCTCACCAACGACCCCGCCAGCGGTGCCGGACGACTCCCGCCCGTCATCGCCGACGCCGTCCAGAAGGTCCTTGACGACCTCGCGCGCGACCCGTTCGCCGCGCCCGATACCGAACGGCTGCGGGAGCTTGGCCTCGACGCCAGGGCCCTGGCCACCGCGGCCAGAGCCGGGCTGCTGCTCCGCGTCGCCGACCTGGTCGTGCTCGCCCCCGGCGCCGCCAGGCAGGCGACCGCGACGCTGGCCCAACTCGAGCAGCCGTTCACCACCTCGCAGGCGCGCCAGGCACTGCGCACCTCCCGCCGGGTGGCCATCCCGCTGCTCGAGTACCTCGACCGTGCCCGGATCACCGAACGGCTCCCGGGCGACCTGCGCTGCCTGCGCGATTCCTGAAGAGGCGACCTTAGCCGCCTGGGCGATTCCTGAACAGGCGACCTTAGCCGCCTGGACGATTCCTGAATGTGTACTCTGTCACGCTAGATATTGGAATGTCACTGGAGGTCCCTCATGCCTGCATGGTTTACGGATAGCCGACCCCGCCGAGTGCTCCGGAGCGGCCGGGCCGTGCCCGCCGTCGTCCTCGCCGCCGCGCTCGCCGCGGCGTGCAGTTCGCCGAGCAGTTCAGGCACATCAGCCTCCGGGACCGCCACCGGCTCGCCCACGGCCAGCGTGTCCGCCTCCGCCAGCGCGTCGCCGGCCGGCACCAGCACGCTGGACAGCGCGGCCGCGGCCGCGCTGATGGCCAAGGCCGTCGCGGACACCGAGGCGGCCCCGACGGTGGTGGTTAAGGCCACCGGTATCTCGAGCGCTACCGTCGGCCAGTCGGTCATCATGGACCTGACGGTGGTGCCGAAGGTCGGCTGCGAGGGCACCGTCGGGGAGTCGAAGTCAGGGACGTTCCAGCTGGTGGTGCGCAGCGGTTACACCTGGATGAAGCCGTCGAGCGGCTTCTATGCGAGCATGAACTTCACCCAGGCGGAGATCGGCCTGATCGACGGCCGATGGATCAAGGTGAAGTCGTCCGACGCGCAGATGGGCGATTTTTCCCAGATGTGCAATGCATCGTCGCTGATGGGCGAGACTAAGCCGACCGGCACCGGATGGGTGGCCACCCCGACGACCGATGACGGCCGGAACGTCTACGAGATCACCCAAGCCGGTCAGCCGGGGTACGGCTACGTCACCAACACCGCCACGCCGATGCTGGTCAAGGTGGAAGACTCATCGGCGTCCGGCGGGGTTATCACGTTCACCGAGTACAGCACGCCGCTGACCATCACCGAGCCGTCGGCCGCCGAGTCAATCGACGGCAGCGCGCTCGGTTTCTAGGAAACCCAGAACGGGTTCGGTCGGCCTTCGTCGCCACCGCAATTACTGAATGTATATGCTGTGTCGCATTAAGTGGTTGAAGGCGACACAGGGAGTCCCTCATGGTGCCAGCATGGTTCCCGGCCGGCCTGGCCGGCCGGGAACCGGGGCGCGGCCGGGCCGTGCCCGTCGTGCTTCTCGCCGCCGCGCTGGCCGCGGCCGCTACCGCGTGCAGCTCGTCGAGCAGTTCGGGCACTCCGGCGGCCACGACCACGACCGGCTCGTCCAGCGCCAGCGCGCCCGCCACCAACTCGCCCGCCTCGGCCAGCGCGTCTCCGGCCAGCACCGGAAAGCTGACCGGCACGGCCGCGACCGCGCTGGTCACCAAGGCTGTCGCCAACACCGAGGCTGCCCCGAGCGTGGTGGTGAAGGGCACCGGCGTCTTGACCGGGACCGCCGGCCAGACCGTCACCTTTGACCTGACGCTGGTGCAGAAGGTCGGCTGCCAGGGCACGATCGCCCAATCCAAGACGGAGACGTTCCAGCTGGTCGAGACCGACGGCTCGGTCTGGCTGAAGCCGTCAGCCGCCTACTACCAGAGTCTGAAGCTCAGCAAGGAGGCGCTGGCCCTGGTCGCCGACAAGTGGATCAAGGTCAAATCGACCGACTCGCAGATCGGCGACCTGCCGAGGATCTGCAGCTTCTCCGGGCTGTTCGGCTCGCTGAAGACCCCGACCGGCGCCTCCTACGTGGCCACTCCGACGACTTATCAGGGCCGGAGCGTCTACGCGGTCACCCAGGCGGGGCAGCAGGGGTACGCCTACGTCACCAACTCCGCCACCCCGCTGCTGGTCAAGCTGGCCGAGCCGGGCGCCTCCGGCGGGGTGATCTCGTTCACCGAGTACAGCACCCCGCTGACCATCATCGCGCCGTCGGCCGCGGAGTCAATCGACGGCAGCGCGCTCGGCATCTAAGACCAAGGCAGTGAAGACCGGGGCAGTGAAGACCGGGGCAGTGAAGACCGGGGCGGCTGAACCCGGTCAGCCGCCGATCGCGGACATGGGCCGGTCCGGCTGGAGGAACGCCGGGTCGTTGATCCCGTGCCCGGGCAGCTTCGAGGAGACCGCCGCCCGCCACCGGTCGGCGATCTCGGCATCGGTCGCGCCAGACCGCAGCGCGGCCCGCAGGTCGCTCTCCGACCGGGCGAACAGGCAGTTTCTGATCTGGCCGTCGGCGGTCAGCCGGACCCGGTCGCAGGCACCGCAGAACGGCCGGGTGACGGCGGCGATCACCCCGACTCGGGCCGGCCCGCCGTTGACGAGGAAGGTCTCGGCGGGCGCAGCGCCACGCGACCGTTCGATATCGTCTGAAAGCTCGAACGCGGCGGAAAGCGAGGCGAGAACCTCGCCCGAGGTGACCATCTCCGTCCTTTTCCAGCCGTGCTGCGCGTCGAGCGGCATCTGCTCGATGAACCGCAGCTCGTAGCCGCGCTCGAGGCAGTAGGAGAGCAATTCGGGGGCCTCGTCGTCGTTCAGGTCGCGCATCAGCACCGCGTTGACCTTGACCGGCGTCAGCCCGGCCGCCGCGGCGGCCGCGAGCCCGGTCAGCACGTCGTCGAGCCGATCACGGCGGGTCAGCTTGCGGAAGACCTCCGGCCGCAGCGTGTCGAGCGAGACGTTGATCCGGTCGAGGCCCGCCGCCTTCAGCCCGGCCGCGCGACGGTCCAGGCCGATCCCGTTGGTGGTCAGCGAGATGTCCGGCCGCGGCTCGAGCGCGGCGGTCGCGGCGATGATGTCGGCCAGATCGGGGCGGAGCAGCGGCTCGCCGCCGGTGAACCTGACCTCGCGGATGCCCAGCGCCTCGACGCCGATCGTGATCAGCCGGATGATCTCGTCGCCGGTCAGCACCTCGGGCTTCGGCAGCCAGTCGAGGCC
>Ga0335075_10018061_pt1 | contig 10465 bp, 12 predicted proteins | sample Lox_Sample_24_FD_206723 | JGI IMG/M metagenome (GOLD analysis project Ga0335075, IMG submission 206723) | Soil microbial communities from Loxahatchee National Wildlife Refuge, Florida, United States - Lox_Sample_2.4 | ecosystem: Environmental > Terrestrial > Soil > Wetlands | place: USA... | reverse complement strand
CGAACGCATCGCCAAAGTCCTCAACGCTTCCATGCAAGTGCAGGAACCGTAGGAAAGACGTAGGAAACGAGCCGGAAGCGTCAGCGACGGAAGGCCGTCGCTGACGCTTCCGGCTCGTTTCCTATTCCGGCAAGCGGCGGCGTAAATCCTCCAACTCCTGCCGAAGTAACTGCATCTCCGTCTCCGCGCGTCGCCGTGCCTCTTCTTCTTGGTGCAATGCGGCCTCCGCTTGGAGACGTGCGGTCTCCGCTTGGAGACGTGCCTGATGTTCCTCCATCGGCGTCGGCAGCCAGACTTGCGTTGCGGGATCATACAGTCGCAGGAAGCCCTCGGACGGTTCAAGGTGCAACCCTAGCGCCAAACTCGGTAGTCGGCCCGCGACCGCTTCGATGGGTTGATATTTCCCTTCGATCAAGCGATAACCTTGCAGCGGCGGCTGCATGTATTCCTCGTAGGGATCGTAGAGGAAATATTCCTTCACTCCCAACGGATCGCAGTAGATCGACATCTTGTCGTCGATGTCTTCCTCACGCGTAGATTCGGACGTCAACTCGATGACCACGTCCGGCACTTTTCCCTCTTCCCAAACGAGGTAGCGACGCCGTTCCGGATTCGTGTGCTTGGGGACGCCGTGGACAACGAACACATCGGGCGAGAGATGTTTTAGACGATCGCCGGGAACGTAGTAGAGGAACATGTTGCCGGCGATGAACACCTGCGATTCGCGTTCGTACCACATACGCAGCATGTGTACGAGGTAGGCCAGGTTATCGGCGTGCAAGGGAGTTTCGCCCATCGGTCGTCCATCCGAATCGGGGTAATAGTTTGAAATCGTCCTTGAAGGCGGGACCGTTGCTTTTGTCGTCACTTTTTTCTTTACGCCAACCGGCATCGCTTTTCCCTCCGCTCATGCTTGGCCGTCGCTTTGTCCCCGTCCAAATTATACCCGACATGGAGAGATCGGACACCAACCGGCAGCGCCAGCAAGGGAACGAATGGCTCTTGCCGGCGCTGCGAGGTTGGTAGGATTGAGACTACTCCGGATCGACCATTTCGAGGAAATTGCCGCCGTTCTCGATGAGATCGCCGCCAACGGCGCAGGTCCACAAGATGCGCACCACGAACTCCCAGTTCGTGGCGGCGTCCGCACCGGGGATGCTGACGCGGATTTTCTGCCCCAGCAACCGGCGCGTGCCGATCAGGCGGATGCCGGTGGAGGACAGATCGCGCGTCAGCAACGTATATTCGTGGCCGTCCTCGGTCTTCACCTTGACCGGCTGCACGAAATTGAGGCGATCCTCCTCGCGGCGCTCGACCTGAGCGCTGCTGCGATAATAGCGAATGATCTCGCGGACGGCGTTGTGAACGCCGAGTTGTTGCGCTTGCTCCTGTCGGACACGGTCGCTGACGGGAGTGGTGTAGTAATATCGGCCCTTGCGATAGGTAAGCGACGACCGGGCCACGGCCAACACGTCCTTCCACAGCGCTTCGGACAAGCCCGCTTCGCTCAATACAGTGCGGACCTGACGCGGCAGAATGAATCCATGACGCTGCGCCTGACGAACGACGAGTTCCGCCACGCCCTGAAGATTTATCGAGATCATCGGCTGCGACTCCCCAAGGTATCATCCGAACCATCTGTTCGCGCAAGTGTAGCATCTTTTTCGCGCAAACGCCTCTTGCGGCTTAATGCGGCGGCGCTGCTTGTGGGTTTACGCGGGCGGCTTCTTGGAGTCCCTGTTGGATCGCCTCGGCTACGGAGCCGGCCACGGACTCGATGCGCCGCGTCAGACCCGGCCGATCGCTGGGCATCCAGCAAGTGAAGCGCGTCCGTCCGTCCGGCAGCGAATCCATGTGAAAACTGAGAACGCCCAACACTTTCATGCGTGTACGCAGCGCCGTCCAGTCGGCGCCCTTGTCGTCAGGCCGGACGGCCACGCCCAGCTGCTCCGGCGAAGGCAACGTCAACAACGGCGGTCGGGCCGGATTCGGTTCCTCGGGGGCTTGGGCGCGTACCAGCGGCTTTGGTTGAGCCGGTGCAGTCGCCTGCACGGCAGGTCGCTGCGGAACGTACACCGGCGCGGGATGCGTCTGGGGGAGCGGAGCAGACATCAAATCGGGAGAAAACATCGGCGAACTGCCGAAGAAGGGTGGAGGGCACCCTTGCGGGCCTCACGGATAAGCACTGCTACGCATCGGCAAACCGAGACCGCCCAATAAAGCCGGCACCCACAAAACAACCCAGCGACGCGCTTCCTTGCGCATGAAAAATCCCTCTCGAACCCGGTGACTCCGGGCCGTGGCCGAATGGGCGGATGGGTCTGGAATGAGCGAGTCAGACAGAGGGGGGCCGTCACGAAGCCGAGTCGCTATAGCAGAGCGTCTCCGCCGCGAAAAGGCGAACTTCACAAACCGGGCATTCTGCACAATTTACACACCGAATGGAAAAATTACAAACGCGCGCTAACGAGCCGGAAGCGTCAGCGACGGAATGACCGTCGCTGACGCTTCCGGCTCGTTGCCTTTTCGCGAGTGATTATTTGTCCAAGAACTGCGAGGGCGAGACGGGCGCATCGGATGAAGGCGTGCCCTTAAACAACACAACGGCCAGCGGCGGCACGGTCAACGTCAGGGAAAACGGCTGACCGTGGCAGGGAGCCGCCGCCGCCAGGAGACCGCCGCGGTTGCCGACGCCGCTGCCGCCGTAGGGCGGCGCATCGCTGTTCAACACTTCTTCCCAGAATCCGCCGAACGGCACGCCGACTGCGTGTTCCTGGCGCGGCACCGGCGTGAAATTGCAAACGACGAGGATGGTTTCGCTGCTGAACGCGCCCTTGCGAATGAAGCTGATGATGCTGGAGGCCGCGTCGTTGCAGTCGATCCACTCGAAGCCGCGTGAGTCGCAGTCCTGATCGTGCAGCGCCGACTCGGTGCGGTACAAGCGGTTGAGGTCCGCCACCCACTGCTGCACGCCGGCATGCAGCGGATGTTCGAGCTGGTGCCAAGTCAGGCTCTGCTCGTGGTCCCATTCCGGCCCTTGGCCCCATTCGTCGCCCATGAACAACAGCTTTTTGCCGGGTTGGCCGAACATGTAGCCGTACAGCAAACGCAGGTTGGCGAATTTCTGCCAATCGTCGCCGGGCATTTTCGCCAACAGCGACCCTTTGCCGTGTACAACTTCATCGTGCGACAGCGACAGCACGAAATTTTCCGAAAAGGCGTAGATCATGCGGAACAGCAATTCGTTGTGGTGATATTGCCGGTGGATCGAATCGTGAGAAAAATAGCGCAGCGTGTCGTGCATCCAACCCATGTCCCATTTCAGACCGAAGCCGAGGCCGCCCAGGAAGGTTGGCCGCGACACGCCGGCCCACGCCGTCGATTCCTCGGCAATGGTCTGAACATCCGGATAATTGCGATAGATTTCCTCGTTCAATCGCCGCAGGAAAGAGATGGCTCCCAGGTTCTCGTTGCCGCCGTAGATGTTCGGCACCCACTCGCCGGCCTTGCGCGAATAATCGAGATACAGCATCGATGCCACGGCATCGACGCGCAGGCCGTCGATGTGATAGCGATCGAGCCAGAACAGGGCGCTCGACAGCAAGAAGCTGCGGACCTCATGGCGATCATAGTTGAAAATCAGGCTGTTCCAATCGGGGTGGTAGCCGAGTTGTGGATTGGCATGCTCGTACAAGTGCGTGCCGTCGAAAAAGCCCAGGCTGTGCTCGTCGCTGGGGAAGTGCGACGGCACCCAATCGAGAAGGACGCCGATGCCGCGCTGGTGCAGGTAATCGACGAGGGCCATGAAGTCTTGCGGCGTGCCGTAGCGGCTGGTCGGCGCGAAATAGCCAGTCGTCTGATAGCCCCAGGAACCGTAGAAGGGGTGTTCAGTCAGCGGCAGGAACTCAACGTGCGTGAAGCCCATGCGCTGCACGTAATCGGCCAGGCGCGGAGCCAACTCGCGGTACATCAGGGGGCGGTTGTTCTCTTCCGGCACGCGCATCCACGAGCCGAGATGGACCTCGTAAATCGACAAGGGTGCCGCCAGGCTGTTGTGCTGGCGGCGCTGCTGCATCCAGGCCCGATCGCGCCAGTGATAATCGAGATCCCAGACAATCGAGGCGGTGCGCGGCGGCACTTCCATAGAAAAAGCGAACGGATCGCTCTTCTCAACCTGATAGCCGTCGTGGTGCGAGGCGATGTGATACTTGTAAGCTGTGCCGGGACCGATACCGGGGAAGAAGCCGCTCCAGATGCCGGAGCAGCCACATGGATGCAGGCGCTGTTTGTCCTTGGTCCATCCGTTGAAATCGCCGATGACGGAGACCAACTCCGCAGCCGGCGCCCACACGGCGAAATGCGTGCCCGACACGCCCTGGCGCGTGCAAGGATGGGCGCCCAGTTTGCGATAGAGACGATAATGACTGCCCTCGTTGAACAGGTACATATCCTGTTCGCTCAGCAGGGTTTCCCCCTCAAGAATCAGCGTCGCCGGTAGATAGAGTTTTTCGATCATGAAGCGCTCTCGGTGCAATAGCGAATGTGTCAACCCTTTCTTGTCTTTCGTCCGAGAGCGCCTGCCGGGATTAGCGGCCCCACGCCGCTGGCAGCGGTTGGCCGCGCGCTCAGTCGGCAAGATTGATAGAAATGGCCGGCCGCGCCAACCCTCTCCGCCGATCCCTATGGGTTGCACCGTTTGTAGCGATTGCAGGGCTACTCCCGTTTGTCGCGGCTTTTTTTCACCGCGGAGCCGGTGACAGGCGTATAATAATACGCGATAATTACGGGTGGAGAGGGCGGGCCGGAACCCCGTCTCACTCCCAGAAAGGAAGCAGAGAAGATGCGCCAACTATTGCTGGTGGGTTTACTGTTGCTGGCTGGCTGCACAGGAATTACGGGGCCGCGCAAGCGCGAGATAAGCCTGCAAAAAGTCGATCCGCGCGGCCTATCCATCCCGGAGCAACAAGAACGGGCCAAGGCCAACTTGCCCTATCCGAACATCCAACCGGGACAGGATGGGCCTCGGACCTGGGCCGGACTTCCCGAAGAGCAGTACGGCCAGCGCTTCAGCTACTGAGGTACACATGACACGCATCTTGTTTCCTGGAACGCTTGTGCTGGTACTCGGCTGCGCCGCGCCGGCCGAGCGAGTGCCGCTGCGGCCGCTGCCGGAAAACGGCCAAGTGTTGCCCTATGCCGAATTGCTCACGCGCGTTCGCGCCCAAGCCAGTGCCGCCAACGAAGCCTTTTATCTCGATCACTGGATTGATCTCGAAGACATGGCCAAGGGCATTGAACAAACTTCTCGCTTCCTGTCCAAGGCGGAGGAAGTTCCCGCGAAGAACCGGAAGATCCTCAAGGAAGTTACCGACGACTTGGCCGCGAACGCAAAGAAACTGCGCGACGCCGCCGCCACTCACAGCGTCAAGGACGCCACCGTGGCACTGCAACAGATTATTTTCAAGGTGCGCGATCTGCGCCTGACCGAAGAAAGCGGCCCGCAACCGAAAAAGGATTGACCGCCCGCCGTTCGACGAGAGGAGACCCCGCATGCCGCCGATTTATCCCTTTTGGTTCAAACAGCGCCAGTGCAAGGCAGAGCCAGCCGGAGACGATAATACGTTGAAGGTGAGCGGTCCCAATCTCGGAGAAGCGTTCATCGGCATCGCCCAAGTGGAAAACAAGCAGTGGCGCGCTTTCCTGCGCGCGAGCGCCAGCGGTCCCGATACGTCCGCCACCGAGCCGGAATTCACCAATCCCACCGATGCCTGGGAAGCTGCCTTCGAGTTGTTCCGCACCAGCACGATTGTGTGAGTTACCGCATTCGGCTAGCGACGCTTCGTCGAAGCGTCGTTTCGCACGACGCATGCGACGAAGCGTCGCTAACCGGATGCATTCTTGCGCCAGCCGCTATTTCTTGATCTCAAGCGGCGCGTTTTTATCCTTGTCCTCCTTGTCCTTTTTCTTGTCCTTGGCCACCGCGTCTTTTTTCGTGCTCTTGACTTCTTTGTTTTTGGCTTCCGTGCTCTTGGGTTCCGTGGTATTTTTCCGATCTGATCCGAGGAGGATTCGCCGGTACTGCGCGAGCTGTTCGGGAGTCAAGACGGTTTCGCAATCCGTCTTTTCTTTCTCTCTCAACTCGTTAATCTTCTCGTAAAGCTCCTGGATCTCTGCTCTGCTTTTGGCGCGGATTAGGTAGATGGTGTTTTTTTGTTTCTGGCTCAAACCGAGCTTGCCGTAGTTCGCCGGCAGCTGTTTAGTGACGATGATCGGTTCTTTGTCGGTCTTCTTGTCCTCCCCCAAGAGGAAACCGCTCGAGAGCATGCCAACGACAAGCAACGGGGCCACAAACCACAGGCGAAGCATCGGACACCTCCACGAAAACAAGGGAACATGGAAAGTAAACTACCGAACAGGCAGTATCGATGAGCCAGAGACGATGTGCAAGAAAAAAATCACAAAAAATCCATTTTTCTTCCGGCGCAATCCCGATCCCCTGCCTTGCCGCCATTGCCTGGACCGCCGCGCGGAAGAGTTTACGGAAAGAAGCAGCTGTTCATTATGAAAAAAAAATGACGAAAAGACAAAATACTCCTTGCCCTTGCGAGATTTACCGATATACTTTTCACACATCAAGGGGTGCGAGTACAACTCTTTTCTTGGGACGCGAGGTACTAACGGTCATGTTAAGCAGTGTCGCGGCGGAGGTGGATTTGATCGAAGAGCTACGTTTGCGCCGGTGGGCGCGCGAACACTATGTTCCGCGCCATCAGCGAGAAATGTCCTGGCATCCGGTCATTCTGGACGAGATGGACCAAAAAGACTGTGAGATGGTCGAGGTCGAACCTGTCTGCACCTGCGCCTGATTCGCAGCTCAACGCATGAGACGAGCCGGAAGCGAAAGCGACGGAACAAATGGCCGTCGCTTTCGCTTCCGGCTCGATCCGTTTGGATGTTCTTGCTCTCACGCTTATTCTGAGTTACCATCCAGGGAGCGTCGAAACGGCCAGCCCGCGGGGACTCCGGTTATGAGCAGCAACCCTCGCAAACGTGGAGCGAACTCGCGCAAAGAAGAAGAAACTTCGCGCACCACTGCCGATGCCACGCCGGCTGTGGCTGGCATCGTCGAAAACATGAGTCCAGGCGCGTCTCTGGAGCATCAACTCAGCCGGGCCTTCTCGCGTCTGGGCCAGCCTTTCGATGCCGCCGGAGTGTCGCTGAGTTGGACGGGCGCCGAGCGCCTGGTAAAACGGCTCAACGCCCTGGGCTGCTACCTGGAAATCCAGACGCACGAAGGCCACTGCCGTTGTCGCGTTCTCCACGTCTTGAAAGGCAACGCCATTGCCAAGCAGCTGGCCAGCATGCGGGCGCCGTCGTTGCCGGAGGCCGTCGCCAAGGCCGCCCTGTTGACCCTGCTGGAAATGCAACCCCCCTCTCCAAACGATAAGACGACAAAGTGACGAACAATGGGAAAAAGGCATGATCCGGACGATGATATTCCGCGGTAGGATGCCATGCCTAATTTTTGCGGCCTTCTTGTCGGCTGGTTACTTTGTCACTTGGTTTTCGTCGGAGGCGGCTGAACCGTCTCCAACCAAAACGGATTTCGCGTATGCCGAGCGCGCTCTACGGAAGATCGGCACAGCTACCGATGGAAATGGACTTCTGGCCTTTATCCGATCGCGCACGTTGACCACGGCGCAGCGGCAAGGACTGGCACTCAAGGTGCGCGCGCTCGGTTCCCCCGAATACAAAGAGCGCGAAAAGGCCAGCCGCGAACTGGTCGAGATCGGCCGATCCGCGCTGGCGTATCTGCGTCCCGCAGTCAACGATCCCGACCTGGAAATCTCCCGCCGCGCTCGCCGCTGCATCGAGCAGATCCAAAGCGGTTCCAATCCATCTCTGCCGGTGTTGGCGGCGCTGCTGATTAAAGAGCGACAGCCTTCCGGCTCCGTCCCCGTCTTGCTCGATTATCTGTCGAACATCGATGAAGAGTCGGCGCAAGAAACTTGGCTGGATGTGCTGCGGGCCGTCGGCTGGCGCGAAAGCCGAGCTGACCCGGCGCTGCTCGCCGCCCTATCCGACAAACGGCCTCCCTACCGCGCCGCCGCCGCTCACGTCTTGGGTAGAGGAAACGATGCAGCCGTGCGCCGTCGAGTCGTCCCGCTGCTTGCCGATGCCGACGTGCGCGTTCGCTTCGAGGCTGCCGCCGCCCTCGCACGTTTCGGCGATAAAAAGGCCGTCGTCGTCCTGCTGGCCCTCCTCGACGATGCCCCTTTCTCCCTCGGCTGTCGATCGGAATATCTGTTGCGTCTCCTCGCCGAAGGACAGGGACCAGATCAATCCTTGGATCAAGACAAGCCGGCCGTGCGCCGCCGTTGCCGCGCTGCCTGGGAGACATGGTGGAAAGAGAAAGCTGAGTACGTCGATTTAGCGCGGTTGAAAGACGAACAGCCGCCGCACGGTATGACGGTTGTGTGCGAAGTCGGCGACGACGACAGTCGGGTCTGGGAGTGGGCGCAGGGCGGTCAAATCTGTTGGGAGATCCGGCACCTGGAAGGGACGCACGCCTTGCAGATACTTCCCAACGGTCGCGTGCTTGTCGCCGAGCATCACGCCAACCGCATCACCGAACGCGATCGCGAGGGCAAAATCTATTGGCAACAGCAGACAAGGGGAAACCCCATCGCCTGCCAGCGTCAGGCCAACGGCAACACGCTGATCGTCACCTACAAGGAACTGTACGAAGTGACGCGCGATCACAAGCAAGTCTTCCGCCACTTCGACCGCCGAGACTTCCGCGACGCCCTACGGCTGCGTAACGGCCATATCCTCTATGTCACCAGCGATGGCATGCTCGTGGAACACGATGCGGCGTGCGAGCATCTCCTGCGCAACATCGAGCCGGAAAAACTCGCTGCCGGTGCCAAGTTCCGCGCTCGTGTCGAGCCGTTGATGAATGGCCGCTATCTGCTGACCTTGGGCGGCAGCCATTGCGTTCTGGAGATCGACAACAACGGCAAGGTCCGTTGGGAACACGCCATCCGCGCGCCGATGTCCGCCACCCGGTTGCGCAACGGCCATACGCTGATCGCCAGCTCGGAGGACCGATGCGTGGTCGAAGTGGACCGCGCCGGCAAGGAGATCAATAGACAACTGCTCCAGGGCCGTCCCTTCGAGGTGCGGCGTTATTGATTTTTCTAGCGCAGCACGCGACGCGCCCCACCCTTTTCACTGCTGAGATTCTCTACACGTCTTGCCTGGTCTCTTGGCACTCGACCATTTCTAGACGCTCCGTCCATCTAAATATTCGTTGAATCAAGTCGTTGATTGTTCATCCCTTACGTCATCAGAAAAGCGGCGATCTCATCTGGCATGAGCCTTGCCAAAGGAGTCGCACGCTTGCTGCGAAATCGCGCTTAAGAAGAGGCGGGATTGACAACCAAGATTTCTGGGGAGTGATGGAATGGTTCGGTGGATGGTGGTTCTCCTCGTTTCGATGCTCTACATTTCTCCTGTTCATGCTTCTCTGAATCGCAAGGAACGTCCCCCAGCAAACAAGCCTGGTTCCATCAAGCCTCTTTTCTCCTGGTCCGCCCTTGTGGGGAAAAACGACGAATACCGTATCACGGCCAATACAGAAGTGCTTCTTGACGGCCGTCCCTGCCGGTACGATCGGGTTCCAGACGGTGCGAGGATCATTCTTCTCGAAACCGTAACCGACCAAAGCAAAGAGATCTCCCGCATCCATTTCCGTTCGCCGCGCCGGCCAAGTTCATCCACTGCGAAGTAACGAGGCTTCTGCTTCTGCGAACAATTTCTCGCTCCCGAAGATATTTCTGTTCGTCAAATCTTGACATGTCTTTATTTTTGTTACAATTACTCTATCGGAGCGAAGGGTTCTGTGAACCGCCTTTCTTGCCCTCAATCGCCCGAACAGAGTCCGCGGAATGAAAGTGGTTTCGGTGTTCTGCCGAGGCCGCCCAAATATATCCGTTCTCCGATCAATACGCAAATCCCACAGTGGCTTCCGATGCCAGAGGGTTTCGTCACTCGGAAGCGCTGAAAGCGCGTGCAAAGCTGCGCATTGGGAACGAAGCCGTTCAGTTTTGGTTTTATTGCAGAGGATTGCACCATGATTCTTGCATTCTTGCGTTCCCTCAGAGGGAGCAAGCCGGCGCTGCGCCGTGCTCGATCTTCCGAAACCAACCGCACCTTTTTGGCAGTCGAGAACTTGGAAAGCCGCGATTTGCTGAGCGGCTTTGCGCCCGATTATGTCCTCATGCCGCAGGCCGGCTCTTCAACTCCTTATGCCACTGCGGCAGCCACCGGCTATTCCCCCAGCCAGCTCAGTCAAGCCTACGGCTTCAATCAAATCACCTTCAACAACGGCACCATCCAAGGCAACGGTAGCGGCCAAACCATCGCCATCGTGGACGCCTACAATCAGCCCAACATTGCCAGC
>Ga0335075_10018060_pt1 | contig 10465 bp, 7 predicted proteins | sample Lox_Sample_24_FD_206723 | JGI IMG/M metagenome (GOLD analysis project Ga0335075, IMG submission 206723) | Soil microbial communities from Loxahatchee National Wildlife Refuge, Florida, United States - Lox_Sample_2.4 | ecosystem: Environmental > Terrestrial > Soil > Wetlands | place: USA: Florida... | reverse complement strand
TTTTGACATGATTGAAAGAAACCGCGAAATCTTACGTACCGGTATTCCGGATCGCGGTGCGGATGGGGAGCTGGTCGGATCACGTCGTGCTCCATGATTTTAATATTAAACTATAGGAACCTCCAAGTCAGCGTAATGCCTGGCCAGAATGTTGGGTGAGGTATATATGTCCGTGTAACACACGACAGCTGTTGAGAGACTTGGTCAAATGATAGGTGCGTCTGCTCTATTATGCCGTCAAGATATGGGATACAAAGAGTTGAAGGTACAGCGGTCATATAACGTTCAATGAATATCACTTACTTCCTTTTTGGCTTTATGTTGTACCTTTCAGTTGAGGTTAACGCCGAGAGACCAGTTAGCCACAGTTGGGTAGGAGAAACTTACAACGGATGTCTTTTTTGACACAGGATGATTTACAGTAGAGGATCTGGTAAAGGACCACAACACGATCGATGATAGAAGTGGTTCGAAGAATGAGAAACGATGTGTAGGAGTGGAAGGGGTTGGGATTGACCGAAGTTGGAGGTTGCGAGGTGAAAAGTCGAAACCGTTGCCTCGCGGCCTCGCGATGGGTATGCTTCTAACCCCCGTCACGAGCATCAAAATTCTCCCTACTGACCTTTGTTGCCATTAGAAAAGCTAGTGAACCATGGGAATACTTCAAGGTCTAGCCTAGCTTAACAATCCGACATGCCATCCTGCGTAGAAGCTAGTTGCGAGCAAGATGGCATAGAATGGAGAATCAATATGTTGCAAACCACTCAGCTCTGCTTCTTCTCAATTTACAGAAACCGAATCACGGCCATAACATGCTGCTATTCAGAAGGGACGTCAATGCTTGACAGATGGCACATAAAGAACCTGGGTTCACAACTCAAAACGCCAGAGGAACGCCTTGTATGCTACCGTGTCTTAAACCAGCACACCCCGATCTTGATAGGTCAAATGGTAGTCAGCATGGCTCACGTCTTCAGTGCGTTGCTCAAAAAGCTGCCCAAAGTTGGCCTGTTGGACTACTGCATGGCCTTTAAGACAATATCCCAAACAGCCTGCATCAGCATCCAAAATCATACCAATTATGTACCTATCGCATGCAAGATCCCATGCTTCGCTAAGGGTCTAAGTACACTCATACTTCGTAAAACTTTATGTAGACGTAGCAAACTTTTATTACACACCAATTATACCACCATCACATTTGAAAATACATCCGAAATTTCCCGTCGCGTTGGCGGCTCTGCTTTTTCTGGACGCGTACTCACACCAATAGCTAACCTTTCCTCCATCAACTTCATAATCACCGCGGGTACAGAATCGTCTGTAGCACGAATGGTAAGACGAAACATCTTAATGTAACATTAGTATATCTATACGTGATAGGCATGATGATGCATACCTGGGTCTCGTAATTTGGTTCCAGCCGTAATAGGCAACCAAACTTTCCCCCTTCGCTAGTGTGCAGTACGCTCGCTCCGACAAAGTTCTTTCTGTTAGGGTCTACTCCATCCAGCACGCCCCACTTGAAACCCTCCACAGTCTTCCTAACAAATTCGGGGTTGATCTCTCTGTCGCTATCTCTGCCACCCTTCACACCAAATATACGTTGCGCCTCCCTTGGTGCGCCACCGATCTGCTTCCAGCGCTTAAAAAAGTCCTCTGATGATAGTTCTGCGGGCTCCATGAACTTGTGGATAGTCACAGGAATTGCCAAGGTCAGTGCTTGTAAAGCGCCAGCAAGATAGCTAATACGTATAGTTGGAGATTTTGTGAAGACCGACTTTGCCTCAAACATCACCATTTGTTGGCTTTGTGCACCTTCTGCAATTGTACTTTCAGGCAACCCTTTTACATCGTATGTTAGCTTGGTCTTCTCAATAGGATCAAGATCCAGAGTCGTCGTGAAGCTGCCAATGGCTGTTGGTGATTTATTCGAGAAATATAGAATGATACAAGCCATCTGCCCACGGTATTCGGATCTCAATCCAACCTGGATCTGACCGTCCTCGTACAGAACACCTTCGGATTTGAGGAGAAGGCGATTGTACCCAATTTCCCAGTCAGGAGACAGATGGGCTGCACTAGCGAGGTTTGGAGCCTTCAAAGTTTTAGGCTCAACATCACCAGCGTTCATGTCAAGACCGGACAGATCACTTGCACTTTGTGTTGCATGACCATTACTACCATTCATGCTGTTTGAGGAAACCCTATTGCTGTTTTCATTGGCTTTGACTGATGAGCCATTGCCGGTATTGCTAAACGCACGTTTTAGACTGGGATTCTTTGCCAGACTGAATTCCTTTGGATCTGCATTTGCGTCCTTGCCACCCACTACCCAAGTCCGCTTATCGCTTGTGCCAGCGTGCTTTTGGTGTAGACGTGACAAAAGAGCTGACTGACGTTCGGGGAATGGGGGCATCTCGTCGCAGACTGTTCGGAGGAGATCGTCGGTCGGCAAACTCGCCAGAGCAAGATACTCGCATGCTCTCTGCTGAAGCTCGGAGTCAAGTGTGTGGCTGTAGGCACGGAAGACCATCAGGAGCTGAGGCTTGATCTCCGGGAATAAATTGACAAATTTGATAAAGCATGATAGTATGATTGCTCGTGTACTCGAGGAGCAGCCTTGCAATTTGCCTTGCAGCGCAAGGAACTGCTCTATTGGACTGCAGCCCTTGTCCTCCGCAATAAGATGTCCAAATTCTCCTAGGATATAGCCTCCAATCTTCACGAGAGTTTCATGACAATGATCAGCTTTGACGTATTGCAAGGTGTTCTGTGCTGCGTAGACCTGTAGTTCCTCGTTGTTGGTAACAATCTGAATGACTCGCTGCCAAACTTCATCGCTGACATGATCGCCAGCCATTGCAATGAGTCGTAGAGATATGTCAACATACCACTGGATGTCAGTGGCATACTTCTCTGTCAAAATAGCAATTTTTAGAACCATTTCTTCCCGAATAGCGAAATCGGCGTTTTGGAGGTATTTGAGAAGCTCGCCAACAATAGGCTGGGCATTGGTAGCATCGCACATGCTGTAAAGCAAATCTAGACCCTTCCGTCGCACACTGATGTCTCTATCCTTCAGAGACCCAATAATGATCTCCTGGTGCTGCTTGATGGGATCTAAAGTTTCTGCTCTAGCAGCTAAATGCGTCATTGCCTCGAGACCAAGATATCGCACATTTGTTTCTCGTGATTGTATAAATCGTCCAAGTCTTGTTGAAATCTGCTTCATGAGTGCTTGCTCGGTGTCCAGATGGATAATTAAGTTAATGGCCTCGAAAAGGACGGCATTTTGTGCGTTGTTCTGCTGTACATTTTTCGGCATCTCTAAAGCTAAGTTTAGGATCTTTTGTAAGGATTCGCGGATCAAGTCCCGAACATGTGTATCTTCTACAAGAAGATATGATCAGCTTCAGCAATTTTGGGAAAGTGTTAAGAAAATAAGCATGCCAGTTTTGACCCAAACTATTAGGACAAATATATACTCCTAAAAAGGTCGGCCACGGCGGCGTGAAGTAAAGCTAGCCTTTAAATGCATGTATGGCACGACTTACCGGATGGCGGGAAGTACTGTAATAACCTCAACATCTTGACCTGAATCCATGGACATGGCACTTTATAATACAGATAGTCCGCCGCATATTCTCCATCTACTAGGATTCTCTTCAATCTCGATGCTGCTTTGACATAAGAACCCTTGTATTGCTCAGGATTGTCCTGTGCCAGCGCCATAACGAGCGAAGTCACGGAAAGAGCTACACCCATGTCCGCATCATCCATGAGGGAGATAATGCGTTCTGCCCATTGTGGTTGAACTATGTCGGGATGCTTGCGGTAAAGACGAAGGAGCGTGAGTGCTGCTTTCTTTTTCACGAACGATTTAGACGTTGGGGAGATGAGCAATCTGTGAACCTCGCCGCTCAAAGCTTCCCCCATTTCCCTGCCACCGACATTTGCAATGGCATGTAATGCCAAACAATTAAAAAGTTCGTTATGATCTAGTAGGTCCTTCCTTATGCTGTTGACAACCAAGTGTAGAAGTTCGTGTTGCTCGTGGAGGAATAGCGTCATTGCCAAATATCCTATTTGTTTCTCGGAGTATTTGTTTGCTGAGATCAGATTGACGGCCTCCAAATGACCGAAATCAACGTTCCAGCCCAAGATATATATGTAAAGAAGTTTGCAGACATATTTTTTCTTGTGATAGCCGCTGAGGTTGCCATCCTTGAACTTCTGTCTTATGTTGGCCAACTCCTTATTGATTCTCTTCTCCTCCAGCTCCCGGGCTCTGGCATTCCTAAGATCCGCAATGAACTGGACCAGACCTCGCATATTCGAAGTACTCCCTGAGTTCCCCCGACTTAGGAAGCCGGCAGCTGCCGAGCTCGCCATCGCGGACGTCCAATCTTGCTCCTCCTATATCCTGTACAGCTGTATGCGCAACAGGGAGGGCTATGTAACACTCATGAGCTCCCACAGCAACTCGACTCTGACGCAGATGTTTCGGTTTAGCTTTGGCAGCATCCGTAATAAAGGAAGGACGGCAAGGATTCTAGTACTCTAACTTATGGGTGCGCTAACAGGAAAGTCGCGGCTCGATTTGCTCAACCACCGGAGTGCACGGACGCGAGGTTGGTTGATATATAAGGTAGGCTTTCAGTCTAACCTGAGAATTAATGGCAAATCGAATAGCAGCAAAGGCTGCAATTTGATTGCATTGTGATCGTTCCGTCTCCTCCTGGGACAATAAGCTGCCATTAGTTAAATATTCTAACCTAATATGTCAGGCCTCAAAAGCCTTGTGGCTGATTTGCTAACCTTTAACATGAAGAAAACCTCAACTCTTCCATCACACCGTGTAGAGCACAATGAGTGAAGAAAATAACGATATGAGAATCGATGGTGCCAGAGCAAAGACTTTGGCTTTGAATCTCCAGACAATTTCAGAAAGAATATCTAAGGCGGCCAGAGGCAGAAATGTACGTTAATTAGAACCTACATCATTATCAGCCCAACAAGAACCATTGTACGAACGGCTATATCTTTAGTATTTTCCAAAAACTGATGAAATATTAGGTTAGAATTGTAGCCGTTTCAAAGCTAAAGCCTGCGTCGGACATTGCGGCTTTACACAAATCACCGATCTTCCATGAGCACTTTGGCGAAAATTATGCTCAAGAACTAACAGAGAAGGCACGGTTACTGCCTTCCTCGATCAAGTGGCACTTCATTGGAGGGCTACAATCAAGTATGTAATCATTCTTTAGAGTTTCTCTGTGGAAATTTATTCCAATATATGCTTTCTGACCTTTATCATGTGCATGTATCTCAGTATTACAATTCACTGAACATTGACTAATCAAGCTTTAGATAAATGCAAACCTCTCGCCTCCTCTATTCCTAATCTTTGGTGTGTAAGCTCTGTTGATTCCATCAAGAAAGCCACTCAACTTGACACCGGCCGAGCCTTGCTAGAACCAAAACCCACGAGTCTGCTCAATGTCCATGTCCAGGTCAATACCTCTGGAGAAGAATCTAAATCTGGCTGTCAGCCTGGGAAAGAGACTCTTGAAGTCTGTCGACACATCAAGGAGAATTGCGAGCATTTGAAGCTGTTAGGTTTAATGACCATTGGTGCCATTGCTCGTTCAAAAGCAACGACTCCTGAAACCGAGAATGAAGACTTCCTGACTTTGAAAAGTGAGCGGGATGCGGTTTCGAAGGAGCTGGGAATCGAGCTTGAGCTGAGCATGGGCATGAGTGATGACTTTGAAGGCGCTATCCTTCAGGGTAGTGACGAGGTTCGTATAGGAAGCACGATATTCGGGGAGCGTCCACCGAAAGCAGACTTTAAAGTGATGGTTGAGGTGGGGGAGGGGAAGTCATGACTTTTGGACTGTAAAGTACAAACTTGGGATGTGCCCATTGAGGTAATGTAACTGATTAATTAGCCCTTAGTTTGTACCATAAGTATTACAAATATTATGCCCGAAAGATTCTTAGATCTCGCAGGACAGCAACTTGCCGATTACACTAACAAATGTCCTCAATCTTCAGTTTCTCACTGCTATACTGCCCCAAGTCCACTTTCAAAGTCCTTCCGAACAATTCTAGCAAAATCTCAAAGCAGACCTTCGAGACGGCAGGATCATATCTGCCCTTGCTCAGCTCATCTCTAATGAATGCATGCTGTGCCCACGCCACCTCATACCAACTAAATATCACCCCTTTGTCTCTCAGAGTTTTTCTAATCTTGTCCCTCCCATCTGGGGGAACATGATTATCCAATGTGCCATGAATCATTGCGAGCTCGCCCTTAATCTCACCACATCGCGCCAAAGAGTCATCTGGCTGTGGCGAGCCAAGAGTGGCAGAGTGTAAGTCCGTTGCAAAGTAAGTCACTGCTGCCAAAACACGAGGGTCTAGAGCACATCTATAAGCAAGATGTCCACCCAGGCACATGCCAGTAGCACCAATTCTTCCATTACAGGTGGGAAGTGCTAGCAATGCGTCGATGGAGAGAGTGGCATCTTCATCATATGCCGCCAATGTCTTTTTGACTTTCCATTCATTTCCGGCATCGGTGCCGGGGACATCATAGGCCAACGGCTCAGGCCCTGTAAACTCGTGGTACGACGAAGGAGCAGCAACAATGTACCCTTGTCCAGCAATTTGACGAGCAAAACGAGCTACTGGACCAGTGACTTGAAAGATTCAGTTGTTGTAACTCCATCAATCAGCTGACAGCGTACCTTGGTAAATCTCGCTAAATACTACAACTCCAGGGAAACGCCTATGGTATTTTTCAGCCTCTGTCTATTAAATCATGGATAGACAAATACAAACGCATGCGGATAGCCCGGAATTGTAGGATGGAAGAGGAAGATCCCTGCTGAGATTGGCATACAATCGAATTTGCAAGATGGTATTCCTACTCACGCATTGATCCTTCCTGACCTCCGGCCTTCGTTGGAACATCTTTATGGGTTTCTTGAATCAGCATGATGTTTGCCGTCCACAAGCAATAACTTCCAAAAGGATTTAAATAAATGAGAAGAGTCCAATGAAAAGAGACTAAATAGCAACGGCAAGCCGGTCACGATGAGAATATAGATTATTACCAAGAAACGCGCTTGTCGAATATTAATGCCTGAGGTTTCAAGCTAATCCCTGAGTCGAGGGCGCTAATGGTGGGGTTTTGGACACGTCGGTTCGATAAGGTTGCCTGGGATACCCCCGATTCTCCCGACGTCATTTGGAAAGAAACAGAAAGTCGGTGCAAAATTAAAGTTTGGGACGGAACTTGATAATACTCATAATTAAAGCATCTTGCGTCATTTTTACGACTATGTAATTATGAATAGGAATTTTTGGGGCAGTAAAATCAGGCTCCACAGTGAATTTAAGGTTTGGGTGGTTCTAGCTGTTGCTAGCGAGTTCTTCGTTGATTCACTTTCTGGAAGCTTCCGCATTCCCACATGGATTAAAAGCCCACATCTTCACCAAACTTCTCTTCTTTTTCTCTCATCTCATCACAACACGAATCTCTTCAGAGCTTCACAAAATTAAATCGAAGCATATTACGATCACTACAAACACCGCAATCCTTTCACGTCTCACATAAATCAACATGGCTCCCGCCATTGGTAAGTCTAGCCCTGACTCACACCACGACGAAATCATATTCTGACACTCGTATAGGTATCGATCTGGGTACTACCTACTCATGCGTGGGCATCTTCAGAGATGACCGCATTGAGATCATTGCAAATGACCAAGGCAACCGGACAACCCCATCGTTCGTTGCTTTCACCGACACTGAGCGGCTGATTGGTGATGCTGCTAAGAACCAAGTGGCCATGAATCCGGCAAATACTGTATTCGACGCAAAGCGACTCATCGGCCGCAAGTTCGCGGATCCTGAGGTTCAGGCTGATATGAAGCACTTCCCTTTCAAGGTCATCGACAAGGGTGGCAAGCCTGTCGTCGAGGTTGAGTTCAAGGGTGAGATTAAGCAATTCACACCTGAGGAAATCTCGTCCATGGTCTTGGTGAAGATGCGGGAAACCGCAGAGGCCTATCTCGGCGGCACTGTTAACAACGCTGTCGTCACTGTTCCAGCTTACTTCAATGATTCCCAGCGTCAAGCCACGAAGGATGCTGGTCTCATCGCTGGCCTCAACGTCCTTCGAATTATCAACGAGCCTACTGCGGCTGCTATTGCTTACGGTCTTGACAAGAAAGTCGAGGGTGAGCGAAATGTCCTCATCTTCGATCTCGGCGGCGGTACTTTTGATGTCTCTCTTCTGACCATCGAGGAGGGTATCTTTGAAGTCAAATCTACTGCTGGTGATACCCACTTGGGCGGTGAGGATTTCGACAACCGTCTCGTCAACCACTTCGTCAATGAGTTCAAGCGAAAGCACAAGAAGGATCTCTCCACCAACGCACGTGCTCTACGTCGTCTCCGAACTGCTTGCGAGCGAGCCAAGCGTACCTTGTCGTCTTCCGCTCAGACATCCATTGAGATTGACTCTCTATTCGAGGGTATCGATTTCTACACCTCAATCACCCGTGCTCGTTTCGAGGAATTGTGCCAAGACCTTTTCCGTTCTACCACCACTCCTGTCGACCGTGTCCTAGCTGATGCCAAGATTGACAAGACCAAGGTCCACGAAATCGTTCTTGTCGGCGGCTCCACCCGTATCCCTAGAATTCAGAAGTTGATCACTGATTACTTCAACGGAAAGGAGCCAAACAAGTCCATCAATCCCGATGAGGCTGTTGCCTATGGCGCCGCCGTTCAGGCCGCCATTCTCTCTGGAGACACTTCATCGAAGTCCACCAACGAGATTCTTCTCCTCGACGTTGCGCCGTTGTCTCTTGGTATTGAGACTGCTGGTGGCATCATGACACCTCTCATCAATCGCAATACCACCATTCCTACCAAGAAGTCTGAAGTCTTCTCCACTTTCTCGGATAATCAACCTGGTGTGCTTATTCAAGTCTTCGAGGGCGAGCGGAAGCGTACCAAAGACAACAACCTCTTGGGCAAATTCGAACTGACTGGTATCCCACCTGCACCACGTGGCGTTCCCCAAATTGAGGTCACCTTCGATCTTGACGCCAATGGTATCATGAATGTTTCAGCACTGGAGAAAGGCACTGGAAAGACTAACAAAATCATTATCACCAACGACAAGGGTCGTCTATCCAAAGAGGAGATTGAGCGCATGTTAGCCGAGGCTGAGAAGTACAAGGCTGAAGACGAGGCTGAGGCTGGACGTATTGGTGCCAAGAACGCCCTTGAATCATATGCATACTCACTCAAGAACACTCTCTCAGACTCCAAGGTCGATGAGAAGCTGGATGCTGACGATAAGGAGAAGCTGAAGGCTGAGATTGATAAGACTGTCGCTTGGTTGGATGAGAGCCAACAAGCCACTAAGGAGGAGTATGAGGAGCACCAGAAGGAGCTCGAGTCTGTCGCCAACCCCATCATGATGAAGTTCTATGGAGCTGGTGACGGTGGTGCGGGCGGTATGCCTGGTGGTATGCCCGGAGGACCCGGCGGTTTCCCAGGAGCAGGTGGTCCTGGTGCTGCACATGATGACGGTCCAACTGTTGAGGAAGTTGACTAGGCAGGCTCTTTGGAAATTTCCTTTGCTTAATTCTGGCTGCATAGGATGGCATTGTTTCGCCGGGTTGATAGATGGTTGACGATGCCAGCTGGGTTTCACGACTTCTGTTAACTAGACATACTGCGGTTTTGCGTTTCATATCCACAACGATACGATGGAAAAGCTGGTGTTATTGCACTTATGGTTTTCATTTCGGCTTCAAAGATGTAGTCGAACAAATATAGTAGTTCAAATTTCAAACACCCATTCACAAATGCAATGTGATACAAATAACGACTGCCTAGATAGATCTTATATGTACGAGATATATCCTTACGACTCTCACGATCCAGATAGAAAAACACCTTGTCATTCGGTATTGATTTTTTATATTGTACCATCTATTCTGCCTTCTCTCCTCAACTTCTCCCTCTTGTTCCACTCTTCATCACTTCCCGCCGGTGCCTCCACTGGCTCACTAAATGCCTCACCCCACTCCAACCTTTTGTCCCTTGACTCCCAAATATCCTCGCTGCTCGGGCCAACCTTGTATTTGAGGGATTTTCTCTTGTAATGGTCTCGAATCATGCCTATTTCAAATACGTCAGCATATACTCGGACCAGAATTCTATTATATCAACACCAGCTTTAGTGTATTTTGGAGAAAGTCGATTGAGTTCTCTAACGCACGTTCTTTCAGCTCCGGCGGATAGCTCTTAGTCCGCATGCAAAACCAGAAATCCTTCCAATTCTCACTGCAACTCCTTATGCCTCCATACCGATACAGGTTATTGAACTGCCCACCGAGGCTCTGGCAGTAGAAAGCTGCGTCAAAAGCTTGC
>Ga0335075_10018059_pt1 | contig 10466 bp, 6 predicted proteins | sample Lox_Sample_24_FD_206723 | JGI IMG/M metagenome (GOLD analysis project Ga0335075, IMG submission 206723) | Soil microbial communities from Loxahatchee National Wildlife Refuge, Florida, United States - Lox_Sample_2.4 | ecosystem: Environmental > Terrestrial > Soil > Wetlands | place: USA: Florida... | reverse complement strand
TGATGACCTTGCCGGCCAGCGCGTCACCGTACTGGGCGATGACCGGCACGGCGCTGGCGTACGGCACGGCGAGAATGACGATGCCGCCGGCCGGGGTGGTGCCGAATGTCCCGGCCGTGGCGCCACCGCCGAGCGTGGCGGCCAGGTCCCTGGCCTTGGCCGCGTCGCGGCCGATGACCTCGACGGCGTTGCCGCCCTCGACCGCGCGGGCGGCTATGGCCCGGGCCATGCCCCCCAGGCCGATGAGGCTGATGCTGCTCATGGATGAGTTCTCCTTTTCGTAGCTTGAATTGGCCACTGGCTCAGGACACGTCGCGCTCCGCTGCCTGCGGCCGGTGCGCCGCCCGGGCCGGGCAGTCAGACCTGAGCGAAGCCACCGTCGACGACCAGGTCGACGCCGTCGACGAAGCTGGAGTCGGCGGAGGCGAGGAACAGCGCGGCGGCCGCGATCTCCTCGCTGGTCCCGAGCCGTCCCAGCGGGATGAGGGACTCGATCTGCTTGCGGAACTCGGGTGTGACGGAGGCAAAGAGCGCGGTGTCGATCGAGCCGGGGCTGAGGACGTTGACCCGGATGCCGCGGTCCTTCACTTCCGCGGCCCAGGTGCGGGCGAGTGATCGCAGGGCCGCCTTGCTGGCGGAGTACACCCCGGCACCGGGGATGCCCTTGTTGGCGCTGGTCGTGCCGTTGAGGATGATCGAGGCGCCGTCGCTCATCAGCGGCAGCAAATGCTGGACGGTGAACAGGGTGCCCCGGAAGTTGACGCCGACGACCGCGTCGAATGACTCGGGGGTGACGCTGCCCAGTGGCTCGGATACCGAGCCGACGCCGGCGCTGGCAAACAGGACGTCGACCCGTCCTTGCTGTTCCCGCACGGTCTCGGCCAGGCGGGCGAGGTCGTCCAGGTTGCCCGAGTCGGCCTGAACGGCCGTCACATTGCGGCCGATCGCGGCCACCGCCTCATCCAGCTTCTCCTTGCGCCGCCCGGTGATGAACACGTGGGCGCCTTCGGCTGCGAACAGCCTGGCCGTCGCCAGCGCCATCCCGGAAGTCGCTCCGGTGACCACCGCGACCTTGCCATCCAACTTCGACATTGGGTACTCGCCTTCTTTGCCGGCCCCGCGGCCGGCCGATGACTGGGCACCGTCTCTGCGGGATACCTCTGGCCTAGACGGTGGAGCTCCTCTAACCGGAGCACTAGTCCGATTATACGGAGCAGTGCTCCGCTATGCAAGCTCCGTCGATTTGGAGTCACTCCGAGCGCTTTGGCACCAATGACCAGTCCACTGGCGCGACGTCGCCCTGGTTACGGCGCTAGGCGGCTGAGCCGCCACCGCCCGGGGTGCAAGCTGTTGATTGTGCCGCAAAACGCGGCACAATCAACAACATTCGCAATTTTCGACCGGCTCAGCGGCGCAAGCAGGCCGCCATCTTCGTGACGCCCGTTGACGCAAGGGTTCTTCCGGCACCAGTGAGACGCCGACGGTAAGCGGCATCGTGCTACGAGGTCGCCGGCGCGCTGATCGCCGGCGCGCTGATCAGCGACGCTCAGGCGGCCAAACTCGGAAACACGAGATTCGCTCGCCGCAGCGTTTGGCCGGGCCTCAAAGTATTTCAGCGGCGGGTCGGAGGACGTTCCGCACTGGCGCCACTGCCCGCTTGGCTGGTCAGGACCGCGCTCGAGATCACACCGAAGAGACGATCGGCGCGGAGCGCGAGCGAGGGCTGATCGTAAACCCACGCCAGCGCCGCGACCAGCGCGAACAGGTCAGTGCCGTCGATGTCGGCCCGCGCTACGCCCGCGGCCTGAGCGCGTTCGAGGAGCCGCGTGCCCGCATCGTGCAGCGCAACGCACGAAGCATGGAGTGCGGACTCCGTGTCCTCGATGGCGGCCGTCAGCAGCACCCCAACGCCACGGTACTCATGGGTGATCGCGACGCTATCGCGGAGCCAGGAAATAAGAGCATCTTCGGGTGTGCTCGACATTTCGAGGTCGCCCGCCCGGGTCGTCGCCTCGTCAACGTTCGTGCGAAGCAAGGCCTCGAGCAGCGCCTCTCGCGTCGGAAAGTGACGGTACAGCGTGCCAAGCCCGACCCCCGCTCGGCGAGCGACGTCGCGCAGCGACGCGTCGGCGCCTTGCTCGGTCACGACATCACGCGCCACCACGAGCAGTTGCTCGTAGTTCTTCCTGGCGTCGGCGCGCATATGCCTCCCGGCTGGGCAAGCGGAGCAGTGCCCGGTGTATTCGGTGCACTGATCCGCTTAGGGTATCCCCCATCCGCGGTGAAAGGGAAACTGCGCGATGACGAGACACTCGCTTGGGGCACGGCCCTGGCGGCTATCGGCGAAACCCGGCCGGCTTACCACGCCGCGCCTGAACCGGGTGGTGCGCCGCACGTCGCGCGCGCGAACTGGCCCGAATCGCGCTGCCCGGCCTGCGCGGCAGCCTGCCAGACCGGCGCCCGGCAGCTTGTCCGCGCGCGCCTGGCTGGCTCCCGCCACTGTCCCTGGCTAGGAGCGGCGCCTGCCCGAACATGTAGTAAATGGCGGACGCCCCGAACAGGCCGAGCGTCAGCAGCGGGTTAATGAACGCGGCGCCGATGGACACCAGGTTGATCACGGGACCCGGGAGGTACCGGAGGCGGGCCGCCCAGCGCCGCCCCGGCGGTATCGGCGGCCCCATGTGTCCCTCCCGCAGCGCCCATTCCAGGAGCAAGACAAAGCCGATCCCCGTCCCCTCGACCACCATCCCGTACACAGCGGCGGCCAGGTGCGAGCCGGACCCGCCCGCCGACAGGTACTGCGCCAGCAGCCTCGTCGCGACCGGGACCAGTACCACGAACAGCAGCAGGACGAGGTTGAAGTACGTCAGGGGCCGAGTGACGACCGTTATGGCGGAGACCAGCGAGTGATGGTTCACCCAGATGACGCCGATGGTGAAGAAGCTGATCAGGTAGGCGACGAAGGCCTGCCACTGGTGCGCGAGCTGATCGGCGAGCGGTCCGTGGCCCGGCCCGGCGATCGCGAGGTTGAGCGCGAGCAGCGTGATCGCGACGGCGAACACGGAGTCGCTGAAGAATTCGAGCCTGTCCCGGTTCACGCGAGATCCGCGGCGATCTCGGCAGTCGCGCCGGTGACGGACACGCGCATGATGCACTCCTCGCCTTTGGCAATCTGATTCCCCTGACGATGCGGCGTCAAGGCAGCGCCGATCGCCGGGCAGCATCGCCCACCCACGCCCTGACGCTACTGCTGCCGTCCGCCCCAGCCAAGCATGCGTGTTCTGGCTGCTCGCCGGGCGTGTCGCGGCCATGTGCTTCCCCCCACGGTCCAGGCTGGAGGAGCCCATTACCGGGCCGACGTGGTGGGGACGGGATCACCTCCCGCCGGTGGCCGCACCGTCGGCGCGGCCGTCGGGTCAGGCGAGTGAGGGTGCTTCCTGCTGGGTTACGCCGGGCGGCGGGTACTGGAGCGCTAGTTCCCTGACCTGCCCGGCGATGACGGTAAGGTCGTCCGCCCTGCCGGCCCTGACGGCTTGGACGACCTGGTGGAACCAGGTCGCGAGCAGGGGCATGTCCGATGGCTGGAGTCCGCGGGTGGTTATCGCCGGAGTGCCCAGGCGGACGCCGGACGGGTCGAGGGGCTTTCGCGGGTCGAACGGGACCGTGTTGTAGTTAGCGGTGATCCCGGCCCGGTCCAGGGCCCGGGCGACCGGCTTTCCCGCGACCTCGCTGCGAGTGAGGTCAATGAGGATCAGATGGGTGTCGGTGCCGCCGCTGACCAGGTCGTACCCCAGGGCGAGGAGCTCTGCGGCCAGCGCGCGGGCATTGTCCACGACGCGCTGGGCGTACTCGCGGAATTCCGGCTGGGCGGCCTCGTGGAGGCACACGGCGATGCCGGCCGTGGTGTTGTTGTGCGGGCCGCCTTGCAGCCCGGGGAAGACGGCCCGGTCGACCGGCGTTGCGTACTGGCTGTCGCACAGGATCATCCCGCCGCGCGGACCACGCAGGCTCTTGTGCGTGGTCGTCGTGATGACGGGCGCGTGGCCCACCGGTGAGGGGTGGACGCCGCCCGCGATGAGCCCAGCGATGTGGGCGATGCTGGCCACCAGGACCGCGCCCGACTCGGCGGCGATGCTGGCGAAGCCCGCGAAGTCGACCGCCCGGGGGATCGCCGCCCCGCCGCAGAACAGGATCTTCGGCCGCTCCCGCAGCGCGATCTGGCGGACCTCATCCAGGTCGGCCTGGCCAGTGTCCCGCCGCACGCCGTACTGCACGGCGCGGAACCACTGGCCCGAGACGGAGACATTCCATCCGTGAGACAGATGCCCGCCCATGGGAACTCCCATTCCCATGATCGTGTCGCCGGGCTGGGTAAGCGCCTGGTATATGGCCAGGCTAGCCGAGGATCCCGAGTACGGCTGGACATTGGCGTGATCGGCTCCGAACAAGGACCGCGCCCTGGACGCGGCCAGCGACTCGACCAGGTCGATTACCTGCTGGCCCTCGTAATACCGTCTCCCCGGATAGCCCTCGGAGTACTTATTGGCGAGCACCGACCCGGTAGCTCGCAGGACCGCGCTCGAGACGTGGTTCTCGGAGGCGACCAGCGAGAACGTCTCGAGCTGGCGCCGCCCTTCCATCCGCAGGAGGCCCTCGACCTCATCATCGACAGCGCCGAATACGGGTTCAGCCTGGATTACCCTCATTTCCCGACCCTCGCCTTCCCGGCCTTAATGATCCCTGCTCACGATGACCAGGGCCATTCCAATGTAGGGCCTCATGGTTACCTATCGTTATCCCTAATTTATATTCCGCCGTCGGCTAGGTAGCCCGCCTTAAAGCGGACTTTCATTAATTTGCCGCGCGAATGCGGGTCATTTCATGAGCGCGCCTCGCGGTCGGTGGCCTAGTCCATGCTGATGGCGATCATGACGCGCCGCCAGCGGGATCCGAGGCTGCATCGGCCAACCGTGACCCCGGCTCCCAAGGATTCCGATGTGTCGGATAACGGACGGTTTCCAGTTTTGCCCCTGGGATCGGCTTCCTGCTCGTACGCTGGCTGGCATGATTGGGCCAAGTACCGTTCACGACCACGGTCCAGGGAATGACGGTGACCGGGACCGATGAGCGAGTATCAGTATTACGAGTTCCTGGCCCTGGACAAGGCGCTGACCAGCAAGGAGCGGGCGGAGCTGCGGCAGTTGTCGACCCGCGCCGAGATCACCGCGACCCGGTTCTCCAACGAGTACGACTGGGGCAGCTTCCGAGGTGACCCGGCCCAGATGATGGCGAAGTACTTCGACGCCTTCCTCTACCTCGCGAACTGGGGTACCCGGCACCTGATGTTCCGGGTCCCCAAGGCCGCGCTCAGCACCGAGCTGGCCCAGCAGTACTGCCTCGCGGAGGCCGCGTCACTGATCGAGACCGACGATCACCTGATCATCTCCCTGTACGCCGACCACGAGCCGGACGACCTCTGGTACGAGAGCCACGGCGATCTCGGGAGCATGGTCGCGGCCCGTTCGGAGCTCCTAGCTGGCGACCACCGCCTGCTCTACCTGGCCTGGCTGATGGAAGTCCAGTGGTACAACGTTGCTGACGAGGACCCAGAGCCTCCGGTGCCGGCTGGCCTGGCCGACCTCAGCGGGGCCCTCGCGACCATCGCCGACTTCCTGGGGATTGACGAGGACCTGATCGCGGTGGCCGCCGAAGCCAGCCCGCCGCTCACCAGCGAGCCGGCCGCCGACCTGGCCGACTTGATCTCCGCGCTACCCGCAGCGGACAAGGACAAGCTCCTCACCATGGTGGCCAGCGGCGAGGGAGCACAAGCCCAGAGCCTCTTGCTGCAACGCCTTCGAAGCGGCCCCCTTAGCCAGAACGAACCGGCCCCGGCGGCCCGAACGGCAGCGCAACTGTGGACGGCGGCCGAGGAGCACGGCATCGCCCGCGAGGCGGCCGAAGCGCAGGCACTCCGGGCTGAGGAAGAGCGCCGGGCGGCCGCCGAGGCCGCCGCCTACGAGAAGCACCTGAACCAGCTGGCCAGCCGGGCCGAGGCGGCCTGGCTGGAAGCCGAGGACCTGATCGCGACCAAGCGGCCCCACGACTACGACCTCGCGGTCACACTCCTGCGCGACCTATTCGCCCTGGCCCGTCGAGACGCCGAGCACGACTCGTTCACCCGCCGCTTCCTGGAGTTGCGCACCAGGCACGAGCGCAAGCCATCGCTCCAGGACCGCCTGGACGCGGCAGGCCTCCCCCGCCGCCCGTGAACACGCGTACGTAAAGGGCAATGCCAGTGACCCCATGAGGCACTTTGAGCACATTGGCATCAATGACCAGTCCACTGGCGCGATGTCGCCCCGGTTACGACGTCAGGCGGCTGAACTGCCACCGTTCGGGGTCCAAGTTGTTGATTGTGCCGCATTTTGCGGCACAATCAACAACTTGCGCACTTTTCGACCGGCTGAGAGGCGCAAGCAGGCCGCCATCTTCGCTACGAGCGTCGCCTGCAGTGACGTGAGGGACTTTCGGTACCAGTGGGACGCGGGAGGTAAGCGGCATTGACGTAAAGGGAGGATCTCATGACTGAGGAAGTCAAGTTCATCCGCGGCAACGACCGCATCAGCCAGCTCGCCCAGCGGCCCGACATCGCTGCGGGCGTCGCCCAGGTCCGCGCCGACATGGCCGAGGCCGACCGGACCTAGGCCATTCGGCTCGCCGCCCTCCGGCAACCGGCCGACCTCCCAGGTCGAACTCGCCCACCGGAACGGTACAGGTTACCGAAGGCGACCGGCGGCGGGTTCCGTTGTCCGCCACTCAGCGCGGCGCTGGCATGACTTCCGGTGAGAGTCAAGTGTTGAATTTGGTTGATATTGACTCAATACTGATGGGGCTGCCACTGAGAATGGCAACCGGCCGGGTCCTCTCCGGCTCGCTTCACTGGAAGGGGCCTTCTTTGGCGGTCAGTCCTCGGTTTCGCATGCCCAGATCCTGGTATCCCGGTGTCTTCCGCGGTCACAGGCGGGGCTGGCCACGGTCGTGGGCGGCCTTCCTGGTCCTTGCGCTGGTCGGCTTTTCGGTTGGCGCGGTTACCCCGGCGCAGGCTCTGGCCGCGACAAGAGCGCACACCAGCCCGAGCGTGCCCGCGACGGTCCACGCGGCTTCACCCGGCGATTTCGGTAGCGGTGCGAGCCGGTCGGCCGATGTGGCCGTCAACGGATATGGCGACTCGGCCGGCTATCACATCGAGGTCGGACGAGAGTCGTCCGGATTCGTATGGCACGAGGTCGCGGTGCTGCACCCCGACAGCCTCGATGACTCGTCCTGGACCGGCTACCAGTGCATCTCCGGAGATGGCAAGTACGCCGCCGTGGTGGTCCTGCCGCAGTCGGCGGTGAACCTGGAATCGGAGCGGGACCACGGCGCCTTCGCTTACTCGGTGAACCTGGCCTCCGGGGCGGTGCACCCGGTCGCGTCCGGCGTGGCGCTGGAGTACTTCTCGCCGGGCTGCGGCGCGGCCGACGAGGCCGTGTTCTCGGTCAGCCCCGGCACCGGGCAGGCATCGACCCAGCTCATCTCGGCCAGCCTGGCCACCGGCAAGGTGGACCAGGTGGTGACGGTCAAGGGGCAGGTCACCTCGGCCGTCCCGACCACGTCAGGCGGCATCGTCGGCGCGCTGGGATCGGATCTCGTCAGCGTGTCCGCCCGCGGGGTGACCTCGGTCCTGGCCCGGGTCGGCGGCGACCCGTTCGACCTGCGCCCGGCGACCGACGGCGGGGTCAGCTTGCTGGACGCGAACGCGGGCTCGGCCACCTCCGAGGTGCTGCACGAGCGCGCGGGCACCGTCACCAGCCTGGGATCGGGGCCGCTTGAGAACGTTCAGCTGTTCGGCGGGCGGCAGGGACGAGCGGTGCTCAGCGGAGCCACCGCGACCGCACCGGGCGCGCTGACCGCGGTCGGCATCAGGGTCGTCTCGGATCGCGGCCTGTCCCATGGAGCCCAGGCGGCGTCGCTGGACGGCGACGCCCTGATCGGCCCGGCGGCCAGCCAGAAGCAGACGGTCCCGGTCCTGCTGGCCACCGGGACGGGCAAGCTCGTGACCGACAGCCAGGCCAAGGCCTCGGCCAGTCCCTACACGAAGGTGCCCGCCTTCAGTCCCCCGGGTGCGGCCGGCCAGGCCAGTGCTGACCCGGCGGGCGAGCTGCGCCCCGGGCCCGAGGCGGCCGGTACCCCGGCCAGGTCCTCGTCCGCGGCCGGGAAGACCACGTCTGGGAAGACCACGGCCACGGCTGGGAAGACCACGGCCACGGCGACCCTGACCGCCGCCACCACGACGGCCGCCCAGTCCCCCACGTGCGCGGTGCCGCGGCTTGACCCGACCAAGCAGGTCATGCAGCCGTCGCCGCAGCAGATCGACTGGGCGGCCCAGATGGCCGAGCAGGGACTGCTGACGACCGGCAACGGGTACAGCCGCCCGGCCAACTTCGACAACCTCGGGCTGGTCGCCTACGCGCCGAACTCCGACTTCCCGCTGATCACGCTGGACCACCCGTCCAGCGACTCCTGGGACACCGTCCCGCGGTCGGTGTTCGAGGCGATCATGGCCCAGGAGTCGAACTGGTCCCAGGCCTCCTGGCACGCGCCGGCCGGGGTGTCCGGCGACCCGCTGATCGCCGACTACTACGGTGCCGGGGGCGGAATCGACTCGATCGACTACGCCGACGCGGACTGCGGTTATGGCCTCGGGCAGGTCACCGACGGGATGCACGTCGGCGACACGTCGCTGTCGGCGCACGGCCAAATCAAGGTCGCGGTCGACTACGAGGAGAACATCGCGGCGGCCCTGCAGATCCTGGAGAGCACGTGGAACCAGCTCTACAGCGACGGGATCCTGGCCAACAACGGGGACCCGCGCTACCTGGAGAACTGGTTCTTCGCCGCCTGGGCGTACAACTCCGGCATCGAGCCGACCGGCTCCTATGACCCGACCGGGTGCACCGCCGGCCCGTCCTGCACCGGTCCGGACGGGACCTGGGGCCTGGGGTGGGCCAACAACCCGGAGAACCCGGCCTACCCGCCGAACCGCGCGCCCTACCTGGAGGACACCTACGCCGACGCCGCGCACCCGGGTGACTGGCCCTACGAGGAGCGGATCATGGGCTGGATGGGCAGCCCCATCATCCGCTACAACGGCTCGGGGTACAGCGACGCGTACAGCACGCCCACCTATGCCAGTGGCGAGAGCTGGCTGCAGATCCCACCGATCACCTCGTTCTGCACCATGGCCGGCAACGACTGCGACACGACCACGATCAACAGCGCCAATCCCGGCAACGGGCACTGCCAGCTGAGCGATGACGAGTGCTGGTGGCACCAGTCCGTCACCTGGGACACAGCCTGCTCCACGAACTGCGCGACCAGCTCGTATGCCTACACCACTGGCTCCTCCCAGCCGTCTTACGCCGACCCCGACCCGCCGACCTGCAACGTGAGCACCTCCGACGTGCCGTCGGGGTCGATCATCGTGGACGACGAGACGTCGCCACCGCTGAACATCCAGGGCTGCTCGAGCGAGAACTGGACATCCAACGGCACCTTCACCTATACCTACGGCACCGACTCGGCAGGCGACCCGATCGGGGCGATCGACACCCACCAGCTCGGCACCGGGCTCGGCGGCCACATCTTGTTCTCCCATACCGAGGACGGCTCGATCCCGGCCGAGATCAACACCGGCACCTGGACGCCGAACCTGCCATCCCTGCAGTACTACAAGGTCATGGTGCACTTCCCCGGCCTCGGGGCGGAAGCGACCAACGTGGTCTACACGATCAATCCCGGCGGCGGTGTCTCCCCGTGGAAGATCCGGGTCAACCAGGCCTGGAATTCCGAGCACTGGGCCTCCATCGGCACGTTCGCCATGGAGAACGGGGGCAACGTCGTCCTGACCAACCAGTCGGGGAACGTGGACACCTCGGGAACGGACTACGCCAACTTCGACGTGGCCTTCGACGCCATCGCGTTCGTCCCCATGGGCGGGACCCCGGGACAGCCCATCGGCGGGCCACCGACGATCCAGGACGAGCCGGACGGGTCCAACCCGGCCTGGGTGGAGTGCAGTTGCATCACCCGCAGCGCCGGGGATCCGGTCAACACCGCGACGGGCTACTTCGGTCAGACCTGGACCGACCTGTCCACCCCAGGTCGCGGCGAGGCGCTTGACTTCACCAGGACCTACACCGAGGCCACCGCCGATCCCAGCGGGCCCAACGGGTCGCTGGCCGCTGACGGCCCGTTCGGCTGGGGGTGGACATTCTCCTACAACTTGTCGGCCAGCACCGACGCCTCAACCGGCGACGTCACGGTGACACAGGAGGACGGCTCCGAGGTCACGTTCGACGACTCCGGCGGCACCTACACCCCGTCCGCCCCCCGCTACGACGCGACGCTGACCGCGTCCGGCTCCG
>Ga0335075_10018058_pt1 | contig 10466 bp, 9 predicted proteins | sample Lox_Sample_24_FD_206723 | JGI IMG/M metagenome (GOLD analysis project Ga0335075, IMG submission 206723) | Soil microbial communities from Loxahatchee National Wildlife Refuge, Florida, United States - Lox_Sample_2.4 | ecosystem: Environmental > Terrestrial > Soil > Wetlands | place: USA: Florida... | reverse complement strand
CCGGGGCGACGCACGAGATCCGGCTCCGCCCGGAGGCGCTGGACGAACCCCACGATCTCCTCCGCGAACCGCCCCTCGAGCGCCGGGAGCCGACGGCGCAGGATGGCGACCTCCTTCTCGGCGGTCGGGTAGTCGAGGTAGGCGTAGAGGCATCGTCGGCGCAGCGCGTCGCTCAGGTCCCGCGTGCGGTTCGACGTGATCACGACGAACGGCACGACCTTCGCGCGGATCGTCCCCAGCTCCGGGACGGTCACCTGGAAGTCGGAGAGCACTTCGAGGAGGAGTCCCTCGAACTCCTCGTCGGCCCGATCGATCTCGTCGATCAGGAGCACCGGTCGGTGGGGCGGTGTCCCCTCGAGGGCGCGGAGGAGGGGCCGCCGCAGGAGGAACCGCTCGCTGAACACCTCCTTTTCCACGACCTCCCGGGCGCTGTCGTGCTCGTGGAGCCGGATCGTGAGCAGTTGGCGGGGGTAGTCCCAGTCGTAGAGGGCCGAGCGCGCGTCGAGCCCCTCGAAGCACTGGAGCCGAATGAGCTCCGCGCCGGTCACCGCGGCCACGGTCTTCGCGACCTCGGTCTTGCCGCAGCCGGGTTCCCCTTCGAGGAGGAGCGGCTTCCCCAGTCGGGCCGCCAGGTAGACGGCCATCGCGAGCGACGCGTCGGCGATGTAGCCGTGCCCCTCGAGCGCCCGCGCCGCCTCGCCGGGGCTCGGCCACGGTTCCGGGCCGGTCGTCATGCTCCGTCCATCGGGTGGCCCCGCGAGCCGGCCGGCCCCATTCAACCTTTCGACACGCGCCTCCGAGGCGAACCCCTATACCCCACCGACGGTTCGATGGGGATCCATGCTGGTCGACTCGGTCGGCCGTCCGGTGACGGACATCCGCATCAGCGTCACCAAGCGCTGCAACTTCGGGTGCATCTACTGCCACGACGAGGGGCTCGGGCCGGTCGCGAGCCCCCGGGCGCCCCACGGCGACGAGATGACGCCGCTCGAGGTCGAGCGGCTCGTGCGGGTCGCGCGGGAGTTCGAGGTCCGCTCGGTGAAGTTCACCGGCGGCGAGCCGCTGGTGCGCACGGACCTCGAGGAGATCGTCGCGCGCACGGTGGCCCACGTGGGGGACGTGTCGCTCACGACCAACGGTTCGATGCTCGCCCGCCGCGCCGAGGCGCTGCGGAACGCCGGTCTCAAGCGCGTGAACGTCTCGATCGACTCGCTCGACCCGACCGCGTTCCACGAGATCCGCCGCGGGTCGATCGCGCCCGTCCTCGCGGGCATCGAGGAGGCCGTGCGCGTCGGGCTCACGCCCGTGAAGCTCAACATGGTCGTCTTCCGGCCGACGGTCGAGCACATCCCCGAGCTGATCCGCTTCGTCGCCCAGAACGACGGGCTGCGGCTCCAGCTCATCCAGTTCATGCCCGAGCTCGTGGGCCCGAAGAAGGACTGGGCCGTCGACATCGATGGGGTCAAGGCCTGGCTCGAGCGGCGCGCCGACCGGGTGCTGGTCCGCGAGATGCACCACCGACGGATCTACCTGTTCAACCACGCGGAGGTCGAGGTCGTGGACCCGGTCTACAACAACGAGTTCTGCATGAACTGCCACCGGATCCGGGTGACGCACGCCGGCGAGCTCAAGGGCTGCCTCAATCGCAACGACGATCTCATCCCGACGCGGGGCCTCAACGACTCGGGGCTGCGCGCGGCGTTCCGCACCGTGGTCGCCCGGCGCGTCCCGTACTACGGCGGCTACCTGACCGACTATCCCGTCCGCGAGCGCCGCGTCGCGCCGCTGGTGCAGCTCGCCGCGATCGATCCGGTCGCCGAGTAGACCGCCCGGCCCCTTCAGGAGCCGCCCGGGGCGCGTGCCGGGGCGCGGCCGTACTTCGTCGCGATGACCTCCGCGAGGATCGCGACGGCGAGCTCCTCGGGCGTCTTCGCGCCGATATCGAGGCCGATCGGCGCATGCAGCGAGGTCCGGAAGCGCTCGGACACGCCGTGGCGCGCGAGGGCCTCGAGGTTCTGCTGCAGCCGGTGACGGCTCGCCAGCAGCCCCACGTACCGGACCGGCGAGCGGGCGAGCGCCTCCAGCACGGCCACGTCCCGTTCGCCCTTCGTCAGCACGACGACGAAGTCGTGATCGTGCAGTGGGAGCTGGGCCGGGTCGATCGTTCCGCTCTCGATCAGTCGGTCCGGCGGCTCGGCGAGGTTCGGCGCGGGGTCGACGACGATCACCTCGAACCCCGCCCGTCGGCCGAGGTGCACGAGCGCGCCCTCGACGTCGTCGCGGCCGCCCTGTCCGACGAGGATGAGCCGATCGGTCGGGAACATCGGTTCGATGAACACCTCGAGCGTGCCGCCGCAGTTCGTCTGGACCCAGAGCTCGTCCGGATCGGTCTCCCGGACCGTCCCCGCGACCGCCCGGTCGGTGTCGACGAGGTGGATCCGCAGCACGCGGGGCTCCCGGCGCTCGAGCGCCTCGAGCGCGGCCGCGACGATCGGGCCCTCGGGGCACCCCCCGCCGAGGGTTCCGGCGGCGATCTTCCCGTCGGGGGTGATCAGGATCTTGAAGCCGGACTTCGCGAGCGTCGAGCCCTCGGTCCGCGTGACCGTGGCGACGGCGAACGGCTCGTGCCGCGCCACGAGCTCGCCCAGATGACGGGCGTAGTGGCCGGCGTGCACGCGCCGAGAATCGATGGGCGCCTCTCTATACTTTCGGTCCCGACGCGCGACGGACCGAGCGAAATCCCAACCTTCATACGGGACCGGCGGTGTCGGCGTGCTACCCTGTCTCAGGGGGATGCGGGCATGATTCCACCGAGCTTCGAGTACTATACGCCCACGACGGTGAAGGAAGCGATCGGACTCCTCGACCAGAATCCCGGCGAGGCGAAGGTGCTCGCCGGCGGGATGAGCCTGATCGCAATGATGAAACTCCGGCTCGTGCAGCCCGGCGCGCTCATCGACATCAACCGGATCCCGGGCCTCGCCTACCTCAAGGAGGACGACCAGTTCCTCCGTCTCGGGGCGACCACCCGCATCAACGAGGTCAACGACTCCGACATCGTCCGCATGCGCTACCCGATCCTCGCCGACGCGGGCCGGGAGATCGCCGACCCGACCGTCCGCAACATGGGCACGGTCGGGGGCAACATCTGCCACGGGGACCCCGGCAACGATCTCCCCGCGTGCATGCTCGCCCTCAACGCGCAGTTCCAGGCGGAAGGCCCCAAGGGGTCGCGCACGATCGCGGCCCGGCAGTTCTACCAGGACACGTTCACGACGGCCCTCCAACCCAACGAGATCCTGACCGAGGTCCGGGTCCCGCGCCAGGGCGCGGGCTGCGGGAGCGCCTATTCCAAGATGGAACGCAAGGTCGGCGATTTCGCCACGGCCGCGGTCGCCGTCGCCCTGGTCGTCGGGAAGGACGGGGCGATCGCCCAGGCCGGCATCGGGCTCACGAACGTGGGGCCGACGGCGATCTACGCCGCGCCGGCGGCGGAGTTCCTCCAGGGCAAGACCGGGACCGACGCCGAGATCGCCCAGGCCGCGGAGCTCGCGAAGGCGGCCTCGGCCCCGATCGCGGACAACCGGGGTCCGGTCGACTTCAAGCAGGACATGGTCCGCGTCTGGACGCGCCGAACCCTGCGTCGGGCGCTCGACCGCGCGAAGGGGGCGCACTGACCATGGCGATCGATGCGGTCGAAGCGGTCTCGTCCGTGCCGAGCCACTCGGTGAAGGTCGTCCACCTCACGGTGAACGGGGTCCCGCGCGCGTCGACGGTCGAGGCCCGGCTGCTGCTCGTGCACTACCTGCGCGAGCACCTCCGCCTCACCGGCACCCACATCGGCTGCGACACGTCCCACTGCGGGGCGTGCACGGTGCTCGTCGACGGGAAGGCCGTGAAGTCGTGCACGATGCTCACGGTCATGGCGGACGGCAAGGACGTCCGGACGGTGGAGAGCCTCGAGCAGGGCGGCAAGCTCCACCCGGTCCAGGAGGGCTTCACGAAGGAGCACGGCCTGCAGTGCGGCTACTGCACTCCGGGCATGATGATGGCCACCGTGGCGCTGCTCGCCAAGAACCCGCACCCCACCGAGGAGGAGATCCGACGGGGCATCTCGGGCAACCTGTGCCGGTGCACGGGCTACGTCAACATCGTGAAGGCGATCCAGTACGCGGCCGCGCAGGGGACCGCGCCCGCGAAGGGAGGCGCGTGACCATGGGCGAAGCGATCCACGGCGGCATCGGCCAGTCGATCCAGCGGAAGGAGGACGCCCGTTTCATCCGCGGGAAGGGGAACTACATCGACGACGTCAACCTGCCCGGGATGCTGTTCCTCGACATCGCCCGGAGCCCCTACCCGCACGCGACGATCAAGGCGATCCACAAGGAGAAGGCGCTCGCCACCCCGGGCGTGCTCGCGGTGATCACCGGGGCCGACCTCGCGGCAGCGAAGCTCGCGTGGATGCCGACCCTCATGTCGGACACCCAGATGGTGCTCCCGACCGACACGGTGATGTTCCAGGGCCAGGAGGTCGCCGCGGTCGTCGCAACCGACCGCTACGCGGCGGCCGACGGGGCCGCGGCGATCGAGGTCGACTACGAGCCGCTCCCGGTCGTCGTCGACCCGTTCAAGGCGCTCGAGCCCGGGGCGCCGGTGCTGCGCCCGGACAAGGGCAAGAAGGACAACCACATCTGGCACTGGGAGGTCGGCGACAAGGCGGCCACCGAGAAGCTCCTGAAGGAGTCGGCCGTCGTCGTGAAGGAGAAGCTGTACATCCCGCGAATCCACGTCTCCTCGATCGAGACGTGCGGCTGCGTCGCCCAGGTCGACGTGATGGGGAAGCTCACGGTCTGGATGACGACCCAGGCCCCGCACGCGATCCGCACCGTCTTCGCCCTCGTGAGCGGCCTGCCGGAGAACCAGATCCGGATCATCTCACCGGACATCGGCGGCGGCTTCGGCGGGAAGGTGCCGGTCTACCCCGGCTACGTGATCGCGGTCGTCGCCGCCCTCACGACCGGTAAGCCGGTCAAGTGGATCGAGGACCGCACCGAGAACCTCACCTCCGACTCGTTCGCCCGCGACTACCACATCGAGGCCGAGATCGGGGCGACGAAGGACGGCAAGGTGACGGCCTTGCGCGTCAAGACGCTCGCCGACCACGGCTACACGGACGCGGCCGCGAACCCGTCCAAGTTCCCGGCGGGGCTCTTCCACATCATCACCGGCTCGTATCCGTTCAAGTCCGCGTTCGTCGAGGTCGACGCCGCCTACACCAACAAGCCCCCCGGCGGGATCGCGTACCGCTGCTCGTTCCGGGTCACGGAGGCGGTCTTCGCGATCGAGCGGCTCATCGACAACCTCGCGCACCAGATGAAGATCGACCCGGCCGAGTTCCGCCTCAAGAACTTCATCCCGCCCGAGGCGTTCCCGTTCCAGTCCGCGCTCGGCTGGACGTACGACAGCGGCAACTACGCGGGCGCGCTCCAAAAGGCGAAGGGGATCATCGGCTACGACGCCCTCCGCCAGGAGCAGGCGGAGAAGCGGGCGAAGGGCGAGCTGATGGGCATCGGGATCTCGAGCTTCACCGAGATCGTCGGCGCCGGCCCCTCGAAGACGTTCGACATCCTCGGCATCAAGATGTTCGACTCCGCCGAGATCCGGATCCACCCCACGGGGAAGGTCCTCGCGCGGTTCGGCACGAAGTCGCAGGGCCAGGCCCACGAGACGACGTACGGCCAGATCCTCGCCGAGGAGCTCGGGATCCCGGTCGAGAACATCTCGATCGAGGAAGGGGACACCGACACGGCGCCCTACGGCCTCGGGACGTACGCGAGCCGCAGCACGCCGACGGCGGGGGCGGCGGCGGCGATCGCGTCCCGGAAGATCCGCGACAAGGCCCAGAAGATCGCGGCGTACCTCCTCGAGGTCTCGCCGGACGATATCGAGTGGAAGGACTACAAGTTCCAGGTGAAGGGCGTGCCCGGGAAGTCGAAGACGATGGCGGACATCGCGTTCGCCGCGTACACGAACCACCCACCGGGCATGGAGGCGGGGCTCGAGGCGGTCGACTACTACGATCCGCCCAACATGACGTTCCCGTTCGGGAGCTACATCTGCGTCGTCGACATCGACAAGGAGACGGGCCAGGTGAAGGTCCGCCGGTTCGTCGCGGTCGACGACTGCGGGAACATCATCAACCCGATGATCGTCGACGGCCAGATCCACGGCGGGCTGACCATGGGCTTCGCGCCCGCCATGATGGAAGAGATCCAGTACGATCCCCAGGGGAACATCCGGCAGAGCTCGTTCCTCGAGTACCTGCTGCCGACCGCCGTCGAGACCCCCCACTGGGAGACCGCGAAGACGACGACCCCGTCGCCGCACCACCCGCTCGGCGCGAAGGGGGTCGGCGAGTCGGCGACGGTCGGCGCCCCGGCGGCGATCGCGAACGCGGTCGTCGACGCGCTCCAGCCGTACGGCGTGACCAACATCGACATCCCGATCACCTCGTACAAGGTCTGGCAGGCGATCCACGCGAAGGGCGGCCCCTGAGAGGACGGGGTCGCGATGCACGTCGAGGGGACGTTCGAGACGGCGGCGCCGATCGACCGGGTCTACGCCCTCTTTCGCGACCCCGTCGCGTTCACGGACTGCCTCGACGACCCGCACGCGATCCATCCGACGGACGCCGACCACTTCGAGGGCACGATCACGACCGGCGTCGCCTTCATCCGCGGGACGTTCCGGGTCCGGGGGAACTATGGGCCCGGCGCGCCGAACCAGTCGCTGACGGCGCACCTCTCCGGGACGGGCATGGGGAGCGGCCTCGACGCGGACTTCGCGATCCAGTTCGCGGCCGCCAACGGGAAGACCCAGGTGGGATGGAAGGGCGATCTCACGCTCACCGGGACCGCCGCCACCCTCGGCGAGCGGATGGTCCGCGGCACGGTCGAGAAGAAGTCGACCGCGCTGTTCGAGAACGCCCGCCGCAAGCTCGAGGGCCCGGCCTGAGCGGGGCGTCGCCCGGGCGGTCGAGCCGGCGGGCCGTTCGGCTCGGTCGGGGCCCGTCGGCGTTCTCGGGGGCCGTCCCGGAGGGTCCGGGGCGGCCCCCACTCCTCGACTTAGTGGCGGGAGGACTCGTACTCCTCCACGCCTCGCTCGATGAAGAGCCCAGCCTGGCTCGACGCCGACCGCCGTTCCTTCGTCGCGATCTCTCGTAGGCGTGCTGCCAGCTTCGGCTCGAGATAGACGGCCAGCACGGCTCGTTCCCGCTTACGCCCGTTTCGGCTTCCCATTCTTTTCGAACCCCCGACCACCCGGTAGTCGGTCTCCGTTCCCCGGAGGGCACGGAGCAAGGTCGGTCGAACCAGCTTCGTTCACGGTTAAGCCCCTTGCGTTCCCACGGAATAGCGGGCGAAGCCGTGACCCACCCTAGCACGCCCGGGGGGCATCCGACCGCCTACCCCGGGGCTCCCGGCGTGGCGAGGAACTTGCGCGGGGACCGGGCGAACTTCCGCCGGCACCCTTCGGAGCAGAAGTAGTACGTCGTGCCGGCGTGCTCCGCGTGCAGCGGGCTCGAGCGTTCGACCTCCATCGCGCAGACCGGGTCGATCGCCGGCGCCGGGGTCGTCGAGGGCTCCTGAGGGGCGCGCGCGTCGGCGACCGCGGGCCGCTCGGTCCGTCGCACCTTCGTGATCTCGGCGAGGATGCTGAGCGCGATCTCCTCCGGCGTCTCGGCCCCGACGTCGAGCCCCACGGGGTTGCGGATCCGCGCGATCTCGGCCGCCGAGAGCCCGTCCTCGCGCAGGCCCGCGAAGACGGCGCGGGCGCGGGTGCGGCTCGCGACCAGGCCCACGAACGCGGCCGGACCCTTCGCGATGAGGGCGAGCGCGGTCCCGTCGTATTTGCCCATGCTCGCGACCACCACGTAGGAGGCGGGGCCCACGTGCGACGGGAGCTCCTCGACGCGCTCCACGAGCTCGTCGACCTCGGGGAGGTCGCGCGCCGAGGCTCCCGGGGCGACCAGCACGACCCGGTAGCCGAGGACCGGCCCGAGGGTCGCGAGGGTCGTGGCGACCGGCGAATCTCCGACGAGGACGAGCTCCGGCTTCGGTACGTTCGGTTCGATGTAGATCTCCACGGTCCCTCCGCTCTCGCAGACCATCGGGCGCTCGACGACGCCCTCCTCGGGTCGGCCCCGGGCCCCGCCGGGCGAGACCCGCAGGAGGCGGGGTGTCCCCTCCCGGAGCGCGGCCTGGGCCTCGGCGATGAGGAGGTGCTCGGTGCAGTTGCCCCCGACCCAGCCCGTCGCGCGGCCGTCGGGTCGGATCACCGCCCGATAGCCCGGCCGGCCGGAGGTCGGCCGGACGGCCCGCACGACGGTCGCGAGCGCGAACGGGAGACGCTCCGCGCGCAGCGACGCGGCGAGAGCGAGCACGTCCGGGGGTCGCCAGAGCCGGCGCGGGACCGGGTGCTCGGCCGGGGAGGCATGGAGCGCGAGGCGCGGGCCGGCGAGACGCAGGACCGCCTCGGCGACCGGTGCCCCGTCCCGGAACGCTCGCTCGAGCGCCCCGAGCTCCTGCGGCGTATCGACGTCGACGAGGATGCCGGGGTCGTCGACGGGCACTTCGCGGAGTTCGGCCGCGTGCCCGGGGAACATCGCCCGACAGCCCTGGTCGCCCTCGATCGTTTCCGCCTCCGCCACGAGCGACGCGTCGAACAGGACGGGGTTGCCGGCGACGCCCCGGAAGGTCGGAAGGTAGATGCGGCCGTCTCCGGCCCGGGCCGCCGCGATGAGCCGATCGATCGAGGACGGGGCGACGAACGGCTGGTCGGCGAGCACGGTCAGCACGTGGCTCGCGCCCCGGGGCAACGCCGCGAGGCCCGCCCGCAGGGAGCCGCTCATCCCGTCGGCGAAATGGGGGTTCTCGACGACGAGCGTGCCCTCGAGGTCGACCGCCCGCCGGACCTCGTCGGCGTGACTGCCGAGCACCACGACGATCCGACCGACCTCGGTCTCGCGGAGGATCCGGAGGGTCCGCTCCAGCAGCGTGCGTCCGCCGAGGGACACGAGCGGCTTCGGCCGTCCCATCCGGGACGAGAGACCGGCGGCGAGCACGACGGCCACGACGCCCCGGCCCGGCGGGACGGTCCTCGGTGTTCGTCCGCCCCGGGGCGGCATGGCGGTGGGACCGGCCCCGGACGCCTAAGCCTTGCGCCGCCCGCTCCGCCCCCGGTCCCCCCGGGCTAAAGGGACCCCACGGATGGGGCGGCCGGGTCCCCGTGTTCGGGAAGGTGCTGGTCGGGTTCGACGGGTCGGCGCACGCGCACCGGGCGATCGAGGCGGCGGTGGAGATCGCGGGTCGGTTCCAGGCCGCGCTCACCATCGCGGTCGTCCGCCCGCCCGAGTCGGAGGAGGCGGCGGGGGCGCTCGAGATGCTCTACCCGCTGGGGGACGACGCCACCCCGCTCGGCATCGTGCTCGAGCGCGCGAAGGCCCGCGCGCTCGCGAAGGGCGCCGCGTCCGTCGAGTCGGTGGTCCTGCGCGGCAACGTCGTGGACGTGCTCATCGGCTTCCTCGAGCGGCAGCACTTCGACCTCGCGATCGTGGGCTCGCGCGGTCTCTCGACCGGCCGTCGCCTGCTGCTCGGGAGCGTCTCGTCGGCCCTGGTCGATCGGGCGCCGTGCCCGGTGATGGTCGTGCGCCCGTCCCGCAAGGGGCCGGCGCGTGCCGGGCCGAAACCGACCGGCGGGACCTGACGGACCGTCGGGTCCGCGTCGCTACGCGACGATCTCGATGCGGCCGGAGCGGCCCATCGACACCTGGAGCTTGCCCCGGAAGTCCTTCACCCAGCCGTCGGTGATGCGGACCTTCTGGCCCACGGAATACTTCTCGATGTCCCCGCCCCAGAGCGTGAGGGTGATCGTGCCGGTCGCGTCCTGCAGGGTCGCGTCGGCGACGCGGGAGGGTCCCCGGACGGTCGTCACGTCGCGGGGGGTCGACACCGCGGTGATCGTCGCTTCGATGTTCGCGTTCGCGTTGGCCTTGAGGGACGAGATGCCGGGCATGGGACGACGGGGAACCCGACCGGGGCATAAGCGTGCCCCCCCTCCCGGGGACCGTTCCCGGAGGGGGACCGCGGGGCCCCGGCTCACGAGCGGGGGTGGGCTCGGGGGCTCGGGCCCCCGGTCGTGAGGCGGGGATCGTCGAGCTGGAACTCGCCGCCACATCGCGGGCAGTCTCGGTGGCAGTGGACGGCCCCGCTCACGGGAGGGCCCAGCGGCGCGCCGCACGCGGGACAGGGAACCGAGTCTGTCGGCCCGGATCCCTCGGCCGGGTCGCCCGGATCGCGCGCGGGCTCGGCCGCGGTCCGTGCCTTCCGGCCGGTTGGGACGCTCGTGTCGGTCAAGGGCGTTCTGCGTCCGGTCTCGCCGACCGTCGGCGGCTCGCGCGGGACGGCGGA
>Ga0335075_10018057_pt1 | contig 10466 bp, 10 predicted proteins | sample Lox_Sample_24_FD_206723 | JGI IMG/M metagenome (GOLD analysis project Ga0335075, IMG submission 206723) | Soil microbial communities from Loxahatchee National Wildlife Refuge, Florida, United States - Lox_Sample_2.4 | ecosystem: Environmental > Terrestrial > Soil > Wetlands | place: USA... | reverse complement strand
CGGGACCGGTCGGTCAGCGTCGCGCTGCTCGGCTGCGCTGTGGTGGTCGCGGGTTTCGCGGCGGCCGGGGCGGGGCTCGCCATCCGCGGGCTGATCGCCGCGCTGGCCGGCCTGCTGGCCGGAGGGCTGCTGCGGCGGGCGGCGGCGCGGCGGCTTGGCGGGATGACCGGCGACGTGTTCGGGGCGATCGTCGAGGTCAGCGCCGCGGCGGTGCTCGTGGCCTGCGCGCTGCTCTTACTTTCCTTACTTCCTGGCGAAGACCAGGTGCATCGTGATCGTGTTGTCCATCGACGCCATGCCGAGCTGATTCCAGGTCATGCCGAACTCGGCGCGGTTGACCTGGGTCTCGCCATCCAGCGACAGTTCGTCGCCGTCGAAGCCGGAGACCGTGGCCGGGAAGGATATCGGCCGGGACTGGCCGCGGGCGGTCAGCGTGCCGGCGACGGTCACGCCCTCGCCGGCCGGCTTCACGCTCTGTATGGCGACGGTGATGTCGGGGTGCTTGTCCACTTCGAAGAAATCGGCCGAGCGCAGGTGGGTGTCCCGCTTGCCGTTCTTGGTGTCGACGGAGGCGGCGGCCACGGTGATCGTGCCGGTCACGTCCCCCGCCGCGGACACGGCGCCCTCCCCGCTCACCTCGCGGAACACCCCGTTGACCTTGGCAAGGCCCCACATGCTCTTCGAGCGGAGCCCGATCTGCGATCTCGCCGCGTCCAGGGTCCATGAACCGGCGAGCTTGCCGTCGCGCAGCGCCTGCAGTGCGGGCGCGGCCGCCCCTGTCGACTGCGGAGATGTCATGTCTTCCTCCAGAATTAATTCGGATATCAAAACTATTTTGATGTCCGAACAATATATACTGCCTGGTGAGCGTGTCAAGGGAGGAACGATGAGCGAGCAGCCTTGCGGCTCCGAACATTCCGCCCTGTGCCTGCGCCTGATGCAGCTGTTCCCGCGGATATACCGGGGGATGCGGCGCTGGCAGGACCGCGCCGCCCCGGCTTCCCCCGCGCCGCTTGGACCGCGGCACGTCGCCGCGCTCGAACAGCTTCGCGACGGCCCGGTCACGGTGAGCGAGCTGGCCTCCCGGCTCGGCCTCACCTTGCCCACCGTGAGCGGGGTGCTCACGGACCTCGACCGCGCGGGTTTCGTGGAAAGGCACGCCGACCCGGCCGACCGCCGCCGGACGATCGTCCAGATGACCCCGGCCCAGCGCGCGCTGATCGCGCAGTGGCTCGACGGGGCGGCCAGCCCCGTAGCGCGGGTCCTTGACAAGCTTGACCCGCGCGAGCAAGAGGCCTTCCTCAAGGCGATGAACCTGCTGGAGATCGAGCTGCGAAGCCAGGACGCCCAGGGCCAGTGCGGCTAATCCCGTCAGCCGGTGATGGAGCCTGGCGGCGGGATGGTCCCGGGGCCGGTTGGCGTCGCGGTAGGTGAGCGCGGGCAGGTTCCACTTCCGCTCGACCATCGCGAGCACCGACGTGTGGTCGTGCAGCACATGGCTCACGTAGCGACGCCGGGCGTACGGGGACACCACCACCGGCGGGACGCGGAACCCGTAGCGGGCGAAGCCCTCATAGACCTGCTCGCCTGGCTGGACCAGCGGCGGGATGGCGTCCGGCGGAATCGCCGGCGGCGGCGGCACTAGGCATGTGGAAACTGTGCTGGATCTGCCCGTTCGGGTATGGGTTGGCCGCCGTCGGCAGGCCATCGGGGCCGAGGGTGAACCCGTCGCCGCGGCCGAGCATGCCGAAGAAGTTGTCGTACGAGTGGTTCTCCATCATCAGCACGACGATGTGCTCGATATCGGGCAGCGTGTCGGTGCCGGCCGGCAGGTGCGGGTACGGCCGGGAGCCCGGGTGGCGCAGCAAGGAGCGGCCGACGCCGACTTCGAACCGTGCCGCCCCGCGATAGGTTCCACCCTGGCCGCCTTGGCAATTAAACCTTTGCACGTGGGGCAGTCAGGTATCCCCGCTACCAGGCAGCGAAGGGTGACGAGCGAACGATGCGCATCGCGGAGAACAGCCCGGGCAGGCTCGTGTGCGGCTGGCGGTTACCATCATTCTCGCGCTGGCCGCCGCGGTGGTGTTCAGCCTTTCCTCGGTCCTTGAGCAGCGCAGTACCCATCTGGTTCCCGAACGCGGCGCGCTATCGCCGCGGCTCATACTCGACCTGCTCAAGCGCCGTATATTCCTCGCCGCGCTCGCGGTTAACGCCTTCGGCAGCCTGCTGCAGATCCTCGCGCTGCACTTCGGATCGCTCGCCGTCGTTCAGCCGCTGATCGTGCTGAGCTTGCTGTTCGCGGTCGTGATCGCCGCGTTCACCATCCGGCACCACCGGCCGGACCGGGTCATGTTCCTCGGCGCGGCGGCCTGCGCCGGCGGGGTCGGCGGTTTCCTCGCGATAGCGCGGCCCACCGGCGGCACGAACAACGTCGGCCCCTCGGCCGCGCTGCCGCTCGGGGCCGCGCTGGCGGCGATGCTAGGCGTCTGCCTTGTCGCGGCCCGGTGCGGCCCACGGCGGGTCCGGCCGCTCTGGCTGGCGCTGGCCTGCGGTGTTGACTTCGGCGTCAACGCCTTCCTGCTCAAGATCGTGCCTAGCATGCTGTCCCAGGGCTTCTCCGACCCGGTGCGGCAATGGCCGCTGTACATGCTGGTGGTCGTCACGCCGACTGGGTTCATGCTCAACCAGAACGCCTTCCAGGCCGGCACGCTCATCGCCCCGGTGCTTGCGGTCATCACCACGACCGACCCGCTTGTCTCGATCACGCTCGGCCATTTGCTCTTGAACGAGAACATAGCCAGCACGCCGACAGCCCTGGGTTCGGAGGCGGCGTCGCTGGCCGTGATGACCGCCGGAATCGTCGCCCTGTCCCATCGCGCCCCACAGCTCCTGCGTGAGCAGGACAGGAGATACTCTCCCCATGCTCGAAGCAGCTCCTTCCCCACACCGGGCGCTGATCGTCAGCGCTAACATCGGCGAAGGCCACAACGCGGCGGGCCGGGCGATCGCCGAAGCGATCCCCCGGGTCTGGCCAAGATGCCGGGTGGGCTGGCTGGACGCGCTGGAAGCCGTCGGGCCACGGTTCGCCCGGCTCGCCAGGCGCTTCTACCGCACCCAGGTGCAGTCCACGCCGGCGGCGTATGAGTTCTTCTTCTCCGCCATGTGGCGGCACCGCTGGTATCTGGAGTCGACAAGGCGCGGTGCGGGAGCGCTGTTCGGACGGCGGATGGCGCCGCACATCCGGGCGTTCGGCCCCGAGGTTGTCATCTCCACGTACCCGCTGGGCAGCGCCGGGCTGAGCTGGCTGCGCCGTCGCGGCCGGCTCTCCGCCCGCGTCACGGCGTGGGTCCCCGCGTTCAGCCCGCACCCTTCCTGGCTGTACCCGAACCTGGACATCACGTATGTCATGCATCCCGAGGCGCTCAAGGTCGCGGAACAGGCCGAGCCCGGCATCAGGGCGGCCGTCGGCGCACTGCCGGTCCGCGGCGCGTTCGTCCCCGGTGACCAGATAGCCGCCCGCGAGCGGCTCGGCCTGCCCACCGACCGGTTCACCGCTGTGATATCGAACGGCTCGCTCGGCCTCGGCCGGATGGACCGCACCGTGACCGCCCTGCTGAATGCCGGGCCCGAGGTCCAGGTCATCGCGGTCTGCGGACGTAACGAGCGCCTCCGCGGTCAGCTGGCCGCCGGGCCGTGGCCGTCCGGTCGGCTGTGCGTCCTCGGCTGGACCGACGACATGCCATCGGTGATGGCCGCCGCGGACGCCGTGGTCAGCAACGGCGGCGGGGGCACCGCCCTCGAGGCCATCGCCACCGAGCGGCTTGTCGTGATGTCCGACCCCGTCCCCGGCCACGGCAGGGCCAACGCCGAGCTGATGGCCGCCGCGGGGCTGGCCCTGCTGGCGCCCACCCCAGCCGAGCTGACCGACGTCATCCGCCGACTGGCCGACGATCCCGGCGCGGCCGCCATGCAGACCAAGACAGCGCTGGCGAGGGCGACGAAACGCAAGCTCGAGGACGACCTGACCGCTATTCCGGGGTAGCAGCCTCCGCGGGCCCGATGACGAACGTGATCACGGCGGTCGTGCCGCCTGGGCCGTGATCCAGGCGAACCCGGTCGGCGACCTGGTCGACCAGCCACAGGCCGTGTCCGTGGCTGGTACTCCACTTCGCGTCCGGATCCGCGTTCTCCGGGTCGTCCTTCGCCGCACCGTCGTCGCTGACCTCGCAGCACAGGCACTGGCCTTCCACCCACAGCCGCAGCCGTCCGTGGCCGGCGCCGTGGCGGACGGCGTTCGCCGCCAGTTCATGGGCGGCCGCGACGACGTCGTAGACCCGCGGGCGCGGCAGCCCGGCCGCGGCGGCATGCGCCGCTACGGCCGCCCGCAGAGCGTACAGCGATTCGCGATCGAAAGACTGCTCCAAGTCGGAACCGCGGCGCAGCACGCGATCTCGGCCGGCCGGCGAGTCCGGCCACCAGGGACCGTGCCTGGAGTCACTCACCGGCGGTCACCGGCCTCACGCCGCTGCCTCGGCGACGCACCCCACCTGCCACCTCCACGGTCCGGGCACGAACCTGTTGCGTGTATGACCGTACACGCCGGTCGCACCTTAGAGGACATCTCGGGCCATACTCACTGTCATGCTCACGTCCACCACCGGCATCAACCCTATTTACCGCTTATGGGAGCTACCCCGATCGAGCGGGGTCATCCAGCCGATTGACATCGGTAATCCCCAGCAGCAGGCAATCCGGGCCCGGGCCGCTAACGTCCGCCGCGGCCGGGGCATAATGCCCGGTATGGGTGACCGCCTCAGCCTTGCCACGGAGGAGGGCGATGTCACCATTGCCCGCGATGACTACGGTGTCCCGCACGTGCGGGCGCAGACACCGGATGGCGCCTGGTTCGGCATGGGCTACGCGTGCGCCAAGGACCGCATGTTCCAGCTGGACTACGACCGGCGGCGTGCCTGCGGCCGGTGGGCGGAGGTGGCCGGCCCGGCCGCCGTGGCCGACGACATCCTGGCCCGGCGGATGAGCCTGGCGGCCGCCGCTCAGCGGGATGTCGCGGCGATGTCCGCACCGTTGCGCGCGGCGTTCGGGGCTTACGCGCGCGGCGTCAGCGCCGCGGTCGACGCGGGCGCCGCGCCAGCGCCCGGACGGTACGCCGTCGAGCCATGGCAGCCCTGGCATTCCGTCGCGGCGTTCAAGATACGCCACGTGCTGATGGGCCAGTGGCAGCACAAGCTGGCCCAGGCGATGCTGCTGGCGAGAATCGGGCCTAAAGCCTACGGGATGCTGGAGGTCCGGGCGCCGGCCGGCTCGCCGCTCGCCGTTCCGCCAGGCGCGCGACTGACCCGGCTGGTGGCCGACGCGGTCGACGACGTGACCCGGCACCTGGCGTTCCTGGCCGAGGCCGAACCCGGGTCCAACGCGTGGGCGGTCAGCGCGGCCCGGACCGCGCACGGCGCCGCGGTGATCTGCAACGACTCGCACCGCGCCCTCGACACTCCGAACGTCTACTGGCAATGCCGCCTGACCTGCCCGGACTTCGACGTAATCGGCGCGACCTTCCCTGGCCTGCCCGGCTTCCCGCATTTCGGCCACAACGGCGCGGTGGCCTGGGCGATTACCCACGCGGACGCCGACAATCAGGACCTGTACCTGGAACGGTTCGACGGCAGCAGGCACCTGACGCCGCGCGGCTGGCAGGAGTCGTCGGTACGCACCGAGCGGATCGAGATCCTGGGCGGCGGCCACGAGGACACGCTAGTTTGGGAAACCCGGCACGGGCCGGTCGTGCACGGCGATCCCCGCGAGGGCATGGCGCTGGCGCTCAAGTACACCGCGACCTACCGGCCGGACCGCGGCTTCGAGTGCCTGCTGCCCATGCTCACCGCACGTGACGTCGGCGAGCTGACCGCCGCCCAGGAGGGCTGGGTGGATCCGGTCAACAACCTGGTCGCCGCGGACACGGGCGGCCGCATCGCCTACCAGTGCCGCGGGGAACTTCCTGTCCGTTCGTCGTCGGCGCACCGCAGGCTGCCGGTGCCCGGGTGGGACGACGGCTGCGAATGGGTGGGAACGGTGCCGTTCAGCGAGTTGCCCCGGGTCATCGATCCGCGTACCGGGTTCGTGATGACCGCGAACAACGCCATCGTGGACGGCGACAAGCCGTACATCTCGTACACGTTCGCGCAGCCGGCCCGGGCCGAGCGGCTGCGCTCGCGACTGGCGGGCACGGCGGTCCATACGCCTGAGGACCTCGCGGGCATGCAGGCGGACACGGTGAGTTGGGCCGCGCGGGCCTGGAGCCGGGTGCTCGGCGGGATTATTCCGCTCGGCGCGGAAGAAGAGCCCGCGGAGGCGGCGCGCCTGATGCTGTCCGGCTGGGACGGCGACCTCGCCGCGGACTCGCCCCGGGCCTTGCTCTACGCGTGTTTCCAGCGGGCCCTGGCCGAGGAGCTGTACCGGCCGCTACTCGGTTCCGGCACGTGGCAGTGGGTCGCCTCGGGAACCTTCACGCCGACGATGATCATGGTCAGGCGGTGGCTCGCCAACGACACCTGGACACTTCTCGGCGGCCCGCTCCCTCCGCACGGCGCCCCGGACGGCGCTCCGAACGGCGGGGCCCGGGGCGGCAGCCGCACGGAGCGGGTTCTGGCCGCGGTTCCCGCGGCCCTGGCGGGCGCCTGGGCAGACGCGCTCGGTCACGGCGGACCCGACCCGGTGCGGTGGCGGTGGGACGACGTCCACCAGGCCGTGCGGACGCACCCGGCGGAGGGCGTCGGGCCGCTGCCCCCGGTCCCGATGGGCGGCGATGCCGACACGATCCAGGCCGCGGGGTACGGCTGGCGCCGGGGTACCCCGTTTACCGTGACGAACCTGTCGGTGTACCGGCAGGTGGTGGATCTCGCCGATCCCGGGAGCGCGAGCTACGTCATTCCCGGCGGCAGTTCCGGTGACCCGGAAAGCCCGCATTTCGCCGACCAGTTGGCTGAATGGGCCGAACACCGGCGCATTCCGATGGTCTAGCTGCCCGGTATACAGAAAAATTCCGTAAATATGGCGCACGGTTTATGCGGGCGCGCGCATCCCCCCAGTTATGGTCCTCAATAGGGGACCTCAGGATACGGGCACGCAAGGAGCCGTGGCATGTCCAGGGTGTCATCTCCGGGGATCGACGTCACCCGGCCCAACATCGCCCGTGTCTACGACTACCTGCTCGGCGGGAAGGACAATTTCGCCGCGGACCGGGAGCAGGCCGAGCGGTTGCTCCGGGTCAGCCCGGGCATAGCGCAGTGGGCACGGGACAACCGCGAGTTCGTGTGCGCCGCGGCGGCCAGGGCGGCCCGAGAGGGCGGCATCGCGCAGTTCCTCGACCTCGGCGCCGGACTGCCCGCCAGCCCGGCCGTGCACGAGGCGGCCAGAGCCGTCATCCCCGGCGCCCGGTTCGCCGTCGTCGACAACGATCCGGTCGTGGTCTCGCACGCGCAGGCACTGCTCGGCAAGGCGGAGGGGCTGGCGCCCGTCATGGCCGACCTGACCGAGCCGGAGGCCCTGCTTGAGCACCCGGACGTGAAGCGCGTCATCGACTGCGGCCAGCCGACCGGGATCATCATCGGCGGCGTGGCGCACTTCCTGCCGACCGCGCGAATGCGGGAGGTGACCGCCGGGTACCTGTCCCGCGCTCCGTCCGGCTCGTGGCTGATCATCTCCGCGGGGCACGCAGAGAACGACGAGGTGGCCAACCGGTTCAGGCCGGTCTACGCAGCGGCAGCGACCTACCGCCACTCACTCGCGGACTTCGCGTCCTTCTTCCACGGCGCGGAGATCGTGCCGCCGGGACTCGTCGCGGCGAGGCACTGGATGGCGGGCCTGAACGCGGCGCCGCCGAGCGAGGGCCTCTACGTGCTGTGCGGCGCCGGAATCAAACGGTAACTGCCGCGTGGCGAACGCGGCGTCGAACGCGGCCGACGGCGGCTCGAGGTCGAACCCGCGCAGGAACGCCAGCGACTGCGGTGCCCCGGCCAGCCGGTCCATGCCGGCGTCCTCCCATTCCACCGAGATCGGCCCCTGGTAGCCGATCGAGTTGAGCATACGGAACACGTCCTCCCACGGCACGTTGCCGCGCCCGGCGGAGACGAAGTCCCAGCCGCGCCGGGGGTCGCCCCAGGGCAGGTGCGAGCCGAGCCGGCCGTTGCGTCCGTCCAGCCGCTTGCGCGCCTCCTTGCAGTCCACGTGGTAGATCCGGTCCTGGAACTCCCACAGGAACCCGACCGGGTCCAGGTCCTGCCACACGAAGTGCGAAGGATCGAAGTTCAGCCCGAACGCCGGCCGGTTCCCCACCGCCTCAAGCGCCCGCTTGGCGGTCCAGAAGTCGTAGGCGATCTCGCTGGGGTGTACCTCGTGCGCGAACCGCACGCCCTCGGCGTCGAACACGTCCAGGATCGGGTTCCACCGCTCGGCGAAGTCCGCGTACCCGCGTGCGATCATCGACTCGGGCACCGGCGGGAACATCGCCACGGTGTGCCAGATGGACGACCCGGTGAAGCCCACCACGGTCCGTATCCCGAAGGCGGCCGCGGCCCGCGCGGTGTCCGCGATCTCGGCCGCCGCCCGCTGCCGCACGCCCTCGGGCTCGCCGTCGCCCCAGATCCGGGTCGGCAGGATCCCCTGGTGCCGTTCGTCGATCGGGTGGTCGCAGACCGCCTGGCCGACAAGGTGGTTGGAGATGGCCCAGCAGCTCAGCCCGTACTTCTCAAGCAGCGCGTGCCGCCCCGCCAGGTAACCATCCTCGCGCAGCGCGCGGTCCACCTCGAAGTGGTCGCCCCAGCAGGCCAGCTCAAGCCCGTCGTATCCCCAAGAGCTCGCCAGCCGGCAGACCTCCTCGAGCGGCAGGTCGGCCCACTGTCCGGTGAAAAGGGTGAATGGCCGTGCCATAGGTTCTCCTTTGAATTATCCCGAACGATCCCGGCATACTCAGCCGCCGTTAACCGCCACCCACTCGCTGCCGACCGCCGCGCTGCGCTGCACCGCGTCGAGCACCCGTTGCACCCGCAGGCCGTCGGCGAACGACGGTTCCGGCGCCTCGCCGGCCGCGATCGCGGTCAGCAGGTCCCGCGCCTGGTGGGTGAAGGTGTGCTCCCAGCCGAGCGTGTGGCCGGGCGGCCACCAGCCGTCCAGGTAGGGGTGGGTCGGCTCGGTGACCAGGATCCGGCGGAAGCCGGCGGTCGTGCTGTCTTGGGCATGGTCGTAGAACTCGAGCTCGTTGAGGCGCTCCAGGTCGAAGGCGAGGCTGCCTGCCGAGCCGTTGAGCTCGATCCGCAGCCCGTTCTTCCGTCCGGTCGCATACCGGGTCGCCTCGAACGAGGCCAGCGCGCCGCCGCCGAGCCGGGCGATGAACAGCGCGGCATCGTCCACGGTGACCGGTTGCGGCTGCGAACCGCCGGGCGGCGTCCGCTCCTTCGTGAAGGTGGCGGTGAGCGCGGATACGCCGGTGATCACGTCTCCGGTCAGGTAGTGCGCCAGGTCGACGATGTGCGCACCCAGGTCGCCGAGCGCGCCGGACCCGGCCCGCTCGGCCTGCATCCGCCAGGTGAACGGGGCGTCGGCATCGGTCAGCCAGTCCTGCAGGTACACGGCGCGGACATGGCGCAGCGTGCCGACACTTCCCCGCTGGATGAGCTGGCGGGCCAGTGCCAGGGCCGGGATCCGGCGGTAGTTGAACCCGACCATGGCGCGCGCGCCGCGTCCGTACGCCGTGCCGGCCGCGGCCGCCATCTCCTCGGCTTCGGTGAGGGTGTTGGCCAGCGGCTTCTCGCACAGCACGTGCTTGCCGGCCGCCAGGGCGGCGATCGCGATCGACGCGTGCATGTCACCGGGCGAGCAGATGTCGATCAGCTGGACGTCGTCGCGGGCTATCAGCGCCCGCCAGTCAGTCTCCACGGCGGCCCAGCCGAGCCGTTCCGCGGCTTCCTTGGTCGCGGCTTTGTCCCGGCCGCAGACCGCGGCGAGCCGCGGCGTGAGCGGCACGTCAAACGCGCGGCCGACGGTGCGCCAGGCCTGCGAGTGCGCCCGGCCCATGAAGGCGTAGCCGACCATGCCCACGCCGATGTCAGTTCGTTGCGGCATATGGGTCCCATTCTGCGCCAAGCGCCTCGGGCATGTCGAAGCGGGATTCAACCGACTCGAACCGCGCTGTTACGGCGGAACGCTCGATCGCCGTCATCATCTCAAGGACGTGCAGCGCGATCTCGCCTGAGGCCCGGTGCGGCTCGCCGTGCCGGATCGCGCGGACCATGTCCACCACCCCGATGCCGCGTCCCGCCGTGACGCCAGCCGACGGGACGACGGTCCAGTCCTGCTCGCCGACGCGACGGATTCTCAGGTCCCCGTCGAACCGGTTGGGATCGGGCACCGCCAGCGTGGCCTCGCTGCCGGTGATCTCCACGAACTCGTGCCTT
>Ga0335075_10018056_pt1 | contig 10466 bp, 9 predicted proteins | sample Lox_Sample_24_FD_206723 | JGI IMG/M metagenome (GOLD analysis project Ga0335075, IMG submission 206723) | Soil microbial communities from Loxahatchee National Wildlife Refuge, Florida, United States - Lox_Sample_2.4 | ecosystem: Environmental > Terrestrial > Soil > Wetlands | place: USA: Florida... | reverse complement strand
CGGTTTGCGCCACACGCCCAGACCCTAGGCTTGAACGAACGCACTGCTACCCGGTATCGGCAGCGGAGGGGGTGGCGGGAACCCGCCATCGGCAAGGTAAGAAACGCTACCCGGTATCGGCAGCGGAGGGGGCGGCGGGAACCCGCCATCTGCGAAAATGTTGCTTGAAGCAACGTTGCACTTCGTCAGACAGGCTGGCGGAGGTGGCGGATACCCTCCAGCGGCAAAGTGAGTCGATGAAGAATGAATCACGGAATGGGTTGGGCCGAGTGAGGTCACAACCACCGAAAAGGCGATTACTAATAGGCTGATACCGAAATTCTTCATAGGCGTCTCCTCTGATTAAGAGATTCAGGCCAAGATCAAAAACGGGGCCACTGTATTGGGCGCGTGCGGGAACGGCGTGCGTGCAAGCGAAACTGCTTACAAAACTGAGCAGGGCAGGTTCACTGGGCGGTTAATAAGGGTGTGAAGGGCACCGAAAAATGGGGTGGTGCCTTTCCGGCAGCGCTGCAATCCGAATTTGTCTGCGAGGTGGAACAGGGCCGCAGGCTGGATACACTAACCGATTAGCTACCACCGCCATTTCGCGACTGGCGTTCTTACCCAATCCCCTGTATCTAAGAAGAAGGTTACCCTATCCCATGTCTGACGAAATGAGGGCCGCGCCGCAACCGGCGCTAGAAGCTCAGGCCGAGACCTTGCGCGACGGCTTCCGCAAACTCGATCGCCGTCAGTGGTGGCTTTGGTCCACGACCGTATTGGTTCTAATTCTCCTGACCATAACTATTGCCTCTTTTGCTTTTCCTCCGCTCCTTAGCAAATGGGACGCGGCTCATTCCGCCTACCTGAGCATCTCCGTCCAAGCGCTGGTAGGCATCGTGCTTCTGTTCGCGGTATACGCCGTTTATCAGCAGCATCAGATCATCAGGATGCGTCACCAAATTGCCGATCAGATTGAGGCGTTGGCGAAGGTTGAGACGCTTACCAGTGAGGTGTACAAACTGGCGGCACTCGATCAACTGACGGGCTTATATAACCGTCGCTCGGGTGAACAGCGGCTCGCCGAAGAGATGAGTCGCGCCGTTCGGCACCGTCGTCCGCTCACGCTCCTGCTGATCGACGTCGATAATTTGAAATACATCAACGACAAATGGGGGCACGCTGCTGGAGATCAACTCTTGAAGCAGTTCGCCGACCGTTTGCAGCGCGCGATCCGCGGATCCGATCTCGCCGTCAGGCTCGGCGGCGACGAGTTCATGGTGATGCTGCCCGAGTGCCGAACCGAAGAAGTCAGGCACGTTCTTGGCCGGCTCGAAGGGCTACGTATTGATTACGAGCATCAGAAGATTGACTGCGCTTTCTCCCGCGGGTGGGCGGATTTTCGCCCCGGCGAAACGTCGCAGGAGCTTCTCAAGCGCGCCGATGCAGCTCTCTACGAACATAAACGTTCGCGAAAACGCAACGCGAACGCTGCCGACCCTACCCCTGTGCCACAGTCCGTTCTCTAACGTTCTTTACGACGGTCCCTGAGCTTCCGCGCGAACGGCCGCGCGTCTGTTTCATTAGGAAACGTTTCCTCAAATTCTGCTTGCGCGCTCGAGGGGGTGCTTCGTAAGATACCTGCGCGTTGTTGGAAAGGTAACCATGCCCAAAGAAAAGCCCAAGGTCAACATCGGTGAAGTGATCCGATCCTATCGCAGCGATCGCGGCCTATCGCAAGGCGACATCGAACGGCGCACTGGCCTGCTGCGCTGCTATCTTTCGCGCGTCGAGAACGGCCACACTGTTCCTTCGCTGGAGACTCTGGCGAAAATTGCCGAGGCCATGGAAATCAATCTCGCCGATTTTTTCCCCGGCAGCGATACGCCGCAGGACCGCGAGACGCGCAAGATGCTGGGCGAATTGAGCGAAGAAGAGATCCGGTTTCTCGCGGATATCAAAAGATATTCCACATCGCTGTCGGAAGACGATAAACGGCTCGTGCTGGCAATGATTCGCAAAATGGCCGCCGTTCCCCCTCCGCCCCAGCGTGCCGCAAAACCTGCTGCCGCGGCGCGACGCTAGCGAGCTGCTGGCGCGCGTCCCGGAGACTCCTTTGATAGCTCAGGGGTAGGTGGCGATGTCACAGGCGCTAATGTGTCCCCGCATCAGCCGGCTGGGATCTTCCGTGAACCATCGCTGCACGTTTCCTCCTACAATTCGATAGAATACTGAATATATGACGCAAACTAGGCACCACACCGTCGGCGTAAAGGTCGGCAAAGTGCAAGTCGGCGGAGGCGCGCCTGTCGCGATCCAGTCGATGACGAACACCGACACTGCCGATGCCGCCTCGACGGTGAAACAGTGTCTCGAACTGGCGCAGGCGGGATCGGAATTGCTGCGCGTTACAGTCAACGTTCCTGAAGCCGCTGCCGCAGTGCCGGAGGTCAAAAAGCGCTTGCTTGACGCAGGCTGCGACGCGCCACTGATCGGCGACTTCCACTACAACGGCCACGTCCTGCTGGTGAAGTACCCGGACTGCGCCCGTGCGCTGGACAAATATCGTATTAATCCCGGCAATGTAGGCCATGGCCAGCGACGCGATGAGCAGTTCTCCACAATCTGCAAGGTGGCGCGCGATAATGGCAAGCCCGTGCGCATCGGCGTGAATGGCGGCTCGCTGAACCAGGAACTCGTCATGCGCAAGATGCAGGAGAACACGGACGGCAACCTCGGTAAAACGTCGGAAGACATCATTAACGAATGCATGGTTTTGTCAGCGTTGCAGTCGACAGAACTCGCGCTCGAATGTGGCCTCCTCAAAGACCAGATCATCATTTCGTGCAAGGTTTCTCGCCCGCACGACTTGGTCGATATCTACCGCGATCTCGCAAGCAAAACGGAGCAGCCGCTGCATCTCGGCCTCACCGAAGCAGGAATGGGCGCAAAGGGACTCGTCTGGTCGGCGGCTTCGATGGGAATCCTATTGGCGGAAGGAATTGGCGACACGATTCGCGTTTCGCTGACCCCGCGTCCGGGCGGCGACCGTCGCGACGAAGTCTACGCCGCCTGCGAATTGCTCCAATCGCTTGGCCTCCGCGCGTTCGCGCCAAGTGTTACCGCATGCCCTGGCTGCGGGCGCACCACTAGCACCACGTTCCAGGAACTGGCCGAAAGCATTCAAGGCTACATTCGCGACAAAATGCCGGAGTGGAAGCGGCATTATGAAGGAGTCGAGGAACTGAAGCTCGCAGTGATGGGCTGCATCGTCAACGGTCCGGGCGAATCAAAAGCTGCGAATATCGGCATCAGTCTCCCCGGAACGGGTGAGGCTCCGCGTTGCCCTGTCTACATAGACGGGCAGAAGTTCAAGACGCTCGAAGGCACTTACGACGAGCTCTCGCGCGAATTCCGCGCGCTCCTCGACGATTACGTCTCCGCGACATACCACAAGCGCGAAACTCCCCTTCCCGCTAACGCTGTCGCTGACGCCGACCCGTCCGTTGCAGGCAACGGCGGCCGCAAATCCCCTCTGCGCGTCATCGCATAAGTTAACGCGCCTTACGCTACGTCGTTCCTGCGCTTTCGCACATCGCGTTCTTTTTTGCGATAGACTCGCGGAATTGAGCTCTACCGAAGGTGAGCGCACGCATGCCCGTTGAGGCAGCCAACTCGACCGGTTCGCAATCAGTTCCCACCCCGCGCCCTTCTGCGAAGGCTGGCGTCAGAAATTGGCAACTCGGCTTCTGGAGCCTGATTGCCACCCAGTTCCAGACTGCCTTCAACGACAACGCACTAAAGTTCCTGGTCATTTACATTCTCGTCGCGATGGCGATATCGCCGCGAACACAGAATTTGCTCGTCTTCATTGTGGGTGCGATGTTCGCCGTCCCGTTCATTCTCTTTTCGATGGCCGGCGGCTTCCTGGCGGATCGGTTCAGCAAGCGAAGTGCGACCATCGGCACCAAGACACTCGAATTTGGTGTGATGGGCTTTGCCATCGCAGCGCTTGCGCTGCAAAACCTGCCTATGGAATGCGCGAGCGTCTTCCTGATCAGCTCGGAGGCAGCTCTGTTTGGCCCCTCGAAGTACGGCCTTCTGCCCGAGCTTTTGCCCGAAAAGAAACTGTCGTGGGGCAACGGCATCATCGAGCTGGGAACGTTCGTCGCGTCGATTGCCGGCACGATGGCGGCGGGGGTTCTCGCCGTCCGCTATCACGGACGCGAGGCAATCGCCGGTTTTTTCCTCTTGGCGTTCACCTGTATTGGATTCCTAACCAGCTTCGGAATTTCGCAGATTCCTGCCGCTGATCCCACGAAGAAGTTCCGAGCGAATCCTCTGGGGGACTTGTGGACGCAATGGAAGCTGATTCGGCAGGACCGCGTGTTGACGTGGGCGGTGCTCGGCAACACATATCTGTTTTTCCTCGCAGCCCTGCTGCAGCTCACGATCGTCTTGTACGGCCAAGACGTTTTGCACGTGAACGCAACTTACGTCAGCTACCTGCAAGCGGCCGTGGGTATCGGCATTGGAGTCGGGAGCTTCGCCGCTGGATATCTCTCGGGCGGAAAAATCGAATATGGCCTGATCCCTCTCGGCGCCGTCGGCATGACTGTTTTTTCGGCATTCCTCTATCACCCGCACCAAACGATGCTCAGTTCGCTGATTCACCTTTCCCTCCTCGGCTTCTTCGGCGGGTTTTTCGCTGTTCCCTTGGGAGCGCTGATTCAGCATCGCCCCAAACCGGAAGACAAAGGCGGCGTGATCGCGGCCGCGAATCTCCTGTCATTCGTGGGAATCTTTATCGCCGCCGGTGCGTACGGGCTTTTTTCCGCCGTATTCCGCCAGACGCCATCGGCAATTTTCCTCGATGGGGCGGTCCTGACTCTCTTCGCCACGTTCTATTGCGTTTTCCTTCTGCCGGATTCCCTGCTGCGTCTCCTTCTCTGGATGCTCACGCATTCGCTCTACCGCATCCGCGTCGAGGGCCGCGACAACATTCCCGAAACCGGCGGCGCTCTTTTCGTCGCGAACCACATGTCTCTGGTCGACGCATGCCTGCTCATCGCATCAACGGATCGCCCGATTCGATTCCTGATGTTCAAAGGCATTTACGACCTGCCGCATATCAAGCCGTTCGCAAAAATGCTGCACGTGATTCCGATCTCCGCGGAGTTGCGTCCGCGCGAAATGCTGCACTCGCTGCGCGAGGCCACGAACGCGATTCGCTCCGGCGAAGTGGTCTGCATTTTCGCTGAAGGCCAAATCACCCGCATCGGGCAACTGCTCCCCTTCCGCCGTGGCATGGAACGCATCATGAAAGGAGTCGATGCTCCCATCGTGCCTGTGAATCTCGACGGCGTGTGGGGCAGCATTTTCAGCTACGAACGCGGTCGCTTTCTGTGGAAAATCCCGCGCTCGATTCCCTACCCCGTTACCATTAGCTTCGGCGCGCCCATGCCCCCAACGTCATCCGCGTTTGAAGTTCGCCATGCCGTGCAAAATCTGCAAACCGAAGCCTACAGGCACCACAAGAAGCGCTTGCGCACCCTGCATCGCAGCTTCATCAACACAGCCCATCGCCATCCTTTTCGCTTCGCTATGGGCGACAAACGCCGGCCGCGCATGAAGTGCGGTGGCGCGCTGCTTGCGTCGATTCTGCTCGCCCGACGCCTGCGAAGTGTTTGGGCGGGACAGGACATGGTAGGCATCTTGCTCCCGCCGTCGGTTCCGGGAGCGCTAGTGAACTTCGCCGCGATGCTGTCCGGAAAAATTCCCGTAAACCTGAACTACACGGCATCGAACGAGACGCTCGCCTCGTGCGCAGCGCAGTGCAAGCTTGAAACGGTGATCACGACGAAGCTCCTGCTGGAAAAGATCCCGCTTCAGGTACCCGGTAAGACAATCCTCCTCGAAGAAGCTGCCGCATTCCCAACCGGCGCAGAAAAGATCACGGCGCTGCTGCTGTGGTTCTTGCCCGGCTGGTGGCTCGAACGAAAGCTTTCCGGCAAACGGCAATCAATCGACGACCTTGGGACGGTCATCTTCTCCAGCGGCAGCACCGGAGAACCCAAGGGCGTAATGCTCACGCATTACAACGTCGCATCGAACATCGAGCAGGTGGCGCAGACGTTCATGCTTGGTCGCCACGACTGCCTGCTCGGCGTCCTTCCCTTCTTCCATTCGTTCGGATTTACGGTAACCCTGTGGATGCCTGCCGTGCTCGGCGTCGGCGTCGCATATCATCCAAGCCCGCTCGACCTGAGCGCCATCGGCGAAATTGTGCGCGATTATCGTGTGACGTTCCTGCTCGCGACGCCCACGTTTCTGCAGGCCTATCTGCGCCGTTGCTCGCCGGAGGATTTCGGCAGCTTGCAATTCGTCGTGGTGGGCGCGGAAAAATTGCCGGACCGCCTGGCGCTCGCGTTCGAAGACCGCTTCGGCATTCGCCCGCTCGAAGGTTACGGCGCGACCGAATGCTCGCCCGTGGTCGCGGTAAACACAAAAGACTTTCGCGCGCCTGGATTCCGCCAGGTCGGCGCCAAGCGCGGACGCATCGGCCATCCCCTCCCTGGAATCAGCGCGCGCATCGTTGATCCCGACACGCGCGAGCCGGTTCCAGCCGGAACGCCAGGCCTATTGCTCGTTCGCGGACCAAACGTGATGAAAGGCTATCTCGGCAAGCCCGAGAAAACCGCGGAAGTCCTGCAGGACGGCTGGTACACCACCGGCGACATCGCGACCGAAGACGATCACCGATCGCCTAAGCCGCTTTAGCAAAATCGGCGGCGAAATGGTGCCGCACATAAAAATCGAGGAGAAATTGCACGAACTGGCCGGCGAAACGGAACAAACTTTCGTCGTAACGGGCGTTCCGGACGGCAAGAAGGGCGAACGTCTCGTCGTCCTGCACACCCTCGAGCCTGGAGAACTTAGTTCCGTCCTCGAACGCCTGCCGGAAGCCGGCCTCCCGAATCTTTGGATGCCGCGCCCGAATCAGTTCTTCCATGTCGACGAATTGCCCCATCTCGGCACGGGCAAGCTCGATTTGCGCCGCATCCGCGACCTCGCAATGGAGTTTTCTCCATCCGAATCACCAGCCTGAACGCCAAGGCTCGGCTCGATTACCGCCCGGGCTCGTAGTCCCGAACCCGATTCGAGCACTTATTGAAATCTACTGAATTTTGGGGCGAAATAGCTGATTTTTGTGGAAACGCCGGGTGCCTCGAGGTTTGGTTTTGCGCACAGCCATCGCCTCAAGCCTCGACGGATATCATGAATCGAAAACCACGACTCTACTCGATTGGGGCCCCATCGTTCGCTGGGTTTGCGAACGGTGCGTCTTCGGTGTATCCCCAGGCTAATCCCACTCAGCTTACGGATAAGTAGCACCGCGTCAATCCGCATCGACTCGCGATAGCTTCGCCTATTTTGAGCCGCGACAAACCATTTCGACGCGGTGAATTCGCGTCGGCGAATCGACTGGTAACGGCCGCCTTCACCTCAGACAGAAATCCCGTAACCAGCCCTCATGCGTCACATTCGCCGCGCGCCGTGAAAGCCCAGAAAATCCAAAGGATGGTGCAGATCCCGATCGTCACATATGGGCTGACGAATGCGCCGAGCGTCGCCAGAAGATAGGCCGGCGTCCCAAGCCGGTAATTGCGATTAATCCGCGCCACCACTTCCGCCGACGCGTCGGGCTTCAGAAGTTTTCGGTCACCCAGCACGCCATACCATAACAGGCTGAACGCCAGGCTCATCAGCACGAACACGCCGCCGTACACCGCACAAGCCAATTTCGCAGCCGGATACCGCAGATATTCTGTGACAAGCGACGTCGTGAACGGCACAACCGTCGTCAGCATCAGGAGCAAGCCATTCGCAAACAGCAGCCGCGCGCTGGTTTTCTGAACCAGCTGAAAAATCGAATGGTGGCTCACCCAGAGGATTAAAACGGTGAAAAAGCTGGTAACGAATGCCATATACGACGGCCAGTCGTGCGCCAGCGCCGACGCAACGGCCATTGCTGTGGCATGTTCGCCTAGCTTTGGCACCTGCAAGTCCAGCACGAGCAATGTGATCGCAACGGCAAAAACGCCGTCGCTGAACGCTTCCAGACGCCCTGTTTCTTTGTCTTGAGCTTGTGCAGCTGGCTGCGGCAAGTCCCTACTCCTTCGTAAGTTCCGGGTGCAAACTTCGTCCGTTCATCACGCCCGTTGAGCCCGCGTACTTGCCCGAATTGTACTGCTAGCTCCATTCCAACGCTAAGTTCCCCACCCAAATTGCATTTCACCCTGCCTGATTCGCATTTCAGCCGATTTTTTCCACCATTCGCTGATTTACCCTTGCGTTAATCAAGATCCTCGGCTATGATGCCTCACGCTGGAGAACATTCGGCATGACGTATACAGACCAACACAATTCGCTTAAGTGGCTGGCGGCAGCGGCGCTGCTCCGGGATTGTGGCCGAATGAGCTTCGGTCCCGCGCGTTAATCGGCAACCTCCCTGCTGTCCAGCACTTAACGTAAACATCCAAATAGAACCGATTGTCTGTTCGCGACGGCAACCCTGATCGTGCTCTATTCGCGACCGGTAATTCGGCTCGACGTCGCCACAAAAAGCTTGAGGTTTTCTGATGCGCGACGGCAACACCCCGCACCACAACGGACGCGTCATCGCGCTCAAGTTCTCGAATGGATGGGCTGAGGTTTTACCTGGGATTCGCGGCTCGCGACGATGTAATGCTAGCCAGTCGCGCGCTGCGATTTTCCGCCTCAGCCCATCAGTCGAGAAGTTGGAGGGCCGGAGATTTGGCGTATGGCCATGTTCGTCTACATGCTCGCTTACTTCATCGCCAGAGGAGGAGTGTCGCTGGTGCGGAGGTGCTTTCGAACAGCCAGTGCGCGGAAAGGAGGACCTCACATGATTACGCTCGATCTGCGTGCGGCACGCGCCATGCCGCGGACCACGCTTTGCGCGACGTGTATCTTCTCGCACATCGTAGCGGGCTATGAGCCGCCGGAGCGAATCGTCTTCTGCGGCTACGCGTTTCCGCTGCGCGAGGTCCCGTTTCCGGTCAAGGAGTGCAGCGACTTCCGAACGGAGCGTCCAGTCACCATGGAGATATTGACGCTCGACGGGACGGCGAGGCGGTAACACGCACACTGAGGCGAGGGCATCTCGCAGGAATGAGATGCCCTCAACTCAAAATGCCGAAGGCACGAAGCTAAAAGATCCCTAGCTTGATTCTTAGGAATTTCTTCGGATTCTTTCTAAATTCGCTCATCAGCAGCTGCATATCGCCTGTGAGCCCGGTCATGTTGTCGTAGAGCGCCGGATCGTTGAACATTTTACCCAGCGTTCCCTGATTCGTATTCAGCTTCGCCGTTGCGTCGCGAATGTTCGCTGACGCGTCACGCAGATTATTGTAAACGGCGTCATCCTTGACGAATTTCCCGAGCGAACCTTTCCCTTGCTGGACGCCCGCCAGCATCTCATTCGCATTGTGCACCGCTTGCTTGGCATCGTTCGCCATGGTCGGGTCGTAGATCGCCCTGCCAAGAATGCCCTTCTGTTGCTGAACTGCCGTCATCATGTCGTCGACTTTCGTCACCGTATCATCGGCCTTATTGTAGAGCTCGTCGGACGCGATGAACTTGCCCACGGTTCCCTTCCCCTGTTGAATCGAGCTCATCATGTCGTCTGCTTTCGCGGAGATCGCCTCCAGGTGGTTGTAGAGCGAAGGATCGTTCAGGATTTTCCCCAGGCTTCCTTGTCCTTGATTCACCTTCTCCACCATCACCTGCAGGTCCGCGGCCACCACCTGCAGCTTCTGCACCATGTCGTTCGCGCCCTGGCCGATTTGCGATATTTCCGGCACTTCAACGCCTGTCACGACTCCGCCCGACGGAATCTGGGATCCCGCTACCCCTCGTGTGATTTCTACGTACCGCGTGCCGAGAACGCCCTGGGTGAGCAGACTCGCTCTCGAGTCGGTGCGGATGTATCGGCTGTACTCTCCTCGAACCCGCATCACAACTGTTACGTTCTCCTGCTTGCTGGGCGGACTTTGTGTCAGATGAATCGCCTGCACGTTTCCAATGGCAACGCCATCCAGGTTGACCGGCGCCCCGTTCGCCAGGTCGTCCGTTTCTGGCAAATACGTCCTGATCGTATATTTAGGAACCCAGAATCCCGCCGAGCCTGTCACATAGAAAATTCCCAGCGCGACAACCACCAGCGCAACGAATACGAACACTCCCACTCGCAGTTCGCTCCACGTCAGTTTTCTCTGCGCCATCCCCGTCCTCCTGTTAGCACGCTCAAGGCCCGACACTGAGGCGTCCCGAACACGCCTTGAATGTCAGTTAGTCCAGACCGCCGCGAACTCTTACTCATTCCGCAGGAACCAGGAACCTTTTCAGGTACTCATCCGATGAGTGCAGCAGCCCTTCGGCTGCTCCTTCGAAATAAATCT
>Ga0335075_10018054_pt1 | contig 10467 bp, 5 predicted proteins | sample Lox_Sample_24_FD_206723 | JGI IMG/M metagenome (GOLD analysis project Ga0335075, IMG submission 206723) | Soil microbial communities from Loxahatchee National Wildlife Refuge, Florida, United States - Lox_Sample_2.4 | ecosystem: Environmental > Terrestrial > Soil > Wetlands | place: USA: Florida... | reverse complement strand
AGGGTGTGGATGGCGACGACCACCACGTTGCCGTCGACGCGGGTGCCGCGGAAGGCGGCGTCGAATGCCGCCGGCACGCCCGCGGCATCGATCGATGCGTGCGCGCCGCGGCCGCCGGTCAGATCCCTGATCGCCGCGACCACGTCGCAGGCGCGCGGGTCCAGCACTTCGGTCACCCCCAGTGCACGCAGCACGGCACGTCGGCGCGGCGAGGGATCCGACATGATGACGCGCACGCCGCGGCGCCGCAGGGTGAAGTAGACGCCGATGCCGATCGGGCCGCCGCCGTGGATGACGGCGCTCTGGCCGGCCTCGAGCCCGCAGCGCTCGGCCGTGCGCCAGGCGATGGCCATCGGCTCCACCAGCGCGCCCTGCATCCCGGTCATGCCCGGCGGCAGCTTGTGCGCCATCGAGCGCTTGACCACCGAGTACTGGGCAAGGCCGCCGCTGTCGCGGTTGTAGCCGTGGAAGGCCAGCAGCCCGCAATGGTTGTACTGGCCGCTTTCGCAGTACAGGCAGTGGCCGCAGGTTTCCACGGGCTCCACCGCCACCCGGTCACCGACCTCGAGGTCCTCGATGCCGTCGCCGACCTCGACGATGTCCCCGCACAGCTCGTGACCCATGATCACCGGATTGACCATGCCGGTCAGCGGGTGCGGCTGGGTCGTCCGGGTGGTGATCGGACCGTCGTAGTATTCGTGCAGATCGCTGCCGCAGATGCCGTTGTAGAGGACGCGCAGCTTGACCTGGCCGGGGCGGGTGGCCGGTTCCGGTACGTCCTCCAGGCGCAGATCCTCGCGTCCGTGATAAACAGCTGCGCGCATGCTTTCCTTGGAGCCTGATACTGCTGCGGGGTGCGGCCACGCTATGCTCCGGCGGTGGGGTCGTCAAGCGGAAGTCCGATGCGTCGAAGGTTTGCTGTCCTGTGGCTGTTGGCATGGATCGCGCCCGCGGCGGCGCCTGCGGCGGGCGCCCCGGGGCGGATCGTGCTGCCCGATGACGTCATCCCCAGCCACTACGATCTGACGATCACGCCCGATGCCGCAGCCGCCACGTTCACGGCCGCAGTCCGCATCGAGCTCACCGTGCGGCGGCCCACGCGTGACATAAGGCTCAACGCGGCCGACCTCACGTTCGCGGGCGTGCGGCTTGCGGGCGCGGCCGGCGCACCCGCGATCAGCTTCGACTCCCGGCAGCAGACCGCGACGCTGCGTTTCGCGGGGCCGGTCAGCGCCGGCCGGCACGAGCTGTATATCCGTTATGCCGGTCGCATCAACCAGGATCCCACCGGACTGTTCCATCTGGACTACGACAGCCCGGCGGGACGCGGCCGCGCCCTGTACACGCAGCTGGAAAATGCCGATGCGCGGCGGCTGTTCCCCTGCTGGGATGAGCCCGACCGCAAGGCGACCTTCACGCTGACCGTGGTCGCGCCGGCGGCGGACATGGTGGTCTCGAACATGCCGCGCGCGCGCACGCGCAGCGCCGGCGCGGGGCGCAGGCGCACCACTTTCCGCACGACTCCCCCGATGTCGACCTATCTGCTGTTCCTGGCGGTCGGTGATTTCGAGCGCGTCACCCGGCGCGTGGGCAAGGTCGAGATCGGAGTGGTCGTCAGGCGCGGGGAGAGCGCGAAGGCCGCCTTCGCGCTCGATGCGGCGAGCGAAATCCTTCCCTACTACGAGGACTATTTCGGCATCCGCTACCCGCTGCCCAAGCTCGACCTGATCACCGGTCCGGGCGCGAGCCAGTTCTTCGCGGCCATGGAGAACTGGGGCGCCATTTTTCTGTTCGACAAGTCCGGGCTCATCGATCCGCAACTGTCCTCGCAGAAGGATCGGATCGATGTGTACACCGACATCGCCCATGAGATGGCCCATCAGTGGTTCGGCGACCTCGTGACCATGGACTGGTGGACCGATCTGTGGCTGAACGAGGGCTTCGCGGAGTGGATGCAGTACAAGGCCATGGAGCATTTCCATCCGGAATGGGAGCCCTGGATACTGGCGATGTCGGAGCGTGAGGTCGCGATGAACGAGGATTCGCGCTCCGGCACGCATCCCATCATCACCCCGATCACGGACGTGCTCGAGGCCAACAGCGTTTTCGACGACATCACCTACTCGAAGAGCATGGTGGTCATCCGCATGCTCGAGCACTGGGTCGGAGAGGACGCGTTCCGGGCCGGCATCAGGCGCTACCTGCGGGCGCATGAATACGCCAACGCGGTGAGCGACGATCTGTGGCGGGCGTTGGATCGCACCGCTCCCGCGCCGATATCGCAGATCGCCCATGACTTCACGGCGCAGGCGGGCGTACCGCTGGTCCGCGTGAGCGGCCACTCGGCGACGCACCTGGAGCAGGGGCGCTTCACGGCCGAGGGCCCCGATGCCCCGACGGTCTGGCACGTGCCGGTGGTCGTGCGCACACCCGGCGGCACGGAGCTGCAGACGCTGGTGAGCGCGGACTCACCGGCCGAGCTGGCTGCGGTGCCGGCGGCCGATGCGGTAGTCAATGCCGGGCAGCTGGGCTACTTCCGGACCCTGCACGACCCGGCGCTGTTCGGCGCGCTGCTGGACCGGTTCGCGACGCTCGAGCCCATCGACCAGCTGGGATTGCTCGAGGACACCGGGGCGCTGGGGCTCGCCGGGTATGAGCCGCTGCCGGACATCCTGCAACTGGCACAGCGCGTGAATTCCCGCATGCGCCCGCAGGTGCAGGGCGCGGCCGCCGCGGCGCTGACCGCCATCGCCCGGCTGTATCGGGACCGGCCCGAAGCACCCGCGTTCCGCGCCTATGCGCGCCCGCTGCTCGCACCCTTGCTGGCCGCGGTGGGCTGGGATGCCGCGCATGATGAGAACGCGAACACCACGCTGCTGCGGGGCCAGCTGCTGGCGGACCTGAGCGACCTGGACGACGAACAGGTGGTGAGTCACGCCCGCGAGCTCTTCCAGGCGTCCATGGACACGCCCGGCGGGGGGAATGCCGACCGGCGCCAGCAGCTGCTGGAAGTCGTGGGCATGCACGCCGATGCCGCGCAGTGGGGCCGGCTGCACGAGCTCGCCAGGTCTTCGCACGATGTACTGGAAAAGAGTCTCTATTACACGGCGCTGGCACAGGTGCATGACCCGGAACTCGCCCGGCAGGCGCTCGAGCTCACCCTGACGAACGAAGTGCAGCCGACCCTCAGGCCCAGGCTCATCGAGGATGTCGCCGAATATTTCCCCGAGGCCGCATTCGACTTCGCGGTGGCCCACCGGGAGCAGGTGAACAGCTGGCTGGATCCGGACGATCGGGACGTGTACCAGGCGCAGCTGCTGGCCACCTCGTCCGACCCGCAGGCCCTCGAGCGGCTCAAGGCCTATGTTGCCTCGAGTGTTCCGGCGGCCAAGCGGCTTGCGGCCGAAGCGGCGGAGGCCGAGGTGGCTTTCAATATCCGGGTGCGCGCCGAGCGGCTACCCGCGGTGGACGCGTGGCTCGAATCGCACCACTGAGGAACCGCGGACCGTTCACCCCGTCTGCGCGCCGAACGTCAGGTCCTTTTCGGACAGCAGCCGGATCGGTACGCGGGGTACCTTCCAGGTCAGGTCGGCGTACTCGCGGATGGTCCGGTCCGAGGAGAAGCTGTCGGAGCGGGCGACGTTGAGCACGGACATCTGGGCCCAGCGCACGCCGTGGGCATACGTCTGGCCGACGCGGGCCTGGCATTCGGCATAGGACTGGAAGTCCGCCAGCACCAGATAGGGATCCCAGCCCAGCAGGCCATCGATCAGCGGCTTGAACAGTTGCGTGTCGCCACGCGAGAAGAAGCCGTCGCGGACCAGGTCCAGGACCTGGCGCAGTTCGGGGTTCGAGTCGTAGTACTGCCCGGGATGGTAGCCCTGGGCCTTGAGCGCGTAGACCTCCGGGGCCGAAAGTCCGAACATGAAGAAGTTCTCCAGGCCCACCTCCTGGCAGATCTCGATGTTGGCGCCGTCCTGCGTGCCGATGGTCAGCGCGCCGTTCATGCAGAATTTCATGTTGCCGGTGCCCGAGGCCTCCTTGCCGGCCGTGGAGATCTGCTCGGAAAGGTCGGCGGCCGGATAGATGTGCTGCCCGGTCTTGACGTTGAAGTTCGGCCAGTAGACCACCTTGATGCGGCCCTTGACCGCCGGGTCCTTGTTGATGATCTCGCCCACCGAGGTGATGAGCTTGATGATCAGCTTCGCGATGAAGTAGCCGGGGGCGGCCTTGCCGCCGAAGATGAAGGTGCGCGGCTGCATGTCGAAGGCGGCATCGGAGCGCAACCGGTGGTACAGCGCGATCACGTGCAGGATGTTCAGGTGCTGGCGCTTGTACTCGTGGATGCGCTTGACCTGCACGTCGAACAGCGAGTTGGGATCCACCGACACGCCGGTGCGGCTGCGGATCGCTTTCGCAAGCGCCGCCTTGTTGGCGTGCTTGATCTTCTGCCAGCGCTCCAGGAACGCCCCGTCCTGGGCGAAGGCTTCCAGCCGCCGCAGCTGCGGCAGGTCCCGGACCCAGTCGTTGCCGATGACCTCGGTCACCAGGCCGCTCAGGCCGGGATTGGACAGCGCGATCCAGCGCCGCGGCGTCACGCCGTTGGTCCGGTTCGAGAACTTCTCCGGCCACATGGCGTAGAAGTCCCTGAGGACATCGGTCTTGAGCAGCTCCGAGTGCAGCGCGGCGACGCCGTTGATGGCGTGGCTGCCCACGGCCGCCAGGTGCGCCATGCGCACGTAGCGCTCGCCGCTCTCGTCGATCAGGGACATGCGCGTGACGCGGTGGTCGTCGCCGAAGAAGCGGATGCGCACCTCGTCCAGGAAGCGCGCGTTGATCTCGAAGATGATTTCCATGTGCCGCGGCAGGATGCGGCGGAACAGCGCCAGCGGCCAGCGCTCCAGCGCCTCCGGCAGCAGTGTATGGTTGGTATAGGCGAAGGTCCGGCGCGTGATCGACCAGGACGTCTCCCAGTCCATGGCGTTCTCGTCGATCAGCAGGCGCATCAGTTCGGCGATCGCGATCGCCGGATGGGTGTCGTTCAGCTGGGCGGCGAACTTCTCGTGCAGCCGCTCGCGGGGGATGCCCTGGGTCTTCAGGATCCGCAGCATGTCCTGCAGCGAGCAGCACACAAAGAAGAACTGCTGCTCCAGGCGCAGTTCCTTGCCCTGCACCGCCTCGTCGTTCGGATACAGCACCTTGGTGAGGTTTTCGGAGGAGACCTTCTGGTTGACGGCGCCGTAGTAGTCGCCGCGGTTGAAGGTCGAGAAGTCGAAGGACTCGGTGGCCTCGGCGCGCCACAGCCGCAGGGTGTTGGCGGTATTGACGTGATAGCCGAGGATCGGGGTGTCGTAGGGGACCCCGACCACGGTCCGCTGCGGCACCCAGCGGGTGCGGACGCGCTCGTGCTCGTCGCTGTAGTGCTCGGTGTAGCCGCCGAGTTTGACCTCGACGGCCCACTCGGCGCGGGGGATCTCCCAGGCATTGCCGAAGCGCAGCCACTTGTCGGTCTTCTCCACCTGCCAGCCGTCGGTGATCTCCTGCTGGAAGATGCCGAACTCGTAGCGGATGCCATAGCCGATGGAGGGAATCTCCAGCGTCGCCAGCGAATCCAGGAAGCAGGCGGCCAGGCGCCCCAGGCCGCCGTTGCCGAGGCCGGGTTCATCCTCGCACTCGAGCAGTTCGTCGTAGTCCAGCCCGAGTTCCGTCATCGCCTGGCGCACGATCTCGGCAAGTCCCAGGTTGAGGACGTTGTTGCCCAGGTGCGGGCCCATCAGGAATTCGGCCGAGAAATAGGCGACGGTGCGCGAACCGTGCTTGGTGTAGGCCTCGGCGGTGCTGATCCAGCGGTGCAGCATCTGGTCGCGCACCGTGAGGGCGAGCGCCAGGTAGTAGTCGTGACGCGTGGCCAGGGTCGGGATTTTGCCCTGGACGTAGAACAGGTTGGTATAGAAGGCGTGCTTCAGGGTGTCCTTGTTGAGCATCACGCCATCGGGGGCGGTCGCATCGACCGGACGGTATTCCGTGCGCACGGGCAAACCAGGTGCATTCATGAGGTTTCTCACGCGGTTAACCGCAAAGATTGGGTGCAAGTTCCGTGCTGTGGGCGGCGGGCCCCAAAGCGGCCAGGCAGGCAGCGGCTTGCGGCGACTGCACCATCATAGGACATAACCCGCCTGGGCGCCCCTGAGTGGGGCCCGGTACCGCCTTGAACATAAAGTCAGCATACTTGGCGGCTGGCCATGAGTACCGCGACTCCATCACAGCTGGCGCCGTCCGGACTGCCCGCCCAGCGCGCGGATGCGGCCGGCGTCGCCCATGTGGATCTGCGGGCGGTGCTCGCCCTGGCGCTACCCCTGGTCGCCAACAGTGCCGTGCAGACCCTCCTCAATCTCACCGACCTGTGGTTCATCGGTCACATTTCTACAACCGCGCTGGCCGCCGTCGGTGCCGTGAACTGGCTGGTCATCGCCGTGGTGATGCTGCTGGCGGGCACGGGCATGGCCGTCCAGACCACCGTCGCGCAGGCCTACGGGGCGCGCCGGTACGCCCGCGCCGCGCAGGCCACCTGGTCCGGTCTGTGGGGCATCCTGTGCGTCGCGCCGCTGTTCGTCGCCGTGGCGTTCTCGAGCCGGTACATCCTCGCGCCCTTCGGCATCGACCCGCACATCACCCGCACCGCCGGGCAATTCTGGATACCCCGCGTTGCCGGGGCCCCACTCGGAGTTGCGGTCTGGGGCGCACTCGGTTTCTTCAACGGCATCGGCCGGCCGCGGACCACGGTCGTCATCACCCTCATCGTCGCCTGCCTGAACGTGGTGCTGAACTGGCTGTTCATCTTCACGCTCGGCCTTGGCGTCGCGGGATCCGGCTGGGCCTCCACGTGCGCCCAGGGCGTGGGGTTGGTGAGCGCGCTCGTCATCTTCCTTTCCGGCCGCTACCGGCGCGAATACCGCTCGCACCTGATGTGGCGACCCCGCGCCGCGCTGCTGTGGATGCAGTTCCGGCTGGGATTCCCGATGGGTCTGACCGGTGCCTCGGACCTGATCGGCGTGTCGCTGTTCCAGCTGATGCAGGTGCGCGTGGGCGCCGTGGCCGGCGCGGCGACGCAGCTGGTGTTCGTCGCCACGGCCATTGCCTACATGCCTGGGGTCGGCGTGGCCCAGGCCGCGACGACCCTGGTCGGACAGTCCATCGGTGCCGGCAGTCGCGCCTGGGCGATGCGCGTCGGCACCTATGTGACGGTGATGGCCGGTCTGCTGATGGGCGGCATAGGGCTGGTGCTCGCGGCGGTGGGGCCGTGGACATTGCCGCTGCTGCTCACGTCGGCCGACCCGGCCGCCGCACAGGTGGTGCGGCAGGGCACGACGCTGCTGTGGTTCGCCGCGGCGTACCAGTTCTTCGACGGGCTCAACATCGCCAGCAGCTACTGCCTGCGCGGCGCGGGCGACACGCTGGTGCCGGGGGTGCTGGTGCTGCTGCTGTCCTGGTTCGGGTTCGTGCCGCTGGCGCACATCCTGACCTTCGCGCCCGGCGGCGGCTTCATCCCGCACCTGCCGCAACTGGGCTACGGCGCCGCCGGCGGCTGGGTCGCCATGATTATCTACGTGTTGCTGCTGGGCTCGGTGCTGTATGGGCGCTGGCGCAGCGGCATCTGGCAGAAGATCAGGTTGCAGGCCTAGCGGGCCTTGGCCAGGCCCATCCACTTCTCCAGCGGTTCGACGCGGTTGCGGCTCACCGAGAGCCGCGCGCCGCAGCGCAGCTGTACCGCGTAGTCGCCACCGGCCTCGCGCAGCAGCGTCTCGATCTGGTCGAGCTTGACGATGACGGAACGATGGATGCGGAAGAAGTCGCCCGGATCCAGGCGCTCCTCGAGGGTCTGCATGCGTTCGCGGATGATGTAGGTGCGTTCGCCGACATGGATCTCGGCGTAGGGGCCGCTGGCCGCGATGTATTCGATGGTGGCGACGGGGACGACCCGCACCTGGCCGCGCATCTCCACGGCGATCCGCTCCAGATAGCCGGTGGTGTCCGAGTCCGACAATGCCGCCGGCTCTGCGGCCGGCGACGCGGCACTGCCGGCGGCAGCCGCGCCGGTGCCCACGTTCAGCACCGTACGCAACTGGTCCGAAAGCCTGCCGATCTGGGTGAGACCGATCGTGCGTCGGGCGCGGCGGAAGGCCTGCTCGAAGCGCTCGTCGTCGAAGGGCTTCACCAGGTAGTCGACCGCCGCCACGTCGAACGCATCCAGCGCGTAGCGGTCGTAGGCCGTCACGAAAATCGTCGGTGGCATGTTCTCCGGCCCGATGTCGCGCACCACCTCCAGGCCCGTGCGCCGGGGCATCTGCACATCGAGGAACACCAGGTCGGGTCTGAGCGTGCGGATGGCTTCGACGGCCGCATCGCCGTTGTCCGCGAAGCCGGCGATTTCGACGTTCTCCTCATGGCGCAGCAGATCCTCGAGACGCTGGCGTCCGAGGGCTTCGTCATCGACGATGAGAACGCGTAAGGCAGACCCCGTCATTCGGCAGGCAGGTCAGGCTTGGGCGGCCACTGCGGAGGTACGCAGGTCGCTCTGCGTGTGATAGGGCAGGGAGACTTCCGCGATCAGGCCACCGCCGGGGGCGTGCCTGAGGGTCAGGCTCTGCACCGGTCCGTAGAGCGCGGCGAGCCGCGCCCGCGTATTGCGCAGGCCCAGGCTGTGCGGCGAAGAGGGCTGGTCGAGGCTGACTTCCGGGCCATTGTCGCGCACACTGATGATCACGCGCTCGCCTTCGCGGGCCGCGGTGACCTCGATGTAGCCCCCGCCGCTCAGCTTGCTGATGCCGTGCTTGATGGCGTTCTCGACCAGCGGCTGCAGGATGAGATTCGGGACCAGCGCATCGCGCACGTCGTCATCGGCGTGCATGTCGACATCCAGCTGCCCCTGGAAGCGGATGCGGATGACATCGAGGTAGCGTTCGGTGAAGGTCAGCTCGCGCTGCAGCGGTACCTCGGGCTCATCGGCCTCGTCGAGCGACGTGCGCAGCAGTTCGGACAGCCGCGCGATCATGCGCCTGACCCCCCGCGGATCGCGTTCCACGAGTGCCGAGACGGCATGCAGCGTGTTGAACAGGAAGTGCGGGTTGAGCTGCATGCGCAGCGCCGACAGCCGGGCGTCGGCGAGCTGCGCTTGCAGCTGCGCCGCCTGGGCCTGCAGCCGCACGGTCTCGTCGCGCCGCACCTGGTAGCGCCAGAAATAGTTGCGGGCGAAACCGGCCGCCAGGACCGCCACGAAGACGATGAACTCGTTCATGAACCACAGCCGGCGCAGGCGGGCCATGGCCGCCATCTCCGGCGAGACGGGCGTCGGGGAATAGAACAGGTGCTGGCGCACGAAACCGGTCGCCAGGTCGATGACTATGGCCAGCACCAGGCCGATGACCACGAACATGACGCGGGTGGGCCAGCGGGTGCGTTCGATGGCGAAGCGGCTCGCGAACCAGATGATCACCGGAGTGACCGCACACCACATCATGGAGTTGGAAAGGGTTACGAGGATCGCCGCAAATGGCACGAGCGGCTGCCACGGTCCGTGTCCCTGCGGTTCAATCAGGGAATTGACGGACGTCAGAATCGCGATCAGGAGCCAGAAGCCCAGGATCAGCAGCAACTCGGTACGGCTCAGCGAGCGGTAGTCGGTCGCATCCGCCCGGCTGGGGGCCGGGAAATCGGCCTCCGCAGTGCTCGTGCGCGCCAGGATCGTCGGCTGTGAAAGGGCCGGCGGGGGGATGGAGAGGCTGCTGGAGTTCACCCTCCAAGAATAGGCAGTTGAGAGGGCAACGAAAAGGCGGGCGTCTCGAGCGGCACCAGCCAGCCCATGAATGGCCGGCAAGGCGGAACCAGCGGCCCGCAGCGGGAAATGAACGGTTTATTCGTCCGCCGGCGGCAGCGCCTGCTGCAGGGTGGGGTGCAGCTGCGCGGGGTCCCGGGAGCTGCGGTCGTAGACCCGGGAGACCTTCATGGCGAGGTTCCGGCCCTCACTGGCGACGTTGATCTTCACCAGCAGCTGCTTGCCGTCGGGCGAGAGGGTGTAGGTCTCCCGGACCTCCGGGCCGATCTGGGGACGCACCTGCACCACGAAATCGCGGCCGGACCAGCCGGCGACCTGGTCGGCCACCCCGCTGGGAACCGACACCACGCTGCGTTCCCCGGGCGTGAAGCTGCGGCTGGTAGCGGCATTGACGATGGTCACCTCGGAATCGGACTGGTGGATCTTCAGCCACTGGCCGCCCAGCAGGGCGTTGTTCTGGAAGTCCAGGGGCGGGCGATAGGCATTGCGGTCGTTGCGGCTGTAGGACTCGTACATCGCCTGCCCTTCGCGGCCGGGCCGGGTGTCGATGGGCGGCAGGTCCGTGGTGGGATCGTTGATGACCTCGGGAGCGGGCGCCGAGCCGCCTTCCCGGCCGGCGCCCGAGCCATGCCTGG
>Ga0335075_10018053_pt1 | contig 10467 bp, 10 predicted proteins | sample Lox_Sample_24_FD_206723 | JGI IMG/M metagenome (GOLD analysis project Ga0335075, IMG submission 206723) | Soil microbial communities from Loxahatchee National Wildlife Refuge, Florida, United States - Lox_Sample_2.4 | ecosystem: Environmental > Terrestrial > Soil > Wetlands | place: USA... | reverse complement strand
CAGGGCAGCGCGCTGCTGCTGGACGTGCCCGCGCCCAAGTGAGCGGGGCTGACCTGGGCCCGCGCGGCCAGGAACCCGGGCCGGGTCTGGTCAAGCGGGCGCGCGACGGTGACGTCCGGGCGCTCGGACGGCTCATTTCCCTGGTCGAGAACGGCGCGCCGGAGCTTCGCGCCGTGCTCCGCGAACTGGCCCCGCTGACCGGGCAGGCCCGGGTGCTCGGCCTGACCGGCGCGCCCGGCGTGGGCAAGTCCACGGTCACCGCCGCACTGGTGGCCGCCTACCGGGAGCGCGGCCTGCGGGTCGCCGTGCTGGCGATCGACCCGACCTCCCCGTTCACCGGTGGCGCGCTGCTCGGCGACCGGGTCCGGATGCAGCAGCACGCCACCGACCAGGGGGTGTTCATCAGGTCGATGGCCAGCCGCGGGCATCTGGGCGGGCTGGCCGGGGCGGCGCCGCAGGCGCTGCACGTGCTGGACGCGGCTGGCTTCGGGCTGATCCTGGTCGAGACGGTCGGGGTGGGCCAGGCCGAGGTGGAGATCGCCGCGCTGGCCGACTCCACCCTGGTCATCGTCGCGCCCGGGCTGGGTGACGCCATCCAGGCGGCCAAGGCCGGCATCCTGGAGATCGGCGACGTGTTCGTGGTGAACAAGAGCGACAAGCCGGGCGCCCAGGAGACGGTCCGCGACCTGCGCGGCATGATCGCCATGGCGCAGCGCGGCCCGGAGGACTGGAAGCCGCCGATCGTGCGCACGGTCGCACCGGAGGGCGAGGGCATCGCCGAGCTGGCCGCCAAGCTCGACGCGCACCAGACGTGGCTGGACTCCTCCGGCGAAGGGGAGCGCAGGCGGCTGGCCCGGGCCCGTGGCGAGATCACCACGCTGGCGCTGGCCGAACTGCGGCAGCGGATGGGCGCGCTGCCCGGGGATTCGGCCGTGGACGAGCTGGCCCGCCGGGTGGCGGCCGGTGAGCTCGACCCCTACAGCGCGGCCGACGAGCTCATCGCGGCGGCGGGCTAGCCGGCCCGGCCTCCGCCGGCGCTGGGGCTGGGGCGGCGACTGGGGCCGGCCCTGAGTCGGCGGCCGGGGCTGGCCCCGGGCCGGCGGCCGGAGCCCGGGCGGTGACCGCGTCGGTGGCCGGAGACGTCCCGGCCGGGGCCGCGCCGGCGGCGGCCGCGTCGATCGCCGCCTGCATGATCGATTCGCTGCGCAGCCGCGCCTCGTACGCGGCCTTGCCGCCGCGTACCCCGAGCAGCCGCTTGGACAGCACCAGGTAGGCCAGCAGCGCCACGTTGACCAGGAACGCGGTCAGCCGGAGCGCGGTGACCTTGGCGGCCAGTTCGTAGAGCTCGTACGGAATGCCCGCTGAGGTGACCACGAACGCGAAGTACTCGCCCCAGCGGTGCAGCCCCCACAGTGCGATCGCTTCCAGGAACTCCACCACCGTGTAGGCGGCCGCGCCGATCGCGAGCCAGGTCAGCGTGCGCTGGTCCAGGGCGAACGTGTGCCGGATCAGGCCGACCAGGCCGGACCGGTCGATGTTGTAGCCGAGCTCGTGCAGGAGCGACCTGACCTCGGGGTACTCCCGGTTGAACGTGTGCTCGACGGACAGCCGTGAGTACTTGAACCGCCAGATCCCGTAGGCGATGAAGCCGAACAGGACCCCGCGCAGGAACCGTTCCACCGCGAAGGCCCGCAGGATCAGCGCGCTGCGCAGCTCGTCGTCCCGGCGCACCCGCGGCGCACCGGCGGCCGGCCCGCTGGCGGCGGGCGGCCCGGGCACGAACGTGCCGCAGCGCAGGCACCGCCAGGCCTCGCCGGCCGGGGTGTCGGCGCGCAGCCGCGCGCGGACGGCCGGCTCGGTGGGCGCGTAGCTGACATGCGGCCGGACCGCGCACATCAGCAGGTTCCAGTTCACCTAGCTGAGCTTAAGGGAGCGCGTCTGTGCGCCCGCTGAGCTAATTCCCGGACGAGGATCCCGTCGGCCAGGGTCAGCACCTCGTCGCAGGCCAGCGCCAGCGCCGCGGCGTCGCCGCCGATGGCGACGATGGCGGTGTCCCGGCCCAGGTCGCGGATGCTGTCCGCGACGCTGGCCGCATCCCGCGGGCCGAGCCCGTCGAGCAGGCCGTCGAGCAGCAGCAGTTCCGGCTCGTGCACCGCGGCCGCGGCCAGCCTGGCCCGCCGGGCGATCACCGTGGGCGCGGCCCGGACCGGCACGTCGGCCCACGGGGTCAGCGCGAGCCGGTCCAGGATGGCCGCGGCCAGTACCTCACGGTCCCGGCCGGGCAGGTTGGCCAGCCGGGCGGCCTGCCCGACCAGGCCGCGCACCCGGCGCACCGGCTGCGCCCGGGCCGAGGCCCGGGCAATGCCGACATAGCGGCGCACGGCGGCCCGGCCCTGCGCGGTGGTCAGGTCCTGGCCGAGCACCCGGAGCTCGCCATAGGCCGGCCGGGCCAGCCCGCCGAGCAGATCGATCACGGCCGACCGGGCGGTGTCCCGCTGCACCGCGATGCCCACCGCGGGACGGCCGGCCGCGGGCGGATCGAGACGGAAGCTGGCGGCGCGGAGCACCCAGGTCCAGCCGTGCCGGGCACCCACCCCGGCGGCCAGGACCGGGGCCATTCCGGTGGTGCCATAACTAGACCGCACATGCACCCCCGTCGCTACCCGGGAAGCGTCTCAGCAGGCAATATAACTCCTAGATACTCCATTGTCACGCTAGGTAACTACACATAATTAGCCAGCCGCTGGGGAGTGACCGGCCACCCCGGCCGGCTGCCGCTGGGCCGGCATCCCGGGTACCGTGACCCTGTGTCGAAGCCGCTGGAACTGCCGTTCGATCCGATCGCCCGGGCCGCCCAGACCTGGTCGGAGCGATTCGGCCCGTCCGGGGCGATGGCCGCGGTCACGTCGATCATGCGCGTGCAGCAGATCCTGCTGGCCCAGCTCGACGCGGTGCTCCGGCCCTACGAGCTGACCTTCGCCCGGTACGAGGCCCTGGTGCTGCTGACGTTCAGCAGCCGGGGCACGCTGCCGATGCGGGTGATCGGCGAGCGGCTGATGGTGCACCCGACCAGCGCGACCAACATCATCGACCGGCTGGAGGGCCAGGGCCTGGTCGTCCGGCGGCCCAACCCGCAGGACGGCCGGGGCAAGCTGGCCGAGATCACCGACCGGGGCCGTGAGGTGGTCGGCCGGGCCACCGCCTCGCTGATGGACGCCGAGTTCGGCCTGGCTGATTTCGGCCCGGCCCAGCGGGAGCAGCTGTTCGACCTGCTCCGCGGCCTCCGGGTGGCGGCCGGCGACTTCGTCCCCGCCGCAGCGGAACCGGCTGACGCGGTGCCCAGTTCGTGATCATGAAATTGGTGTCGTCCCAGCGACACTGAAGTCATGATCAGGACGGCTGATTGATGGGCGATTCGTGCCAGGTCGCGCCGCCGTCGTAGGTCAGCCACACGGCGTGCAGCGAGGTATCGGCCGGCACGGCGACCCCCTGGTCCGCGGTGGTCATGCCCACGTAGCTGAACCCGCCCGGCGGCAGCGCGCCGCGCGCGGCGGTCCAGGTCGCGCCGCCGTCCCTGGACACCTCAAGCCCCGCGGTGCTGGCCAGCACGATCGACCCGGTGCTGGTGCCCGCGACCGAGGTGGCCGTGCCCGCGGTGGGGGCGAGGCCGGCCCGCTGCCAGGTGTGGCCGTCGTCGGCTGAGGTGTAGACGACGCGGCCGGCCGCGGCGTCCGGGCAGACCAGGACCAGCCCGCTGGTGCCGGCCGCGGCCAGCAGCGCGCCGGACGGCTGGCCGTCGGCCTGAGCCGCCCCGGGCAGGCAGGGCACCACGGCGCCGGTCACCGGCGCCCAGCCGCCCGCGTTGCTGACCGGCCCGGAGTCCAGCACGCCGGACGGCGGCAGCAGGTAGCCGCGGCTGCTGGTGAGCATCAGCGCGGCGGCGCTGGCCGTCCCGTTCAGGTTGAGGCTGGCCACCGCGCCCGGCACCGGCGCCCACCGGTTGCTGCCCGGGGCGGCCGAGTACAGCGTCTGCCCGGTGCAGCCCGCGGCCCAGCTCGCGCCGGTACCCGAGCACTGCGCCCAGACCGCGAAGACCCGCTGGCCCGCCGTTTCCAGCGCGGTCACCCGCAATCCGCCGGTGCTGACCTGCTGCCAGCTCTTCCCGCCGTTATGGGTGGCCCACAATTCCGGGCCGAACGCCCATCCGTCGCTGGTGTTGTAGAAGCGGACCTGACTTACCCCGTTTGGCCCCTTGGCCGCGCCGGTCACCGGCGCACTGACGCCGTGCCAGGTCTTGCCGCCGTCGTCGGTGCCCGCCAGCGACGTGCAGATGTACGGCTTCGGCGGGCCGCACTGCCCGGGGGTGCCGGCCTGGCCGAGCACGTACCCGGTGGTCGTGCTGACGAAGGTGACCGAGGTGGCGGCGAAGTTCGGCGGTGCGGCCGGGGGAGCGGTGCCCGGCGAGCCGGTGTCCGGGGTGGGCTGCGGCGTCGCGGCCGCCGACTGCCGGTGGTGGTGCGTGCCTGCCGAGGAGGTCTGGCCGACCTGGGCGCCGCTCGCGGCTGGCCCGGGGCCAACGTTCAGCTGGGTGATGACCAGCCGGGGCACGGTGGCGATGACCGCGATGACCGCGACCGCCCCGGCCGCGGCCGCGGCCGCCCGGGTCATCTTGCGCCGCCGGGCGCGCTTCCTGATCAGCTCGAACGTGCCCGGTGGCGGTGGCAGCGGCTTGATCTGGGCCTGCATCCACGTGTCCAGGTCGTCGCGCGGATCAGTCATCTGATTCCCCCAGCGCGGCGCGCAGTCGCCGCCGGGCCTGGAACAGGTCAGCCTTGATGGTGCCCTCCGGCCGGCCGAGCAGCGCGGCCACGTCGCGGATCGGGAATCCCGCATAGTAATGCAGCAGGAACGGGCTGCGCAGCCGGTCGGGCAGCGCCTGCAGCAGTTCCCGCACGTGCACGTCCTGAGCCGGGTGGTAGGCCGGGTCGGCCGCCGCGGTGGCGCCGACGCTCTGCAGCGCCCGGCGCTCCCGGCCGGTCTTCCGCCAGTGGTCCCGGACCAGGTTGGTGGCGATCATGTACAGGTAGCTCTGCGGATTGTCCAGCCGGGACCACCGGGCCAGCAGCCGGGTGAACGCCTCGGCCGCGATCTCGTGCGCGGTGTCGTCATCATCGACCAGCCGCCGGACCCAGCCGGCCAGCCGTGGATAGCACGCGTTGAACAGTTCCTCGGCGGCGGCACGGTCGCTCGTGCGCAGCCTGTCCACGGAGCCCCCTTGGCTGGCGGTTCCCGCCGGCATGCTCCACGGCCTGGCCAGAGTCAGGGTGTCACCCGTCGCGCTGACCCCGGGTCCGTCCACGGCTAGGGATTGCACAGATCTACCACACCTTCGATCGGATGATGCGGATCCGGTCACAAGGGCGTGCCCCCGCAATGCCCCTGCGCCTCTGAGACGGCGCTGGGCGGCGTCCGGTTGTGCCGGTATCGACCTGTTACCTATGCGTGATCCGGGCGCCATCTGCCGTGCTCGCGGCCCGGCACTGCGGCCGCCCGGTCTGGGCGGGGTACAGTGGAGGTAGATAGTTGGACGTCCTAGTATCTGGCTGGGCCGAGCCCAGCGGGGAGGACCGGCATGAGCGCGGAGCTGGACGACCTGGCCGCGGGACGCGAGCGCTGGCAGCGGCGGTTCGCTGACTCGCGGGTCCGGGCGGCCGACTTCAGCACGCTGTCCGGCCTCGACGTCGATCCGGTGTACGGGCCGCCCCCCGGTTCGGTGGTCCCGGGATTCGAGCGGATCGGCTGGCCGGGTGAGTACCCGTTCACCCGCGGCCTGTACCCGGCCGGGTACCGCGGCCGGGCCTGGACCATCCGGCAGTTCTCCGGGTTCGGCAACGCGCGGCAGACCAACGAGCGGTACCGGATGCTGCTCGGCGCGGGCGGCACTGGGCTGTCGGTGGCCTTCGACATGCCGACGCTGATGGGCCGGGACTCGGACGACCCGCGGTCGCTGGGTGAGGTCGGCCACTGCGGCGTGGCCATCGACTCAGCGGCGGACATGGATGTGCTGTTCGACGAGATCCCGCTGGCCGACGTGACCACCTCGATGACGATCAGCGGCCCAGCCGTCCCGGTGTTCTGCATGTACCTGGCCGCGGCCCAGCGGCAGGGCGCCGACCTGGCCACGCTGAACGGGACGCTGCAGACCGACATCTTCAAGGAGTACATCGCGCAGAAGGAGTGGCTGTTCCCGCCGCAGCCGCATCTGCGGCTGATCGGCGACCTGATGGAGTACTGCGCGGCCGAGATCCCGGACTACAAGCCGCTGTCGGTGTCCGGGTACCACATCAGGGAGGCCGGCTCCACGGCCGCCCAGGAACTCGCGTTCACCCTGGCCGACGGGTTCGGCTACGTGGAACTCGGGCTGTCCCGCGGGCTGGACATCGAGACGTTCGCGCCCGGGCTGTCCTTCTTCTTCGACGCGCACATCGACTTCTTCGAGGAGATCGCCAAGTTCCGCGCGGCCCGGCGGATCTGGGCCCGCTGGCTGCGTGACCGGTACGGCGCGACCACACCACGGGCCCAGTGGCTGCGCTTCCACACCCAGACCGCGGGGGTGTCACTGACCGCCCAGCAGCCAGACAACAACGTGGTCCGCACGGCCATCGAGGCGCTGGCCGCGGTGCTCGGCGGGACCAACTCGCTGCACACCAACGCGCTGGACGAGGTGCTCGCGCTGCCCAGCGAGCGGGCGGCCGAGATCGCGGTGCGCACCCAGCAGGTGATCATGGAAGAGACCGGGGTGGCCAGCGTGGCCGACCCGCTGGGCGGCTCGTGGTACCTGGAGGCGCTTACCGACCGGCTGGAGGCCGAGGCCGAGGAGGTCTTCGCGCGGATCCTGGCCATGAGCCCGGACCAGACGATGACCGGCGGGATCCTGCACGGCATCGAGACCGGCTGGTTCTCCGCCGAGATCGCCGAGGCCGCGTTCGCCTACCAGCAGAAGGTGGAGAAGGGCGACAAGAAGGTGGTCGGGGTGAACGTGCATACCGGCACGGTCGGCTCCCCGGTCGAGATCCTCCGGGTCAGCCACCAGGTGGAGCGGGACCAGGCGGCTGAGCTGGGCCGCCGCCGGGCGGCCCGGGATCAGGCGGCGGTGGCCGCGGCGCTGGCCAGCATGCTGGACGCGGCGCGGACCGGGGCCAACATGATCCCGCCGATGCTGGACGCGGCCCGGGCCGAGGCCACGCTGGGCGAGATCTGCGGCGCGCTGCGCGCCGAGTGGGGCAGCTACTCCGAGGCGCCCGCGTTCTAGGGCGTCAGAGATACGCGAGCTGTTCCCCGATCGTGCCCAGGACAGCCGGATCGCCGGGATCATCCAGCAACCGCAGCGCGTGCCGGAGGCGGAACGCTGTCTGCACCGGGCGCGAGTCGGGGTCCAGCCCGCGCACCGCGGCATAGCCGCGCCAGCCGCGATCCCACAGGTCACTGAACTCGCGGCGGTGCCGCCGCCACAGCCCGGTGCCCCACTCACCCAGGTCGAAATCCCAGAACGGATGGTCCACCCGGGCCGTCTCCCAGTCGAGGATGCCGGTCAGCCGGCCATCCTCAGCCAGCAACTGGTCCTCGTGGATGTCGCCGTGGACCAGTACCGGCGCCAGCCGGGCGGCGCGGGCCAGCAAGGCCGTCCAGGTCCCTTCGCGGCCGGGCTGGCCCAGCCTTCCGGCCGCCTCGGCAGCGGCCGCTGCGCTGCTGGCGGGGTCAAGGGCCCGGCGCAGCCAGCGATGATGCGCGGCCTGGTGGTGCTGCGGCGGCCGCGCGCCAGCCAGAGAGAGGAGGGGAGGGGAGGTGGGTGGGGGGTCCAGCTGATGCCAGCTGGCGATGGCCCGGCCCACCTGGTCCACCAGTGCCTCGGGTTCGGCTGGCACCTGGCCGGGCAGGCGGGTGACGGCGGCGAACGGGAACGGGTAGATCTCCGGGTCCTGCCAGTAACCCAGCAGCCGCGGCACGACGGCCAGCTCAGCCTGGGCCAGCGCCCGGTACGCGGCGATCTCGCGCTCGAACCACTCGACCCCGGCCGCCGAGCGCGGGAACAGGAACACCCGGTCCTGGTCGAGCAGGACCAGCTTGTTCCACCCGCTGACGTTCAGCACCAGCCGGCCGGTGTCCGCGCCGGTGAGCGCCGCGAACCGCACGGCCTGCGGCGGCACCAGCACCGCGTTGACCGCCCGCCCCACCAGGTCGCCGCCCACGCCCACAGTATGGCCCGCGCGGCTTGCCGGTCAGGCCGGGCAGGCGACCGGCAGCCCCGCTTCGGTGGCCGCTTCGAGGAGCCGCTTGTCGTAAGCGACGAACGCGCTCAGTTCCCGCCGGATGGTGAGAGCGGACGCGATCTGAACGGCATGGGTAGCACACAGCCACGGAGGCCGGAGGGCAGCGGCCTTCCGGAGCACCTCATCGGTCAGTTTGATCCCGGCGATGCGCCTGGTCACCAGATACCCCTCGGGCAGGGCGGCCGGCGCGACGCGCCAGATGGTCCGGACCACCTCTACCCGGGTCAACTCACTGGACACCCGGACCAGGTTCGGGTGCTCGCCGAGCCAGTGCAGCAGGCCGGCCGATTCCGGCTCGGTGATGGCCAGCTTCACCAGGGCAGAGGAGTCCAGGTAGAGCACTACAGCCGGTCCTCGCGCATTTCCTGCAGGATCTGCGACGCCGTCGGCTGGCCTTCCGGCACGGGCGGACCGGGCTGGATATCGAGCAGGTTTCCCGGGTCCTCGGCCGGCTGGAGCACGCCCGCCGCGAACAGCCGTTCCAGCGGGCTGTCCACATCTCCGGCTGGGACGAGGCGGGCGACGAGCCGGCCCCGGTTGGTGATGTCCACGGTCTGTCCCTTCTGCGCAAGGTCCACATAGACGCTGGCGTGCTGGCGAAGCTCCCGGATCCCGATGCGCATTACCGCCTGCTGCCCACCGCTGGTAGCACTCATCTGCGGATCGTAGCACTTTTAGTGCTACATTCGGGGCAGGCGCTGCCGCTGGGTGGCGGTCAAGGCATAGCAAGGATGCGGCAGGATAGAGGCATGCAGCAGCCCCGGGACTTTTCTCTCTACGGCGCTGTTGACCTGGGTGCGCGGCAGGCCGCCGCGCAGCGCAGTCAGCAGGCCGCGGCACGCGCCGGCGGGCAGGGTGACTCGCCGGGCGGCCATGTCATGGACGTGACCGAGGAGACCTTCAACGTTGACGTCGTTGAACGGTCCCGGTCGGTGCCGGTCATCCTGGACCTCTGGGCCGAATGGTGCGAGCCGTGCAAGCAGCTCAGCCCGGTGCTGGAGAAGCTGGCCGGCGAGGCCGACGGCGACTGGGTGCTGGCCAAGGTGGACGTCGACGCGAACCCGCAGCTGCGGGCCGCGCTCCAGGTGCAGAGCATCCCGATGGTGATGGCGGTGGCCGGCGGCCAGGTGGTGGACGGCTTCCTGGGTGCCATGCCAGAGGCCCAGGTACGGCAGTGGCTCGGCCAGGTCATGCAGGTGGCCGGGCAGCTCGGGCTGCCCGGCGCGGAGGGTGCGGCCGGTGCAGCCGGCGAGCAGCCCGGTAACGGCCAGCCGGGCGGCGGGCCGGGTGGGCCTGGCGGCTACGGCCCCGGCATGGCGGCCGACCCGGCCTTCGAGGACGCCCAGCAGGCGATGGAGCGTGGCGACCTGGATGCCGCGGCGGCCGCGTTCGAGCGGGTGCTGGCGGCCACCCCGGGTCACCCGGTAGCCACCGTGGGCCTGGCCCAGGTAGACCTGATCCGCCGGGTCAGCTCCTACGACGAGCAGCAGGTCCGGCGGGACGCGGCCGAGCGCCCCGGCGACGTGGACGCGCAGGCCCGGGTGGCCGATCTCGACGTGGCCACCGGGCGCACCGACGAGGGCTTCGACCGGCTGCTCGGCGCGATCCGGCGCACGTCGGGTGAGGACCGGGACCGGGCCCGGGTGCACCTGGTCAAGCTGTTCGACGTGTTCCCGCCAGGTGACCCGAAGGTCAGTAAGGCCCGCGCCACCCTGTCCAGCCTGCTGTTCTGACCGCCGCCCGGTAACCGCCTGGTGCTGCCAACGCCAGTGGGGGGTACTGGCGTTCTGCCGGATGGGCTCAGCTGGTGGCGCGGGAAAGCTGGCCCGCGGCGGGTCAGCGGGTGGCGGGATCGGGCGGGGTGGCGTTGGCCAGCTGCTCCAGGGCGGGCAGCGCCGCGGTCAGCGCGGCCAGCTGGTCCGGGCTGAGCGTGCGCAGGCTGTCGGCCAGCAGGATGGTGCTCTCCTGCCGGATCCGTTCCAGGATCGCGTGCCCCTCGGCGGTCACCGACAGCGCGGCGGCCCGGGCGTCGCCGGGCACCGGCCCGCGCCGCACGTACCCCCGGTCCTCCAGCACGGTGACCAGCCGGGTCAGCGTGGACGGCGCGATCTTCTCCGCGGCGGCGAGATCACCGAGC
>Ga0335075_10018052_pt1 | contig 10468 bp, 9 predicted proteins | sample Lox_Sample_24_FD_206723 | JGI IMG/M metagenome (GOLD analysis project Ga0335075, IMG submission 206723) | Soil microbial communities from Loxahatchee National Wildlife Refuge, Florida, United States - Lox_Sample_2.4 | ecosystem: Environmental > Terrestrial > Soil > Wetlands | place: USA: Florida... | reverse complement strand
GAAGTCGGTGATGCCCTCGAGCTCGACCGTGGCGTCGGGCGCGCCGGCGCTGCCCGCCACCTCCGCCAGCGCCGCCAGCGCCGCGCCGTGCGACTCGGCCGCCAGCTCGCGCGCCCGCGCGATGCCGAACTCGCTCACGTAGGTGCGCTTGCCGTGCCGCTCGTCGCTGCCCCTGGGCTTCCCCAGCGCATCGTCGGTGCCGGTCACGTCAAGAATGTCGTCCACGATCTGGAACAGCACGCCCAGCTCCGCCGCGAAGGTGCGGAACGGCGCCGTCTCCGCTGCACTGTGCACTCCGCTCAACAGTAGTACGCACAGCACCGAGGCGCCGATCAGACGTCCGGTCTTCAGCTCGTGCAGCCGCCGCAGCGCCGCCGGCGTGGACGCCGCGCCCGCGCTCACGTCCGCGTACTGACCGCCCACCATGCCGTTCACGCCCGTCGCCGCCGCCAGCTCCGCGGCGGCCGCCAGCACGCGCTCCGGCGCCGAGCGCTGCATCGTCAGCAGGTGGCGGAAGGCCTCCGCGTAGAGACCGTCGCCGGCCAGGATCGCCACGTCCTCGCCGAACTTCACGTGGCACGTGGGCTGCCCGCGGCGCAGCTCGTCGTCGTCCATCGCCGGCAGGTCGTCGTGGATCAGCGAATAGGTGTGGATCAGCTCGATCGCGCCCGCCAGCGGCAGCACCTCGCGCTGCTCCACGCCGAGGCTGCGCGCGGTGGCCAGCGCCAGCACCGGGCGGATGCGCTTGCCGCCCGCCAGCAGCGAGTAGCGCATCGCCTCCTCCAGGCCGTGCGTGAGCTGCTCTTGGGAGAAGCGCAGCGTGGCCAGGTAGCGCTCCACCTCCTCGCGCAGGTGCTCCGGGTAGCCGTGGTGGCCCGGCTCGGAGCCGGCGGCGCCCGCGGGCGCCTCGGCCGCGCGCGAGCCCGCCCCCACGCTCGCGGCGCGCGTCGACGGGTCCGCTGGGCGCGAGCTGGCCGGCACCTACAGCAGCGTGTCCTGTCCGGGCAGCGGCGCCGGCGCCTCCGCGCGCGTGAGCTGCTCGAGCTCCGCCGAGGCCTGCGTGGCCAGCGCCGCGCAGTCCTCCACCATCGTGGCCGCCGCGTCTGCCGACAGCTCGCCCGAGCGCAGCTGCTCGGCGGCTCGCTCCAGGCGCGCGATCAGCTCGTCCAGGCGCTCGACCGTGGGGCTGGGGTTGGGGTTCGCGCTCATCGGACGCGCGCATTCTCGCGCACCTCGCGCAGCGCTGCCGCCAGCACGCCGTTGACGAAGCCCGGCGCGTCCGCGCCGCAGAACGTCTTGGCGCTCTCCACCGCCTCCTCGATCGCGCCCTCCGGCGGGATCGGCTCGTCCGCCGGCGCCGCGTCCGGGTGCAGGATCTCAACCAGCGCCACGCGCATGATGCTGCGCTCCAGCGGCTGGATGCGCTGCACCGACCAGCCGTGCGCGTGCCTGTCGATCACCTCGTCGAGCTCCTGCGCGCGATCCGCCGCCGCGTGCGCCAGCGCGCGCGAGAACAGCGACACGCGCGCGCCCAGCGTCTGCGCCAGCGCCCGGCCCGTGAGGTCGTGCTGGTAGAGCGCGATCACCGCGGCGCGGCGCTGCTCGGAGCGGCGCGCCATTCAGGCCCGCGCCACGTACTCGCCCGAGCGCGTGTCCACGCGGATGCGCTGCCCCGGCTCCACGAACAGCGGCACCTGGATCACCGCGCCGGTCTCCAGCGTCGCCGGCTTGGTGCCGCCGCCCGACACCGAGTCGCCGCGCAGCCCCGGGTCGGTCTGCGCCACCTCCAGGTCCACCGCGCTCGGCAGCTGCACGTCCGCCGGCACCTCGTCGATGAACAGCACGTCCACCTCGCTGCTCGGCACGATCCAGCGCAGCGCGTCCGCCAGCGCGTTCTCCGGCACCGCGATCTGCTCGAAGGACTCCGTGTCCATGAAGTGCGCGTCGCTGCCGTCCGCGTACAGGAACTGCATCGAGCGCACCTCCGTGCGCACCGCGCGGAACTTCTCGCCCGCCCTGAAGGTCTTGTCGATCACGTTGCCGTCGGCCGCGCGGCGCAGCTTCGTGCGCACGAACGCGCCGCCCTTGCCGGGCTTCACGTGCTGGAACTCCACGATCTTGTAGACGGTGCCGTCCACCTCGATGTGGTTGCCGTTTTTGAATTGGTTGGTGCTGATAGCCATAGCTGTTTCTTGTAGTCAACAACCACACATGGTCCTTCAACCATCACACATGGCCCCTGAACCCGAATCAAGATAGCTGGCCCAGCACGGGAGGGACGAGGATCAGCAGCCGGGATCGAGCATCGCGCCCATGCGTACTGGTTGACGTGTAGAGGGCTATGCCACGTGGGGCCGAAGGAGCACGATAGGCATCTACGTTGACATGAGATTCTGCCTAACAGATTCTATGGACATCTAAACCTATCTCGCTCTTTCTAAGGAACTCTAAGGAAATGTCTTAGAATCTAGTAGACTCTCGCGGAATTGGACGCAAGGATCAACCCATACGCGCCGGGCGCCGGCACTCGTCCCCCTTTGATCGCCGGCCGAGACAGCGAGATCCAGGCCTATGAAGTTCTGCTGGATCGCCTCAAGCGCGGCACGGCTGGTCAGAGCATGATCATCACCGGCCTACGCGGGGTGGGCAAGACGGTGCTTCTGAACGCGCTCGAGGACATCTCGGTCGAGCGAGGCTGGATCGCCGCGGGACGTGAGCTGGACGAGGAAACATCATTCCCGGTGACGATCGCCCGCAGCTCCAAGAGGATCCTTGGCGAGCTGCAACCAACGAGAAAGGTTGCCGAGCACGTGCGACAGGCCTTCAGCAGGCTCGGCTCATTCACGCTCAAGGACCCAAGTGGCTTCGAGCTGACCTACACGCCCGGGCCGGAGCCGTCGCGTGAGGCCCTCGGCGAAGACTTCGTCGACCTCCTGCTCGCACTAGGCGAGGCAGCCCAATCGAAGGGCAGCGGTGTCGCATTTCTCCTCGACGAGGTCCAGTTCGTGCCCGCCAAGGAGTTCGGACCCTTTGTAGTCGGCTTGCATCGTCTCAACCAGAAGGCACTGCCGGTCACGTGCGTAGCCGCAGGACTTCCCAGCCTGCCTGCATTGGCCGGGAACGCCAAGAGCTACGCCGAGCGACTGTTCGAATACCCTCGCATCGATCAGCTGGCGAAGACAGATGCGCTGCACGCGCTCGCCGGCCCCGCGAGCAAGCTCGACGTCGCCTGGGAGCCCGAAGCGCTCCAGTACGTCTTTGACCAGACCGCCGGCTATCCCTACTTTCTCCAGCAGTACGGCAAGTACGCCTGGGACGTAGCATCAGACGGCAGGATCACGAAGGCGGATGCGCAAGCTGGGGGTCGCATCGCTCGAGATCGCCTCGACGACGGCTTCTTCAAGGTGCGCTACGAGGGCCGAGCAACCAAAGCGGAGCGGGCCTTCCTGCACGCGATGGCAGGGTGCCAGGGTCCTCCCTACGGGATCGCAGACGTCACTTCCGCGCTCGGCAAGAGCGACCAGCGCTCGATCTCGGTGCGACGCAACGCGCTCATTCGCAAGGGATTGATCTACGCACCGGAACACGGGATGGTCGATTACACCGTGCCGCACTTCGCCGCGTATCTGAGACGCCAAGACGCGGACTGAATCACCCCTGGCGCGTTCGGGCGTCGAGTTCTGGACGCCCCGAGGCGCCGGACGGCACGCCTCGGCGCGGCCTCAAGCTGCGCAGCGCGCCCGACGATGAGAACCCATGCGCAGGCTCGTGCGCGAGAACGCGTTGTGCGCCTCGGCGGCCGCAGCCTGCTGTGCCGGGATGGCGTGGCTGGGGCTGTACGGGTTCGGTTGGAGCGACTACGAAACGGAGGTCGAGCCGGCCTACCGCGCGCTGCTCGCGGGGCACGTGGCGAGGTTCCTGCGCCTCGCGCCCGCCTACGGCGGCTCGTTGGTCGAGCGCGCCCCGTTTGCGCTGCTGGCCGGCGTCTGGGGGGGCAGGCAGCTCGCCGTGTACAGGCTCGTGGCGCTGCCGTGCCTGCTCGCGGCGGCGGCGCTGGCGGTGTGGCTGCTCGCGCGCATGCGCACGCTGGGACGCCCGCGGCTGGCGCGCGCGGTCGCGCTCGGCGTCTGCGTCGCCAACCCGCTCACGCTGAGCGCGCTCGAACTCGGCCATCCCGAGGAGCTGCTGGGGGCCTGCATGTGCGTCGCCGCCGTGCTGCTCGCCGCGCGCTCCCGCGACCCGCGAGGCGGGCGCCCAGGCGCACCGGCCACGCCCGCGCCGGGCGCCGGCAAGCCGCGCCGGCCCGCCCCCGGCGCCCCCGCTCGCGACCGCTCGCTGCTGGCCGCGGGGGTGCTGCTGGGCCTCGCCGTCGCCAACAAGCAGTGGGCGCTCGTCGCTGTCGCCCCGGTGCTGTTGAGCGCCCCGCCGGCGCGCAGGCTGCGGCTCCTTGCCGTCGCCACCGCCACCGGCCTGCTCGTGCTCGCGCCGCTGCTGCTGGTGGGCTCCAGCGGATTCGTGTCGGGCAGCGCCGCCGCCGCCGCGCCGGCGGCGAGCAACATCTTCAAGCCATGGCAGCTGTGGTGGTTCTTCGGCCACCACAGCGCGCTGGCGCTCGGCCCCGGCGCCGTACACGACCGCAGCTACCGCGTCGGCCCGGCGTGGGCGGGCACGATCAGCCACCCGCTGATCCTCGCCGCCGGGGTCGCCGTGGGCGCCGCGCTGTGGCCGCGCAGCCGCCGGCGAGCGCTGTCCGAGCGCGACGCGCTGCTCGCGCTCGCGCTCGCGCTGCTGCTGCGCTGCGTGCTCGACACCTGGGACGAAGGCTATTACCTGCTGCCGTTCGTGCTCGCGCTGCTGGCGTGGGAGATCGGCGAGCAGGCCGTGCGCCCACCGCTGCTGGCGCTCGCGAGCTGCGCGCTCGCCTGGGTCAACTTCCTGTGGCTGCCCGAACGCGTCCCCCCCGACGCACAGGCGGCGCTGTTCCTGGCGTGGACGCTGCCGCTGGCCGGCTGGCTCGGCTGGCGGCTGCTGGCCCCCCGTCGCGCGCTGCCGAAGCTCGCCTGGCGACGGCGCCGGCGAGCCGGCGCTCACGACACCACCGTGAGCTCCTTGGGCAGGGCGCTCAGCAGCTCCTGAGCGCTCTCGCCGAGCACCACCAGGTCCTCGATGCGCACGCCGAGCGCGCCCGGCAGGTACACGCCGGGCTCGACCGTCACCACGTTGCCCGCCACCAGCGGCTCCTCGGAGGCCGTGCGCGACAGGCGCGGCGGCTCGTGGATCTCGAGGCCCACCCCGTGCCCGAGGCCATGGCCGAAGTGCTCGCCGAGACCCGCCTGCTCGATCACCTCGCGCGCCTGCGCGTCGACCTGTTTGCCGTTCAGCCCCGGCCGCAGCGCCTCCAGCCCGCGCCGCTGCGCGCGCAGCACCAGCTCGTAGACCTCAAGCGCCTGCGAGGAGATCCCCTCGCCCGTCGCGTAGGTGCGCGTGCAGTCGGAGCAGTAGCCGTCCAGGAGCGCCCCCCAGTCGATCGTCACCAGCACGTCGCGCGCGATCTGCACCTCGCGCGGCTCCGCGTGCGGCAGCGCGCCGTGCGCCCCCGAGGCCACGATCGTCGGGAAGCTCGGCGCCTGCGCCCCCAGCCGGCGCATGCGCAGCTCCAGCTCCACCGCCAGCTCGCGCTCGCTGCGGCCCGCGAGCCCGCCTTCGAGCAGCCCCCGCAAGGCCTCGTCCGCGAGCGCGCTCGCAGCGCGCAGGCGCTCGACCTCGCCTGCGTCCTTCACCGCCCGCAGGCTCCGCACCAGGCCCGCGCCCGGCGCGAGCTGCCAGCGTCCCGCCGCGCCTCGCTGCGGCCCCCCGCCGGGCTCGCCGGGGGAGCGCCGCTGCTCGGCGGCGCCGCCGAGCAGCTCGAGCAGGCGCTCGTGCTCCTTCACCGTCATCGCCGACTCGTCGAAGCCGAGGCGGCCCGCGCCCTCCTCCAGCGCCGCCGCCGCCGCGTCCAGCAGCTCGCCGCTCACGATCTCGCGCGCGAACGTGTCCGGCACCTGCTCGCGAGACTGCGTCTCGTAGCGGAAGTCCGTCAGGAAGCGGTGGGCGCCCGCGCCCGCCGACGGCGCCAGCACCAGCGCGAGGCCATGGCTGCCGGTGAAGCCGGTGAGGTAGCGCACGTCCGCCGGCGAGTCCACCAGCAGCGCGTCCAGCCCCTCCCGTTCGAGCGCTTCCACCAAGCGTCCCACGCGCGCCTGCACCGCCGCGCCGGCGCCCGCGCCGCCGCCGTCGGCGCCGGTCCCCGCGCCGCCGCCGGAGCCGCCCCCAGTTCCCGCGCCGCCGGCAGGGTTCATGCGCTCACCCCGTCCAGCGCCTCGCGCAGCAGCGCGAGCGCGTCGCGGTAGCCGTCCGCGCCGCGCCCGCAGACCGTGCCCACGCACAGCTCCGCGATCACCGACAGCCGTCGCCACGGCTCGCGCTGCGCCACGTCGGAGAGGTGCACCTCCACGGCCGGCAGCGCCGCGATCTCCAGCGCGTCACGGATCGCCCACGCGTAGTGCGTCCACGCCCCCGGGTTCAACAGCACCGCGTCCGCCCCGCCGTCGCGCAGCGCGTGCAGCCGCTCCACGAACCGCCCCTCGTGGTTGCTGTGGAAGAAGCTCGTCGCGAGCCCCATCTCATCCGCCTGCGCCGCCACCCGCTGCTCCAGCTCCGCCAGCGTCAGCGTGCCGTACAGCGCGGCGTCGCGCCGGCCCAGCTGGTCGAGGTTGACGCCGTGCATCACCTCCACCAGCGGGCGTCCGCCGGCGCGCGCCCCGAGCGCGCTCACGCCGCCAGCTCCTCGATCGCCGCGCGCACCTGCCGCGGCTCGAGCTCGCAGCCGAACTCCACCTGCCCCGGCGCCCGCACGAGCACGAACGGCACCTTCTCGCCCACACGCTTCTTGTCCTTAGCCAGCGCGCTTATGATCGCCTCCAGCGACTCCTGCTCGAGATCGTCGTCCAACGCCACCGGCAGGCCCCGCGCCAGCATCAGCTCCCGCGCCAGCTCTCGCAGCTGCTCCTGCCCCGACAGCCGCAGCGCCGCCAGCAGCCCCAGGCCCACCGCCTCGCCGTGGCGGTAGCGACGGTAGCCCGTGGCGGTCTCGATCGCGTGCCCCACCGTGTGCCCCAGGTTCAGCACCTGCCGGCGCCCGCCATCGCGCTCGTCCTCCGCCACCACCGCCAGCTTCGTGCGCGCGCACGCCAGGATCATCGCCGCATCCACCTCCTCGCCCGCCGCCACCCGCTGCCACAGCCCGCCCCCCGCGATCAGCGCCGTCTTCGCCACCTCCACCCAGCCCGCCGCCAGCTCCGCCGGCGGCAGCGTCGCAAGCGTGTCTGGGTCCACCAGCACGCCCGCCGGCTGGTGGTAGGCGCCCACGTAGTTCTTCGCCTGCGGCAGGTCCACCCCCGTCTTGCCGCCGTACGCCGAGTCCACCTGCGCCACCAGCGTCGTCGGGATCTGCACCACCGGCACGCCCCGCTGGTAGGTCGCCGCGCAGAAGCCCGCGAGATCGCCCACCACGCCGCCGCCGAGCGCCAACACGTGGTCCGCGCGCGTGAGGCCGGCCTCCACCATCGCCTGCCACACCCGCTCCGCGCTCGCCAGCGTCTTGCTGCGCTCGCCCGGCGACAGCGTCGCCGTCGCCGCCAGCCCGCCCAGCAGCCCCGCGTACAGCGGGCCCACGCGCTCGTCGGTCACGCAGAAGGCGCGCGAGCGCGCGCCCGCCGGCGGCCACGCCTCCAGCAGCCAGGCGCCGGCGCCCGCCAGCAGCCCCGCGCCGGCCAGCACCGGGTATTCACCCGCCTCGCCCGCCGAGGGCGAGGCCGCCGCCCACACCAGCCTGGTGGCTGCGGGCAGCTTGCGCAGCGCGCGCAGCGAAGGCGCAACACGCTCCATCGCGCCCCGCCGGTGCTCCATCAGCACCGCGTCCGCCAGCGACTCGTACAGCGGCGCGCGCTCGGCGTGCAGGGCCGCAAAGGCGTCGCGCTCGCGCGCCAGCGGGCGCGTCTGCGCCTCAGCGCGCACGTCATCGCGCACGCGCTCCCACGCGGTGCCAGCGCTCACCTCCAGCAGCACCGTCACATGGCCCCGCGCGAGCGCCTCGCGCACCCGCCCCGACAGCACGCTGCCGCCTCCCAGCGCGATCACCTCCTCCGGGCGCGCGCTCGCCAGCAGCTCGCACGCGAGCTGCTCCTCGGCGGCGCGGAACGCGTGCTCGCCGTGCAGCTCGAACTCCGCCGCGACCGAGTGGCCGAAGCGCTCCGCCAGCAGCGCGTCGGTGTCGAAGGAGCGCTCGCCCAGGGCCGCGGCGAGCTCGACCGCCGCCGCCGACTTGCCCGCGCCCATGAAGCCGATCAGGACGAACGCCATCCGATCCGCTCGGCGTACGCGCCGAGGGCCTGCACCACGTCGTCGATGTGATCGCCGCCGAACTTGCGCCGGTAGGCCTCCGCCAGCACCAGCGCCACCATCGCCTCCCCCACCACGCCGGCCGCCGGCACCGTGCACGAGTCGGTGCGCTCCCGCAGCGCCTGCGCCGGAGCGTGCGTCGCGGTGTCCACCGAGCGCAGCGGCTTGGTCAGCGTCGGCAGCGGCTTCATCGCGCCCCTCACGATCAGGGGCAGGCCGGTCGTCATCCCCCCCTCCAGCCCCCCCGCGCGGTTGGTCTCGCGGAAGTAGCCCCGCTGCTCGGAGTAGAAGATCTCATCGTGCGCCTGCGAGCCCGGCAGCCCCGCCACCGTGAAGGCGTCCCCCACCGCCGCCCCCGTCACAGCCTGGATCGAGCACATCGCCATCGCCAGGCGCCCGTCCAGGCGCTCGTGCCAGGACACGTGCGAACCGAGCCCCGGCACCAGCCCGAACGCCTGCACCTCGAACACCCCTCCCAGCGACTCGTTGGCCTTGCGTTGCGCGTCGATCTCCCGCACCATCGCCGTCGAGGCCGCCGCGTCGAGGCAGCGCACCGGCGAGCCGTCCACCTCGGCGAAGTCCTCCGGCGCGAGCGCCCGCTCGCCCGCCGGCGCCCGCACCGAGCCGATCTGGATCACGTGCGAGTGCACGCTCACTCCCAGCGCCCGCAGGTACGCCTTGCACACCCCCCCGCCGGCCACCCGCGCCGCCGTCTCCCGCGCGGAGGCCCGCTCGAGCACGTTGCGCACGTCGCTGTGCTTGTACTTCATCGTCCCCACCAGGTCCGCGTGCCCGGGGCGCGGCAGGTGCACCTCGGCCACCTCGTCCTCCACCGGCCACGGGCTCATCCGCTCCTCCCAGTTGGCGAAGTCGCGGTTGGCCACCCGCAGCGCGATCGGCGAGCCGAGCGTGCGCCCGTGGCGCACCCCCGCGGTCACCTCCGCGCTGTCGCGCTCGATCTTCATGCGCCCGCCGCGCCCGTGTCCGAGCTGGCGGCGCGCCATGTCGCGGTTGAGGTCTTCCGGCGTCAGCTCGATCCCGGCCGGCATGCCCTCCACGATGCACGTCAGGCCAGGACCGTGCGACTCGCCGGCCGTTGTCAGGCGGAGCTCCACGGGGCCTAGCTTATTTGCTGGCCAGCCGGGCGCCCCGGCGCGGCTCAGCCCGGCGGCCCGGCGCAGCTCGACCCGGCGGCCCCGGCGCAGCTCAGCCGCGGGCCCGCGGGCGGCTCAGCGGCGGCGCTTGCGCGCCGAGAAGGCCGAGCGCTTCGCGAACACGAGCACGCCGGGCCGGGAGGAGTAGTGCAGGTCGGGGATCGCGATCAGCCCCGCCCTGGAGAGCAGCTCGCGCCCGCTGCGCTCTCCGTGCATCAGGTTCTTCACCGTCGCGCTCGAGGCTTTCGCGGAGACGATGCTCACCACCCGCAGTTCGTAGGTCGTGGCCTGGCCCGACGCCGGCACGTATTCGAGCTGCTCGCTCTTGCCGGACTGCAGGTCGATCGCTTCGCACTGCTGCCCGCTCGGCAGGCAGTTGCCTTCGCCGTGCAGGATCGCTTCGCTCACCAGCGTGAAGGTGGCGCTCTTGCCGCCCGCCGTCACGCCCCGGAACACCAGCAGCGGCTGGCTCGCCGAGGGCAGGGGGGCCAGCAGCTTGAGGTTCTCATAGGGGGTGAGCGAGGGCGCTTCCGTGGAGGAGGCGGCCGGCAGCGCCCCGAACTCCACCGCCACGTGGTACACGGTGGACGGCTTCGACGGCTTCGACGGCTTCGACGGCTTGGACGGCGTCGTGGAGCCCGAGCCGCCCGAGCCGGAGCCGGCGCCGGGGCTCGAGCCGCCGCTGGGGCTCGAGCCGCCGCTGGGGCTGGAGCCTGCGGAGCCCGGCGAGGAGCTCGAGGACGCGCCGGAGCTCGAGCTCGAGCCCGGCGCGGCGGCGGTGTGCGCCTTGTGCTTGCTTTCGGGCAGCGGCGTGAACGGGTTGCGCGAGGAGCCGCCGTGCTGCTTGGAGGCGCCCGCGGTCGTCTCGGCGACCG
>Ga0335075_10018051_pt1 | contig 10468 bp, 11 predicted proteins | sample Lox_Sample_24_FD_206723 | JGI IMG/M metagenome (GOLD analysis project Ga0335075, IMG submission 206723) | Soil microbial communities from Loxahatchee National Wildlife Refuge, Florida, United States - Lox_Sample_2.4 | ecosystem: Environmental > Terrestrial > Soil > Wetlands | place: USA... | reverse complement strand
GCACGGGGCCGTCCGCCATCGGCTCCGGGGCCGGCGGCACGGTCGGCGGCGGCCCGCCCCGCAGCCAGATGATCACCTCGGCCAGCGTGGACGCCCCGACCACGTGCACGCCGGGCACGAGGGCGGCCTCGGCCAGGTTCTCGGCCGAGACCACGACCGTGTCCAGGCCCGTCTCGGCCGCGACCACGGCTGGCAGCACCCCGGGGACCGGGCGCAGCCGGCCGTCTAGACCAAGCTCAGCCAGGAACATCTTGCCGGCCGGGGCGGTCAGCGGCAGGCTCTCGTCGGCGGCGAGGATCGCCACCGCGATCGCCAGATCGAATCCGCTGCCGCGTTTGGGCAGGCTGGCGGGCGAGAGTCCGACCGTGATCTTGGCGCTGGGCCAGCTCTCGCCGCTGTTGACGATCGCGGCGCGGATGCGGTCGCGCGCCTCCCGCAGGGCGGTGTCCGGCAGCCCGACCAGGATCGTCGCGGGCAGCCCGTCGGCGATGTCGGCTTCCACCTCGACCAGATGGCCGGTGACGCCGACCAGCGCGACCGAGAACGCGCGGGCGAGCGCCACCTCAGCCCACTCCCCGGACATGCCTGATCGTGAACCCGTCGCCTTCGTCGCGGAGCAGGCCGAGCACGTCGATGCGGATCTGATCGAAACGGATGCCGTGCGCGGCCAGCCACTGGGCCGCGAGCCTGCGCAGCCGGGCCCGTTTCGCCCGGCCGACCGCGTCGAGCGGGGTGCCGAACCGCGTCCCCGAGCGCGTCTTCACCTCGCAGACGACGAGCGTGTGCCGCTCGACCGCGACGATGTCGATCTCGCCGTCGGCGCAGCGCCAGTTCCGGTCGAGGATCCGGAACCCGCAGCCTTCCAGGTAGCTGACCGCCGCCTGCTCCCCCGCCCGGCCGAGCACGTCCTTCGCCTTCATCACCACCACCTCCACCATCGACAATGGCGGGCAATGGCAATAAAGCGCGCAATGGATTGTCGGCTGAGGTGTAATTCTTCAGGCCCGGCGATCTGTGGATAACGCAGGCCGAAATGTCACCCGCGGCTGCTTAAATACCCGGGGGACTTGCGTGTCCGGGCTGGTGGGGTGGTCGACGCCGACGCAGACGCCGACGCAGGCGGGACGCAGGCGGGACGCAGGCGGGACGCAGGCGGGACGCAGGCGGGACGAAGCGGTGCGGCGCCTGGCGGGTGCGACGTCGGCGCAGCGGCTGCGGTGAAAAGATCTTGGAAACAATTCGTGCTATACGCACAAATTGTTTACGTCCAGAGAAAAGTCTTCGCGATCATGGCGCGCCACCGGGAAACGTGAGGCGCAAGGGACGGACGCAACGCAATAAGCCAACCACAGGAACGCACGGCCCGTTCGATATGAGCGGTGTTGACTTTGAAAGACCTTACGAGCGCTGGCTTCCGCCGTCGCCCATGCTCCGCCGGGGCTGCGGCGCCCGCCCGACCGGCTGCACCGGGTCCGGGTGCGTCTTCAGGGCCGGGATCTTGTGGCTGGTCATGTCCGGTCCGATCGTCACCGGGGTGCCGTGATGCGAAATCGGCAGCGGGTCGCCCGCGAGCAGCTTGTACCGCGCCTCGCCGTGCCGGACGTTGACCATGATGATCCGGCCCCGGTACCGCATCCGGAACGTGAGCCCGGCCAGGCCCGGCGGCAGCCGGGGGACGAACGAGAGGCCGTCGGACGAGGTCCGCATGCCGCCGAACCCGCTCACGAGCGCGGTCCACGCCCCCGCCAGCGACGCGATGTGCAGGCCGTCCCTGGTGTTGTGCTCGCGGTCCTGGAGGTCCATGAACGCGGCCTCGGCCAGGTAGTCGTAGGCGAGCTCGAGGTGGCCGACCTCGGCCGCCATCACCGCCTGGGTGCAGGCCGACAGCGACGAGTCCCTGACCGTGAGCGCCTCGTAGTAGTCGAAGTTCCGCAGCTTCTGCTCGGGGGTGAACGCGTCGCCCCTGACCTGCATCGCGAGCACCAGGTCGGCCTGCTTGACGACCTGCTTGCGGTAGAGCTGGAAGTACGGGTAGTGCAGCAGCAGCGGGTAGTGCTCGGGCGAGGTGATCGCGAAGTCCCAGCGGGCGTAGTCGGTGAACCCGTCGTGCTGCGGGTGGACGCCGAGCCGCTCGTCGTAGGGGATGAACATGTCGGCGGCGGCGTCGCGCCAGGCCGCGGCCTCCTCGGTGCTGACGTCGAGCTTGCGCGCCTCGTCGCTGAGCTTGGTCGCGAAGTCGGCCGCGGCGGTGAGGTTGGACTGGGCCATCAGGTTGGTGTAGACGTTGTTGTCCTTGACCGCGCTGTACTCGTCGGGGCCGGTGACGCCCTCGATGCGGAACTTCCCGCCCGCGTCGTGCTGGCCGAGCGACCGCCACAGCCGTGCGGTCTCGACCAGGATCGGCAGCGCGACCTCGCGCTCGAATTCCGCGTCCTGGGTCGCGTTGACGTAGTTGACGACCGCGTTGGCGATGTCGGCGTTGATGTGGAAGGCGGCCGTCCCGGCCGGCCAGTAGCCGGAGCACTCCTCGCCGTGAATGGTCCGCCAGGGGAACGCGGCCCCGGTCAGGTTGAGCTCCTTGGCGTGATCCTGCGCGATCGGCAGGATGTTCTTGCGCCAGTTCAGGGCGTCGGCGGCGGCCTCGGGCTTGGTGTGGGTGAGGACCGGGAGCACGAACATCTCGGTGTCCCAGAACGTGTGCCCGTCGTAGCCGGTCCCGGTCAGGCCCTTGGCCGCGATCGGCCGGTGCTCGGCCCTGGCCCCGGCCTGCAGGATGTGGAACAGCCCGAACCTGACCGCCTGCTGGATCTCGACGTCGCCGTCGACCTCGACGTCGGCGCCCTCCCAGAAATCGTCCAGGTACGCCCGCTGCTCGTCGAGCAGCCCCTGCCACCCGGTGAGCTGGGCGGCCGCGAGCGCGCCGCTGACCTGGTCGACCAGCGCGGGCCTTGACCGCTCGGCCGACCAGCCGTAGCCGACGTACTTGACGATGCGGAGCTCTTCCCCGGCCGGGACCTCGGCCGCGATCATCAGCCGGCCGAGGTCGTCGAACGCCTCGGACTGGTACGTCATCCGCTCGGGGCCGTGGATGTCGTGGTGCATCGCGGCCGCCAGCCGCAGCCCGCTCGACCGGGTCGTGTGCACCAGCACGGCCCGGGGCTTGCTGCCGTCCATCGCCTGGTGCTCCTCGGCCACCAGCGGCTTGGCCAGCGCGGCGGCGGCGCGGGGGTCGCCCGCGGCGGCCGGGATGTCCTCGTTCGCGACCAGCTCGGACATCAGCACCAGCCGGAGCTTCTCGTCGACCGGGGTGACCGTGTAGCAGAAGGCGGCGATCGCGCGCTGGGTCATCGACACCAGCCGGGTCGAGTTGATCTTGACCGTGTGGCCGGCGGGCGAGGTCCAGGTGACGTTCCTCGTCAGCGTGCCCGCCCGCAGGTCGAGGGTGCGGGTGTGCTCGCGCAGGGTGCCGTACCTGATGTCGAACGGCTCGTCGTCCACCAGCAGCCTGATGATCTTGCCGTTGGTGACGTTGATGACCGTCTGGCCGAGGTCGGGGAACCCGTAGCCGGCCTCGGCATAGGGCAGCGGCCGGTCCTCGTAGACCGAGTTCAGGTACGTGCCCGGCAGCCCGTTGGGCTCGCCCTCGTCGAGGTTGCCGCGCAGCCCGATGTGCCCGTTGGAGAGCGCGAAGACCGATTCGCTCTGGGCCAGCATGTCCAGGTTGAGGCTGCTCTCGGTGAGCGACCAGGGCTCGGCGCCGTACGGCTCGTTCGTGATCACAGGAGGTCCGCCAGATCCTTGACGACGATGTCGGCGCCGTGTGCGCGCAGTTCGTCGGCCTGGCCGACGCGATCGACCCCGACCACGATGCCGAAGTGGCCCGCGTGGCCGGCCGCGACCCCGGCCAGCGCGTCCTCGAAGACGGCGGCGTTCGCGTGGTCGACGCCGAGCATCCGGGCGGCCTCGAGGAAGGTGTCGGGGGCGGGCTTGCCGTGCAGGTTCCGCTCCTTGGCGACGTTGGCGTCGACCCTTGTGTCGAACAGGTCCGCCACCCCGCCCGCCTTGAGCACGGCCTCGGTGTTGGCGCTCGATGAGACGATCGCGGTCTTCAGGCCGGCCGCGCGGACCGCGTCGATGTACCGGCGCGAGCCCGGATAGACCTCGACCCCGTCGCGCTTGAGCACCTCGAGCACGAGCTCGTTCTTGCGGTTGGACAGGCCCCAGACGGTGTGCTCGCCCGGCTTGTCGTCCGGGCTGCCGGTCGGCAGGTCAATGTGCCGCGACTCGAGGAACGACTCGGTCCCCTCCAGCCGGGGCTTGCCGTCGACGTAGTCGTCGTAGTCCTCGACGTCGTCGAACGGCGCCTGGCCGGGCTGGGTGCGCAGGAACTCGTCGAACATCTGCTTCCAGGCGGCCGCGTGCACGACCGCGGTCTTGGTCACGACCCCGTCCATGTCGAACAGGCAGGCGGTCACCGCGTCGGGCAGGCCTAGCATGATGCATCGTCGGCTTTAGGACGAAAAGCCGGGCTTCCCGTTCTCGTCAGAGGGCAGTTCGAGGTCACTCTTGGCCAACTCCTCGATGTTGACGTCTTTGAAGGTGACTACCCGTACGTTCTTCACAAAACGGGCCGGACGGTACATGTCCCAGACCCAGGCGTCGTGCATGGTGACCTCGAAGAAGACCTCGCCGTTGTCCGCGGCCCGCACCTTCAGGTCCACGTCGTTGGTCAGGTAGAACCGGCGCTCCGTCTCCACCACGTGGGTGAACAGGCCGACGACGTCCCGGTACTCGCGGTAGAGCTGTAGCTCCATCTCCGCTTCGTACTTTTCCAGGTCTTCCGCGCTCATGGTTCTATTCTCCCTCCCCCGGCAGACCGTCGGCGACGTTCCGGAACGATCGGCGGTGGACCGCGGACGGACCGTGCACCGTCAGCGCGCGCTGGTGCTCCTCGGTTACATACCCCTTGTGACGGCAGAAGCCATATTCCGGATAACGCTGGTCGAGCTCGTGCATCATCCGGTCCCTGGTCACCTTGGCCACGATCGACGCGGCGGCGACGCTCGCGGCCACCCGGTCGCCCTTCCACATCGCCAGGTTCGGCGCGGTCAGGCCCTTGACCGGGAAGCCGTCGGTCAGCACGAAGCCGGGGCTGCTGCGCAGGGCGGCGAACGCCCGGCGCATGCCCTCGACGTTGCACACGTGCAGGCCGAAGCGGTCGATCTCGTCGGGCGGGATGACGACCGCGTTCCAGTCCAGGGCGCGCTTGGTGATCTGCGCGTAGAGGTCCTCGCGGACGGCGGGGGTGAGCAGCTTGGAATCGGCCAGGTCGGGCATCCGCTTGATCGCGGCCCGGTCGAGCACCACGGCGGCCACCACCAGCGGGCCGGCGCAGGCACCGCGCCCGGCCTCGTCAATGCCCGCGACCGGGGCGAGCCCGGCCCGCGCGAGCACGTTCTCGTAGGCGGCGAGGCCGGCATTACGCCGCGGCGTGTAGGAGGGAGCGACCATCACCAAGAAGCGTACGCCAACCGGGCCCCGACCGCCCCCGGCTCAGATCGGGCAATCTCGGGCGCCCGCGACTAGGGGAGCTGGGGGGACAGGTCGGCGACGGTGCCCGGTCCGTCCCCGGCTCGGGTTTGCGCCCGCTTTTACAACCTCTTATATCGAACGGTCCCTGGCTCGGGCCCGCGGGCTCGACGGCTTTGCTCAGCCGTGGCGACGGGACCGGCGGTTCTTCAGGCGGCGGCGGGCGGTGCGCTGCAGCAGCGTGACCGGGACCGCGCCGAGGAAGCCGAGGCCGAGCGGCAGGGCCGATCCGGCCGCCTGGACCGGGGTGCCGTTGTCGAGCGCGGCCGCCAGCGCCGCGGTCGAGCCGCCCGCGGCCGCGTTGGACGCGTTGAGCTGCGGCTGCTCGAACGTGGCGGGGATGTTGAGGAAGCCCCACCGGCTCGGCGGCCAGATGATCACGAACGCGCGGCCGAGCACGCCGCTCTCCGGGATCGTGCCGCCGCCGGGATCGCCCATGTGCCCGCGCGAGTCGTAGGAGACGCTGCGGTTGTCGCCCATCACCCACAGCCGCCCGGGCGGCACGACGATGTTGAACGTCTGGGTCGACGGCTGGGCATGCGGGTACAGGTACGAGCTCTCGCTCAGCGGCACCCCGTTGACGGTGATCTGGTGCTGGGAGTTGCAGCAGACCACGTGGTCGCCGGGGACGCCGATCACGCGCTTGATGTAGATGTTGGAATCGTGGCTGATGCCGACGATGCCCTCGAGCTCGCTGACCGCCTTGCTGAAGATGTTCGTGCTGGTCGTTGATGGGGCGATGTCCCACGAACCGGTGCCGTCGAAGACAACGATGTCGCCCCGGTGAATGGGGCGGGTGTGGTACACGACCTTGTTGATCAGCACCCGGTCGCCGATCTCGAGGGTGTTCTCCATCGAGGCGGACGGGATGTAGAACGCTTGGATCACGAACGACTTGATCAGCAGCGCGAGCACCAGCGCGACCACGACCAGGACCGGGAGCTCGCGCCAGAAACTGCGGCGGCGCTTCTTCTTGCCGCCGCCCCGCCCGCCGCCGGGCCCGCCGTCGCCGCCGGCCCCGTCGTCGTCGGGGGTGGCGGTCAGGTCGGCGCGAGTCTCATCGGCCCGGCCGGCGCCGCTCCCGGCGTTCCCGCCGCTCCCGGCGTTCCCGGCGTTCGTCGCGCGCCCGGCGTTCCCGTTTGCGTCGAAGAGGGAGCCGCCGCTGGACCGGGGATCGTTGTAGCGCGGATCGCGATACCCCGAATCGCCGCCGCGGCCGTCTGACCCGTAGCCGGAGCCGACCGGCGGCGGCACCGAGCCGAGGCCCGGCAGCGCCTGCGTGTCTTGCAGGTCGGGGTGAGGGGCCGGCTCGGCCGGGTCCCAGGGCGGCGATCCGAAGCCGTCCCGCGCGCCCGAACCGCTCATCCGCGCCCTCCCCGTTCCGCTACTGTTCCGCTCCGCCTGGCCGCGTGGTCATCACTCATCACAGTGAGCGTATCGCCACTTGCGGCAGGGCCCGCCAAGGAGACCGTACCGTTTCTCCCGCGGGCGGAAGGAATTCCGGGCGCTAGTCACGCCTATGCCTGGCCGCCGGTCAGCGCTGGCGGCGTCGCCGCCAGACCAGCACCGCGGCCGACAGGGCGGCCGCCCCGCCGCCGACGGCGGCGGGCGGCGCGACCGCGAGCGCGGCTCCCGCCTGCAGTCCGGCCTGCTTGAACGTGTTCGGGATGGGCAGATCGCCGATGCGCGACAGCGGCCAGATGATCAGGAACGCCCGGCCCACGACCGCGCTCTCCGGAATCGTCCCGCCACCGGGATCGCCGGTGCGGTAACGGGAATCGTCGGAGTCGGCCCGGTTGTCGCCCATCACCCAGAGCCTGCCCGGCGGCACGGTGATGTTGAACCGGATCTGGGACGGCACCGCACCGGGCAAGATATAGGACTTCTCGCTCAGCGGCACGCCGTTGACCGTGATCTGGCCGTTCGCGTTGCAGCAGACCACGTGGTCGCCGGGCACGCCGATCACGCGCTTGACGTAGTCGGTGCCGGGGCCGGCGATCCCGACCAGGCCGATGGCGTCGTTCCAGACCCGGGAGAACAGGTTGCCGGGCGCGGGCGTCGGGGGATCCCAGGATCCCGACCCGCTGAACACCACGATGTCGCCCCGCTCGATCGGGCGGAACCGGTAGACCATCTTGTTCACCAAGATCCGGTCACCGGGGAGCAGGGTGTTCTCCATCGACCCGGAGGGGATGGAGAACACCTGCACGACGAACGCCTTGAGCAGGATCGTCAAGACGAGCGCGGCGATCACGATGACGGTGAGATCCCGCCAGAAGGGACGCTTGCGCTTGGTGGCGGTCGTAGCCCCGCCATCCCCGGCTGCCTCGTCTTGCTCGGCTGTCTCGGGGTTCGCGTCGTCGTCCGGTGCAGCCTGCGCGTCTGGTGCCTGGTCGTCCGCTAGCCCGGCGCCGGATTCAGCGTCCGGCGCTGGCGGAGCAGGATCGGGGCTCACCCGGGATCGCTGTCAGCCGCAATCAGCTGGCGACGGTCTCCCGCCGCTCCTTGATCCTGGCAGCCTTGCCGCGCAGGTCGCGGAGGTAGTAGAGCTTGGCCCGGCGGACCCGGCCGCGGGTGACGGCCTCGATCTTGTCGATCGACGGGCTGTGCACCGGGAAGGTCCGCTCGACGCCGACGCCGTAGCTCACCTTGCGCACGGTGAAGGTCTCGCGCAGGCCGCCGCCCTGGCGGCGGATGACCACACCCTGGAAGACCTGGATCCGAGACCGGTTGCCTTCCGTCACCTTGACGTGCACCTTGAGAGTGTCACCGGGGTTGAAGGCCGGGATGTCGTCCCGGAGCTGCGCCTGCTCAAGCTCGGCGATCGCGGTGTGCATGATGGATCTTCCTCAGTCCTGGTCGGAAATGCGCGGCAGCGCGCATCCGGGTGTAAGCCTGCGTTTAGCCAGGGAGCACCCCGGCAGAGTCAAGGCCCGAAAGGGCAGTGCTCTTCAGTGTGCCATACTTTCGCCGTCAACCGGAAAACCAGCCTCGGCCAGCACTTGCCGGTCACGCTTGTCGAGGCCGTCGGTGGTGGCCGCCAGGCGGCGGATCAGGTCCGGCCGGTTGGCGGCGGTGCGGCGGAGCGCCTCATCCCGCTGCCACCGGGCGATCGCCTGGTGATGACCAGACAGTAGCACGTCGGGCACCTCGAGGCCGCGCCATGACCGGGGACGGGTGTAGATCGGGCCCTCGAGCAGCCCGCTCATCGCGCCGCCGGCCCCGCCGAACGAGTCGTCGGCGGCCGACTGCTCGTTGCCGAGCACCCCCGGCAGCAGGCGGCAGACGGCCTCGACGATCACCGCGACGGCGGCCTCGCCCCCGGCCAGCACGTAGTCGCCGATGCTGACCTCGTCGACCGCCATCCGGGTGCTCGCGTCGGCCGCCACCCGCGAGTCGATCCCCTCGTAGCGGCCGCACGCGAACACCAGGTGGCGTTCGGCCGCGTAGGCGGCCGCGAGCTCCTGGGTGAACGGCACCCCGCTCGGCGCGGGCACCACCAGCCGGGCCGGGGTCGTTTCCGCGGGCGCTGCCGCGGCTGCCTCGCCTGTTCCGGCGCTGGCCGCCGCCTCGGCCGATGCCGCCTCGGCCAGCACGTCGTCCAGGGCCGCGCCCCAGACGGCGGGCTTCATCACCATGCCGGGGCCGCCGCCGAAGGGCGAGTCGTCGACCGCGTGATGCACGTCGGTCGTCCAGCGGCGCAGGTCGTGCACGCGGAAGTCGATGTCGCCGCGCGCGACGGCCTTGCCGATGAGCGAGACGCCAAGCGGGCCGGACGGGCCGACCCGGCCGGCTTCGTCGATCGGCCCGAAGTAATCCGGAAATATCGTGACAATGTCGACACGCATGACGACTCCTCACGGGAGGCGGAGCATGATCACGAAAGATTCAGGCACCTATACGACCCGAAATTTACGTGATCACGGCGATGAAGCGGCGGCTAGCTGACGTCGCCGAGGTTGAGCAGGCCCTCGGGCGGGTCGATGACGAGGATGCCGGCGGCGACGTCCACCTCGGGCACGATCGCCTTGACGAACGGGATCAGGATCTGGTCCCGGCCCGGCCCGGACGGGTCGATGACGAGCACGTCCTGGCCGTGGTGGAGCACGTCGGCGACGGTGCCGACCGCGGCGCCCTCGACCGTTCGCACGCTGAGGCCGACCAGGTCGGCGTCGCGGAACTCGTCCGGGTCGTCGAGCGCCTCGAGCGCGGCCGAGTCGACCAGCAGCCAGGTGCCGCCGAGCTCAGCCGCGGCGGTCCTGTCGCCGACCTCGGCGAACCGGACCAGCAGCTCGCCCGAGTGCCAGCGGTGGCTGGCCACGGTGAGCGGGCCCACGCCGACGGGGTCGGTGTCCAGCCGTGAACCCCGAGCGAACCTCAGCTCGGGGTCATCGGTCCGGACACCGACCACCACGTCGCCGCGAACTCCATGCGGGCGGCCGATGCGCCCGACGGTGACCTGCATCAGGCGCTCGCTATTGCTAGCGGACTTCGCCGGTTTCGAGCAGGTCGATGCGGACGTGCCGGTTCCCGGCCAGGGAGCCGATCACGGTCCGCAGCGCCCGGGCGGTGCGCCCGCCCCGGCCGATGACCTTGCCGAGGTCGTCCGGGTGCACGCGAACCTCGAGGACGTTGCCCCGACGGAGCATCCTGCTCATCACGCGAACGTCATCCGGGTGCGTGACAATGCCCCGGATCAGGTGCTCGAGGGATTCCTCAAGCACCTCAGCCCTCGCTGCCACCGTCGCCAGCCGCAGCGGTGTCGGCGGCCGCGGCGTCCGCGGTCGTGGCCTCGGCGGCCTTGGCCTCGACGTCCTCGGCCGGCGCGGCCTCGGCGACAGGCGCGGCTTCGGCGGCGGGCGCGGCCTCGGCGGCGGGC
>Ga0335075_10018050_pt1 | contig 10468 bp, 11 predicted proteins | sample Lox_Sample_24_FD_206723 | JGI IMG/M metagenome (GOLD analysis project Ga0335075, IMG submission 206723) | Soil microbial communities from Loxahatchee National Wildlife Refuge, Florida, United States - Lox_Sample_2.4 | ecosystem: Environmental > Terrestrial > Soil > Wetlands | place: USA... | reverse complement strand
AGGCCGGAGGTGTGGGTGAGCAGGTGCCGCACGGTTACGCCGACCCACGAAGGGGCCGGCCCGAAGTCGGCGGCGAAAGCCCCGAGGTCGATGCCGAGCGCGAGCGTGACCGTGGTCGTCGCGACCGCCTTGGTCAGTGACGCGAGGTCGAACACCGTGTCCTCGGGGTATCCGGCGGACACCGTCTCCAGCACGGCTGGCCCCCGGCCCATCATCGCGACAGCCCCCGGCACATCGCCGGAGGACACCGCCGACACGACCAGAGACGAAACCGAAGACGAGATCAAGGCCCGGCCTCCCGCGCCGCCAGCAGTGCCGCGCCCACGGCCGGCGACGCCAGCGGGCGGACGGCGCCGGTAGCCGCCGCGAACCGGTCCCAGATCAGCGGTGACGTGAACACTCCCCCCGTGCCCGCGACAGGCAGCGGGCCAAGGCGTGAGAGCACCGCGCGTGCGAGCGCCACCAGATGGTCCGCCGCGTCGACCGCGATCCGGCGCGCCACCGGGTCCGTCTCCGCCAGGGCGGTGACAACAGGCGCGAGAACGGTGAGCAGTGCTCGTTTCGATGGACAGGTATTGACCTTGGCTATGAGCTCTTCGAGCGTGACACCGGTGGCGGAGCTCACCGCCTGGCAAAGCGCGGCCGAGCCCCCCATGCCGTCCACCCAGTGCAGCGCCTCGCTGGCCGCCGAGCGGCCGATCCAGTAGGCGCTGCCCTCGTCGCCGAGCAGGAAGCCGCGGCCGCCGACCCGGACCGTCCGGGTTCCGTCCCAGCCGGTGGCACCCGATCCGGTGCCGGCGATCACCACCACGCCTGGTTCGCCGAGGAACGCCCCGGCCCTTGCGGTCTCCCCGTCGCCGGTCACCACGACGGGGCAGCCGGCGCGTTCGGTCAAGGTCCCGGCCAGCATGCCGGGAAACCGGATGCCGGGCATGCCGATCCCCGCCGCGTCCGGCGCCGCGTCACGGATGATCTTCTCCAGCTTCTCCGCGACGCCATCGGTCAGCAGCGCGTTCATCGGCGGGCCCGCGGTCAGCTCGGTTACCCGGTCACCCTCCAGCAGCACCACCCGCGTGCCGCTGCCGCCTGCGTCAATACCGAGCAACCTTCCGGGTAGCCCCATAACCCCATCCTCGCATCATCGCAGGCCACAGTGATCACGTTTCTGTAAACCAATACCAATTTTGACCTATCGATCGTAAGATCTTAACCATGAGATCACAGTTGGGGGGAAACCGGTGACGGGGCGCGAGAGGTGGCAACGGCATATCATCGCCCTGCTCGACGATGCCCTGGAGCGCAACGGCGCCGTCATCGACGACGTCGCCGCCGCGATCGCCGAGGCGGTCGGCAGCGGCCACCACATCTATGCGTTCGGCGCCGGCCACTCGGTGTCCCTGGTCAACGAGATGTACCGGCGGGCCGGCGGATTCAAGATCGTCCGGCCGATCTGGAACGAGGAGATGCTGTCCAGGGCTGACAGCGAGCGCGCCGGGCAGCTCGAGAACGAGTTCGGTTACTACCGCAAGCTCACCGACGGCCTGGAGTGGGGGCCGGGCGACCTGTGCTGGGTGCTGTCCAACTCGGGCCGGAACGCGCTGGTCGTGGAACTGACCCAGGAGGCCAGGCGGCGCGGGGTGAAGATCATCGCGCTGACCTCGCTCGCTCACTGCGGCGCGGTCCCGGCGACCCCGGGCCTGCCCAAGCTGCCGGAGATCGCCGACTACATCCTCGACAACGCTGGCGTGGTCGGCGATGCGTCGATCGCCATCGACGGCCTGCCCGAGCGGGTAGCACCGACCTCCACGATCATCGGCTCCGCGCTCATCCACGCGGTGTGGATAGAGGTCGCCGAGCGCCTGGTGGCGCACGGGTACCTCCCGGAGATCTGGGGCAGCGCCAACCGAGGCAAGGTCAATACCTAAAGGAGTAAAAGCCAAATGAGCAGAACGGCGCTGGCTGCTTCGCTCGCGGTCGCTATCACGGTCCTGGGGGTGGCGGCCTGCAGTTCCTCATCGAGCACGAGCACGAGCAGCTCAACGGGTACGAGCGCATCGAGTATCTCTGGCACCCTGAAGATCATCACCTGGGAGAACCCGCCAGCGGTCCAGGCGATTACCGCCATCGACAAGGAGTTCATGGCGAAGTACCCGAACGTCCATGTCTCGCTCCAGACAGCGGCGAACGTGAACGGCCCGTACGCCACCTTGCTACAGCAGACCGTTGACGCCGGCACCGCTGACATCACGACGACCGTGCAGCCGTTCCAGTCCCTCCCGCTGAACCCCACCAGGCAGAATGAGACCCCGTTCCAGTTCTGGTCGACGAGCGGCGCGTTCGAGCCGCTGAACGGGCAGAGCTTTCTGAGCGACTACACGCCATCCGCGATCTCCGCGGAAACCTACAAGGGACAGATCTACGGCCTTGTCTCCGGCACCTACCAGGAAGGCGTGTTCTACAACAAGGCGGTCTTCGCCAAGTACAACCTGCAGGTGCCTACAACGTACTCGCAGTTCGTCACGCTGCTGCAGACGATGAAGTCCAAGGGCGTCACTCCGCTGTTCGTCGGGCTGGGCAACGTGGGCCCGGTGTACCTGCAGTTCGTCTACTACGAGCTGATGATCGACCTGTGGTACCCGAACGCACCGGGCGGCAACCTGGCGAGTGACCTGGAGACCGGCACGGTGAAGTGGACGGCGCCGCAGTTCATCCAGGCGATGAACGAGGAGAAGACGATCGCCCAGTACCTGGAGCCGAACTACACCGGCGTTCCGTGGGAGGACATGCCCGGCGACTTCGCCAAGGGTGACGCGGCGATGCTGCTGGACGGCTCCTGGGACCTGCCGCTCGTCCAGCAGGCCAATCCGAACATCAAGGTCGGCTTCTTCCCGCTGCCCGGCAGCAACGTGGCGGCGGACAATCAGCCCTACGTCGGCGACAACCTGACGTTCGAGGTGCTCAAGTCCTCGCATAACATCCCGGCGGCCATGGCCTGGCTGAAGTTCTTCTCCCAGCCGTCCGTCTACGCCCAGTATGTGAACACAACGGGCATCTCGTCCAGCCAGAACGCCGGCACGTTCAACGGCTACTCGGCGCAGGCACTGGGCCAGTGGTTCGGCAAGGGCGTCAACCAGAACGTCTTCTACCCGGTCCTCTCCTCCAACAACGCCTACTACGACACCCAGACCAACTGGCCAGACCTGCAACTCGACGTCATCCAGGGCTCCAAGACCGCGGCCCAGGCAGCGGCGCTGTACCAGCAGGACTGGACCGCTCCGTGAGCGTTAACACCAATGCCCGGGGCTGACGAGCCAGGGGGCACCGGGTCTGCGCGACCGGGCCGGCGGCACTCCCGCCGCGCCCGGCCGCGCAGCCGTCCCGCCAGGCTCATCAGCCGGGGTTCCCAGGTCACCATGTGGCTCGGCCTCGCGCTGGGGGTCGCGGTCTACGCGCTGTTCGGTCTCGCGCCGGCCGCGGTGCAGGCGCTGATCTCGTTCACCAACTACACCGCGCTGCCCTGGGCGTCGACCAACTTCGTGGGCTGGGCCAACTACACCGCGATGTTCACCACGCAGCGCCCCGGGTTCGTCCAGGGCGTGACCGCGACCATCGTGTTCGTGCTCGCGGTCACGATCGGGCAGAACCTCATCGCGCTGCTGCTCGCGCACAGGCTGCAAGGTGAGGGCCGGTGGGCGGCGGCCGGCCGGGTCGTGGTGTTCATGCCGATCGCGCTCGGCGCCACGATCGTCGGGCTGATCTGGATCTTGATCTTCGACCCCGAGGGCGGGCCGGCGAATTCGTTCTTCAGTAACTTCGGCATCCACTCGTCGTTCTTCGGGTCCAGCACCTGGGCAATGCCGCTGGTCATCCTCGTCCAGATCTGGCAGAACGCGGGCTTTTCCACGCTCGTATTCATCAGCGGGCTCCGGGCCATCGACCCGCAGATCTACGAGGCAGCCGACATCGACGGCATCGGCTCCTGGCAGCGGCTGCGCCGGATCACCTGGCCGCTGCTCGCCCCCTCTGTGACGGTGAACCTGCTGCTGGCGCTGGTCGGTTCGTTCACCTTGTACAACACGATCTACGTGCTGACCGAGGGCTTGTTCGGCACGCAGACGCTCGGCATGCTCGCGTTCAACGCGGCGTTTAACTCCGAATCGGCCAACATCGGCTATGGTGCGGCGGTCACCACCACGCTGTTCGTGGCCACCCTGGTCGTCGCCATCCCGGCGATGCTCCTGCTGCGGTGGCGCGAGCGCCGGCTCCTGGGGGTCAATCGATGAGGCCCGGTTTCGCGCGGCCCAGGCTGGTCAGCGGCATCGCGATCGGCCTGCTCATCGCGATCTTGTTCCTGCTGCCGGTGCTGTACGCGGTGATGATCGCGTTCGAGACCCCGCGGCACTTCCTGCTGTCTCCGATGACCCCCGGTCACCCGGTGCTCGGCAACTTCCGGCAGGCGTGGGACGGCGCCGACCTCGGCCTCGAACTGGTCAATACGGTGATCTACTCGGTGTCGGCCGCCTTCGTGGCGGTGCTGCTCGGCCTGCTGATCGCGTTCCCGATCGCGCGGCGGCTCATCCGCGGCACGTCGCCGCTGTACGCGCTGCTGCTGGTCGGGCTATTCCTGCCGTTCTCGGTGATCCCGCTGTTCGCCGAGGCCCGGGACATGGGGCTGTACAACGACCGGATCGGGTACATCATCTTGCACGTCGAGCCGGGGATGCCGCTGGCGGTGCTGCTGCTGGTGGCGTTCATCTCGGCGATCCCGATGGAACTGGACGAGGCGGCCTGGATGGAAGGGGCCGGCTACCTGGACTACCTGCGGCGGGTGGTGATCCCGCTGACCCGGCCGGCGCTGCTGATCGCGTTCCTGTACGCGATGCTCGGCGTGTGGAACGACATCATCGGCCCGGTGGCGCTGCTCGCCGACTCCAGCCTGTTCCCGGTGACCCGTGGCATCTTCAACTTCTGGGGATCCAACTCGAGCGCGTGGACCCACCTCGGCGCGGCCATCGTGATCGTCAGCCTGCCGGTCGTAGTGCTCTTCGCCGCCTCGCAGCGCCAGCTGATCCGGGCCCGGTTCACCGGCTCGGTCAAGGGCTAGCCAGAAGCCGCCGAGCTGCCGCGGCGGGTCTTCCTGACCCGCTTGGCCTGGGCGGCGGCGAACGTCTTCTCCAGAGCCTGCCGTGTGGTGGACAGGTCCTGCTGTGCCAGCGTGATGAACAGGCAGTCGACGACGGTAAGCTGCGCGATCCGGCTGGTCATGGCGCCGGACCTGAACGCGGTCTCGCGGGCGGCGGTGAGCAGCACGAAGTCGGCGACCTCTGTGATCGGGGACCAGGGGAAATTTGTCACGGCGATCGTGGTGGCGCCGTGGTCCCTGGCCTCACGCAGCACATCGATCGTGTCCACGGTGGTGCCGGTGTGCGACAGCCCGATCGCGACATCCCCCTTGTCGGCCAGGGAAGCGCTGGAGATCGCGATGTGCGGGTCCGTCCAGGCCCAGGCCAGCTTGCCGATCCGCTGCAGCTTCATCTGCAGGTCCTGGGCAACGAAGCCGCTGGCACCGACGCCGTACACGTGGATCCGCTTGGCCCTGGCCAGTGCCTGGACGGCCCGCTCGAGCGTCGCGATGTCGAGGTGCCCAGCCGTGTCGGTCACCGCCTTGGCGTCCGCATAGGCGATCTTCTTGACGATCGCGGAGGCATCGTCGTCCGGATCGATCTCCGCGGACGCGGCGACAGCCGATTTGTCGTCGACCGCGACCGCGCCCGCTAGCGCGAGCCGCAGCTCGGGGTATCCGCGCAGCCCGATCGCCCGGCAGAACCTGACCACGCTGGTCGCCGACGTCCCGCACGAGCTGGCCAGCTCCGAGATGTTCCGCCAGGCGACCCCGGCGGGGTCGTCAAGGACCGCCTGGGCCACCCGGCGCTCAACCGGCGCCAGGTTGGGCAGCAGCGACCGTATGGTGATGAGAATGCCGAGGTCCGGTCCCCCCCGGTCCTGAGTTTCGGTCACGCAGCCAGGTTACCTTTTTTCGCTCTCAAGTCCGTAGCGTTACATGTTGACTTTTCCCAGTCTAGCGAGATGACGGAGACTGCGGTGACCTTGCGTCCCTGCCGGGGACCGGGACGAGCGTCACCGGGTAACGCTCGGCCTGAACCCCGGTAGAGGTCCAGTTCCCCGTCCAGTTCCAGGGCGATCACGGTGGCATATTCGTCAAGCTCGACGCCGGACACGGAGATGTAGCCGATGCCGGGGACTTCGCCCATGCCGCCGACGGCCCGCACCGGGAGCCCGGCTCCGGTCGAGACAACGCTCGCGCGGCGGACCCTCGACCGCAAGCCGCGCACGCTCAGGTACTCGGCGGGGCGGTCGAAGCAGGTCAGGTACAGCGTGCGCCGGTCCAGCGACAGTGTGGACGCGCCGTAGAAGTGGCCGGGCGGCAGGCCGCGGCCGGTGTCGTAGATAGCGTCGGAGTTCCGCCCGATCCATGCGCCAAGCCCGCGCAGGCGGCCGGATTGCTCAGGTGCGATCGTCCCGTCGGCGCGCGGGCCGACATCGAGCAGCAGGTTGCCCCCGCCGCCGATCGTCTCGGCGAAGATCTGGATGAGCTGGCGGACCGACTTGAAGTTGGTATCGTGCGCCTGCCAGCCCCATGAGTCGTTAACGGTCAGGCACAGCTCCCAGGGACCGGGCGGCGGTTCGATCGGCACGCCCTGTTCGGGAGTGGCGTAGTCGCCATAGCCGCGCATGCGAGCGTTCAGTATCACCTCTGGAGACCGGGCCAGGATGTCCGCGCGGAGTTCTTTCATCCGCCACTGCCGCTCATCGCGTTCCCAGTCGCCGTCGAACCAGAGCAGGTCAGGACCGAACCGGTCGATCAGCTCGGCGATCTGTGCCCGGTGAAAGACCAGGAACCGTTCCCAGGCGGCCGGGTCCTCCGCGCCTTCGACGGGGTACGCGAACCGGTTCTCCTGGGCTACGTGAGCCGGGCGGACCGTCGGGTAGTCGGGGTGCGACCAGTCGAGATGGGAGAAGTACAGGCCGGCCTTCAGCCCATGCCGGCGCATGGCGTCGGCGTAGGGGGCGATAAGGTCGCGGCCGGCCGGGGTCCTGCGCACAACCGACAGGTCGCTCGCGGCCGTGTCCCACAGCGCGACGCCGTCATGATGCTTGGCGGTGAGCACCGCGTACCGGGCTCCTGCCTCGGCGAACAGTAGCACCCAGGCTTCCGCATCATAACGGACGGCCGTGAAACCGTCACATTGTGCCATATAGTCCTGGTAGCTGATCTGGCCGTTGAAGAACGACCACGACTCGGCCACGCCGCGCACGGCATAGATGCCCCAGTGCACGAAGATGCCGAGCTTGGCGCGCTCGAACCACGGTTGCAACGTCACCCGCGCTCCTCTCACGTCAGTCGCAAATCATTCTTGACACGCTACTCGCAGTGTTCGGAGGTTATAGTGGCAAGTGCCGCGTTGGGAACGAACCGGCTTACAAGTGAGGAGCAAACGTGGACCCGGTCTGGGCTGTGGATGCTGTAGCCGAGCCGCCCGGTAAGGGCGAACTGACCGTGGGCCCGACCGCACTGCGCATCATCGTGGGGGCGCGGCTGCGGAGTCTTCGTGAAGCTGCTGTCGTTACCGCGCTTGATGCTGGACATACGATCAGAGGATCGCATTCGAAGATCAGCCGCATGGAGGCCGGCAAGACCCGGTTCAAGCTCCGTGACGTCGGTGACTTGCTTACCTTCTACGGCATTGGCGATGACGAGGAGCGCGCGGAGATCCTCGCCATGGCCGAGCTGGCTAACCGTCCGCCCTGGTGGTCAGCTTACGGCGACGTCATCCCCGACTGGTTCGACGCCTATCTGGGATTCGAGCAGGCAGCCGGCCTCATCCGCGGTTACGACGCCCAGTTCGTTCCCGGTCTGCTGCAAACGGCCGGCTACGCGGAGGCGGTGATCCGGCTCAGTCACGAGAATATGGCCGATCCGGAGATTGTCCGGCGCGTCGACCTGCGCATGAGGCGTCAGCAGGTGCTGTTTCGTCCAGATCCCGTCAAGCTGTGGGTCATCATGGACGAGGCGGTGCTCCGCCGGCCGGTGGGCAGTCCCGAGATAATGCGCGCTCAGCTTCGTCATCTGATCGGCGTCGCGGCGCTCCCGCATGTCACGGTCCAGTTGCTGCCGTTCTGCGCGGGCGGCCACCTGGCGGCCGGCGGCCCGGTCAGCATCGTGCGCTTCCGCGAGAACCTGATCCCGGACGTGGTCTATCTCGAGCACCTGATGACGGCCGACTACTACGACAGGCCAGCCAGCGTCGCTCGCTACTGGGATGTGATGAACCGGCTGAGCGTGCTGGCTGAGCCCCCAGATGCCACGCTCACGCTGCTTGACGAGATCCGTTGACCGCCGCTGAACGGAGGATATCCGCCATGACCGGTCACCTGGTGTCCAGCGGCGACCAGCCGATCCCCGGGATCGACTCGAGCGTGCCCCACTCGGCACGGGTGTGGAACTACTGGCTGGGCGGCCGGGATAACTACCCGGTGGACCGTGCCGCCGGTGATAACTACCGCGCAGCCTACCCGCGGATCGTCGACGTGGCGCGGGCGTACCGGTACTTCCTGGCCCGCGCCGTCCGTTACCTGGCCGGGGACGCGGGAATCCGCCAGTTCCTCGATGTCGGGACAGGGCTGCCCACCGTGGACAACACTCATGAGCTCGCGCAGCGGATCGCGCCGCAAGCGCGGATTGTGTACGTCGACAACGATCCGCTGGTGCTGGCGCACGCACGGGCACTGCTTACCAGCACTCCCGAAGGTGTCACCGCCTACCTCGATGGTGACATGCACGATCCTGCCTCGATCATCGACGCGGCGGGTGAGACGCTGGACTCCACTAAGCCGATCGCGCTGATCCTCAATGGCGTGCTGGGCCACGTCGCCGACTACGAGGAGGCGCGCTCGATCGTGCACGGGCTGGTGGGCCACCTGCCGCCGGCCAGCTACCTCGCACTCGCGGACAGCATTCACTCCAGCGCCGCCCACGAGGAAGCGGGCCGTTCCTACGCGAAGACCGGCGCGGTGCCCTACACGCTGCGGACCCGAGAGCAGATCGCCGGCTTCTTCGACGGCCTTGACCTGATCGAACCAGGGCTGGTACCGATAGGCCGCTGGCGGCCCGACCCCAGTCCGTTCAACGCGCCTGACGTCGATGCCTGCGCGGCAATTGGCTACAAGCCGTAAGGTAAGGAAGACCCGGCCTGCCGGGTACGGGTTCAAGTCCCGTCCGGCCTGCATTCATTTCAAGTGCCGCTTGCCGTAGCGATAGCGAAGGGTGGCAGATGCCGGATATCAAACTCCGCATCGTCCCGGCGAACGAGGCGTCCTGGGCGGACCTGCGACGCGTGCTCGGCAGGGCCAGGTGCCACTCCGGTCTGTGCTACTGCCAGCGGTTCAAGATCGGGGTCGCCGACTGGTACGCGACGGCCGACGAGGCCCGCGCCCACCGCCTGCGTGAGCAGACCGACTGCGGTCATCCAGACTCCGGCACGACGAGCGGCCTGCTTGCCTATGCGGTCGAGCCCGAAGAACCCGTCGGCTGGTGCTGCGTGGAGCCGCGGACCTCGTTCCCCTATCTTCCAGGCCCCAGCACGGCACTGAAGAAACGCGGCGAGGATAAGAACGACGATAGTGTCTGGGCCGTGACGTGCTTCTTCACCCGGACCGAATTCCGGCACTGCGGCGTCAGCCGCGCGCTCGCCGCGGCCGCTGTCGATTTCGCCCGTGAGCGCGGCGCCCGTGCGCTTGAGGGGTACGCGATGATCACCCAGCCGGGTAAGGACATCACGTGGGGTGAGCTGCATGTGGGCGCCCGCGGCGCCTTCGCCGCCGCCGGGTTCCGCGAGGTCGCCAGGCCGAGCCTGCGGCGCGTCGTGATGCGCATCGACTTCTAGGTCACATCCTGCGCAGCAGGTCCAGTGCCTGCTCGCCACGCCCCCAGTCCACGAACAGATGGTCGTGCGCGGCTCCGGCTATCACGTTGCAGCCAGCTTGACCCGGTCCGCGTCGGCTTTGGTCAGCACCAGCGTGAGCCCTTCGTCCTCGAAGATCGCCGCGAACATCACCACGCCAGGCGGCGGCGCGGCGGCCGTGGCGAACACGTACGGCTCCGCCGACAAGGACGGCTTGAGATCACGCCGCGCCGCGTCCGCGAGGGTAGCCACCCTGATCGTCATGGGCTTAACCTAGTGCGTTCGCGCGGATGGCGAGGATCGCGTTCGGCACCGTGAGCCCGTGCTCGTTCGACATGTCTCTACCCTACGGGTTACGGAGAGGGCGCCAGCGGCGGGTCGCGCAGGCGCAATATCCGCGTATCCGCGTCGAGCTCGGCCGCGATGCCGATCGGGTACGTCGCGGGCCAGGCGGTCCGGGTTGCGCCTAGAATCCGGTTCGTGAA
>Ga0335075_10018049_pt1 | contig 10468 bp, 12 predicted proteins | sample Lox_Sample_24_FD_206723 | JGI IMG/M metagenome (GOLD analysis project Ga0335075, IMG submission 206723) | Soil microbial communities from Loxahatchee National Wildlife Refuge, Florida, United States - Lox_Sample_2.4 | ecosystem: Environmental > Terrestrial > Soil > Wetlands | place: USA... | reverse complement strand
GTTTCGCTCTACTTCCCGCGCATCGTGCTGGAGTGAGTCCGCCGGGCGGCGCGCCCACCCCGCTGCTGGCGATCGAGGACCTGGCCGTCTCGTTCGCGACCGCGGAGGGACCCGTCAGCGTGCTCGAGGGCGTCGATCTCGCGATCTTGCCCGGCCAGGCGGTGGGCCTCGTCGGCGAGTCGGGCAGCGGCAAGAGCGTCACCGCGATGTCGGTGATGCGGCTGCTGCCGTCGCCGCCGAGCCGGGTCGATCGCGGGCGCATCCTCTTTCGCGGCAAGGACCTGCTCGGGCTCTCGCCACGCGCCATGCAGGCGGTGCGCGGCGATCGGATCGGCATGATCTTCCAGGAGCCGATGACGAGCCTCAACCCAACCTTTACGGTGGGATTTCAGATCACCGAGGCGCTGGCGCTGCACGGCAAGGCGCGCGGCGCCGCGGCGCGGAGCCGGGCCGCCGCGCTGCTCGAACGGGTGGGCGTCGGGCCGGCGGCGCGGCGCCTGCGGCAATATCCGCACGAGCTTTCCGGCGGGCTGCGCCAGCGGGTGATGATGGCGATCGCGCTCGCCTGCGATCCCGACCTCTTGATCGCCGACGAGCCGACGACGGCGCTCGATGTGACGATCCAGGCGCAGATCCTGGACCTGATTGGCCGGCTGCGCGCGGAGCTCGGGATGTCCGTTTTGCTCATCACGCACGATCTCGGCGTGGTGGCGGAGGTCTGCGACCTGGTAGCGGTGATGTATGCTGGGCGCATCGTCGAGCAGGCGCCGGCGGCATCGCTGTTCGGGCGGCCGCGCCATCCCTACACGGTCGGGCTGATGGAGTCCCCGCCGAAGCTCGGCCGGCGTGTGAAGGAGCTGGCGACGATCCCGGGGATCGTGCCGCCGCCCGGCAAGCGCGGGCCCGGCTGCGGCTTCGCCGGGCGCTGCCGGCGCGCGCTCGCCCGCTGCGCCGCCGAGCCACCGCCGCTCGACGCCGTCGAGGCCGTGCCCGGGCACGTGGCGGCGTGCTGGAACCCGGTGCCGTGACGAAGCTGCTCGAGGTGCGCAGGCTGCGCACCTATTTCCGCGCGCGTGACGGCGCCGGCACGGTGCGCGCGGTCGATGGGGTCTCGCTTACGGTCGAAGCCGGCACGACGCTTGGCATCGTCGGCGAATCGGGCTGCGGGAAATCGACGCTGGCGCGTTCGATCCTCCGGCTCGTCGAGCCGACTTCGGGCGAGATAGTCTTCGCGGGCGAGGATGTGCGGGCGCTCGGCACGCGCCGTTTGGCCGCGCTTCGGCGGCACATGCAGATTGTCTTCCAGGACCCCTATGCCTCGCTCGATCCGCGCCAGAGCGTGAGCGCGATCCTCGCCGAGCCGCTCGAGGTCCATCGCATCGGCGCGCGCGGCGCCCGGCAGGCGCGGGTGGCGGAGCTGCTTGGGCTGGTCGGGCTCGATGCAGCGGCCGCAGGAAAATTCCCGCACGAGTTTTCGGGCGGCCAGCGCCAGCGTATCGGCATCGCGCGCGCAATCGCGCTCTCGCCCAAGCTGATCGTCGCCGACGAGCCGGTCTCCGCGCTCGATGTCTCGATCCAGTCGCAGATCCTCAACCTGCTCGTCGAATTGCGCGAGCGGCTCGGCCTTTCCTATCTCTTCATCTCGCACGACCTCGCGGTGGTCGAGCATATCAGCGACTGGGTTCTGGTGATGTACCTCGGCCGCGTGGTCGAGAGCGGGCCGGTCGAGGCGATCTACGCCCGGCCGAGCCACCCCTATACGCAGGCGCTCATCGCGGCCATTCCGCAGGCCGTGCCCGGGCGGCAGGGGGCGCGAATCGTGCCCGCGGGCGAGGTTCCCGACCCCGAGCATCCGCCGCCCGGATGTCCGTTCCATCCCCGCTGCCCTGAGGCGATGCCGCGGTGCGCGAGCGAGCTTCCCGAGGAGCGCGGCGTGGCGGGCTCGGCGCCGGGACACAGGGTTTCCTGCCACCTGTTCTAATTCAGTTGGTCATGCCCAACCTGGGCTGGGCCGTCGTGTCGCCGCCCGGAGGGGTCTTCGTCATTCGCTGTGGTTCATTGCCATTGTAGCGCTGCCCTTTGGACGGTTCTGATTCACTTTCGGTGCAGGCCTTAGAGCGATTTCAGTTGGTTTGTCCGTATCCGCAGTGTTGGAAGTAGTTTTGGCATTCAGCGGGGGAGAAGCGATCGAGCATGGAGCCGAGGTTGTTCCATAGGCTTGTGCGTGTTCGCGGTTCGGCGCGGCGGAGCAAGGCCTTGAGCTTGGCGAAGACCTGCTCGACAGGGTTCAGGTCGGGCGAATAGGCGGGCAGGAACAGCAGGCTGGCGCCTTTGGCCTCGATCGCCTGACGCACCCCTGTGACCTTGTGGCTGCCGAGATTGTCGGCCACCACGACCTCACCCGGATTGAGTGTGGGAGCGAGGAATTGCTCGACCCAGGCGCGGAAGCCGCGGCCATTGATCGCACCATAGAAGACGGCGGGGGCGACGATCCGATCATGTCGCAACCCGGCCAGGAAGGTGCTGGTATTCCAATGCCCGAAAGGCGCCGCACCGAACAGCCGCTCGCCCCGGCGACAGCGACCCCGCAGCGGCGTCATGTTGGTCTTGGTCCAAGTCTCGTCGAGGAAGACCAGGCGCTTGGGGTTCAATCTGCGCTGTCTTCGGCGCCAGAGATGGCGGGCTGCGGCAATATCCATACGCGCCTGCTCACTGGCCCGCAGCGACTTTTTTTAAGCGTCAGGCCAAGGTCGTGCAGGGTCTTCCACATCGTGCCGAGGCTCACCGCAACGCCGTGCCTGCGCAGCAGCCAGGCCCGCAACTCGGCCAGCGTCGCCGATGACCAACGCGCGACCTGGCGCAGGATCGCTTTCTCCAATCCGGCCACTCGCCGCGGCCGGCGATAGCCCCGCGCCTTGGTCGTTACCAGGCCCGTCCGCTGCCGCCGCCATGCCAACCTGGCTCTGCGACTACAACAGCCTCAGGCCCCATTCCGCTCCCGGCGGAAAGCCACCCATCAGCCGCATCGCCAGGGACAACCTCCTCGGCAATGACAGCTAGCCCGCCGATGGCCGAGCAGCACCTCGAAGTGATTGCGGAGTCGGGCCATGGTGTACTGCTTCGTCAGGGGCTTCATCGGTTTCCCCTTATGGATCCCGCGCTGAATGAAGCAGCCATGCTCCTCGTAGAAGTCGAGCAGCTCGCGCACCGTCTTCTCGCGACGCTTCTCCTGCACGTCGCCGGCCGGGTCTTCGCCGCTGGCGGCTGCACCCAGCAAGGTCTTGGCCTTCTTCCTCGCTTGCTCGACTGTCAGCGTCCCAAAGCGCCCGACGGTCAGAAATCGTCTCGGCGCGGACCGACCGCCCCGTCGGTGCGGTAGCGAATGATGAACGTCTTCGTGCCGCTCTTCTCGACCCGCAGGCCAAAGCCGGCCAGGTCCAGGTCCCAGAGGTCGTACCGGGTGTCGCGAACCTCGGCTTTCTCGGCGACCGTTTTGGTCAATCGAACGCTGGACGACCGATCCATAACATGCCTTCACGCCCGCTTTACCAGTGGACACCAGCTTACAATGGTGTCCACCGTGATAGAAAAATGGGGCGTGGCCGGTCGTAACTTCGCTCGCGACTGTCTTTATAAGTCACTTATATTATATGCGTTTGGCGCGGTACAGAGAAAACACGGCAACCCCAGCGTAGGCAGCACACAACCTTGCCAAGGTTGGGGTCGAGGGTTCGAATCCCTTCGCCCGCTCCAAAGGTTCAAAGATAGCAGCGTGTTATGACAACGGCCGCGGCCGCCGGAAGAAGCCGGCCGGAGAGGGAATGGCTGCGGGCGTGAAGGACGCGGTTCGGCAAAGGCGCCGGCCTCAGTCCGCCGGCGGATAGTTCGAGGGGAAGAGCGCACGCTGCCGGAAGGCGTGGTCGCACCTTCTGTTGCCCTGCTCGATCGCGCGGACGGCGAGGCGATCCGGCTTGAACCGATCAGCCCGGGGTGGGTTCGACGAGCCGGTCGAGGATGATCGGGAAGCGGCGGATGCGCTGCCCGGTCGCGTGCCAGACCGCGTTGGCGACCGCGCCGGCGGTGCCGGTGATCGCGATCTCGCCCACGCCCTTGATGCCGAGCGCGTTGACGTGCGGGTCTTCCTCCTCGACGAGGATCGCCTCGATTGAGGGGATGTCGGCATTCACCGGCACATGGTACTCGGCGAGATTGGGGTTCATCGGGCGGCCCGAGCGCGGGTCCATCACGGCGTGCTCGTGGAGCGCGAAGGAGACGCCCCAGATCATGCCGCCATAATACTGGCTTCGCACCATCCGCGGATTGATGATCCGCCCGGCGGCGAAGGCGCCGACGAGACGGGTGACGCGCATCTGCCCGAGCTCGGGATCGACCTTGACTTCGGCGAAGACCGCGCCGTGCGCGTGCATGGCGTAGTTCGCCTGCGCCGCCGGGTCGGCCGCGCTGCTGCCGCTTCCTTCGATCTCGGCGAGGCTGGCGCGAGCGAGGATCTCGGCATAGCGCTCGCTGCGGCTTTCGTCGTCGCGGCGGAACAGGCGGCCTTCGCGCGCGATCACGCCGGCATTGCCGGCGCCGAAGAGGGGCGAGCGCCGATCGGCCGTGGCGAGCGCGGCCAGCTTGGCGATCGCATCTTCGCCGGCGCCGTGGATCGCCATGCCGGCCGTCGCGGTGTGCGCCGAGCCGCCGGCGATGCCGGCATCGGGCAGGTCGGAGGCGCCGGAGCGGAACTCCACCTGATCGATGGCGAGGCCGAGCCCGTCCGCGGCGATCTGGGCGAGCGCGGTCCAGGCGCCCTGGCCCATGTCGTGCGCGCCGATCTCGACGATGCCGGTGCCGTCGCTCCGGATCACCGCGCGCGCATGGCCCTGGAACATCAGCGCGGGGAAGGTCGCGGTGCCCATGCCCCAGCCGACCAGCAGCCCGGACTCGTCGCGCGTCTGCCTTGGCGCGAGCGGACGCCCGGCCCAGCCGAAATGCTGGGCGCCCTCCGCGTAGCAGGCGCGCAAGGCTTTCGAGGAGAACGGCTTGCCGGAAATCGGCTCCAGCTCGGCGTAGTTCTTGAGGCGGAAGGCGAGCGGGTCCATGGCGCAGGCCTCGGCCATCTCGTCGATCGCGCTTTCCAGCGCGATGGAGCCGGTCGCCTCGCCGGGGGCGCGCATGAAGATCGGCGTGCCGGTGTCGAGCCGCACCGCCTCGTGCGAGGTCCGGATGGCGGGGCTCGCATAGAGCGTGTGCGAGGCGTCGGAGGCGGGTTCGAAGAAATCGTCGAACGTGCTGGTCGCCGTCTTGGTGTGATGATCGAGCGCGCGCAGCCCGCCTTCCGCGTCGGTGCCGATGCGCAGCGTCTGCCGCGACGGCGCGCGATGGCCGACCGGGCCGAACATCTGCTCGCGCCGCAGCACGAGCTTGACCGGCCGGCCGACCAGGCGTGCCGCCATGATGCCGAGCGCCTGCGGCCCGGCGAGCAGCCCCTTGCAGCCGAAGCCGCCGCCCAGGAAGGGGCTGCGGATCAGGATGTTCTCGGGCGGGATGCCGAACAGCCCGGCGATGCGCCCCTGCGCCATGGCGAGTCCCTGGCTCGGCGTGTCGACGGTGAGGGCGTCGCCGTCCCAGGCGGCGACGATCGCGTGCGGCTCGATCGGGTTGTGGTACTGCGCCGGCGTCTCGTAGGTCGCCTCGATGCGCCGGGACGAGGCGGCGAGGCCCGCCTCGACATCGCCCACCTGCAGCTCGGCCGGATTGCCGACGCCCACGGCGGGCGGCACGAAGCTCTCGGCGTCGTCGAGGCCGACCCGGGCGGGCTCGGCGTCGTAGCGCGGGGCGAGAAGGGCGGCACCTTCCGTCGCCGCCTCCAGAGTCTCGGCGACCACCACCGCGATCGGCTGGTTCGCGTAGCGCACCCGGTCGTTCTGCAGGAGGTCGAGCCGGAACATGAAGGGGTTGGTCTTCGCGTCCGGGTCCTCCGCGAGCGGCGGCTTGTTGGCTGGCGTCATCACCTCGACGACGCCGGGATGCGCCATCGCCGCCGCGACGTTCAGTGCGACGACCCGGCCGCGCGCGATGACGCTCACCGCGAGGACGGCGTAGAGCATGCCGGGCGGGTGGTTGTCGGCGGCGTAGCGGGCAGCGCCGGTGACCTTCAGGAGCCCGTCGCGGCGGGTGAGCGGCTGGCCGATATTCGAGCCGTGCCGGAGATGGGACGGCGCCGTCGTGAGCGTGATTTCAGGCATGGAGGCCTCCGGGGACGGGGGCGAAGAGGGAAGCCGGCAGGGCAGGCACGCGGGCGGGCGTGCCGGCAGCGGCGAGCGCCAGCGCGCGCGCCACGACCCGGCGGGCGAGCTCGATCTTGAAGCCATTGTCGCCGGAGGGCGTGGCATCGGCGAGCGCCGCCTCGGCCGCGCGGCGGAAGATCGCGCCGCCGGGGCGCGCGCCCTCCAGCACCGCCTCGGCCGCGCGGGCGCGCCAGGGCTTTGCGGCGACGCCGCCGAGCGCCAGCCGCGCCGCCGCGATCGCGCCCCCCTCGATCCTGAGCGCCGCGGCCGCGGAGGCGACGGCGAAGGCGTAGGAGGTGCGCTCGCGGAGCTTGAGGTAACGGGCATGGGCCGAGAAGGACGAAGCCTCGGCCCGGAGGCGGACGGCGAGGATCAGCTCGCCCGGCTCGAGCACGCTCTCGCGCTCGGGCGTATTTCCGGGCAGGCGGTGGAAGTCCTCGAGCGGCACTTCGCGCTGCCCTGCCTTGCCCGCGATCTCGACCACCGCGTCGAGGGCTGCGAGCGGGACGCAGAAATCGGACGGGTTCGTGGCGATGCAGTGCTCGCTCCAGCCGAGCACGGCGGAGAGCCGCGTCTCGCCGCCGCGCGCGTCGCAGCCGGCGCCGGGATCGCGTTTGTTGCAGGCGCTGGCGACGTCATAGAAATAGGCGCAGCGGGTGCGCTGGAGGAGATTGCCGCCGACCGTCGCGGCATTGCGAAGCTGCGCCGAGGCGCCGGAGAGCAGCGCCTCCGCGACCGCGGGGAATTTTCGGGCGAAATCGGGATCATGCGCGAGATCGGCGTTGCGCACGAGGGCGCCGATGCGCACGCCGCCATCGGCGAGCGGCTCGATCGCATCGAGCCCCGGCAGGCGCGTCATATCGACCAGGCGGCTCGGCCGGGCGATGCCGCCCTTCATCAGGTCGAGCAGGTTGGTGCCGCCGGCGAGGTAGGCAGCCCCTGGCTCGGAGGCGGCGGCGACCGCTTCGGCGATCGTCGCGGGCCGGACGTACTCGAAGCGGTTCATGCGGCCTCCGCGCGGTCGCGTTCCGCAAGCTGCCGCCCTGCCTCCAGCACCGCTTCGGTGATGCCGGCATAGGCGCCGCAGCGGCAGAGATTGCCGCTCATGGCCTCGCGCACGCGCTCGGGATCGTTGCCGGCCTGGCCTTCGCGGAGGAGGCCGACCGCGCTCATGATCTGGCCGGGCGTGCAGAAGCCGCACTGGAAGCCGTCATGGGCGATGAAGGCGGCCTGCACGGGATGCAGCGCGCCGCCCTCTGCCAGCCCCTCGATGGTGAGGATCTCGGCGCCGTCGCAGCTCACGGCAAGTGCCAGGCAGGAATTGATCCGGCGCCCGTCGACGAGGACCGTGCAGGCGCCGCATTGCCCGCGGTCGCAGCCCTTCTTGGTCCCCGTCAGCTCGAGGCGTTCGCGCAGGAGATCGAGCAGCGTGACCCGCGGATCGTCCAGCGCGACTTCCCGCGCCACGCCGTTCACTGTAAGCGAAACCGACAAGCTCATGCGGTGCTCCGTTTCGTGCTTTCGTGGAATGAAATCGGCCCCCGGATGGGCGGGGTGGTGAAGGCCGGAATGCCTCGGCGCCGCCTTCCATGGTATACGGAGGGCTCCTCCGCTTTTCAAGGGGCCTCGGCGAGATGAGCGGCGAGCGGGTGAGCCACGCGCGCGAGATGGCGCCCGGCATGAGAAAGCCACGCACCGATGCGCTGCGCAACCATGAACGCCTGCTTGCGGCGGCGAAAGCGGTGTTCAGCGCCGGCGGGCCCGAGGCGAGCCTGGAGGCGGTGGCGCGGCGCGCCGGCGTCGGCATCGGCACGTTATACCGGCATTTTCCGACGCGGGAGGCGTTGTTCGAGGCGGTCTATCGGCGCGAGGTCGAGCAGCTCGCCGAGCTTGCCGGGCAATTGAAGGATGACGCGGCGCCGACCGAGGCGTTGCGCCGCTGGCTGCGCTCGAACGTGGAGTTCGTCGCGACGAAGAAGGGGATGGCGGCGGCGCTCGCGCTTGCCGCGCACGGCTCCTCCGAGCTTTCCGCCTATTCCTTCGCGCGCCTGACCAAGGCCGCCGGGATGCTCTTGGAGCGCGCGGCGGCGGCCGGCGAGATCCGCGCCGATATCGACCCCGAGGACCTGCTGCGGACGCTGGTCGGCATGTGCATCCTCCACGACCGGCCCGGCTGGCAGGCGAGCGTGCTGCGCCTGGTCGATGTCTTCGTCGACGGGTTGCGCCGCGGGGCCGGAACGATGCCCGCTCGCGCCTCGCGGCGGCCGTGAGGCGCCGCCTTTGCTTCAGATCTGGCTCGGCGGGCGCCATCCCACAGCGGAGTTACGAAATTCAGGTGGCGCCATGATCGACGTATTCGACGACAAGCCCGTCGGCATGCCGGAAGCGCGTCTTGCGTCCGACCGGTGTCGGCTGGATTGGTTCCAGCTGCCTGGCGCGGGATTTCGTCAGCAATTCGAGAAACGGCTCGAGAGCCTCTACCCTGATCGTCAGTCGCGTCGCCTCGAAAGGGGCACGCTTCTCCGCCGGTCCGGCAATGATCAAGACCGAAAGGCGCGGTGAGGAAACGGCGGCGAGCTCCAGGCCAGTCTCGGGATAGGCGAAGCGCAGGGTTTCCTCGCCGGCGAGCAGCGCTTTGTAGAAGCCGACCGTCTCGTCCATTGCCTCCGCGTCGACAAAAACTCTCGTATAGGTCTCGCGGATCGTCATCGCTTGCATCCTCGGTCCTCGCGGAAGCGGAGCGCGGTGATTTGAATTCATTACGATCCCGTGGTTTGCGGGGCCGGTCGGTACCCGACGGTGAAGCGCTCGCGCGGGTGCGCGTTCGTCTCAAGCTCGTCCGCGAGTGCGACTTTCATGGGCTGCTCGCGCGATTTGACACCGCACGCTCCGTCTCTGACAATGGACCCGAAAGTCGGGATCTTCGCAGGAAACGTCAACGCACCGCGAGGTATGCGGATGTCGGCGCAGCCGAACGTCGATGAAGGCGCAGGAGACGGGCGAACGATCGCATGTCCGCTCGATCTCACGATCCGCGTGATCGGCGGCAAGTGGAAGATGCTCGTCCTCCGCTCGCTCTTCGTCACAGGCGCACAGCGCTACAACAATTTTCTGCGGACCGTCCCGGGCATCAGCCCGAAGGAACTGACCCGCAACCTCCGCGAGCTGGAGCGCGCGGGGTTGGTGTCGAGAACGAAAGGCGAGAGGGAACGGCCCGATATCGAGGTCTATGCGCTGACCGAGCTGGGCGCGAGCCTGCACCCGGCGTTCAAGGCGCTCGGCGCCTTCGGCGAGCGCCTGGCCCGAAGCTGCGCGGGCGATGCACGGGCTGCGTTGTCAGTATGACATGGGCTGCGTTGTCAGTATGACATGGGCTGCGTTGTCAGCATGACACGGGCTGCGTTGTCAGTATGAGCGGCGGAGCGCCGGGCGCGGCCGGATCGGCACGATCTCGCTCCCGATCGGCCAAAGTGCGAGGCCCGCAAGCTTCAGATGGGCCCAGGCGAAGGGAATGCCGATCACGGTGATGGTCAGGAGGACCGCGGCGATCAGGTGACCGAGCGCGAGCCACCAGCCGGCGAGCAGCAACCAGACCAGATTGCCGATGAAGCCCGCCGGTCCGGTGCCGAGATCGGCCCGGCCGGTGATGCGGTCCCGGCGGACGGCGCGATGGCCGAAGGGCAGGAGGGTGAAGGCGGCGATGCGGAAGGCAGCCCAGGCCCAGGGGATGCCGATGATGCTGACGAGCATGATGAGGGCGGCGAGGATCCAGCCGGCCGCCATCCAGATCCCGCCGGTCGCGATCCAGAGAACGTTGAGGAGAAGCCGGAGCGGCGTCATCGTCATCTCCCGAGATCGTGGAAGCGGCGGCGAAGGGTGACGTCCTCCGAGGTGACGGCGCGTTCGAGGCGCCGGAGCCGGAATTCGAGCTCGCGGTAGCGCTGGCGCAAGGCGGCTGCGGTGCGGCGCGGCTCGGTTGCGACGCCGCGCCAGAAATCCTCCTCCGCCGGGCTTGCGAATTGGCGGGGCGGGCGCGGCGGCAGGAGGATCGCGAGCGCGACGTAGATCGCGAGCGTCGGCAGGGTGAAGAAGATCAGGCCGGCGACGGCGGCGATGCGCACCGCGACGCGCTCGATGCCGAAATAGGCGGCGATGCCGGCGCAGACGCCGGCGAGCCA
>Ga0335075_10018048_pt1 | contig 10469 bp, 7 predicted proteins | sample Lox_Sample_24_FD_206723 | JGI IMG/M metagenome (GOLD analysis project Ga0335075, IMG submission 206723) | Soil microbial communities from Loxahatchee National Wildlife Refuge, Florida, United States - Lox_Sample_2.4 | ecosystem: Environmental > Terrestrial > Soil > Wetlands | place: USA: Florida... | reverse complement strand
CGCCGCGCAGCGCCTGTTCGAGGGCCTGCGGGTAGTCGGTTCCCTTCACTGTGTTGCCCCCGTCGGAGATGAGCACCAGGACCTTGCGCCCGTGGCGCGGAGCGAGGCTCTGCGAGGCCAGATAGATGGCGTCATACAACGCGGTCGCAGGGCCGGCAGCGAGGTTTTCGAGGCCGTTGTCGATGCGGCGGATGTTGTTGGTGAACGGGACGACCTCGCGCACGTCGGAGTTGAAGTCCATGAGGTCCATCTGGTCGACGGGGCGCAGCAGGGCGTGGACGAAGTTGTGCGCGGCGGCCTTCTCGATGGAGAGGTCCTTATGCACACTGCCGCTGGTGTCGATGGCCATGACGATGGAGAGCGGCATACCGGTGTCGCGCTCGAAGAAGGCGATCTTTTGCGGATGACCGTCCTCGGTGACGGCGAAGTCGTCCCGCTCGAGGCCGGGGACGGGCGCTCCATTTGCATCTGTCACAGTGACGAATACATTCACCAGGCGGACGTTGACGCGGATCGGCGGCAGCGGACTCTGCGTGGGCGGCGCGTCGATATTGGGTGCAAGCTGGGCCCGGGCCGTCCGCGATGCCATGGATAAGGGCAACGCGATGGTGAGCACCGCGATGGTTGCCGGCAGCCTCAATTGGCGGCCTCCGCTTTGCGTTCCGGCATGATCTCGGGCGGAAACGGCTCGCCGTCCGCCCACACGGCTCCATCTTCGAAGTGCTCCTTCTTCCAGATGGGAACGGTCTTCTTGAGGGTATCGATCAGCCATCGGCAGGCGTCGAAGGCTGCTCCACGATGCGCCGCGGCTACGGCGATCAGCACACTGGTTTCGCCGACCTCGAGCTTGCCGAGACGGTGCGCGATGGCTACCTGGCGAATCTTGAAATCGGCGCGGGCCTTCGCCGCCAGATCCTGCATCTGCTTGAGCGCCATTTCCTCATACGCGTGGTAGTCGAGGTAGCGGGTCTTGCGGCCGCGCGTGTTGTTGCGCACGATGCCGTCGAAGACGGTGACCGCTCCGTCCTCGCCCTGCTTGAGGCCGGAGACGAGCTTTTCGGCGTCGATGGGCTCGCGGGTGAGCAAGACGTTGTCTGCGTCCGGCGCGCCTCCGCTTACCGGGGGCAGCAGGGCCACCTCGTCGCCGTCGGTGAGGCTGTATCCGGCGGTTACATATTCGCGATTGACGGCTACGGCGAGCGAGGACCAGAGCTGGTCGTGTCCGGCGACTGATTGGCGGCAGGCCTGGAGCAGATCGGCCACCGTCGATCCGGTAGGAAGGTCGAGTTCGCCGGTGGTTGCGGGAAGGAGGTCTTTCAGGAGGCCGAAGACTAGAAGTCGAACGCGCATGCTTCTCTAAGAATACTGGTGCTTAGACGTTCGAGAAGCGCGGGTGGGGTGGGTCGAGGTTTGAGTCTGCCAAAACCCGCCGGCCGGATCGGGCAGCCGGGCATGGAGGCCGGCGCGTGGGGAGCTGCCGCTTCGCCCCCGTTTCGCCGGGCGTCCGATCCGTCTAAAGCGGCTCGATCCTCACGTTGCCGTCGCTGGTATGGATGGTCAGCGATGGGCCTCCGCCGTTGAGCTGCCCATGCAGCTCGCGGCCCTCTCCTCCGCCGCTTTGGTAGTGATCCATGGTGAGGGGGAGGGCGCAGTCTACGTGGCCGTCGCTGGTGTGGACGCTGAGATCGGCGGCGAAGTCGTGGGGGACGTGGAGGGTGACGGAGCCGTCGGACGACTGGATGGTCGAGGGCACGGTAAGCCTGGTGCCTTCGCGGAGGTTGAGATCCAGGGCGCCGTCGCTGGTATGAACGGCGAGAGCGTGGAACGAGCCGTCGACGGTGAGGCTGGCGTCGCTGGTGCGGGCATCGAGGGAGCCCTGGGCATCGGTGATCCTCACGCGGCCGTCGCCGGACTTGACGCGCAGATCGCCGGAGACATGATCGAGGACGACGTCGCCATCGCCGCTGGTCAGGCCGATCTCGCCCTGGAGGCCGGTGAGATTCACGCTTCCGTCCGAGGTCCTGGCCTGGAGGGTGAGCTGCGCCGGTGTTTCCACGGTCACGCGCGTCTGCTCATGCTGCCACACGATGTGAACGCCGATGTGGGGCAGCTCCTTGAAGAGAAAGTGAACCTCGTTGCCGGTCTGGCCCTCCTCCAGACGATAGTCGCTCAGCTTCCTGCCTTCGACCTGGACATGAATGCGGATTTCGCGGCAGTCGTCGCAGGAGCGGACCTCTACGGCAGCATCCGAGGTCTCGAGGTTGAGCGTGGGCTTACCGGTAACGGAGTAGGCTTTCGACCAGGCATGATCGGAATCCTGCGCATGAACGGCGAGGGGGGTAAAGGCCGCCAGCCCCGCCAGGACGAGAATCGATTTCGTCTTCATGCGAGGCTGATACGGCGCGGAGCGGGAAAAGGTTCCGTTGGAAGGTCTAGTTCATCTTCATCCCGGGCATGGCGGAGTGGTCCATGTTGTCGTGATCCCCGTCGTCATCGATGGCCCAGATCTTCTTAGGATCGGTCTCGTACGGGTAGACGTGGACCATCCATCCGAAGACATGGGGCAGGAACTGACCTCCGGCGGCCTCGCAGGCCTCCCGGGTGGTGATGGAGCCCATGAGCCCGAACTTGGCGTCAGGACCGAAGTATTCCGACTTCTCCCCCGGCGGGGCCTGGCAGAAGTTGATGTGCTGGTGCCAGCGCGCGATGCTGAGCGGAATACGCTCGTTCAGCTCGTCTTCGCTGGCATTTACGCGGTCGGTGTACATGGCTCCGACGAGCTTATAGCCGCCGTCGGCGGTCTTTTTGTAAAGCAGCGACGTAGGTTTGAGGGGATCGAAGTGCCGCCGCGCCTCAAGCGCATAGTCGTGCCGGGTGAAGTGATAGATAGGCTGGCGGACATCGGGGAGAAAGATGGTATAGCCGTCGGCGAGAGCCTTGCGGTAATCCTGATAGGGGGCCATGGCGAGCCTGGCGTCGGCCACGATGGTGTCGGCCTTCTGCTGATCGCCGGGCTGGAGCGCCCGCAACGTGGTGAGATACATGTGGCCCGCCATATGGGCCATGCCGGTGTCCGACGCGCCGGCGGCAGCCATTACCGGCTGCGCGGACGTCTGCGCCCAGGCGGGAGAGATTGCTCCGGCTACGGCAAGTGAGAGGGCGAGTAAGCGATTGGTCGTGGTACGTGAATAAAGACTGCGAATCAACGCGGGGTTAGACATGGCAGCATACCTCGTGAGATCCCGCCGCCGGGGCGCGGTCCGCATGGTGGTACGCGGCCGGGGGCAGATAATCTCGGTTTAAAGGACGCGCTGTATTGAAGCAGAGTTGCGAATACGGGATGGATTTCACAAACGCACGCGCCCGAAGCGAGCGGATTTTGAGCGCGGCTCCGTTGTAAGTGTTCTAGAATGCCTGCTATCACGGCGATGCGGCGTCTGACGCAGCGTGGCTGGGTTTGATATCTGGCTTCCGTATCTGGGTTGAAGGAGAAATCTGTGGCTGCTTCCGCGGCTTTTCCGGACTCGAGGACCGCTGCTGCCGTGCCTGTCGAGGTTGCCGGGCCGGTGACGGCGGGCGAGCGAATTGCGTCGATGGACGTGATGCGCGGCGTGGCCCTGCTGGGAATCCTGGCGATGAATATCCAGGACTTCTCGATGATCGGCTCGGCCTACATGAATCCGACCACGTACGGCGACCTGCATGGTCTGAACTGGGCGGTATGGTATGGGTGCTTCCTCTTTGCCGATCTGAAGTTCATGTCGATTTTCTCCATGCTGTTCGGCGCCGGGATCCTGCTGATGACCAGCCGCATCGAAGCGCGCGGAAGACGGTCCGGACCGCTGCACTACCGGAGGATGGGATGGCTGGCGCTATTCGGGTGCCTGCATGGATATCTGCTGTGGCCGGGAGACATTCTTTTCACCTACGCGCTGGGGGGCATCTTTGCGTTTCTTTCCCGCAAATGGAGGCCGCGCACGCTGATTGTCTCCGGGCTGCTGTTTACCGCCGTGGCCACGGTGCTGGCGGTGGGCAGCTATGAATCGTTCCCGTACTGGCCGAAGAAGACGGTGGACGAGATGAGCCAGCAGTTCTGGAACCCCTCGGCCGCGGAGAAGGCCAAGGAGCTGGCTACCTATCGCGCCGGATGGCTGGTGGAAGAGAAAGACCGCGCGGTGCAGAACGTGGGCATGCAGATCCAGGGCAATGTGTTTCTGGCCTTCTGGCGCGCCTATGGGCTGATGCTGGCGGGCATGGGGATGTTCAAGCTGGGCGTGTTCAGCGCCAAGCTGCCGCCGCGGATCTACGCATGGTTCATCGCACTGGGGCTTGTGGCGGGCCTGCCGCTGATCGCCTTCGGTGTACGCCAGGAGTTCGCGCACCACTGGGATATGCGCCAGTGCTTCTTCCTCGACTTCCAGTGGAACTACTGGGCCAGCCTGCTGATGTGCCTGTTCTGGATTGGACTGGTGATGCTGATCTGCCAAAAGGGATGGCTGCCGGGCGCGCGGCGGCGGCTGGCAGCCGTGGGGCGGATGGCGTTCACCAACTACCTGATGGACACCGTGCTGTGCACCTTCATCTTCTACGGATGGGGGTTGGGATTCTTCGGCAAGGTGAGCCGGGTGGAGCAGTTCGGCGTGGTGCTGGCGATCTGGGCGCTGCAGCTCATCGTCTCACCGCTCTGGCTCGATCGCTTCCAGTTTGGTCCGCTGGAGTGGCTGTGGCGGTCGCTTACTTACTGGAAAATGCAGCCGATGCGGAAGCGCGCCGCAGCCTGAGAATCGCCTTCCCGGCGCGTGCGCCCGGTGATTGCGGCCGCCGGAATAACTACAAATAGACTACAAATAAAGGAGAGGTTGCGACGGATTGATGAGTGGTACGGGTAGGTTTTCCGGGGGGTCGCTGCCTCTTCGCGCGCGGGCCGGATTTGCTAAGGCACTTGTTTTCCTGCTGGCGGCGGGTGTCGCGCTTTCCGTTCCCTGCTTCGCGCAGTCGGCCCCGGTGTTTGAAGATATTGCGCAGAAGGCTGGCCTCACGGTTCCGCATCTCTCGACCCCGGACAAGAAATACATCATGGAGTCGATGAGCGGCGGCGTGGGTTTCATCGACTGCGACGGCGACGGGAAGCTGGACATCATCACGGTGAACGGGTCGACGGTGGACCGCTACCGCAAGGGCGGCGATCCCCTGATCACGCTTTACCACCAGGACGCGAACCTGCACTTCACCGACATCACGAAGAGCGCGGGGCTCACCCGCAAGGGCTTCGGCATGGGCGTGGCGGTGGCGGACTACGACAACGATGGGCGCCCGGATATCTTCGTTACCGGATTCGGCGGCAATGTTCTTTATCGTAACCTTGGCGGTTGCAAATTCGAAGACGTGACGGCCAAGGCTGGACTGCGCGGCGGCGGATTCAGCGCCGGAGCGGCGTGGGGCGACTTCGACCGCGACGGGCATCTGGATCTTTTCGTCGCGCGCTATGTACGGCTGGACATCAATCACCTTCCCGCGTTCGGCAGCAAGCAGGCGTCGTGCACGGTGATGAATATTCCGGTGCAATGCGGGCCGCTCGGGCTGCCGGGCGAGACCGACCTCTTCTACCGCAACCGCGGCAACGGCACCTTCGAGGAGATATCGAAAAAGGCGCACGTGGATAACCCCGGCGGCGCTTACGGCATGCAGCCGCTGTGGTTCGATTACGACGGAGACGGATGGCCCGACCTCTATGTGGCGAATGACACCGGCGCCAACTATCTCTACCACAACAAGCATGACGGGACCTTCGAGGATGTGAGCCTGCTGTCAGGAACGGCGCTTGACGGCAACGGCAAGCAGCGCGGCTCGATGGGAGTGGATGCGGAGGACTTCGATCATAGCGGGCAGCTCAGCCTTCTCGTCAGCACGTATGCCTTTCAGCCGGATGCGCTGTACCTGAATCACGGTGAGGGCGCGTTCGAAGATATCGGCGCGAGCGCAGGGATAGGTGGTGTGACGTATCCCTATGTGGGATGGGGCGCGGGCCTGGTGGACTTCACAAACAGCGGCTGGGACGATGCCTTCGTCACCAACGGCCACGTCTTTCCCCAGGCGAATTCGATTCCGGGATCGGCACCCTACAAGCAGCCGATCCAACTCTTCCACAACAACCGCAATCGCACGTTCACCGATATTTCGAAGACGCTGGCGAACCTGCCGCTGCTTTCGCGGCGTGGGGCGGCCTTCGGCGACGTGAACAACGACGGCAAGGTGGATGTGCTGATCCTCAATGAAGACGGACCTCCCACGCTGCTGCTGAACCGGACACCGACGACCAACCACGCGGTGCTGATCGGCCTGGAGGGGACGAAGAGCAACCGGTCGGGCATTGGAGCGCGGGTTACGGTTCGCGCCGGCGGCATGACGCAATTCCAGGAGGAGCGGGGCGGAGGAAGCTACCTCTCTTCCAACGATCCACGGCTGCATTTCGGGCTGGGCGCGGCAAGGACGATCGACTCTCTGGAGATCGACTGGCCGAGCGGGAAGAAAGAGACGTTTTCGCATCTGCCAGCGGATGTCATCTACACGTTTGCCGAGGGACGCGGAGTGGTGAAGAAGGCTGCGTTCGGCGGCAGTTAGCAGAGTTCCGCGGCTCAGAGACGTGGCTTTCTTTAACCGGTCATTTGCCGGGTGGCGGCAGCTTCGTGGTCCTGGTGATTCCCTTCCCTTCTTCGATGGTGTAGATGGCGTCGGCTGCGACGTTGGTTAGTTCCTGCCTCAGGCCGCTCGGCCACTCGATCTCGATTCTTTTCATTGCCGCGTCAGGGCCGAGTCCGAAGTGGAGGCGCGAATCGTTGGTGGAGAGGTAGCTTCCTCCGGCGCGCACTTCGCCGGTCTGCTTCATCGTCGCGGTGGTGACGGTGACCCGCGCGCCCACGGCTTCGCGATTGCTCTTCGTCCCGACGAGCTTGAGCAGAACGCGGTGATTGCTGTTGCGGGTGTCGTTGAGGAAGATGGAAGGCGGGGCTCCCGCGTTGTAAACAACCACGTCGACGTTGCCGTCGTTGTCGATATCCCCGAAAGCGGTGCCGCGGCGCGAGTACATTGGGCCGGTGTTGAGGCCGGCGGCGTCGGCCATCTCCGCGAATGTGTGCCCTTCACGGTTACGAAATAGCTGGATCGGCTCGCGATACCTGAGATCGTTGGGCAGCTTGTCGATGAGCGGAGTAACGTTGCCGTTGGCGACGAAGATGTCGGGCCAGCCGTCGTTGTCGAAGTCGGCGAAGCCCACACCCCAGCGCACCGGCTGATAGGTAAGCTGGGCGAGTTTCGTATCCCAGCTTACGTCCTTGAACTCCCCGTCGCCCTGGTTGGCATAGAGCGTCATGGGCTGGTAGCCGTAGCGCGTCACGATGAGGCCGAGCCTGCCGGAGTGGTCGTAGTCGGCGAAGTCGCCGGCCATGTTGCCCATGGTGCGGCCCTCGCTGCTAAGGGCGACTCCGGAGATCATGCCATCGTCTTCGAAGGTTCCGTCGCGCCTGTTGTGGTAGAGGAAGTTGGGGCCCATATCGTTGGTGACGAAGAGATCGGGCCAGCCGTCGTGGTCGTAGTCCGACCAGATGACGCCCATGCCCAGCTTCCTGTCAGGATTGCTGACGCCTGCTTTCTTCGCTGCTTCCTCGAAGGTGTTGTCGCCGCGGTTATGGAAGAGGAGATCGGTCTCGCCGGCGGATACGGGCACCTCCATGTCCAGGCCCTGGTAGTTGAAGGAGGGCATGCCGGGCCTGGGGAGATGATCGAGATCGGTGTCGACGTAGCGGGAGACGAAGAGATCGAGGTGGCCGTCGCGATCGTAGTCGGCCCAGGCGGCGCCGACGCTGAACCCTCCGCCGGCGGTGCCGGTTTCGGCGGTGACATCCTTGAATTTGCAACCTCCGAGGTTACGATAGAGAACATTATGTCCATATCCGGTTACATATATATCCGGGAGCCCGTCGTTGTTGTAGTCGGCGATGGCGATGCCCATGCCCCAGCCCTTGGTGGTTAATCCGGCTGACTGGGTTACGTCGCTGAATTTCAGATCTTCGCCCTGATGATACAGGGTGATCATGGGGTCGCCGCCCTTGCGGTAGCGCTCGATGGTGGAATCGTTGACGACGGCGATATCCAGCTTGCCATCGTTGTCGCAGTCGAATAAGGCGATGCCTCCACCCATCATTTCGACGAGATAGCGCGGGGTGTTGGTGGCGGGTGGGGATGAGTTGAGGCCCGCGCTGGCGCTGATGTCGTGGAAGTGGATAGGGGATCGCTGCTGCGCGTGGATCGCGGGGACGAAGAGTGATAGGAGAAGGCTTAGGATCGTGGCGGATCTGTGGCGTCTTCCACGTACGTAAATCCGGACGTGGGGCACCCCGCAACCTCGGGAAACTGCAGGTCCCTCCTCTCCGCTTCGCTTCGGTCGGGATGACAACTTTGGGGAATGGGAAGACTCCATGCGGTCACTTTGGCGCATTGGACTTTGCTTGCTCAAGCTGCGCGAGGCGCTGCCTGCTGTCGGTGTCGGTGGGGTCAAGGCGCAGCGCGGCGCGGAGCTCCTCTTCGGCGCGGGCGCTGTCGCCGGCGCTTAAATAGGCCTTGCCGAGCATGCGATGAAGCTCGGGCTTATCGGGCTCGACGGCCTCCAGCCGCTGGAGGCGAGCGATGCCCTGCGCGAGGTTGCCGGTTTCGACCAGGCCGGCGGCGTAGATGGTGGCCAGCGGCGGCGCGGACTCGAGTCCTGCCTCCATGGGGCGCAGCGTATCGACGGAGGCCTGGTATTTGCCGGTCATGAAGAGACTCACGCCGAGCGCGGAACGGAACCAGACATCGTTGGGGTTCTGCTGGAGATAGCGGGTAAGCGGCGGGATGGCGGCGGTGTAGTCTTTGGCGGAGTAGGCAGCGCGGCCAAGGTTATAGTCGAGGCCTTCGAGGGCCGGGTTCCATTCCGCAGCATGCTCGAAGGCGGAGACGGCGGCGGAGTAATCGGCGTCGTGAGCGTTGATGGCCCCGAGGTTGTTGTAGCTGTCGGCGATGGCGGGGCTGAGCTGTTGTTCGCGCTCGTCGATCTCATGTTGTGCCTGCGCGTCGAGCTGCGGCGCGGCGGGCTTGCTCAAACTGCGCGCGGCACTGGCGGCCGCGATCTCGCCGGCGGACTTGCCCTGGTTCTCAAGCGTGGCCAGCCGCAGCAAGTTGGTTGAGGTCTGCATCTCGGCCTTTGCTTCGTCGATGTGACCGGTCTGCAGGAGCACTCGCCCGAGGAGGTAGTGGGCGCGCTGCACCTGGTAGTGGTTGCGCGACAGGTCGGCGGTAAGAGCGATTGCCTTGCGCAGCACGGGTTCGGCGTCGGCGGGGCGATTGGTGTCGACGTAGAGCTGGCCGAGCGACAGCAGCGTATCGGGATCGCGGGGATTGATCTCCGCGGCGCGGCGCAGCTCTTTCTCGGCTTCAGCATAGTTGTGCTGGGTCAAAGCGATGTAGCCAAGCTGGGAGTGGCTCAGGAAATCGCCGGGATGCAGATCGAGCTCCTTGTGGAACTCGGCCGCGGCCTGGGGGAAATCGATCTCGCCCATGCCGAGCAGGTAGGAGGCGCCGAGCGAGTAGTGGGCGCCGGGAAAGGTGTTATCGAGAGCGATTGCCTTTTTGAATTCGGCAATGGCCTGATCGGGATAACCGGCCTCTCCATAGGAGCGGCCTATATCCATGTGGACGGCCGCGGTTTCTCCCGTGAGCTCCTCCATGCGGGCGAAAATCTTCGCGGCGCTCTTGTCATCTTTTTTCGCGAGATAGGCGCGTGCGAGGGCAAAGCCGTTCTCCAGGCTGGCGTCGATGGCGAAGGCGGTTTCGTATTCTTTGACGGCTGCGGCCTGCTGGCCGGAGCGGGCGAGGATGCTGGCCAGCAGAAGGTGGGCCGGGCCGCTCCTTGGTTGAGCAGCAAGAAGCTGGCCTGCCAACTCCCTGGCGCGAGCGAGATTGCCGGCGTCGCGCTCGGCTCTGGCGGTGTTGAGTGCAACAACGGTGTCGTTGGGCCGCAGCGCGCAGGCTTCTTCATATCGCTTTGCAGCCAGAGCGTGATCGCCAAGCTTAGCGCGGTCGTCCGCCAGCTCCTCGATGGCGCTGGCGAGGAAGAGCTTGTAGGCAAAGCCGGCCTGTTCGAGGTCGCCGGAAGACTGAAGACTCTGAGCCCTGTCGTATTGCTGCTTGAGGGTGGGCTGTGCGGTCTGGGCCGAAGCGGTCAGGGCCGAAGCAGTCAGGGCAAAGACAAGCCCGGGAATGAAAAGAAAAGTCTGCAATGCGCGTTGTGGATGTGACGTCTGTGCTGCAGAGTGCATTGCTAAGCAAGTATATCCAAGCTTCGGTTGTCCCACGTTGCAGGCGCGAGAGGTGGAGTCGGCGGCTCGTCGGCAAAATCGAAGAGGGGCATCGCGGGTTAGCGATGCCCCTCTTGCCTG
>Ga0335075_10018046_pt1 | contig 10470 bp, 5 predicted proteins | sample Lox_Sample_24_FD_206723 | JGI IMG/M metagenome (GOLD analysis project Ga0335075, IMG submission 206723) | Soil microbial communities from Loxahatchee National Wildlife Refuge, Florida, United States - Lox_Sample_2.4 | ecosystem: Environmental > Terrestrial > Soil > Wetlands | place: USA: Florida... | reverse complement strand
TGGAGCTCGCGCTCTCTTCTTCGTCGTCGGACTCGTCGGAGTCTTCGTCCTCATCGTCGTCGGACTCGGACTCGTCTTCGTCCTCATCCTCATCGGACTCGGTCTCTTCGTCCTCGTCGTCTTCCGAGCCGTCGTCGGGGCGACCCAGCGCGCCGTCGCGGCGGCGCTCGAGCGTCTCTTTGATCTTGGACTCGAGCTCGGCAAATTCGAAGGGTTTGTCGATGTAGGCGTCTGCACCGTAGAGCGGTGACGTGAGCTCGTTGAGGCTCTCGCCGATGCCCGTCAACATCACCACGCCGGTGTGCGCGAGGGAGACGGACTCGCGGATCTTCTTGCAGACCTCCCAGCCACTCATGCCCGGCATCATCACGTCGAGCACGACGGCGTGGGGCAGGTGTTCGTGTGCCAACTGCCAAGCCATGTCGCCATCTGAAGCCTCCAGGACCCGGTAGCCCTTGGAACGGATGTACGCGCTGAGCAACGCGAGCATGCTGGGCTCGTCATCAGCCACGAGCACGAGAGTGTCTTCGTTTTTTGACATGATCCTACTTTCGCGAAGGCGGGGCGTATTCGAGCTTAGGTCGCTTTTTCGGTCAAGGACTGTGTTGTGAACTCGTGCAGCGATCGACACTTTCGATGCAGCGGTCGATGTGGAAGTCGAGGTCGAGGTTTCGTCCCCGCGCGCGTGCCGCCTCGGGCGATGGCGTGCACGACGAAGCGCCAGTCGACACGACATAGACTCTCGGTTGCGAAGTTACAATCCGATCGTGCACAGCTCGCGACCGCATGTGCATGGCGCTGATGATGCCGTGCCTCGCCACGAGACCCGATCACCCGCCTCGTCGCGGGCCCTCGCGAGCGGGTGTCGGCGCCTCCGGGAAGCCCTCTGGGAGGCTCTTCACGGGCTCCGCGCGCTGCTGATGGAGCTGCGCGCCGACGTGCCGCCGAGGGCCTTCGAGAGGCGCTCTGGAGGGCTCGGAAAGGGCCTCGCCAAGGGCTCCTCGAGCGCGGCCGTCGTTCTTGAAATGTAAGGGTTTTTTTGCGAAACAATAAATCGCGGTGAGGGCCTCTGAATCAGGCTACGCTTAGCGCATGAGCACAGGGCCGACGTCGGGGCAGTTGCTGCGGCTCTCCCGTGCCGCGCACGCCGCGGGCCGGCGTCAACGTTTCAATGCTGCCCTGCGTCGCCTCGTACGGCTGCTTCCCGTACCGCTCGCGTATGCGGTGGTCGCACGCGCCCTCGTCCAGTGGCTCGAGCCCGGCGCCGATGCAACGCGCTGGGTCTGGGCTGGCTTCGCTGTCGCATGCCTCGTGCCTCTGGCGGGGGTGGTCGCGAGCTGGCTCGGGCGCCGTTCGCCGCATGCCGGTGCCCTGGCGTTGGATCGGCATCACCAGAGCGTCGACCGCATCACCAACGCGCTCGAGTTCGCCAAGCTCCCCGCCGCCGAGCAGAGCCCTTTTATGCAAGCGGCCATCGCCGACGCGCTGCTCGCCGTGGAACGGCCCAGCGCGGCTTCCGCCGTGCCGCTCGAGCTGCCGCGCGGCGCCGCCTGGAGCGTGGCGCTCGTGCTCGCCGTGGTGGCCGCGAGTTTCATAAAGCCCCACCCGCCACAGGCACCCGAGCCCGCTCCCGCGCTCTTGGCGCCGATCGATCCGGTGGTGCTCGGCGCCGACGACCTTTCATTTTTGAGGGAGTCGATCGAGGAGTTCAAACCCTCCTCCGACAACCCCGAGCTCACGCGGGCGGTGGATGACTTCAACCGGCTCGTGGAAGAGATGGCGGAGCGAAAGCTGGATCGCCGCGAGCTGTTTCGCCGCCTGACAGAGATTGAACGCTCGCTGGCAGGGCCCGAGGCCGACGAGGCGCTCGACGCGGGCTTGAAGGATTTGGCGGAGCAGCTCGACAAGAGCCCCATGAGCCGCCCCATCGCCGACGCGCTGAAAGAGAAGCGTCTCGACGATGCCGAGCAGGCGATGCGCGAATTGGCCGAGAGGCTGGCGCGGAAAGACAGCCCGATCGACCCTGCCGAGCTGGAGCGCTTGCGCAAGGCGCTCGACGCCGCGTCGACCGAGGCGGACGGTCGCGTGGAGCGGCTCGAGCAGATGCGGCGCGAGGCGGAGGCCGAGCAGCGCCGCCTCTTGCAGAAGAAGAATGCCAAGAACGAGGCGGAGACGCCGGCAGAGAAGGCGGAGCAGGAGCGCCAGAAGCGGCGGCTCGAAAAGCTGGATCGCGACATCCGGGACGCCAAGCGTGCGCAGGAGAAGATGAGCCAGCTCGACAAGGAGCTGGCCAAGGCCGCTCAGGAGCTGATGAAGGAGCTCGGCAAGAGCGCCGAGCACCTGAAGTCGGGCGCCGAAGACATGAACCGCATGGCGCGCCAGAAGATGAGCGACGAGGAGAAGCAGCAGCTCAAGCAGAAGCTCGAAGAGCTGCGGGAGATGCTGCGCCAGGGCGGCGGGAACAAAGAGCAGCGCATGAAGCGGCTGCAACAATTCGCCGAGCGCGCTCGCGGCCAGAAGGGCGATGGCAAGGACGGGCAAGGCAAGCCCGGCAAGTCGGGGCAGAACGGGCCACCCCGGCTGACCCTCGGTCCGGGGGGCACTCCGCTGCCCATGCCCGGCACGGGCGGGCCTGGCGGCGGCGGCGACAAGCCCGGAGAGGGCGATGGCCCCGCCGGCGGAACCGAGGCAGGCGCCGGCAGCTCGCCCGAGGTGAAGGGCAAGTCTACCGACCTCGACGGCAAGACGGAGGACGTGACGGCCGCGGCGGTCGACACGGGCCAGGGCGCGGCGTCGAGCGAGGTGGTGTTCGGCGCGGCCGAGCAGGGCTTTACCGGGGCTCGCTACCAGAAGGTGTACGCACAGTATCGCACCGTCGCGGAAGACGTGCTGGAGCAAGACACGATTCCGGCGGGGTACGAGTTCTACGTGCGCCGTTACTTCCAGCTGATCCGTCCGAGGCAGGCCGAATGAGTTCGAGAAGCGACGGCGCTTCGCGGCCTTCGAGCCAGCCACCCACTACAGCTCTCAGCTACAGCTCCGCTGCAGCTCCCAACCCTGGCTCTCCGAGTTGCTCACCCGACGCCGCTGCGCGCGACCGGGAAATATGGGCGTCTCGGGGAGCGTCGTAGAACGAGATGGCCATGAGTGACACACGAGAGGTCGAGCGCGAGTCGGAACGCTTCAGGAACAAGCTGGGGTCGCTGCGCGAAGAGATCGGTCGCGTCATCGTCGGGCAGCGCTTGGTGATCGACGGTGTGATCACCTGTATGCTGGCGGGCTCGCACGCCTTGCTGGAAGGGGTGCCCGGCCTCGGCAAGACGATGCTGGTGCGCACGCTGGCCCGCTGCATCGGGCTCTCGTTCTCGCGCATCCAGTTCACGCCCGACCTGATGCCCGCCGACGTGATCGGCACGACGGTGATCGACGAAGCGCAGAGCGGCGGGCGCGCCTTCGAGTTTCGGCCGGGGCCCATCTTCGCCAACATCGTGCTGGCCGACGAGATCAATCGCGCGACGCCCAAGACGCAGAGCGCGCTGCTCGAGGCCATGCAGGAGCGCAGCGTGACCGTGGGGCGCAAGACGCATGAGCTCGACTCGCCGCACCTGGTGCTGGCGACGCAGAACCCGCTCGAGATGGAGGGCACGTATCCGCTGCCCGAGGCGCAGCTCGACCGCTTCTTCTTCAAGCTGCACGTGCCGTTCCCCGAGCGCGAAGAGCTGCATCAGATCCTGGCGCGCACCACCACGGACCACGCCGCCGAGCCGCGCGCCGTGCTGAGCAAGAACGAGCTGCTCGAGTTCCAGGCGCTGGTGCGCCGGGTGCCCGTCGCGCAACACGTGCAGGACTACGCCGTGCGCGTGCTGCTCGCGACGCGGCCGGAGGCGTCGGATGCGCCGCCGGGCGTGCGGCGCTATGTGCGCGAAGGCGCGTCGCCGCGCGGGGCGCAGGCGGTGCTCTTGGCCGCCAAGATCCGTGCCTTGATGTCGGGGCGTTTTGCGGCTGCGCTCGAGGACGTGAAGGCGTCGGCGTTGCCCGCGCTCCGGCACCGCGTGCTCTTGAACTTCGAGGGCGAGGCGGAGGGCATCAAGACGGACGCGGTGATCGAGGAGATCTTGAAGGCGCTGCCGGAGGCGTGAGCGAGAACGCTGCATGCTGAACGCGCTGAAACGAGCCTTCGGCGTCGACCGACGGGGCGCCGGAAAGAAAACGCTGGCGGCGGCTGCCGGGCAGCGCGCGCCGAGCTCGCTCCTGTTCGACGACGAGTTTCAGCGCAAGCTCGAGAGCCTCGCTCTGGTGAGCCGCCGCGTGTTCGCGGGGCGCATGCGCGCCGAGCGGCGCTCGAAGAAGCAGGGCAGCGGCGTCGAGTTCGCCGACCATCGCGCGTACGCGCCCGGCGACGACTTTCGCTTCGTCGACTGGAACGTTTATCAGCGCTTCGGGCGCCTGCTGGTGCGGCTGTACGAGGAAGAGGAAGATCTCAGCATCTACCTGATCGTCGACTGCTCGGCGTCGATGGGGTTTGGCTCGCCGAGCAAGTTCGATCAGGCGCGGCGGCTGTGCGCGGCGCTGGCGTACGTGGGGCTCGCCAACCTGGATCGCGTGACGGTGGTGGGCGCGAGCGACCATCAGGGGGCGCTGATGCCGGCCACGCGCGGCAAGAACCGCATCTTCAAGGTGTTCCACTTCCTGGAGCAGCTCGAGGCGAGCGGAGTGACGGATTTGCAGACGAGCCTGAAGACGTTCGTGGCGCAGCACAAGCGGCGCGGCCTCGCGATCTTGCTGAGCGACCTGTATGACCCGGCGGGCTTCGAGAGCGGCATCAACGTGCTGCGCTACAACAAGTTCGAGCCCTACGTGCTGCACATGGTCGAGCCGCAGGGCTCGTTCGCGGGGCAGGAGGGCATCGTCGGGGACATCAACGTCTACGACTGCGAGACGGGCGAAGAGCGCGAGGTGACGGTCACCGAGCAGGTGCTGCGCAACGTGCGGCAAGCGCACCAGGAGTACGACGCGGCGATCCAGAGGTTTTGCACGCGCTCGCACGTGCCCTATTTCCCGGCGCCGGCGGACGTGCCCTTCGACGAGCTGGTGCTCGGTTTGCTCCGGCGGGGAGGAGTGCTGTACTGATGCACCTCGCGGGCTACCCCCTGTCGGCGCTGCTCGGTGTGTTTGGCGCTGCGGCCCTGGGCGCGGTGCTGCTCTACATCCTGAAGCTGCGCCGGCGGCCGGTGCCGGTGGTGTTCTCGCCGATCTGGCGGCGTGTGCTCGGGGACCGCGAGTCGTCGAAGTTGTTCTCGCGGCTCAAGCGCTGGTTGTCGCTGCTGTTGCAGCTCGCGCTGCTCGCGCTGCTCACGCTGGCGCTCGGCGATCCGCGCATGGGGGCGGCGACGAGCGACTCGCGGCACGTGGTGGTGCTGATCGATGCCAGCGCGTCGATGCTGGCGAGTGACGTCGTGCCGAGCCGGCTCGACAAGGCGCGCGAGGCGGCGACGGGGTTCCTGACCGGGCTCGGCAGCAACGACCGCATGCTGATCGCGCAGATGGATGCGAACGTCACCCCGCTCTCGACGATGACGGATGACGTCGGCGCGCTCGAGCTCGGGCTCGAGCAGCTGCGCGCCAGCGACACGCGCGCGGACTTGTCGCGCGGGCTCTCGTTTGCGCTCGACAGCTTGCGGGGGCGCAGCCATCCGGAGATCATCGTGATCAGCGACGGGGCCTTTCCGGAGAGTGCGACGCGGCATGTGCCGTCGCTCGCCGGGGTGCAGCTGAGCTTCGTGCCGGTCGGCAACGATGCACAGAACGTGGCGATCACCGCTTTTTCGGTGCGGCGCTATCCGCTGGACCGCTCGCGTTATGAGGTGATGCTCGAGGTGTTCAACACCAACGATGCGCCCGCCGAGGTCGAGCTGTCGATGTTCGGAGACGGGCAGCTCGTTCAGACGGGCCACCTGTCCCTGGCGGCCAAGGAGCGCCGGGCTCAGTTCTTTCCGAACCTCGCCGGCGCCGATCGCACGCTCGAGGCGCTGATCGAATTGCCCGCGGGGCAGGACCACCTCGCGCGCGACAACCGCGCGTATGCGCTGATGCCCGAGCGGCGGCGGACGCGCGTGCTGGTGGTGACGCCAGGTAACACGTACCTGGAGGCGGCGCTGTTGCTCGACGAGTATCTCGAGGTCACCAGCGTCGTGCCCGGCGCGCCGCTGCCGGAGGGTCGCTTCGACGTGACGATCCTGGATGGAGGGAACGTCGTCACGCCGGAGCCGCGCCTCGGCGGATTGCTGTATCTGGATGTTCCCGCGAGCGGGGGGCCTGTCGGGCATCGCAAGGCGATCGAAGACTTTGGCTTCGATCGCTGGGATGAGAAGAGCGGTATCCTGAGGTGGATCGCACCCGAGAACATCCAGGTGACGAAGGGGCACGCGCTGGCGCCGGAGCCGAGAGATCAGATCGTGGGCTCGAGCGAGCTCGGGCCCATCCTGGTGGCGGGGCGGCGCAGCGGGCAGAGCTTCGTTGCGCTCGGATTCGACCCGCGCCAGAGCGATCTGGTGCTGCGCGTGGCGTGGCCCCTGTTCATCCTGAATAGCATCAACCACTTCGTCGAAGAGGACACGGGGTACATCTCCTCGTTCCGGACCGGGGATGTGTGGCAGGTGCCCGCGCCGGGGCCCGGCGCGCTCGGCTGGGTGACGGAGCCCGACGGCAGCCGGCACCGCGTCGCCATCAAGGAAGGGCGCGCCGCCTACGCCGGAATTCATGCCGGGTTCTACGAGCTGGCCGTCGATGCTAGCGACAGGCCGCCGACGCGCTTCGCCGCGAACCTGAGCGACCTCGACGAGAGCCAGATCGCGCCGCAGAAGAAGCTCGCGCTCGGCGGCAGCGAGGCGGGAGAGGCGACCGGCTTCAGCGCGCGCTCGCGGCACCAGATCTGGGGGTATCTGGTGCTCGCCGTGCTGGCGGTGTCGGCGATCGAGTGGCTCACGTATCACCGGCGGGTGACGGTGTGATGCCGCGCTGGATGAGCCTGCTGCTGCTCGGGCTGCTCACGGCAGCGCTCGGGTTCGGCTACGCGCGCTACGTCGAGCCGCTGACGAGCCCGCTCGTCTGGGAGTATGCGGGCACCCGCTACCAGCTGCTCGAGCCCCGCTCTATCGGGTACGTACTCGTCGCGCCCCTGATCTTGCTGGTGCTCTACAAGTCGCTCGCCGACTTGCCCTGGCAGCAGCGGCTGTTGTCGGCGCTCTTTCGCATCGGGTTCATCGCGCTGCTCGCGCTGAGCGTTTCGCGGCTCGTGCGCAGCGTGGAGACGCGCCGCATCGCCACCGTGTTTCTGGTGGACGTGAGCGACTCCGTCTCGGATGCGGCGCTCGCGTCGGCGACGCGGCTGGTGCAGGGGGCCTGGCAGCAGAAGGGGGCCGAGGATGAGGTGCGCGTCATCCGCTTTGCGCGTCGGCCTCGGCTCGTCGAAATCGGTGAGGATGGGGCGGTGCCGGCCTGGAGAGAGCCGGGCGCCGGCGGTAGCGGGCCAGCGGCGGCCGCCACTGGCGGGGCGGGCGCGGGCGGCGGTACTCGCGTCGAGGCCGCCGATGACTTCTATTCGGAGAGCGACCTCCAGGCGGCGCTCCAGCTCGCCTATGGCGTTTTCCCGGCCGGGTATATCCGCCGCGCGGTGCTCGTGTCCGATGGCATCGAGACCCGTGGCGACGTGCTCGCCGAGGCCCATCGCTCCGCCCAGTTCGGCGTAAAGCTCTACACGCTTCCGTTCGACGAGCCCGTGCCCGCGGAGGTCGCGGTGCAGAACGTCTCCATCCCGAGCGGCGTCAAAGTCGGCGAGCCCTTCTTCGTCACGGCGGACATCTACGCGAGCCGTGCGGGCAGAGCGCGCGCGCGCCTCTACCAGGGCGACGTGTTGAATGGGCTCGACGCCGTCCGCGACATCGACCTCGAGCCGGGCCGCAACGAGATCAAGTTCCGCTCCGTCGTCCGCGTTGGCGGCCCCATCAGCTACAAACTCGACCTCGACCAGCTCCCCGCCGATCAGTTCGCCGAGAACAACCACTTCGTCACCAGCATCGACGTCCCCGGCCGCCCCCAAGTCCTCTACGTCGAAGGCCAGCCCGGACGCGCCACCTACCTCGCCAGCGCGCTCGGGGCGCAACAGTTCGACGTCGACGTCCGCAGCCCCGCCGCGTTGCCCCGATCCCTCGCCGAGCTCGAGCGCTACGACTTCTTCATCCTCTCCGACACCCCCGCCGACAACGTCGACAGCGGCGTGCAGGACCTCACCGAACGCTACGTCCGCGACCTCGGCGGCGGCTTCCTCTTCGCGGGCGGCGTCGCCGGCTACGGCCCCGGCGGCTGGAACCACACCACCATCGAGCGCCTGCTGCCCGTCAGCATGGACGCCGAGCGCCAGAAGGACATGCCCGGCGTCGCCATGTCCCTCGTCATCGACCGCAGCGGATCCATGACGGGCTTGCCCATCGAGATGGCCAAGGCTGCCTGCCGCGCCACCGTCGAGACCTTGGGGCCTGACGATTTGGTCGAAGTCATCGCCTTCGACTCCCAACCCAAGCGCTTCGTCAAGATGCAGCCCGCGCGCTACGGGAGCCGCATCCAGAACGAAGTCGCCACCATCCAGCCCGGCGGCGGCACCGCCATTTTTCCGGCGCTCGACGCCGCCTACCAGGACATCTCGGTAGTTCAGGCGCGCAAGAAGCACGTCATCCTGCTCACCGATGGCCGTGCCGACAGCGACGGCATCCGCGACCTGGTCGGCGCCATGATCGCCGAAGGCATCACCGTCACCACCGTGGGTTTGGGAGACGGCGCCGACGCCGACTTCCTCCGCATGATCGCCGAGGCGGGCGGTGGGCGATACCACCACGTGCCCGACCCCAACAGCTTGCCGCGCATCTTCACGCGCGAGACCGAGATGATCACGCGCCAGTCCGCGGTGCAGGAGTGGTTCCCCGTCCACCAGACCTCGGCCGCCGACTTCCTCCGTGGCCTCGCCATGCAGAGCGCGCCCCTGCTGCACGGCTACGTCGCCACCCAGATGAAACCCGCGCCCGCGCAGCAGATCCTCGCCAGCGACCAAGGCGAGCCCATCCTCGCGCGCTGGCGCGTCGGACTCGGCTGGTCCATCGCCTGGACCAGCGACCTCAAGAACAACTGGGCCATCGACTGGCTCCGCTGGGGCGACTTCGGAAGATTCTGGGGCCAGCTCGTTCGCGAACACATGCGCACCAAGCATCGCCGCGAACTCGACATGGACGCCCAGATCGTTGGCGGCCGCGTGTACGCGAGCGTCGACGCCTTCGGCGCCGACGGCGGCTTCGACAACTCCATGGAGTCCCGCCTCATCGCGATGGGCCCCTTGCCCGGCGGCGAACGCCGCGAGTTCCCCATGCGACAGACCGCACCTGGAAGGTACCAAGCCGACTTCGAGCTCGACGGCTATGGCTCCTTCCTGCTGCGCGCCGAGCACTTCAAGACCGGCGAGGACGGTCGCAAGATTTCCGTCGGCGTGAGCTTCGGACAGGTGTCGCAGCCCTATCCGGGCGAGTACGCGCGCCTCGAGCCCGACCGCGAACTGCTCGAGCGCGCGGCCGTCGCTTCCGGTGGCGTGTTCCAGCCGGCGGTGGCGAGCTTGTTCGATCCGGCGGGTGAAGTCGTCACGTATGAGCAGCCGCTCTGGCAGCGCTTCATCTTGGGCGCGATGGCCTTGTTCTTGTTGGATTTGCTGATGAGGAGGGTGCGGCTGTTTGATCGGGAGTTCAAGAGGGGGAGGCGCCGGGCGGCGTGAGCCGCGCCTCGCGGGGAGGCCGTTGCACGAGGCACGGCCGAGTCGAGCCCCACCGGGTCGATCCCCGCCGCGGTCGCGAGCCCCAGCTCATTCCTCCCGCGAAGCATCGCCGGCGGACTCCCATTCCTCGCGACGCGAGCGATCGAGCGGACTCTCCACGCCGAGTGGACCACGCTGCAACACGTGCGTGTAGACCATCGTCGTGCGCAGATCCTGATGGCCCAGGAGCTTCTGAATCGTCCGCACGTCGTATCCCGCTTCGAGCAGGTGCGTCGCGAACGAGTGCCGGAACGTATGACAGCTCACCGGCTTTGACACACCGGAGCGGCGGACCGCAGCCTTCACGGCGCGCTGAAGCGCCGTCTCGTGCACGTGGTGACGCCGGCGCTGCCCACTCGATGCATCCAGATAGGTGCGACTCGCCGGGAACACCCATTGCCACGCCCACTCGCGGCTCGCGCTCGGATATTTGACGCTCAGCGCACCCGGCAGGGCGACGTTGCCAGCGCCTCTCCCCAGATCGACCTCGTGACGAATCTTCACCTCTTGCAAGTGGACCCTCAGCGACCCGAGGAGCGAGTGCGGCAGTGGCGCTGCACGATCCTTCTGACCCTTCGCGCGCCGGATCACCAGTTGCCTCGCGCCCAGATCCACATCTT
>Ga0335075_10018043_pt1 | contig 10471 bp, 10 predicted proteins | sample Lox_Sample_24_FD_206723 | JGI IMG/M metagenome (GOLD analysis project Ga0335075, IMG submission 206723) | Soil microbial communities from Loxahatchee National Wildlife Refuge, Florida, United States - Lox_Sample_2.4 | ecosystem: Environmental > Terrestrial > Soil > Wetlands | place: USA... | reverse complement strand
GACGTCAAGAATCGTGAGATTGTTGGGACTGCCTACGGCTTTATTTCCCCCATCCCTGAGCCCCGAGATCAACACATACTTGCCATCCGGAGTGAACTTCAGTCGATTCGCATCGTGAACCGGAATCGGAAACGTTTCGACCGCCCTCTCGGTCGCAATGTCGATGATGGTGACTGAATCGTCGTCCGCGTTCGCGGCCCAGAGCTGCCGCCCGTCCGGCAAGACATCGAAACCCTCCGAGCCTCTGCCCGAGGGCACGTTGACCACAGTCCATTGAGTCAACGGACTGGAGCTCGAGCGATGAGCCGACGCCCGTACCTGCTGGATAAAGCTGATCGTTCCGGAGCCCGGATTCGACGCGAAAACATCATGAAGGTCGGCCGTAACCCTGATCATGTGTGTCCTCGCCTGCCCAGTGCCCATGATCCAATCGACGCGGTGCTTTGCGGGGTTATATCGGCCGATGGCTCTATTGGTTTCTGCCGTGAAGTACAGATTCCCGTCGACAAAGTCCAGTCCGTGCGCTGAGTGCAGCGGACCGAGATCGATCGGTGACAACGGCTTGCGTGTGAGTAAGTTGACCACCGAGATGGTATGGAGGCTACTGCCCGGGCCGCCGTAGTTCGACACATAGGCCCGCGTGCCATCGTTCGAAGCAGCGACCTCATGCGGATCGATGCCCACGGGGATTCGCGCCAGAACCTTTAGCTGCACCGGATCGACAATCGCAAGCAAATCAGCATGGCCCTTCTCCACCACAAGCAATTCGCGCACACGCTGCGCTGCGCCCTTGCTCGGGATGGCTGACAGCGCCAACAAACTTGCAAACAATGCGCAACCGAACTTTACACGTCCGACTCGGCACCAAGCGCTGGCGATTTGCCCTTTCATCAGTTTCATGATGATTGCTCGCAGCAGAGATTCTATCGAATCGACTGAGGTTGACCACACGTTTTTTCCAGATGACCGCCGCCTAGCGGCTCACACGAATTGAATGGAATCGACTATTTCTTTGATGGGCAGTCCGTAGTATGAACGGCGATAATCTTCAATCGACGTCCCGCACCTGCTGCCTGGCCGGAAGCCTGAGCATAATGAGACTGAGCGAATTGCAAGGCCCGTGTGCGCCCCCTGAGGGAGCCTCATGGCGAGAATCGTTCTTGGAATGGCGGTGCCACACGGAGAGATGCTGGGCAAAGCTCCAGAGATCTGGACCGAGGAAGGCGCACGCGACCACCGCAGTGATGGGCTCTCTTACCGCAATCGCAGCTGGACCTACTCCGAGCTCGAGAAGGAGCATTCGAGCAAGGGCTTCAAGCCCCTCCTTGCGGTCGAGGAGCGGCGGGTCCGCGCCGAGTGCTGCTGGGGCGCTAGAAGTCCTCCGGCGCGCCCCAGCTGCTCCTCAGCTGTTTCAGTACCTATGATCTCGAACGCCTTGCGCAAATCCGCGAGCACGCATTCCAGTCCAGAACATCGGAAGTGAAGCTTTACGTGCCCCTGATGATGGCCATGAAGGAGCTGGGGTATAAGATGCATCTTATAGATTACGTGCCGTGCTACCGGACCAAAGCCGGAACGGGGGAGGGTTTTGCGTTTATGCTCTGGCAGTCTCAATGAATACCCTTACCCGACGCGATCTGCTTGGCGCAGGGGGTTCGGCAGCTCTGCTATTGGCGCTCTCCAGCTGCGCTCGAAGAGGCAAGGCACGCGGCTCTATCGGGGTCGTCTTGACCAATGGCACTTCCGGTCTCGTCGTCCAGGAGATCGCTAGAACGCAGGGGTACTTCGATGAGTTTGGGGTCCGACCCACGTCGCTTCTTGTGACCGACGGCTCGAAGTGTGTCGCCGCTCTGGTGAGCGGGGCATCCGAAGTCTGCATTTATTCCGGGTTCAACCAAGTCATCCCCGCGATCGAGAGGGGAGCAAGACTAAAGATTTTAGCCGGCGCTATGGCCCTCTCTCCCCTGCTCATGTACTCCGGAAGGCCGGAAATCACTAAAGTGGAGGACCTGACTGGCAAGACAATCGGCATAGGGGCAGTAGGAGCTGTTCTGTATCAGATGACGGTCTTGCTGCTGGAGAAAAAGGGCGTAAGCGCCGGCAGTGTCAAATTCCGCAACGTCGGCAGCGCGGCAGATGTGCTCAAAGCGGTCGCGGCAGGAACCTTGGACGCAGGACTCGGCGACGTGGATGTATTTGGCCAGCAGCAGCAATTCGGCATTCACGCACTCTCCGACGGCATGCTGTGGAAAGAGATACCGGAGTACACCAACCAGGCGAGCTATGCGTCAGATACTGCCATCCAGAGCCACCGAGAAGCCCTCGTTCGCATCCTCGCTGCGTTTGGCAAAGCCTATCGGTTCATCTCCGGACCCGAATCTCGCTCCGCGTACGTCAGCGAATGGCTCAGGATAACTGGCAACGCGGACGCGACGCAGGCCATTACCCAGTGGAACTGGATTCAGCAAAATCAGCCATACGACCTCAATCTTCTACTCTCGGATCAGCAGATCGACTACGTGCAGCGAACCAACGTGCAGTTCGATGCTCAGAAGCACGTCCTGCCACTAACACAGGTAGCAGACATGTCGCTCGCGCACGATGCGCTGAAACTTCTGGTGTGACTCCGCCCAGGTTCTCGGGGAACCGCTGCGTCTATCGTCTGTTTGCGGGTGAGATCAGCAGCTTAGGAGCTTGCATGCCACCAACCGCCCTGGTCAATTCCGTGACGGGCATCAATGAGCCCACGATGCGCTTCTGAACGAGCTCGATGAAGCTCGTCTGCAACTGGGTCGGCAGCCAATTCTCACGCATCGTGAGACCAAGGCAAGGCACGGGCTCGATAGGTCCGAAGGGTACCGCGGTCAGAGCGTCTTCCTCGTACAACAGCTCGTAAGATGTCAGCAACGTGAGACGATCGCTGTGAGTGAGGAGAAGTCGGATGGTCGGTAGCGAGCAAGTTTCGATCCGCGCTCGCGGCGGGCAGTTGCCTGCGAAGAGTTCGTCGAAGCGCATGCGCCGGCTCGATCCCGGCGTACCGATTACCCACTCGAAGGCAGCCAGATGGTCAAGCGTGATGCCACGCTTCTCGCTCAAAGGGTGACTATGCCGTCCAACTACCACGTAGGGTGTCTCCGCGAGAGGCTTGTGCACCAAACCGGCGGAATGCGCCTCCCTCAGGAGCCCGATAACCACATCGACGTCGCCAGTCCGCAACTCGCTCAGTAGGTCTGCGGCATTGCCATTTTGGATGCGGATCCGCGCGTTGGGGTAATTCGAGACGAACTCGTTGATGACCGAGGCAAGGACGACACTGCCCGCCAGGAGCATGGCGCCGACGATAATCTCGCCGCCGATGTTACCCCGTGCGGCTTCCACCTCATCGACTCCCCAGTCAATCTCGCGCAAAGCGAGCTTGAGTTTGCGCGAGAACTCTACGGCTGTCTGTGCGGCAACGATCCCCGAGGCTGTTTGGATGTAGAGCGGTGTGCGCAGGGTCCTTTCGAGATCGCGCGCAGACCTCTGCAAGGAGGTTTGAGAGACACCGAGAGCCCGCGCCGCCTGGGCGAACGAGCCGTTCTCGACGATAGCGATTAGGCTTCGGATCTGCGGTCGGGTGATGCGGCTCGCCATCTGCGATATCGGAATAGGTCCGGTGGGAACCCCGAGCTCGGCGAGAGCCTGCTCGATCTGCGTAAACAGCCGCTGCATTCGCCTCTGGAAAATGATGCCGAACTCATTCAGATAACTGCCGCTCGCCCGGCGGACGAGCAGCGGCACCCCCAACTGCTCCTCGAGCTTGGCGATCGCTTGGGTGACCGCCGGCTGGGAGAGATGGCACTCTTCGGAGGCGCGCTGAAAGCCCTGTAGATCGGCGACGCTCTGAAACACTCTCAGATGCCGGATGCTTGCGGAAAATTCGTCCGCGCGAGCCTTGTCGCTGCCCATGTCGCCCCCTCAACTATCGCCTCGGCCTATATACCGCCCGTACACCGCCCGGTCAATGTCGTGCCTCGGATCACGACGGCAGCCTGAAGCTCGGTGTGAGCTGAGCCGGATCGACGAGTAGCTCAAGCAAAGCAGGCCGCTCGGACGCCAAAGCCCGCCGGAACGCATCAGGGAACCCCGAGGTGCTCTCCACTCTTTCTCCGTAGGCCCCGAAGCTCTCAGCGAGCGCTATGAAATTGGGATTCGCGAGTTCCGTGGCAATTGCGCGGCGGGGATACTTTCTCTCCTGATGCAGCCGTATGGTGCCGTACATGCCGTTATTGACCACGAGGATGATCACGTTGGCTTTATGCTGCACCGCCGTAGCAATCTCCTGCGGATACATGAGAAAGCAGCCGTCACCGGCGAATGCCACCACCTGCTTCTCAGGATAGCGCAGCTTAGCCGCGATGGCTGCGGGCACCCCATAGCCCATCGCGCCACTCGTGGGCGCGAGCTCGGTGCACGGCCGTCGATAACGGAAGTACCGGTGCACCCAGACGGTATAGTTGCCGGCACCGCTGGCAAGTACGGCGTCCTCGTTCAGATGCTCGCTGAGCCAGCCGACGACGTCGGCAAGATCCATGTGATTACCTGGAGGTGAGGATGGCGTACTAAAGGTGACATAGGCTTGCCGTGCCTCGCGCAGCCACTTACGACGGTCCGCACTACCTTCGATCTCGATATTCGCCAGAGCCAGCCCAAGCTCGGACGGAGTACAGGCGATGGCAAGATGCGGTTGAAACACTCTGCCTAACTCGTCTGGATCGGAATGTACATGGACGAGGCATTGTCGCGGCACCGGCGGGGTGAGCAGCGAATACCCATTCGTCGTGATCTCTCCGAGCCTTGAGCCGATCGAAATGATCAGATCGGCATTCTTGATTCGCTCGGCAAGCACAGGATCGACACCCAGGGTAAGGTGTCCGCAGTAGTTTTCCAGCCGGTTGTCGATCAGATCCTGGCGCCGAAAACCCGCGATCCAGGGCAGCTCATTTCTGCGAGCGAATCGAGCGAGTGCACTGCAACCCTCTTCTGTCCAGCGGCTACCGCCGACGATAAGTAGCGGGCGGCAGGCGCGCGCGAGCATCGCTTGCAAAGCCTGGAGATCCTCGATACGGGGCGCAGTCGACGCGGCTTCAACGCTGTCCGGGCCTACCGGCGCAGTAATCGACTCAGAGAGCATATCCTCCGGCAGGGAGAGGACAACTGGTCCAGCGCGCCCGGAGATCGCGACTCGGAAGGCCCTTGCTACATACTCCGGGATCCGCGCTGTGGATTCGATCTCTGCCGTCCATTTCGATAGGGGCGCAAACATCGCGCGAAAGTCAACTTCCTGGAACCCTTCACGGTCGCGCGCCCCGCGGCTGACCTGGCCGATGAACAGTACCATCGGCGTCGAGTCCTGAAACGCCGTATGCACACCGACGGAGGCGTGGGTTGCCCCGGGACCGCGCGTGACGAAGCAGACTCCGGGACGGCCCGTGAGTTTACCGTCTGCCTCGGCCATATTGGCGGCGGCACCCTCGTGACGAGCGCTGACGACGGCAATCTCGGGCACATCATGCAGTGCATCGAGCACCGCCAGGTAACTCTCTCCCGGAACGCAGTAAATACGATCGACGCCCTGGCGGCGCAGCGCCTCGACTAGTACTTGACCGCCGGTAAGGGTCGAGCGCGATACACTCACAGCCGCGATGCGGCACTGGTCAGCCATCGAGGGAGCCAGTGGTATCGTCGAAGAGATCCTCAACGCTAAGCCGCCGCGGGATGATCTTCTGCTCGTAGGCCCATTCGATCGCCATGGCGAGCCCTTTGCGATTAGCCTCGAGGCCGAGCGGCGGCAGCGCCGCGACTGCCTGAGTCGGGGCAAGCGACCGGCTGTCGCGGAGCAGTCGGTAGATCTCGCGAACGACGTCAGGCCGTTGCTTGGAAAGGCTCTCGTGTACCACGAACAAATGATTGATGGGTATCACTCCCTCGCGGCGATACCATTCCTGAGCGGCGGCATGGGGGTCGGGAATCAGCGTGCGCACGCGCGGGTCTTTGGGCATATCAAGGCCGAGAATGGCCGCGGCGAGCTCACCGTCGAGCATCATCTGATCGATGCGGCTGTCGGGTGGAAGCATCCGGCAGTTAAATGGATCGCGGTACTCCGATAAGTGCGACTCGTCGACCGTGAGCCAGTTGACCTTGTCGAGATCAACGCCATATTCGTGCTGCAGGATTCCTCGGACCCAGAGTCCGGTAGTCTGCGCGTAGGTGCGTACGCCGACCTTTCTGCCCTCAATGTCCTTCGGCGAAAGCGCACCGTATTCAATGTTGTAGCCGATGCAGTGGTGCTGAAAGCGCCCGTGAATCGCCACAGGCAGCAGGACGAAGGGTTTACCATACACCCTCGCCTGTAGATACGTGACGATGGCGAGCTCACCGGCATCGTACGCATTCCGGCGCAACATGTCCTTGAATCCGTTGTGCGCGGTCTTCGGACCGCAGAAGTCAAAATCCAACACCGGGGAAGAAACGCGGCCCTCCCTGATTGCCTTAGTGACCGGATAATCGGCCAGATTGGTTCGCAGCTTTACCGGTCCAGTTGCGGGGACTTCCATTTGAGGCTCTTGCCCTGACAGTCGATCGATGCCTGAATGCTGCGTTCGCAGGCGGCGGCGATCCAATCCATTCGGGTGCGGGACCCATAAGTTTCAAGACGGCCCCCATCCGGGCCTCGAACTAATCCTCGTGCGCGCGCCAGGGCGCAGCCATCTCTTCCAGCTTGCGCAGCACCGCGGTCAGGCTCACGCCGAGAAACATGAGGATTAGGATCGGAACGAACATAGACGCTGTGTCGTACTGGTTGCCGTACTTGACAATGAGTGCGCCTAGGCCGGTGATCGCTGTGAAGAACTCCGCGGCAACGAGCCCAATGATGGCTCGACCAATCGCAAGCCGCAGACCGGTCATAATGTAGGGCAGCACCGCCGGTAGGATGATCTTGAGGAATACCTGGCGCTCGTTCGCGGCAAATGCTGTGCCAACGTCGATCAAGGCGCGGGGCACATTCCGGACACCCGAGGCCGTGTTGATGAGCACGGGGAAAATACTGACCAACGTCACGATGAACAGCTTCGCGCTGTCGCCGAGACCGAACCACAGGATCACGAGAGGAATGATTGCGATCAGCGGTGTGGCATAAAGCGCGTTCACGACCCAGTCGGTTGCAGCCTCGATCAGCCGATAGCGTCCGATGGGCAGACCGAGTGCGATGCCGAACACCGAGGCGATGGCAAAGCCGCTCAAGAGTGTCCGAAGGCTGCTCGCCATGGCGCTCGCAAGCTCCCCGTTGGTGCCCATCTTGATGCCCGCGCTTACGATAGCGCTCGGATAGGACATGAAAAGTGGATTGATCCTGCGCCCGACTATCTCCCAGGCGATGAGGACAATTGCAATCGAGAGTAGCCTCACCCACCACGTCTTGCTGCGCGAGCGCAGCGGGGGATGCAGCTCCTCCACCTTGGAATCCGCGGGGACCGGAACTTCCTTAACGGTGGCGCGAATGATGGTCACGTACGAGGCCCGTGCATCACGCGGCAACCAAAGCGGAGGTGCGAATTAAGGACCACATCTCGCGACGGATCTCCTGGAATGTCGCATCTGTTCGCAGCTCGGCGAGTTCTGGCCGTGGGTGCACAAACGGCACCTTGATCAGCTCTTTAACGCGGCCAGGTTTGGCCGCGAGCACCACTACCCGGTCGCTGAGGTAGATGGCCTCATCGAGATCATGAGTGACAAAGAGCGTGGTTTTAGCGGTCTTCTCGTGAATGCGCATGAGCTCGATCTGGAGCACCTCGCGTGTCTGGGCATCGAGCGCGCTGAAGGGCTCATCCATGAGGAGGATGGCAGGGTCGATGGCGAGTGCGCGCGCAAGCCCGATGCGCTGTTGCATGCCGCCGGAGAGCTGATGCGGATATTGATTGGCCGCATGGCCGAGGCCGACGAGCTCGAGCAGCTGCAGTGCCCGCTCGGCGCGATGACGCTTCGCCGCGCCTTGAAGCTCTAGGCCGAACTCGACGTTCTGGCGCGCGGTGCGCCAGGGGAGCAAATTCGCCTGCTGGAACACGAAACCCCTGTCACGGCCTGGTCCGCTGACAGGGCGGCCATCGACGGCCACCGAGCCGGAGTCCATCCGTACCAGGCCCTGGATGATCCGAAGCAACGTGGTCTTGCCACACCCACTCTCACCGATGAGGGAAACGATCTCCCCTTGGGACACGTCGAAGCTCAAATTGCGCAGCACGTTGAGCAGCCCATCCTTACCGCCGACGCCCCCGCGCACGCGAAACGTCTTGCAGACGTTGCGGACACTCAGCTTAATCGACTCGCGTTCCATGAGACCTCAGTCTGCTCCCGCCGCCGGTCGCTAGGCGCGCGCTCTGCTCGCAACGTCCGCCAGGGCCGGATAGAGGCGTTGACCGGTCATTCCGAAAATCCAGGCTTGATCCTCAGCCGAAAGGCACGCGAGTGCCTTCCTCGCCTTCTCGAGATTATCCTTCAGTCTGCCCTCGGAGGCCGGGAAATTCGAGCCCCAAGCTAAGCGATGGCTACCGAACAGCGCTACCAACCGCGGAAAGAACGTCTCGGCGGAAGCGTTCGCCCGCTGGACTTCACCGAAGATGCGCGGAGTGAGCTTTAGGAATATGTTCTCGAAAGCGGACAGACTGAAAAGGCTCGACGCCCGCCTGTACGGAGGTCCGTCGGAGATGTCGGGCCTGCCTAGGTGATCGAGGATAATGTTGACCCTGGGGAAGCGCTTGGCAAGCCCCGCAACCTGGGCAAGCCCCGAAGGATCGGTCTGGATGCACATTGAGAGCCCGAGTTCTCCGCATAGCGCCCAGGCGGCAAAGGAGCGGGGATCATCCAGAGTGCTTGGATCGAATGCTGCTGTACTGCCGCCCGTGAAAAGACGTAACCCTGTCACGCCCAGCCGCACCCAGTACAGGATCCGTTCGCACGCGTTCTCCTGGCACTCGTCCACGGAGCCGACCCCGGTGAACCTGCCGCGGTACCTCGCGATCGAGTCGACCAAATAGGAGTTGTCATAGCCATAGCAGGTCGAGGACTGGACGATGGCAGCCTTAACGACACCCGCCTCGTCCATGGCGCTGATTAGCCCTTCTACGGTGACTGGCCGCTCGCGCGACCAGTCAGACTGCACACCGAATAGCGGCACCCGCGGAAAGCGTTGCGCATCATCGGCGATGATGTGCGGGTGAATATCAATCACTCCTGCTGTCATAACTCTTGTTCCTTTACTCACTTTGTACTGAGACTGGCGGCGACTGTGCGCCCCTTCTCGATGACGGCGTAACTACGCATTGGAGCAGACATCAGGAAGCGATAACCTTGTGCGAGCACAGTCTCCAGATTCTTGCCCGTCACGTGCGGATGACCCACTGCAACATCGTGATCCTTACACGTCCGGACGATCTGCGACATGGCCTCCATGACGACCGGATGCTCGTATTGCCGCGGATAACCCAACTCCTGGCTTAAATCACCCTCGCCAATCAATACGCACCCGATCCCTTGCACGCGCCTCAGAATGTCAGCGAGGTTGGCCACGCCCTGGCTGCTTTCGATCATCAGAAATACCAGTATCTCTCCGCGCGGGTTGAGCGGCCAGACATCCGCCCTCGTGTAGTAATCCTGTTGAGATAGTCCCCAGTATCGGCAAGCGGCCGCCGGCCCATCGCCGCGCCTGCCGGCAGGCTCGAATATTGGCGCTGCCTTTGGACGCGGATATCGGCAGGCGGCGACGGCATTGTAAGCTTGCTCCGCATTCCAGATGTGTGGCCAGACAACCCCGTACGCGCCCCTATCCAGGGCCTGCTTGGCGAGCCACTGGTTCCTCTCTTCCCCGTTTGCGGGAATTCGCACAATTGGCGTCACCGCTGGAGCGAGCGAGCCAGCCTCGTGGATCTGGCGCCGATTGAGCAGGTACTGCAACGCATCCTGTAGCGCGAGCGCATCCCAGGGGTTGTGCTCCATCTCAAATACGACCGCATCGTAAGGAGCCGCGCTGAACTCGATCGCCATTTGCCGGTCCGCCTGTGCGAAGGAGGCGAACGCGGGTCCGCCCTGCTCCCAGGCGCGGATGATGCCGTTGAGGTGTGGACTGTCTGACATGCTACCCTCGAATTACTTGCCGCGTGACTTCAGCGCCGCATCGACCCTTGGGTAGACACGCCGGACGTTGCCTTCGAAGATACTCTGGCGATCCGCTTCGCTCAGATGCGTGCAGGCGTCGAGGTATCGCTTCGTATCATCGAAGTGATTACCGGTCTGAGGGTCGCGGCCGCGCACGGCGCCAATCATCTCTGATGCGAACAGTACGTTGTCTACCGGCACCACCCGGGTTAGAAGATCGATGCCAGGATAATGATACACGCACGTGTCGAAGAACACGTTGCTGAGGAGTGATTCGATC
>Ga0335075_10018042_pt1 | contig 10471 bp, 10 predicted proteins | sample Lox_Sample_24_FD_206723 | JGI IMG/M metagenome (GOLD analysis project Ga0335075, IMG submission 206723) | Soil microbial communities from Loxahatchee National Wildlife Refuge, Florida, United States - Lox_Sample_2.4 | ecosystem: Environmental > Terrestrial > Soil > Wetlands | place: USA... | reverse complement strand
CGCCAGGTCGCCGAAAAGCTCGAACGCTTTGATGTGCGGCCGCGCGATCCGAACGCCCTGATCGATTGGCTGAGCGGCGGCAACCAGCAGAAGGTGTTCGTCGGGCGGTGGCTCGAATCGAAGGCGAGGCTCTTCATCATGGAGGAACCGACCGCGGGCGTGGATGTCGGCGCCAAGTTCGCGATCCATGGACTGCTGCGCAATGCGGCTGCACGGGGCGCCGGCGTGCTCGTCGTCTCGTCCGATTTCGAGGAGGTCGCGGCACTCTGCGACCGCGCGCTCGTCGTCGGCCGCGGCCGGATCGTAGCGGAGCTGCACGACGCCGATCTCAACATCCAGAACCTGATCGCATGTTCGTCGCTCGGCCGTCGGCACGAGGCGGAGCTGACCGGGATGGAAACGTGATGGATCAGGAAGCCGTGGAGCCCCACGGTGCGCGACGCGCAAAGGCTGCAAGCCGCGCCGGCCGAACGCTGGGCGAGCTTACGGCAACGTACGGCCTCGCCATCGTGTTCGTGCTCGTGATGGTGCTGTTCGGCGTGCTTCGGCCGGCGACATTTTTCAGCGCGATCAACATCAACACTATACTGGTGGGCCAGTCGGTCACCGCGATGCTGGCGCTGGCAGAGATGATTCCTTTGGCGACCCGGCAGTTCGACCTTTCGGTCGGTTTCCACCTCGGCATGGCGCAGATGCTGATCGTCGGCCTGCAGGTTCAGAATGGCCTGCCGTGGCCGGTCGCCGCGGCGGCGGTCCTGGTTATCGCGCTGGTGGTTGGAGCCTTCAACGGCGTGCTGGTCGCGCGGTTCGGGATCGACTCGTTCATCGCGACGATGGGCGTCGGCACCCTGCTGTACGGCGTAACGAACTGGTACAGCGGCGGCCAGCAGATCACCGGCACGGATCTGCCGGATAGCTTCACCGGGCTCACCGGCATCTACCTGCACGTTCCGCTGCCGGCGCTCTTCGTCGCCGTCACCGCGATCATATTGTGGCTGGTGACCGAGCGCCTGCCGGTCGGCCGCAGCCTTTACGTGATCGGGGCCAGCCCACGGGCCGCCGAACTCACCGGCATCCGGATCGGCCGGCACATCATCGGCAGCTTTGTCGCCGCCGGGTTCCTGAGCGGACTCGCCGGGATCATGTTGGGGAGCCTGCTGCAGACGGGCACGCCCTCGGTCGGCCCCGAGTACCTGCTGCCGGCGTTCGCTGCGACCCTGCTTGGAGCCACCTCCATCCATCCCGGACGCGTCAACGTGCCCGGAACGCTGCTTGCCGTGCTGATCCTCGCCTTCTCCTTCTCCGGGGTTCAGCAGCTCGGCGCGCCCTTCTACGTGCAGTATTTCTTCAATGGTGGCATCCTGATCGTCGCGGTCGGCCTGTCGGTTTATGCCGCGGCTCGACGCCGCCGCGCCGCAACGGTGGCCGACACTCGGGAACCGAGCACCGGGCCGCTCAGGGAGGCAGCATCCGGGAGGAAAGTCGATGGAGCCATTCGAGATCTTGGATGAGCGATTCCGCCGCTACACGATTCCGATTGCCTGGCTGGAGAAACTCCATACCGGCATGCGGTGGGCGGAGGGGCCGGTTTATTTTGCCGACCTGCGGTGCCTGATCTTCAGTGACATCCCCAACAACCGCATGCTGCGCTGGGACGAGGAAACGGGCCAGGTAGCCGTTTTCCGGGCGCCCTCGCATTTCTCCAACGGCAATACCCGTGACCGGCAGGGGCGGCTGATTACGTGCGAGCATGAGACGCGGCGAGTCACACGCACCGAGTGGGACGGCAGCATCACGGTCATCGCCGATTGCTACCAGGGCAAGCGCCTCAATGCGCCCAACGATGTCGTCGTGCGCTCCGACGACAGCATCTGGTTCACCGATCCAGTCTATGGCATCAGCGCCGAGTACGAAGGCGGCAAGGCCGAGAGCGAGATCGGTGCCTGCAACGTCTATCGCTTCCATCCCCGCGATGGCAGCCTGCGAGTGGTTGCCGATGATTTTTCCCGCCCGAACGGGCTTGCTTTTTCGCCCAATGAGCGGACGCTTTACATTGCCGATTCCGGATTCTGGCCCGACCCCACCAAGCCGCACCATATCCGCGCTTTCGACGTCGGCGCCGACGGGCGCCTTGGCGGCAGCCGGCTGGTCTGCGAGGTGAGCCCGGGAATTCCGGACGGGTTCCGCATCGATGTCGATGGCAATATCTGGACGAGCTCCGGCAGTGGCGTGCAGTGCGTCACTCCTGGCGGCGATGTGATCGGCCGGATTCCGATCCCGGAAAAGGTCGCCAACGTGGCCTTTGGAGGCCCGAAACGGAACCGGCTTTTCATCTGCGGCCACACCTCGCTCTATTCCATCTTCGTCAACACAAGCGGCATGCAGCGGCCTTGATGACTCCGGGTCGCTGATCCGGGCGGCTCGGCGCGAAGTCAGGCGAGGTGCCGATCCATCAGTTGCGGACAGAACTGCTGCGGCAGGGCGCCTTCATGCGGATACCGGCCGAGGTGGCGTCGTGCGTGCGTCGGGTGTTCCCGTACACCCGTCCACCTGCTAACTCCGAAACATGCCCCTCCTGGAGATCTCAGAAGCCGTCATCCAGATCGGCGGCCGAACCCTGCTGGATCGCGCCGGCCTGACCGTCGCGGCCGGCCAGCGCGTCGGTCTCGTCGGCCGCAACGGTGCCGGCAAATCAACGCTGCTTCTCGCCATCACCGGCGAAGTGCCTCTGGATGCCGGCGACATCCGGCTGGCCGCAGGTACACGCCTCGCCCAGGTGAGCCAGGAAGCGCCGGACGGCCCGACGAGCCTGCTCGACCTCGTGCTGCAAGGCGATCCTGAACGGCTGTCCCTGCTCGCCGAAGCCGAGAGCGCGCCCCCCGAGCGGTTAGCGGAAACCCACGAGCGCCTGCGCATTATCGGGGCGGATTCCGCCCCGGCGCGTGCCGCCTCGATCCTGGCCGGTCTTGGCTTCGATGAAGCCGCGCAGCGCCGTCCCGTCGCGTCGTTCTCCGGCGGCTGGCGCATGCGGGTGGCGCTTGCCGCAGCTTTGTTTGCCGCACCGGACCTGCTGCTGCTGGACGAGCCGACGAACCACCTCGACCTGGAAGCGACTCTCTGGCTGGAATCGTGGCTGGCGCGCTTTCCCGGCGCGGCGTTGATCGTGTCGCACGACCGTGTCTTGCTCGATCGTGCCGTGCAGGCGATCGCGCATCTCGACCGCGGCCGGATCAGCCTGACGCCGGGCGGGTTCGAGGAATTCGTGCGCATTCGCACCGAGCGCGCGCTGCAACAAACGCGCGCCGCGGAGCGCATCGCCGCCGAGCGGGAGCACATCCAAAGCTTCATCGACCGGTTCCGCTACAAGGCCAGCAAGGCGCGGCAGGCGCAGGCGCGGATCAAGGCGCTGGCACGGCTGCCGGTGATCGAGGCGGTGATCGAGGAGGCACCCGCCCATTTCACCTTCCCCGAGCCGACCCGCATCGCACCGCCGATCATAGCGCTCGATCGGGTCGCTGTGGGTTATGACGGAGCGGCCGTGCTGGGTCGCGTGTCGGTTTCAATCGACATGGACGACCGGATCGCTCTGCTGGGGGCGAACGGCAACGGCAAATCGACACTGGCGCGGCTACTCGCCGGCCGGCTGGAGCCGATGGCAGGGGAGCTGCGCCGGGGACCTCGGCTGCGCACCGGGTATTTTGCGCAGCACCAGGTTGAGGAGCTGGTTGCTGATGAAACCCCTCTGGCGCACATGCGCCTCGCGCTGCCACGAGCGACCGAGACCCAGGCGCGCGCGCAGCTCGCTCGGTTTGGCCTGGACGCCGACCGCGCCGGCACGCCCGTTGGCTCCCTGTCGGGTGGCGAGAAGGCGCGCCTGCTGCTGGCGCTGGCAACGCGTGATGCGCCGCAGTTGCTGATCCTGGACGAGCCGACCAACCACCTGGACATAGACGCCCGCGAGGCGCTGGTGAAGGCACTCGCCGACTTTGCCGGGGCGGTGCTGCTGATCACGCATGATCCGCACCTGATCGAGCTGGTTGCAGACCGGCTCTGGCTGGTTGCCAATGGAACCGTGCGGCCGTTTGACGGCGATCTTGACGATTACCGGACGCTGTTGGCCGAGCGCGCCCGGCCGGCAGCGTCCGCCGAGACGCCGCACCAGCGGAGCGATCGGCGCGAACGGGCGGATGCGCGCGCGGCGCTCGCACCGCTGCGGCGGCGAGCGCGCGAGGCCGAGGACCGCCTGACCCGCCTTGCCGCGGAGCGGTCGACCATCGAGGCGCGGCTTGCAGATCCGGCGATCTACGCGCCCGGCCGCGCGGCCGAGATCGCCGCCGCCAATTCGCGCCTCGCGGCCATCGCGAAAGAGGCGGCGCGCGCCGAGGCGGACTGGTTCGCTGCCGAGCAGGAATTGCAGGCGACGGGGTAATTACGCGTCCGATGATCCGCAATTTCTCCGATCACGCGGCGAACGAACGGACTTTCCTCGCGTGGGTACGCACGGCGATCGCGGTGATGGCATTCGGCTTCCTGGTGGCGAAGTTCGACCTCTTCTTGAAGATCGCTGCCCGCTCGCTTGATGGCGGGCGCCAGATGGTGGCCATGCCGGGCGGCGATTTCGGCGGTGCTGCCGGGGTGGTGCTGATCCTTGCCGGTACGCTGATTGTGGCGCTCGCGGCGGTGCGCTTCGTCCTGACGGGCCGGGCGATCGACAGCGCCGACCGAGGCGCAAGCAGCGGGCGTATGGACCTGGCGCTGGCGGGGCTGATGGTGGCACTGGGCATCGCGCTGGTGCTTTACCTCCTCCACACACTGCTCAACGGTGTCTGAGCGGCAACGTCGGCTGAGCCGCGCCCTTATCCTTGCTTCTCCCACCCGCGCGCGGTTTGCCGCCAGTAGGTGACCGGGAACCCGCCCTGCCGCGCCGCCTGCCAGCGCACACGCGCTGCCGCCAGCGCTGCCTCGTCGTTGCCATCGAACAGGTCGAACACCCGCTCGAACTCGCCAGGCGGCGCGCTTTCCGCTCCGTCGATCAGGAACAGAAAGCGCGCGCCGTTCGGTGCCGCATCATCGGCCGCGATCCAGACCGGCTGCAGATCAGCGTCGCCATCCGCAGCGGTGCCGTGCGGCAGCCAGTCGGGTTCGGCACATTCCCACAGCGCCGCATCCACAGCGGCGATCCGTTCGGCAGTGCGGCACAGTACGAGCGCACGCTGACCTGCCGCGAGCGTTCGGCCGAGAAGCTGCGGCAGGGCCGCTTCAACCTGAGTGCGGGTCAGGTGATAGAAGCCGATCTCGGTCACTTGGTTTCATAATGATCGGCAACCAGCCGGTCCAACAGGCGCACGCCGAACGCGGTCGCACCCTTCGGCGTGCACGCCGCGTCCTTCGACCCCCACGCCATGCCGGCGATATCCAAATGCGCCCACGGCTTGTCGTTGACGAACCGCTGAATGAACTGCGCCGCGGTGATCGAACCGCCCGGCCGGCCGCCGATATTCTTCATGTCGGCAATCTCCGACTTGATCTGCTCGTCGTACTCCTGGCCCAGCGGCATGCGCCACACCTTCTCCCCGGTCGCCCGGCCGGCCGCTTCCAGCCGCTGCACCAGCTCGTCGTTATTGCTGAACAGGCCGGCATGCTCGTGGCCGAGCGAGATGATAATCGCGCCGGTCAAAGTGGCGAGATCGACCATAAATGTGGGATCGAACGTCGCCTGGCAGTACCAGATCACATCGGCCAATACGAGCCGACCCTCGGCATCAGTGTTGATCACTTCGATCGTCTGTCCGGAATGGCTCTTCACCACATCGCCCGGCCGCTGCGCGGTGCCCGACGGCATGTTCTCCACCAACCCGACCAGCCCGACCGCATCGACCCGCGCCTTGCGACCCGCTAGCGCCCCCATCAGGCCGATCACCGTGCCGGCGCCGGCCATGTCCCACTTCATGTCTTCCATGCCGCCGGCCGGCTTGATGCTGATGCCGCCGGTATCGAACGTCACGCCCTTGCCGATGAACGCCACCGGCTTCCCGCCGCCATTGCCCGTGCCATTCCAGCGCATCACCACCATCCGAGGTTCGTTGGCGCTGCCCTGCGCCACACCCAGCAACGCGCCGAAGCCAAGCTTCTGCATCTCTTCCGGTCCGAACACCTTCACATCGACGCCGAGATCGGCGAGCTTCCGGCAACGCTCCGCCAGCGCGGCGGGGTTCAGCACGTTCGGCGGCTCGCTGACCAGATCGCGTGAGAAGAAGACGCCGTCGGCAAGCGCCTTCATCGGCTGCCACGCCGCCTGCGCCTGAGCAGGATCGGCGGTCAGCACCGCCAGCCGTGCCAGCCTCGGCTTGTCTTCCGGCTTCTCCTTGGTCCTGTAACGATCGAAACGATAAGACCGCAAAACGGCGCCGAGCGCTGCCGCGGCGCCCTGTTCCGCGCTCAGCCTGTCGGCCGCGATGGCCACATCCGATTCGCGCGCCAGCGCCGCCGCCGCATGGCCGCCGGCCTGCTCCAGGATCAGCCTGCTCAGCTCGCCCGACTTGCCCAACCCCACCGCCACCACGCGCGACAGGCCGGCACCCGGTGCCAGGATGGTGCAGGTCTTGCCCTTGCCGCCCTTGAACTCCGCCGCTGTCAGCCCGCGCGTGATGGCGCCGCCGGTCGCCTCGTCAGCCTGCTGCCACAGGCCCGATGGCATTGCCTCCTCGGCTATCGGCAGTACGAGCGCGCCGGATCTCGGCAGCACGGGCTTGGTGAAAACGACATCGAGCATGATGGACAAGTCCCCTGGTTCGGCGTGCGGGATTGCAATCATGGCCGAGTGTATCAGCCGCCGCCGGTTTTGCCATGCTCGCCCGGCTTCGCTATCTGGCGCAACATGACCGAGCTTCTGGCCGCCGACGCTCCCGGTATCGCCCGCGCCGCCACCCTGCTGCGGGCCGGCGAAATAGTTGCATTTGGTACTGAGACGGTCTATGGCCTCGGCGCGGATGCAACCAATCCACGGGCGGTGGCCGCGGTGTTCGCGGCAAAGCAGCGCCCGCGCTTCAACCCGCTGATCTGCCATTACCCGGACCACGACACCGCTTTCATCGATGTCGTGCCGAACCAGATCGCACGCCGGCTGGCGGCATCCCTGTGGCCGGGACCGTTGACGCTGGTGCTGCCGCGCCAACCGCAAAGCCGTGTGGCGCTGCTGACCGCGGCCGGTCTCGACAGCCTCGCCGTGCGCGTCCCGTCGCATCCGACCGCATTGGCGTTGCTGCGCGCCGTGGCAAGACCGGTCGCCGCGCCGTCCGCGAACCGCTCCGGCACGATCAGTCCGACAACCGCGCAACACGTGCTGGACGATTTGTCCGATCGCATTGCCGCCGTGCTGGACAGCGGCCCCTGCCCGGTCGGCGTCGAATCGACCGTGCTGGATCTGACCGGCCATGAACCGGTGCTGTTGCGCCCTGGCGGCACGACGCTCGAAGCGATCGAGGCCGAGATCGGCCCTGTGCGGCGCGCTTCGTCGAGCGGAGTGCTGCGCTCGCCCGGCATGATGGCGTCGCACTACGCGCCATCCTTGCCGCTAAGGCTCGATGCTGTCTCGGTGTCGATGGACGAGGCGCTGCTTGCTTTCGGCACCCCGCTGCCCGGCGCCGGCGCAACCTTCAACCTGAGTCCGAGCGGCGATCCGATCGAGGCCGCCGCCCGGTTGTTCGTCGGACTGCGCGTTCTGGATGCGACCGGCCCGGCGCACGGCTGCAAGCGCATCGCGGCGATGCCGGTGCCCTCCGCCGGCCTCGGGCACGCCATCAACGATCGTCTCCGCCGTGCCGCTGGTCCCAGGTGAGGCGCCGTGCCTCAGCAGCGCTCCACACGGCACAGCAGACAGCCCGGCTTCGCCGTGTGGATGTTCACATAGGCCGTGCGTTCGTCCGTCAAAGCGCGCTGCAGCGGTTCATCCACTTCGGTACCGTCGCCGACATGGCCGAGCTGATAGATGCACTGATCCTCGGCATCGTACGCACGCACCGACACCAATGCCCCGCGCACGATCTCCGGAATCTCGTTGATGCCATCATAACGCTCGCACGGGCCGGCGTGCACGAAGATGGGGCTCGGCGTCCAATACACGCCCTGCGGCCGCGGCAGATTGTACGAACCCAGCAGAACCGCCTCTCCGTCTTTCGCGTAGTGCAGGCAGGAACGGCACGGACAGCGGGAGTCCGGGCCGGGGCTGCGCACGTGCAGTTTGTTGTTGCGGTCGTCGCGGCCGGTCGTGCGAAAGCGCTCGATGGTCTCGGTCTCGATCGGCAGGCAACGGAAATCGGCCATGAGCGGTTCTCCTTCGGATTGGCGCCCCATCAGGTAGCGACGAACCGCGCCGGCCGCCCCCCGTTCCTTGCGCCGGCTCCTCCGTGTAGAAGCACTGCATGGTCCGCACCCCTCGCCCCGAGTTCCCACCTCCGGCGCTGATTTCTGACACCCGCACGCTGGATGCACTGTGCCGGCGCCTGCGCGGAGAGACATTCGTCACGGTCGATACCGAGTTCATGCGCGAGCGCACCTACTGGCCCGAGCTCTGCGTCGTGCAGCTTGCCGGTACCCGGGAAGTCGCGGTGGTGGATGCGGAGGCGCCGGGCATCGATCTCGGCCCGCTCGGCGGGTTGCTGGCGGACCGGAACGTGACCAAGGTTTTTCACGCCGCGCGGCAGGACATCGAGATCTTTGTTACGAAGTTCGGCGAGGTGCCGGCGCCGGTGTTCGATACGCAGGTGGGCGCGATGGTTGCCGGGTTCGGCGACCAGGTGGCGTACGATGCGCTGGTTGCTGCGCTCACCGGCGGGCATATCGACAAGGCGCACCGGTTCAGCGACTGGTCCGCCCGGCCGCTGTCGGCGGCGCAGGTCGCGTATGCCGCCGCCGACGTGACGTGGCTCCGGTTGGTATACGAGAATTTGTGCGCGCGGCTGCAAGAGGAAGGCCGGCTGGAATGGGTGGCGCAGGAGATGGCCGCGCTGACAGATCCGGCCACGTATCGCATCGACCCCGACGAGATGTGGCTGCGGCTGCGCCCGCGCAGCAGCAACCGCCGCTATCTGGCGATGGTACGCGCACTCGCCGGCTGGCGGGAGCGGGAGGTTCAACGAATCAACATCCCTCGCCAACGGCTGCTGAAGGATGAGTCCCTGCTGGAGATCGCCGCCACGATGCCGGAGTCGCCGGAGGCGTTGGCGAGGGCACGCGGGATTACGCGCGGGTTCGCCGAGGGGCGGACGGGTGCGTCCCTGCTCGAAGCGATCACCGCGGCGCAGACACTGCCGGAGGATGCGTTGCCATTGGCACCGCGCAGCGATGCTGGGCGGCCGTCACCAGCACTGGTGGCGCTGCTGAAGGTGCTGCTGGCGGCGAAGAGCGAGGAACACAATGTGGCGCCTCGGCTGATCGCGAGTTCGGACGATATCGATCGGCTGGCGTTGAACGACGGACGCGACGTGCCCGCGCTGCACGGCTGGCGGCGCGAGGTGTTCGGCGATGATGCGATCGCGTTGATCGAGGGGCAGATCTCGCTGGGCGTTGAGGGAAGGCGCATCAAGGTAGTGCACCTCTCCCGCTCGGCGGGAGAGGTCGCCGCGCGCAATCGCGGCGGGTAAGGGCGCCGCCCAGTAAGGCCAGGCGCCGGCAATTGGCTGCAACCGGCCGGCGTCAGCCCTGCGCGCCGCGCTCCTCGGCCAGCCGGTCGAACTGCGCGGCCATGATGAAGTCGTTTTCGTGCAGGCCCTTTATCTTCTTTGTCTGCAACGAGATGGTCGTGTGCCCCCAGCCGAACGACACCTCGGGATGGTGGCCGTGCGCCTCGGCGAGGTCGGCGACGCCGTGCACGAAGTCGAATGCCTCGCGAAAGTTGGCGAACCGGTATGTCCGCTCGATGCGCCGGCTGTCGTCGAGCAGCTTCCATTTGGGGGTCTGAGCGAGGAAGTCCTGCGCCGCCTCCGGCGTAAGCGGGGGGACGCCGCCCCGGCACGGCGTGCAGGTCTTTTCCAGCAGACTTTGCGACATGGGCTTTCGCTCCGATGCGGCGGAAGCAACGCCGTCAGTCTAGGGAGCGCACGACGCGAGTTCAACATGCCCCATCTATCTCCCGCGGGCGGGAGAGATGGATGGGAGCCACGCCGATACCAGTCACGCTGAGGGTGCCCTAGACTGAGCACTGAGCCACCGGAGGACAGCATGCCAGGCAACCCTGCGTACCTTGTCGGTCTCGACCGCAACCAGGCGAACTACACGCCGCTGAACCCCGTCACCTTCCTGGAACGGGCGGCCCATGTCTATCCGGACCGGATCGCTGTCATCCATGGTGCCTGGCGCTCCACCTGGCGTGAGACCTATGCCCGCTGTCGCCGGCTTGCCTCGGCGCTGACGCGGCACGGCATCGGCCGCAACGACACCGTGGCGGTGATGGCGCCCAACGTACCGGCGATTT
>Ga0335075_10018041_pt1 | contig 10471 bp, 5 predicted proteins | sample Lox_Sample_24_FD_206723 | JGI IMG/M metagenome (GOLD analysis project Ga0335075, IMG submission 206723) | Soil microbial communities from Loxahatchee National Wildlife Refuge, Florida, United States - Lox_Sample_2.4 | ecosystem: Environmental > Terrestrial > Soil > Wetlands | place: USA: Florida... | reverse complement strand
ACTCGGTTGGGCGATTTGCCCACGAGTCTGGCGCGGTCGTCGTTTGACGTGCTCGAAGCCTGCCATAGGAGGTAGGCGGGACAGGCGGGAGAGTCTGGTTGGAGTTTCGTGCGAGCATAAAATAAGCCAGCCTAGCACATGTTTTATAGTTTGTCAATGGCGACGAACGGTACTAGGACCATGAGGTTTGTCCCATTTTGGAACGGCTGTGGAAAAGCGAGATGGGGCGGTCACAGAGGCAGCCGGGCGGTAGGGAGATAGGCGGAAACCGGTCGAGGGCGTGAGACTTTCGGTGATGCACGAACGGAACGCACGACCGGGCCACTGCACCACACAAACAAGAGCCGTTGGCTGTACATGCTCAGTGGTGTCGGCTCTGAGTGAAGTTGCGAGGCGTCGCAAAGAAAGGCTGCCGCGCTGAAGACCCCGCCACGGCGGGCAGGGGCGGCTCTACGTTGAGTCAAAACCGCTAGCGGTAAATGGGAGGTGCTTGTGCAATGGTGGATGCGTTTTCTTCGTAAGTCCCGCGCGGATCGCCAACTCGATTCGGAGCTGCGCTTCCATTTGGAGCAGCAAATCGCCGACTATATTGCCTCGGGCCTATCGGCCGACGAGGCCCGCCGCCGCGCGCGCCTCGACTTCGGCGGCCTCGACCAAGTGAAGGAGCGGGTCCATGCCGCGCATCGCGGCTACTTCCTCGAAACGCTTCTCCAGGACATTCGCTACGGCCTCCGCATGCTGCGCAAATCGCCGGGGTTCACGACGGTCGCTGTCATTACGCTCGCCCTCGGCATCGGCGCGAATACCGCCATCTTCAGCGCCGTGAACGGCATTCTGCTTCCTTCCCTTCCGTACGCCGACGCTTCGCGCATCGTCCGAATCGAAGGCTATAAGCATTTCTCAGACGGGATGGCCGGGGCCCTGGACTTTTCGCCGGACGTCTGGAAGCAAGTGCGAGCTCGAACACCGGATATTCAAAGAATGGCGCTGTATGAGTATGCCGGCAGCCTGACGTTGACTGCAGAGGCGGTCCCTGAGGTCGTAAACGCACAGAGAGTATCGGCCGACTTCTTTCCGTTGCTAGGTGCGCGTCCGCTGTTGGGTCGGCCCATTCTTTCCGCCGATACGCGACCGGGCGCCAATCCGGTCGTCGTTTTGAACCACCAGCTATGGCGTTCGAGCTTTGGTGGCGACCGAAACGTAATCGGACGCACGATAACACTCGACGGAGAGCGCTATACGATGATCGGCGTTATGCCCCGTGACTTCGCCGTACCCGTGTCGGAGCAGGACGGCGTGTGGCTTCCACTCGTCTCCTTGCCCAATGAGAAGAGCAACGAACAGGGGGCAACGGCTCTCGCGCGCCTCAAACCCGGCGTGACGATCGAGGGTATCAATGCACAGCTGAGGACGGTCAGTTCGCACGTATCGGCTGACGTCAGCGACTTCTTCAGCGGCTGGTACTTCCTGGCCAGCCCCTTGAAACCCCGCTTCGGTGACCTTGACCGCGCGTTGTTTATCCTGTTGGGTGCTGTCGGATTTGTCCTGCTGATCGCGTGCGTAAACGTAAGCGGGCTCTTGCTCGGACGCGGATGGGCGCGGCAAAAAGAAGTGGCGGTCCGAGAAGCTTTGGGCGCGACGCGCGCGCGAATCCTCCGGCAATTTCTAACCGAGAGCGTGGTCATTGCACTGCTGGGCGGCGCTCTCGGGCTGCTGTTGTCGGTTTGGGGTGTGCACATTCTGCGTGCCATCACGCCTGCCGACGCGCCCGAACATGGGCATTTTCAGGTCGACGTTCACGTGCTCTGGTTCACATTGGCTGTTTCCTTGCTCGCCGGAATGCTCTTTGGAATCGCTCCTGCGATGCAAGCCTCTGCGCGAAAAATTGGAGCTACGTTGAAGGAAAACCTGGGCGGATCAGTAGGCGGTTTTTCGGGAAGGCGCACCAAACGATTGCGGAATACCCTTGCCGCATTCGAAATCGCACTGGCCGTAATGCTGGTCACGGGCGCAACGTTGGCAGCGCGCAGTCTCGAGAACCTCATGTCGGTGAATCTAGGCTTTAGCACCGCCCACATTCTCGTAATGACCCCGGATTTCGGCAGGACGATCTGTGATCCCAAGAAGAATAGCGCGGCGTGCCGGCTGGCCGTTGATAACGCGCTCGATAAGATCCGCAGCGTTCCGGGCGTAGAAAGCGCAGCAATCACTTCCACAATCCCGCTCGGGACTTGGCAAGTCGCGCCCAATGTGCGTATCGAAGGACGCGAGCAGGAAATCTCTCTCGGCAGCGGCAACATCATCGAAAACCGCGTTATTTCGCCCGGCTATTTCCCCACGATGGGCATTCCTCTCCTCAGCGGGCGCGAATTCACGGATGGCGACACCGCCGATAGCGAACCTGTGGCCATCGTGAGTCGCAATTTCGCGTGCAAGTACCTTGGCGATCATCCACTTGGACGACGAATTAGCGAGAGAGACGACAAGAATGGCCACCCTGAGTGGGTCGACGTTGTCGGCGTCGTGGAAAACGCCCGCGACTTCCGCGACCAAAAACGCGATCCCTATCCTGAGATTTTTCTTCCGTTCGGACAGGCGACGAATGCCCTCACGACCTTCCTGGTGCGCACGACCGTCGATCCAACAGTTCTTGTCCCAGCCGTGAAACGAGCCATCTGGGCAGTGGATAAGAACGCTCCTATCACCGATGTCGAAACGATGGATCAGCAAGTAAAGGCAGTCACGGCTGAACCCCGTTTCCAGACGACGTTGCTCGGCTCGTTTGCGGCATTGGGTCTCTTGATGGCCGCAATTGGCGTCTATGGAGTGATTTCCTACGCCGTCGCGCAACGCACGCACGAGATCGGCGTCCGCATGGCCCTGGGCGCACAGCGCGTGGATGTATTGCGCTCGGTGATCGGTGAAGGAGCAGCACTCGCCGTGATTGGCATCGCGGCAGGCGTCGGCGGCGCATTCGCACTAACGCGATTTCTTCGTAGCCTGCTGTTCGAGGTCAAGCCGACCGACCCGGCTACGTTCGCCGGAGTTGCTGGTGTAATTCTTTTCGTCGCGCTTGCGGCGTGCTACATCCCGGCGCGCCGCGCGATGAAGGTCGATCCTATGGTCGCGCTGCGACACGAATAGGGTCGGATACGGCAGAACGGGTCAGCCCGGGACGCGCGGCGTCAGAAATTTAGTTAAACCGCAATGCGACTTTAGTTTCACTTTGGTACTGTTCCAAAACTGAACACAGGCGGCGGACATTCCGGGTGCGAACGTGCTCTGGTGGTTGTAATGTGGGCTTACTTCCCGGGTGAAGGAAGCGAGCCTAGAAGCGACCCGCCACGGAGGCGACGCCGACGGTACAGGAGCCGAAGAGAGATTCTTCGCTTCGCCCATCACGGCGGGCAAGCTCAGGATGACAAGCGTCAATGGCGACGCGGTAGAGAGACCGAGAACAGATTTCCTCTGTGGCGGGCAGAATCGCCGAGCAGGATGGCGGCCAGGCTGAGAGCACCGGGAGCTGGCGGAAAAAATCGGAACGGGGCCTCGGGGTTGAACCCCTTGATGAAAATGCACTCGGTGATGTCGGAGCTAAAGCTCCGACTCCCTAAAAAGCCGACTTTTCCGCAAGCTGCGAGGTCCAAACTCCTCTGATGAAAAAACTGAATTTTCTGATTTCACTGATTACCGCAGAAAACGATTACCAGGTTGAGCAGGCCAAAGCAGCGGAGCTGGCGGCTCAACGGCTTGGCGCGGCAGTGCAGATCATCTACGCGGCAAACGATCCGATCAACCAGAGCCAGCAACTGCTTTCCGTTATTCAGTCTTCGGGCAACCACCCGGACGGAATTATCGTCGAGCCAGCCGGCGGGACCGCGTTTCCGCACGTCGCCCGAGCGGCGATTCAGAGTGGGATGGCGTGGGCGGTGCTGAACCGCGAAGCCGATTACGTTCCGGAGTTGCGCCGAACGGCGAAAGTGCCTGTTTTCGGAGTTACCTCGAATCACCTGGAGGTCGGGCGCATTCAAGGACGCCAGGTGGGCGCGCTGGTGCCCAAAGGCGGAACGGTAATTTATATTCAGGGTCCGACCACTGCGGCAGCAGCGAAATACCGGGCCGTCGGAATCGAGCAGACCAAGCCCGCCAACGTGAAGTTCGTTCATTTCAAGGGCAACTGGACAGCCGAGAGCGCGTACAAGACCATGTCGTCCTGGATGCAATTGTCGACCTCGAAAAAAACACCCATCGACATGGTTTGCGCCCAAAACGACGATATGGCGATGGGCGCGCGGAAGGCCATTCAAGAGCATGCCGACCCCGAAGTGCGCGATAAATGGCTGCATCTCCCGTTCACCGGATGCGACGGCCTGCCGAACACGGGGCAGGCATACGTGAAAAGTGGACTACTCACCGCTACCGTAGTAATCCCCGCGAGCACCGGCACGGCGATGGAGCTGATGGCCGAAGGCCTTCGCACCGGCAGACAGCCGACCGAATTGCTGCTGACTACTCCTACGTCTGTGCCGACGATAGAAGACCTGGCGGCCGCGGCGAAGTCGAAGAACCTGGTGCCTGTGACGTGAGCAGGCCTCCGGTCTGGACACGCGGAACGAAGTTTAAAGCCTCAGGTTTGAAGACCTGAGCTACATTCGCGCGGGATTATTTACGGCTGAACAGTTGGGGCAGCAGAGCCACGAGATTCCCACGCCAGACAGGCCACCAGTGAGCGCCCGGTGTTTCGACCCACTCGACGTGGATGCCCTTCCCTTGGAGCCAGTCGCGCAGCTTTTCGTTGGGCGCGAGCAAACGATCATCTTTGCCGACCGACATCCATAGCACGCGGATCTTCGCATTCGCGCTCGCATCGAGATGAGGGAACGCTTGCGCGTAATCCTGGCGAATCCCGCCGCTGCTGAATGCGCCAATGTACGCGAACTTATCGAGATTGTTCAGTCCGACGTAGAGCGTCTCGGCTCCGCCCATCGAGAGGCCCGCAATAGCGCGCGACGCGCGGCCGCTCTCGACGCGGTAGTGCTTTTCGACCATCGGCATCACTTCCTGCAGAAGTGCCTGGCCGAATTTTTCATAGTTCTCCTGGAACAGGGCTGCATTGTTGGCGTGCGCCGAGTCTCTATCGAGCACGGCTGGCGCTCCATAGCCAAGCGGCATGACGACGATCATCGGCGTTGCTTTGCCCTGCGCGATCAGATTGTCGAGGATCACGTTGGCGCGACCAACGGCGGTCCACGCATTCGCGCCGTCGCTGTAGCCGTGCAGCAGATAAAGGACCGGATATTTTCGCTTCGCCGCGGGGTCGTAGTCCGGCGGCGTGTAGACGAAGAAGTCGCGATTATCGCCGACGATGGCCGAGTGGTAGAACTCATGATGAACGACGCCATGAGGGACATCGCTCATCTGCCACGGCGTCGAGGAGCTGCCCGGTACAAGCACCATGCTGCCGGGTGTGAGCAGGTTCGGCTTGGGGAGCGGGTTCTCCGGATCGGCGAGTGCGAGGCCATCCATAATAATCGAGTAGCCGTAGTATTCGGGATCGAGCGGCGGCGTGGTGATGCTCCAGACGCCGTCAGCATCCTTGGTCATGGGCAATGGTTTAAGGAACCCTTCCATGGCGACGGATACTTGCGCTGCGCCAGGCGCGAAAAAACGGATTGTGACGCGGTGGTCGGGACTAACTTCCGGAGATACGATGTGCGGCGGCATCTGCGGAGCTGGCGCGTTCGGGGTCTGAGCAAACGTTCGGGGAGAAAACACCATCAAACAAAGCGAGAGTAGCAATACAGGTGATCCGTGGTATTTCACACTTCGGGTCGTGTGTGCCCAGCTCATCCTCGTTCTCCTTCGCGAGTCCGATTACGGAATCCTGTTCGGATCGAAAAATCAGGCCGCGGCCGATCAAACGGCTGGAGTATATCTCGGGTCAGACCGGAAGAGTTCTTACGACTTTGGCCAGTCCAGGCTACGCGGATGCGCTTGTTGCACTTACGTATTTTTCGGCCATATCATAGCAACAGGGATTAACCGTAGGACGCGTGGCCGCTTGAGGCTGGATGCTTCAGCGTTTGCACGAGCAAATTGCCGCACCATCAGGAGCGGAGCAGCCATGAAGCTTGGATTTGCACTTCTACTTCGTCGTCGTTACAGACCTGTTCGCCGCCGGAGCGTGTCATCCCGCGCAGGCTCCCGCGGAACAGTTCCCTGCCGGCTCAAATGCCGGTTTTCTCCGCTTCCCATTTTTCTTTCTGTTCCGCTCGCGTTTTTCTGCGTCGCAGTGCCCGCCGCCAAAGCGTTCCCTGCTCCTTCGGGCCGCGCTCGCGGAAATGAACAGGAGAGCGCACAACAATTGGTGCGCGACGTCGTCTGGAACGAGGTCCAGGCGCAAAACCGCGATACGCGCCACTGGCACTTCCACGAAACGCAGTGGAAGGGCGCGGTCCGAAAAGTCTATGACGTGATCCAGACGAAGTACGGAGACGTCCATCGGCTGCTGGCGATCGACGGGCAGCCTCTCGACGCGAAAGCGCAGGAGGCAGAGAGCAAGCGCATTCAGAAACTCTGCAACGATCCCCAGCAGATCGAGCAGGCACAGAAAGCGCGTAACGCCGACGCGAAACAAGAGCAAGAGCTTCTAGAGATGCTCCCCGACGCATTCATCTTCCGAGAAGTGGCCAGGAAGGACGACATTATCACGCTGGCCTTCACGCCTAACCCCGATTTTCACCCGTCGACGCACGAGGCTCAGGTGTTCCATCACATGGATGGGACGATGCTGGTCGACGGCCGCGTGAAGCGGCTACTCGAGATTCACGGCAAGCTCACCACGCCGGTGGAGTTCTGGGGCGGATTGCTGGGCCATCTCGACGCGGGCGGGACGTTCAACGTGCAGCAGCGCGATGTAGCCGATGGACACTGGGACATGGTTTATATGCGCGTCAACATGGACGGGAAGGCGCTGTTCTTCAAAACCATTTCCGTTCACGATCACGAAGCCTACTCGGATTACCAGCAAGTGCCGGACAATATCACGCCGTCGGAAGCGGCCAGGCAATTGAAGCAGGACGCGGAGTCGCCGCGAGATTATGCAGGGGAATGATCGCGTCATGCAGAAGGAATACTCCTAACGCAACGCGACTTTTAGGTGGTGCCGCAAAGCGACAACTGCACATGTCATGCGGCAGGGCGGCAAGTATCCGTGTCGCAGAGCAAGAAGTATGCATGCCGCAAAGCGGTGCCTATTCATGCCGCAAGGCGGCAATAGGGTCGACACTAGTAGCGCGTCGCGCCGGAATGTAAGTCGCCAGCAGCGCGACGACGACAAGCAGCAGGGCCGCGCCGGCGAACGTGAGCGGGTCGCTTGCACTGATGCCGTAAACGTAGTCGCTCATCAGGCGGCTGAGCGCTAACGCGGCGACCACGCCAATCGCAATTCCGATGAGAGAAATCCCCAATCCTTCACGCAACACAAGAAGTAGAACCTCGCGCGCATTCGCGCCCAGAGCCATGCGAATGGCCATCTCCTGAGTGCGCCGGCTCACTGTGTACGACATCACGCCAAAAATCCCAATTGCCGAAAGCAGCAAGGCCAGCGTCGCGAAAATCCAGACTAGAACCATCGGGAACCGGATCGCACCGTAGGTGTCCGACATCATTTCCTCGAGCGTCTCGATACGGGTGATCGGCTGTTCCGCGTCGAGCGCCGAAACAGCGCCGCGGATGGCGGGCATCACATCCAGCGGTGGCACAGCGGTGCGCGCGACAAGAAACACAGAAGGCGAGGGATGCTGCGCGAAGGGTACGTAGATATCCGAATTCGCCTGCCACAGATCGCCAAGCCGGATGTCCTTCACCACGCCGACAATCTGCAGGGCGCGGCCGGTGTTGACTGACTCACCCGAATACTCGTGCGAGATGATCGTCAGATGACTGCCGATCGGGTCGGAATGAGGCCAGTATGCCTTCGCTACTTGCTGGCTGATGATCGCGACAGCGGGCGCCGTGCTCGAATCAGACTCGGAAAATTCGCGGCCTTCGACCAGGGGAATGCCCATGGCGCGGAGATAGTCGGGCGTGATGTAGTCGAAATCCGCGGTCGGCTCCTGTCCCGGCGCCGGCGGAGCCATGCCCTGGGGCAAAAAGAAGACACCCGTATTGGAGAGAACTCCGGCGGACGTGACGCCCGGAATCCGTTCGACGCGGTCCAGGAGATTACGATAGAAAAGCGCCTGCTGCGTATCGGATGCGTAGCGGTAGGGCGGAAGCGAAATGGTCATTCGCACAGCGTGCGAGGGATTGAAGCCGAGATTCACGCCGGCCAACTCGACGAAGCTGCGGATCAACAGGCCCGCGCCCGAGAGCAGCACGAGTGCGAGCGTGACTTCGGATACGACGAGAGTATTGCGCAAATGACGGCGGCCGGGCTCCGCCGTCGTGCTGATGCCGCCTTCTTTGAGCGATTCGTTCAGATCGGTTTTTGTTGCGGCGAGAGCCGGCGCCAGGCCGAAGATCAGGGCGGTTCCGATCGTGATCGTCACGCTGAATACGAGCACCCGCCAATCGATGTCGATCACCTTGGCGTTCGGAAACGTGATCTGATAGCGGGTCATCGCGAACGTGAGCAGGCGGTCGCCCGCGTAGGTGATGAAAAGCCCGAAGCCTCCGCCCAGAACCGCCAAAACCATGCTCTCCGTCAGGAGTTGCGTTACAAGGCGCTTACGCGTAGCGCCAATTGCGATTCGAATAGCCACTTCCCGCTTGCGTCGGGTAGCCCGAGCGAGCAGCAGGTTCGCGACGTTGGCGCACGCAATCAACAGCACGAACAGCACAGCGCCAAGCATGATCACCAACGGCTTTTGCATGTGGCGATAGTAGGCCGCGTGAAGCGGCTCGACCTTGATTCCCCAACCCGCATCGGCATCGGGATATTCCTTCGCCAGATTCACGGCGAGCGTGTCCATATCGGCTTGCGCCTGCGGGATCGTGACGCCCGCTTTGAGTCGCGCCTGAGTCTGAAGATCGCGCGTAGTGCTGCGGCCTGCTTCGCTTCTTTCTTCCGGCGTGAGGACGAGCGGCACGAAAACGTCGATTTCCTGGTCCCATGTAAACCGGAAATTCGCGGGCATCACGCCGATAATCGTGTAGCGGCGCTGGTCGAGATCGACGGTCTTACCGATTATGCCGGGGTCCGAGTTGTATCGATCCTTCCAGAGGCTGTGGCCAAGAACGACGACCTGGTCGCGACCTTCTTGTGTCTCGCTGGCCGAAAAGAAGCGGCCCATCAGAGGCTGGATACCGAACATGGGCAGGAGTTCCGAGGAAGCCTTGATGGCGAGGACGTGTTCAGGGCGGTCGCCGCCGGTGATGTTGAATCCGTCCCATCGGTAATAAGCGACCTGCTGGAAGATGCCTGTGCCTGCGATGTCGGCAATGTTCGGCGCCGATACGCCGACTTGCACGTATCCCTGGCCCTTTTGATTGCGCCACTGGCCGAGCCCGATGAGTTGTTCGGGATGCGGGTACGGAAGCGGCCGCAGAATTATCGCGTCAATGAGACTAAAGATGGCGCTGTTTGCGCCTATCCCCAACGCGAGTGTAAGGACCGCAACTAGAGCAAATCCAGGGCTATTGCGCAGCGTACGAAGGGCGTAGCGAACGTCGTGGAGCAGACCGGTCACGGGCACCTCACGGGTACCGCAATCAATGCGACGTAGTTTAATCGAACCGAAAGACTACTACGCAAAAATGTGAATTGAGGGTCGAGGATCTTACGGTCGATGAAGTGGGGCGGGCGAAGACAGCACCTGAGCGCCGAGAGGAAAAGAAAAAGGGGCGCTCCGACAAATCATTGCGCGGGAGCGCCCCACGGTGTTTTGGCTCGAACTTATCCGCGCCTTAAGGTCTTACTTTCTCTTTTTGGCTGCGGCCTTCTTGCCCTTTGCGCTCTTCTTTTCTTCGATTACCGCTTGAGCTGCGGCCAACCGGGAGATGGGCACACGGAAAGGTGATGCGCTGACGTAGTTCATGCCGACTTGGTGGCAGAACTTCACGCTGTCGCCGTCGCCGCCGTGCTCGCCGCAAATACCGATCTTCAATTTCGGGCGGGTTTTGCGGCCGTTTTCGATGGCCCACTTCACGAGCATGCCGACGCCGTCAGTATCGAGGCTCTGGAACGGATCCGCCTTAAAGATGCCCGCCTGGTGCTCGTCGACGTAGACTGGCAGAAAACGGCCGGCGTCGTCGCGCGAGAGCCCCATCGTCGTTTGGGTGAGGTCGTTCGTACCGAAGGAGAAGAATTCGGCGACCTCAGCGATTTGTCCTGCGAGCAGCGCGGCGCGCGGAAGCTCGATCATCGTGCCGACGAGATATTCAAGTTTTACTTTAGCCTCAGCGATGATTGCGTCAGCCACTTTCCGCGTTTGCTCTTCAAGGATTTTCAGTTCCTTCTTGTCGAGCA
>Ga0335075_10018040_pt1 | contig 10472 bp, 12 predicted proteins | sample Lox_Sample_24_FD_206723 | JGI IMG/M metagenome (GOLD analysis project Ga0335075, IMG submission 206723) | Soil microbial communities from Loxahatchee National Wildlife Refuge, Florida, United States - Lox_Sample_2.4 | ecosystem: Environmental > Terrestrial > Soil > Wetlands | place: USA... | reverse complement strand
CTCGTTCGGCTTGCCCTTGGACTTGCTGCTGCTCTTCGCGGCACTCCTTGGCGAGTTGATGTGCGCGACACCGCCGCCGCTGGAGCTGCCGCCGCAGCCCGCGATCAACACCGCCGCCATGATCGCGCCGGCCAGCGGGCCGGCGCGAAGCACGCGCGCTCGGTGTCTGGTGCGAGCCGCTGGGGGCGGGCCGCTCGCGCTCAGAGGGTTGACGATCTTCATGCTGCTTTAGGCCTCCTTGACGGGGATCGAGGTTCCGTTCAGAGGCCGTTGTACGGAATGGCCGGTACCAGCTCCGTACCAGCTTTTGGTACCTGGCTGTTACCTGACTCGACGTATGCTCAACGAGGGTTTGGAGCCCGTCTAGATATGCGAGTGTTGCTTGTTGAGGATCACCTGGGCCTGGCGCGGACGGTCGCGACCGGGCTACGCCGCGAAGGTCTCGCGGTCGATGTCGTCCACGACGGGCGTGATGCGCTCGCCCGTGCCGCCGTCACCGACTACGACATCGTTGTGCTCGACCGAGATCTTCCGGAGGTGCACGGCGATGAGGTCTGCCGTGCGCTGACCACGCGCGGGTCGGCAAGCCGGGTGCTGATGCTGACCGCCGCCGACACGGTCAAGGACCGGATCGAGGGGCTCGATCTCGGCGCCGACGACTATCTCCCGAAGCCGTTTGCGTTCGGTGAGCTCGTGGCCCGCATTCGCGCGCTCTCACGCCGCAGCGTCGGCTCCGTGCCCCCAACCTTGGAACACGGAGACCTTACCCTCGATCCTGCTCGGCGGGTCGTGCTGCGGGCGGGGCAGCGGCTGGCGCTCAGCCCGAAGGAGTTTGCCGTGCTCGAATGCCTGCTCGCGGCACAAGGCAAGGTGCTCTCCAGCGAGGAGCTACTGAGACGGGTCTGGGACGAGAACGCCGACCCATTCACCGCCACGGTGAAGAACACGATCGCCCGCTTGCGAACCAAGCTCGGCGAGCCACCCATCATCGAAACGGTGCGCGAGGCCGGCTACCGAATCTAATGCGCTTCCCATCCCGACTCGCCCGTCCAGTCTGGCTGCGGCTCCCCGCTCGTACCGCCCGCCTGCGCCTCACCATGCTCTACGGAGCGCTGTTCCTCGCCTCCGGTGCCGGGCTGCTCGCGATCACCTACCTGCTCGTCAGTAACACCACCGGGCTTGGCCTGTCTGTGAACCCGGCTCACCACCCGAGGATCACGCCGCCCACCAAGGCAATCGGCCACGCGGGCGGCGTGCCATCGATCACCGGTCGCCAAGCCTTGCAGTTGGTCGCGCAAGCACGCGCTCAGCACGCTGCCGACCTGCACCACCTGCTGATCTGGTCGGGGATCGCGCTGCTGATCATGGCGATCGTCTCGATCGCGCTCGGCTACTACGTAGCCGGCCGCGTGCTCAGGCCAGTGCGCACGATCACCACCACTGCCCGGGCGATCTCCGCGCGCAACCTCGGGGAACGCCTCGCGCTGGCGGGCCCGGAGGATGAGTTCAAGGAGCTCGGCGACACCCTCGATGACCTGCTCGCACGCCTCCAAACCGCGTTCGACGCCCAACAGCACTTCGTCGCCAACGCCTCCCACGAGCTACGCACGCCACTGAGCTGGGAGCGGTCGCTGGTCGAGGTCGCGCTCGCCGACCCCGACCCAACGATCGAGTCATTCCAAGACATGTGTCAGGAGCTACTTGCAGCCAGCGACCAACAGCAACACCTGATCGAGGCGCTGCTCACGCTCGCCACCAGCGAACGCGGACTCGACCACCACCAACCAATCGACCTCTCCGCGCTCGCCAACACCGCGCTGCTCACCGCCCGCCCCGAAGCCGACCAACAACAGATCGAGACCACCTCCACGATCCAGCCCGCACCCACCACCGGGCACCCCGCGCTCGCCGAACGACTGATCGCGAACCTGATCGACAACGCCATCCAGTACAACACCCCCGGCGGCCACGTCCACATCCAAACCGCAACGACCACAGACGGACACGCCCAGCTCACCGTCACCAACACCGGACCCGAGATAGCAGCCAGCGAAGTCGAGCGGCTATTCGAGCCGTTCCAACGCCTCAAGACCACACGCACCAACAACGGCCACAGCGGCTACGGACTCGGACTCTCAATCGTCCAAGCAATCGCCACCGCCCACCACGCCCAACTCACCGCCCGCCCGCGACCAGACGGCGGCCTGACCGTCGAAGTGAGCTTCCCGCCGCCCACCACAGCAACGCCTCGCGCCGCGGGTCCGCACCCGAGAAGTATCGAGGTCGCCGGAAAGGCGATCACCGCGAAAGCTCGCTAGGGCAGGAGCCGGCTTCTCTCTGCTGGGAATTGAGGGAGGCAGACCACCGCGGGTTATCTCGATCGGTTCGGTGGCTGCCGATGAGGCCGAATGGTAATCGTGACGGGCCAACTCCAGCCGCGCGTCGGATCAAGACGATCGGGGAGGAACTGCTGAAAGATGCGCTGCGCGAGCGGGCTCTTGTAGACGTGGTGACGCAAGGCGTAGTGCCAGTGCCCGGCCAGCCAGAGCAGCACGCCAACCGCTAGCAGGATGATCCCGACGAGGCTGTGATCTATCGCGAGCGTAAGCACCCCAAAGAGCTCGACAAGAACGCCGCCGAGGCGCAGGAGCACCCCGCCGGCGATCCAGAAGCCGACGATCACGACGACGGCGATAGCGACAGTAGCGGTGAGCATCAGCGCTCCTTTCAGCCTGTGCGGCCTGTGTCAAAGTCTAGCCGACGCGATCGAGCGTCCAGGGCGATACGCGGTCGTTCAATCGGGTCGAATGGTCCATTCACAGCCGGATCTCGATGCGGTTTAACCCTCGTCGGGGTAGGCGACGAGCTGGTCTACTCGCCGTCTCCCATCATGTCCGCCAAACGCCGCAACTGACCGGCCAGATCAGCGCTCAACACGTCCAAGACCTGCAACGGGCTCGGGTCGATCAGCCGGTAGTGGTGCTCGTTGCCGTTGCGCTCGCGCATCACGAACCCGTGCTCCATGAGCCTTGTCATGTGCTTGGAGACGTTCTGCTGGCTCGTGCCCGCCGCATCGACCAACTCCTGCACGCTCGCGGGGCCGTGCCGCAACCTGTCGAGCACCCTGATTCGGGTCGAGTCGCCGATCACCCGCAGCCGCCCCGCCAGCAACTCGACCAGCGCCGGAGGGATCGGATCAGGAAGCGCGCCACCCGCCGGGTCATATGCTCGGCCGTCAGTCATACCGTCCTCAGCGCGTCGGTGGGTGAGAGTCGTGCAGCGCGGATTGCTGGTAGCAGCCCGGCGATTGCGCCGATCAGGATCGCCGAGGCGATCCCGCCGGCCCACGCCTCGGTCGGGATCACAACGGCCCAGTGCTTGGTGTGCGCGTAAACGGTTGTCGCGAGCGCCCCGGCCGCGACACCAACGGCGCCGCCGATCAGCGCGAGCAGGATCGCCTCGGAGAGGAACTGCATACGAATCTGGCCGCGGGTCGCGCCGAGCGCGCGTCGTAGCCCGATCTCCGAGCGGCGCTCCAACACGCTGATGATCATGATATTCGCGACCCCGACCGCGCCGACCAGCAAGGCGACGGCGCCGAGCCCGAGAAACAGGCCGTTGAACGCGCCCTGCGCGTCCGCGCGGGCGGTCAGCGCCGCAGACGGTTGGCTGACATTAACGTCGCTTGGGCTTTCCGGGTCGGCGGTGTTAGCGAGCACGTTGTCGACCGCGTTGACCTGGCTGTTCTGCGCGCGGATGTAGATCATGGTCGGCGGCCCGTTGGTGGTGGTGCCGTTGGCGGCGGTGCTGCTGTAGCCGAGGTACTTTCTGGCTGCCGGGTAGCCGATCAGGGCGCTGTCGTCTATTTCGGGGGCGAGGACGGCGGGTTTGAGGATGCCGGTCACGTAGAACCACATCCCGCCGAGCCAGACTCGCTCGCCGCGGTAGATGCGGTCGATCCCGAGTCGTTGCGCGGCGGCGGCGCCGAGCACCACGGCCGGCTCGGTTGCGGTGGCAGCGTTCAGGTACGAGCCTTGGGCGATGGTGGTGCCGACTGCGGGGAGCAGGTTCAGGCTCGCGGCCTGTACCTCCAAGGCGTTGGTGTTGATCGACGGGATCAGCGAGCTGCGGTAGACGTTCGCGGTCGAGACCTCGCCCGTGTCGGCGACCCGGGTGACAGGGGTGATCCGCCCGATCATCGCCGGCGCGGTCAGCGGCAGACTGGCGGCCTGGCCTGTGAACGTTTGCCCGTTGGTGACGGTCAGGAGGTTGGTACCGAGCTGGTTGATCTCGGCCAAGAGCCCGGCTTGGGAGGATGAGGAGAGGCCGAGTACGGCAACGATCGCCGCGACCCCGATCGCGATCCCAAGCGCTGATAGCGCGGCCCGGAGCCGACGGGTGCGTAGTCCCACGCTCGCGACGCGGGCCATATCACCGGACCGCAGGCGAGCGGGGATCAACTGCGCAGTCGTGTTCATGACCGATCCTCCGTTGTGCTGCTCGCACTCGCCGGCTCTGGAGGGCTGGCGGTATCTGAGACGATCAATCCGTCACGGGTGTGGACCTGGCGGCGCATCCGGCTGGCGAGGTCTGCGTCGTGGGTGATGACGATGATCGTCGCGCCCCGCGCGTTGAGTTCTTGCAGCAGCTCGAGGATCTGCACGCCGGTCACGCTGTCGAGGTTTCCGGTCGGCTCGTCCGCCAGCACGATCGCCGGTGCGCCAACAAGGGCGCGGGCGATCGCGATCCGTTGCCGTTGCCCGCCGGACATGGTTGTGGGTCGGGCGTGCTGGCGGTCGGCGAGCCCAACCGCGTCAAGCGCCTGCGCGGCCAGCTCACGCCGCTCCCGCACGTCAACCCCGGCGTAGAGCAGCCCGTCGGCGACGTTGTCGAGCACGGTTTGGTGCTCGGCGAGGAAGAACTGCTGGAACACGAACCCGATGCTGCGCGCGCGCAAAGCGGCGAGCTGCCGGTCGTCCAGTCCCGCGATGTCGATCCCGTCGATCCGGACCGTGCCAGTGGTGGGCAGGTCGAGGGTGCCGATAATGTGCAAAAGCGTCGTCTTGCCTGACCCGGACGGGCCGACGATCGCGACCAGCTCACCCTGGCAGACGGTCAGGCTGACGCCACGCAACGCCGGGACCGGCGGCTGCGAGCCGTAGGTCTTGGTGACCTCGTGCAGCTCCAGCACCGCTGGTCGGGCACCGTTCGCGCCCGCCCAGCCATCCCGACTCGTCCGATCGGTCTCTGCGGGCGTGGTGGTGGGTGATGTGTCTGGGGTACTCATATGTTGGGCACCACGATCCGCTCACCGGGCACCACATCGCCCCTGACCTGCACTGTCCCGGCAGCATCATCGAAGGTGCCGAGCGTGACCGCGACCAGCTTGTGAACCCCGGTTGCGTTGACGGTCTCGACCGCATATCCGCCGCCTGAGAGCGCGAGCAGCGAGTCGATCGGGACGATTAGCGCGTGCTTGACCTGCGCGCTGGTGATCTGCACCGTCACCGGTGCCTGATCCAATGCGCCGGCGGCCTTGGGATGCTTGAGCGTGATGTACAGCGGCAGCGTCGAGGTTCCGGAGTTGCCAGAGGAGCTGGCGACGGTGCCGATGCTGCTCACCACCCCTGGCGTGGCCTGGCCGTCAGGGAGTGTGATCTGCACGCTGTCGCCAACCTTGACCTCGGTCTGCTCCGACGCGTCGAGGCTCACCACCACCTGACGATTGGCGGAGGTTGCCTGCATGATCGCCGCACCCGGCCCTGCGCTTGTGCCGAGTGTCGCGCTGACCGTCGTGACGCGGATCCGTCCGGGCAGGAACACGACCTGCCCCTCTGTCAGCGTCCCGGTCTCGTCCTCTCCGAGCTTGTCTTGGAGCTTCTCAAGCGCGTACCGGGTCTCGTAACTGAAGTAATCCCAATCCCAGTCAATCTCCGATCTGGTCGCGTACCCGAGCGCGACCAGGTTGTGGTTCAGCTCGCGCACGTCCGGTCCTTTGTCGCCTTCAGACAGCGAGCGGTAGACGGGCGTGGCGCCGTACAGCAGGACTACCGGGTTGTTGGAGACGCGGTAGAGCACTTGCCCGCGGGAGAACACCGCACCGGCCCGCGGCAAGCTCGTGAACGTGCCCGACGCCTGGTTGATGATGCTGTAGTCCGACCCGCCCGAGGTCGTGTACTCAAGCGTCCCGTCGGCGCTGATCTGCGAGGACAGGATCCCTTTCGTCACCGTGGTGATCGAAATCGGGTCGCTGTTGTCGCTGACGCCTTGCGTCCGCGCGGGGTGCCCGTCGAACACACCGGCCGCCCAGGCCACGACCGCGGCGACCAAGACCACAACCAGGCCGGCCGCTACCCGCTGGCGACGACGCTTGCGCTCGGGGTTGGGCGCGACCGCACCCGACCCCTCTTGGGGGAGGCTCGTGGCCGTGCTCATGCGCCACTTCCTTGCTTGGGTATGTATTTCTCGCATGCCTTGTGCGCGGCCTTCACCTTCGGTGACAGGGGTTGTGGACCCTTGTGCCCGGCGCCGCCGGTGCTAGCGCTTTGGTGCGGGTTGCCGGTCGCCTCGAAGTTCGTCACCCCGTGGGCGCGCATGCACCGCGCGTACGCCTGCACGCTCCTGGTTGTCTTAGACTTGCTGCTGACGTCCGCGGTCCTCGAAGCGGTGATCTGTGCGGCGCTGCCGCAGCCCGCGATCAAAGCCGCTACCAGCAGCACCGCGGCCACTGTCACGCAGCTCACCAGGCGCCCGCGCCGTCGGCTGAGTCTGAGGCTCACCCGAGTTCGCGTCTGATTGGTCGTTGGAGGTGTCTGGCCGGCGTGCATCAGACGAGCCCCGCTGGTGCGCCGCACTTCTTCGCGACCCGCTGGAAAGCCGGCGAGTTCACGTCGATGTTGTTGTTTGCCAACGTGATCCCGATCGACCCGTTGACGATCTTCGGGTCGGGAAAGCTCGGGTAGCCATTTGCGCGGATGCAGGCCGCGGCCTTCAGCGACTTGGTGAACTCCGCGTTCTCCTGGGCTGCACTTACCTTGTTTGTTGGCAGCAGCGACTTGCAGTCCTTCGTGGCGGCCTGGAGTGCCGGGGTGGGCGGACCGTTGTAGCTGAAGTCGCCCTGGCTGTTGGGGTCGGGGAAGTTCGGCACCCCGTGGGAGCGCACGCACTGCGAGTACGCGACCCCGCTGGCCTTTGCCGTTGACCCGTTGTCGCCTGTGGTGTTGCTGGCGCGGTTAGCGGTCGTGGAGGTCTTGATGTGCGCGACGCTGTCACCGGGGCTGCTGCCGCCGCAGCCCGCGATCAGTGCGGCTGCCAGCGTGGCAGCGATCGGAAAGCAGGCCAGCAGGCGCCCGCGCCCGCTGTTGCGCTTAGGTCTGCCGGGCGCCGGTCCCGGCGGATCGCTTGTTCGGACCCGGTTGCTCGCTTGCTTCATGTTGATCGGCCTCCATTGACGGTCGGTTGGTGTTGTTTCGGAGGCGGTTCTACGGGGTCAAAGGTCATAGCCCGGTCACAGTTGTGACCTGGCTGTGACCTGCGAGGCGCCATCGTGAGCATCCCGAACAGCCCGCTGGCCGGCACGACCCCCGGCCGCGCGGCCCGACACGGATGCCATGCTTTGAACTCAAGGAGACCACGATGCGGGTGCTGGTAGCAGAGGATCACGAGCGACTCGCCAGGGCTGTCGCGTCCGGGCTGCGACGGCATGGGATGACGGTCGACGTCGCGCTGGACGGCGACGACGCGCTGGACCGCCTGGCCACGGGCCGCTACGAGGTCGTGGTGCTCGACCGCGACCTGCCGGGCACGCACGGCGATGAGATCTGCCGCTCGCTGACGGCCGAGCGCTCCGAGAGCCGCGTGCTGATGCTGACCGCCGCCCGGACGGTCAAGGACCGCGTCGACGGCCTCGGATTGGGTGCCGACGATTATCTCCCCAAGCCTTTTGATTTCGCTGAGCTGCTCGCGCGCGTGCAGGCACTCGGCCGCCGTCCAGGCATCCCCCAACGCGCCGATTTGGCCTATCGCGACCTCTCGATGAACCCTGAGCGACGGGTTGCCACCCGTGCCGGGCAGCGGCTGGTGCTCAGCCCCAAGGAGTTCGCCGTGCTCGAATGCCTGCTCGCCGCTGACGGAAAGCCGATCTCTGCCGAGGAGCTGCTGGAGCGTGTCTGGGACCGGGAGACCAACCCGTTCACGACCACCGTCAAGGCGACGGTCAACCGGCTGCGGGTAAAGCTCGGCGACCCGCCCCTGATCGAAACGGTCCGCGAGGCCGGCTACAGGATCGGAGATCCCTGATGCGCACGCGACGTCCGCGGCTCACACCGCTCTTCCGTTTGCGGCTCCCTCGCACCGCCCGGCTGCGCCTCACGATCCACTCCGGCACACTATTTCTACTCTCCGGCGCGGCCCTACTCGCCTTCACCTACCTGCTGTTCGACCGAGGCAGCCACGGCAGCAACAGCGCAGGCGGACCGAGCCCGCCAGGCGCAGCCCATCCGCTATCAGCGCTCGGACAGCACACCGGCCACGTCAGCGCAGGTGCCGCGCGCCAGGCCGCCGCAGCGGCCCAGAGCGCCGTGGACAAGCACGACCTGCTGATCGACTCCGGGATCGCCCTCCTCGTCCTAGCCGTGCTCGCCGTGGTGCTTGGCTGGTTCTTCGCCGGCCGGATGCTGGCACCGGTCAAGACGATCACCGCAACCGCCCGCCGAATCTCCGCCAGCAACCTCGGACAGCGGCTCGCGCTGCACGACGCTGACGAGGAGTTCAAACAACTCGGCGACACCCTCGATGACCTCTTCGCACGCCTCCAAGCCGCCTTCGACGCCCAGCAACACTTCGTCGCCAACGCCTCCCACGAGCTCCGCACCCCCCTCACCGCCGAACGCGCCCTCCTCCAAGTCGCGCTTGACGACCCCCACACCACCAACCAAGAATGGCGAGCCACCGCCAACGAGCTGCTCGCCGCCAACGACGAACAAGAGCAGCTCATCGAGGCGCTGCTCGCCCTCGCCAGCAGCGAAGCGGGACTCGACCAGCACGAACCGCTCGACCTCTCCGTCCTCACCGACACTGTGCTGCTCGACCGCCGCGCCGGCGCCAAAGACAAAGGGATCGAGATCACCACAGCAATCGAGTCCGCACCGACCGCTGGCAGCCCGGCGCTCATTGAGCGCCTGATCGCCAACCTGATCGACAACGCCATCCGCTACAACAACCCCGGCGGCCACATCCACATCCAAACCACCACAGCCGCCGACGGACACGCCAAGCTCCTCGTGTCCAACAGCGGACCCGAAATACCAGCGACCGACGTTGCGCGGCTATTCCAGCCGTTCCAACGCCTCAAGACCACGCGCGCCAACGGCCATGCCGGCCACGGGCTGGGGCTGTCGATTGTCCAAGCAATCGCCACCGCACACCACGCCCAAATCACAGCGAAACCGCGACACGACGGCGGCCTTCAGATACAAATCAGCTTCTCCGCTGCCAACGCACCCTGGGATGCGCATCAGACGCCCAACTCTCATCCCACAGGCCACAAACCCGCCGACCACCGATCCTCGAACGACGCTACAACCGGATCTCGATCTGCGGGGTGACAACCGTGGGTTTGACGCCCGTCGCTCCCGCTCTCAGCGCCCGCGCCAGCGACATTCGCTCCAGCGTCCAATACGGCCCACCGACGGCCGCAAGCTCACCGAGCCCGGTGATAGATCACTCGTCGTCGCTACTGGCCGGGCGGTCCTCCGCCGAGTAGGGAATACCGCTGGCCCACTCGAACGATGTGGCGGCCACGGTGCTCACAACCGTGAGGATCGGGAGGACGATCAGCGCCGCCATCACCCACGAGTGCTCTGCGGCCGTGGCGTGGCGGTGGTCGATTGCAAGGACCGCACTGATCTCCCCGCCAAGGAAGAACACGAAGAACAGCGTCACCGGAAGCCGCACGAGGTCATGGCTACGAAATAGGGCCGTCAGACGCGACGGCGGTATGCGATCCGGGTCCTCCCCACCCGCCGCAATCGACTTCCGAATACGTTGCAGTTGCCGACTGCGCAGTTGCTTGGACCACAAGGAGTACCTGGCAAGGATTCCGGGTGGGAGCATCATCGCGACGAACAGCACTGGGATCACCGTCGCGGCAACTGTGTAGAGGTCCGAGTTGAACGCCACCAGGGCATCCTCACCAGGGCCTCAGACAGAACCGGATTGAGGCTCCAAGCGGCCGCTTTGTACCGCTGCTCGCACAAAATGGAACCACAATGGAACCACGACGCCCACAAAAAGCGCCGGATCGCCCGCAACTGCGGGCGATCCGGCTGATCGGGGCGCCCGGATTTGAACCGAGAACCTCGGCCACCCAAAGGCCGCGCGCTACCAGGTTGCGCCACGCCCCGTCTCGGCGGCGGAGTCTACTTCCACCTCGCCTTCGTCAAGTCGATCCATGCCTCGAGCCGCGAGCGGAG
>Ga0335075_10018039_pt1 | contig 10472 bp, 9 predicted proteins | sample Lox_Sample_24_FD_206723 | JGI IMG/M metagenome (GOLD analysis project Ga0335075, IMG submission 206723) | Soil microbial communities from Loxahatchee National Wildlife Refuge, Florida, United States - Lox_Sample_2.4 | ecosystem: Environmental > Terrestrial > Soil > Wetlands | place: USA: Florida... | reverse complement strand
TAGAATTCGGCAAACGTGATATCATATTTTGCTTCAATCGCAGCGCACGAATCACCTGTTTTCTAAATCAGCAAATGACTACATTTAAGTAATAAGTACGGTAATAATCTTGACTTACCTGAAACAGTCACATAATATTCGGTACAAGCACTCGTGATACCAGACTGTGTTGGTCCAGGAACTGTCACAGATGTCGATGTCGAAGATGTCGATGTCGTGGATGGTGTAGAACCAGAGGAAACACTGACACAATATGCTTCATCGACCCAAAGATTTGTGCAGTCACTTCCAATAGCTGGATTCCAAGCATAGAATTCGGCAAACGTGATATCATATTTTGCTTCAATCGCAGCGCACGAATCACCTGTTTTCTAAATCAGCAAATGACTACATTTAAGTAATAAGTACGGTAATAATCTTGACTTACCTGAAACAGCCACATAATATTCGGTACAAGCACTAGTGATGCCAGACTGTGTTGGTCCAGGAACTGTCACAGATGTCGACGTCGAAGATGTCGCAGAGGTCGAAGAGGTCGATGTTGAATTTGTAGAAGCAGATGAAATCCCAACACAATATGCCTCACCAGTCCAAATATTTTCACAGTCACTTCCAACAGCTGGATTCCAAGAATAGAATTCAGCAAATGTGATATTATAATCTGTTTCAATGGAAGAGCAGGAATCGCCTAGTTACCAAAATCAGCAAATGACTATATTTAAATAGTAAGTATGGTACTAGTCTCAACTTACCTAACGCAGTCAGGTAATATTCAGTACAGGCACTAGTGATACCAGACTGTGTTGGTCCAGGAGGTGACGTGGATGTTGTAGAGTTCGACGACGCTACTGTGCTACTAACCAACCATGTACTATTTACTGAGACCACTTGGCTTGTCGTGATCAGGACTGGTGTAACCGTGGTCAGGGTCCAGGTCAAGGTCACCGTGCCGTTATCGCTTGCGTTCCATGTCATAGGCACATATGAGCTCGTTGTCGTTACTGTCGCTGGATATGTGTAGGTAGGTGTCGAAGTCTCAACTGGTGCGCTAGGCGATTCAACCGTTATGGTTCTCTTATAGATGGCATAATATTCTTTTTCTCCTCTTCCTTCTTCTTCTTCTTCTTCTTCTTCTTCTTCTTCTTCCTTATTTAGCGAGCGTCGTCTCTTCGCCAGGCCCTCGCTTTGGCATGACAGCTCAGGCCCACCGGCCGACACGATGGCGCGCTCAACACAGCCGTCCTTAATAAAGAAGGGCAGGTTGAAGTAGACATACGCATACTCAGTGTCAGTAGCGGCAGACCAGTCCCAGCCTGTCAGGTCACCGCAGCCGTCTTCCTGCTTATGCAGGGCGTCGCCGCCGTCTGTAGCCCAGCCGTCAATGTTATATACTTCAAAGGTCCAGCCCCAGCCCTCGTCCCTGTGTACACACGCTTTCTGTTAGTTTTATCTCTCATTATCTAACATCGGTTCTACCATGTAGAGACAAAGCATATCTATGTGACTTACCAAAACGCGCAGTCAGCTGACGCCGTAGGTGTTACCACCACCGTGACAGTTGTGGTAGGCGTTATTGTCTCAGTGCTTGTGACGACAATTGTCTGTGTGCACCCCCCGATTAAAGAGCATGCAACCTCTGAGCCTTCCGCCCACGTGCACACCTCGCAGTTAGACGTGACGCTGGTGATCGAAATTCCAAAAGCCGAAACAGTGAGGGATGGCGCCGAGCCCGCCGTGATTGTGGGCACTGTTGGCCACAGATCAATTGGGTATGTTGTTCCCGAAACGACTGTGCCAGCAGCGGCACGCGCACTGGCGTAGTCTGCACTGATCGATGCGCTCAAAGGACAAGCACCCATCGTTGTAGTTGTTGCAGTATCTTCCCCAGCGCATGTAGTGGTTGTCGTGCAGGAAGTCTGTCATCGAAGTTAGTCTTCTGCATAAAGGCCAGTACATGAATTTCTTACACTTGTTGTGGTTGAGTATTCGGTCATTGGTGCGGTGCTGTAGCTGCTTACAAAGTAGGTGCAGGCTGATACTGTTGCAGGTTCATCGCAATCTTCATCTGGGTTATCATCACCATCACCAGATCCGCATTCTCCGGGAACAAGACAATTGATGCCTCCACAAAGATCTAACGGACAGTCTCCTGCACAACCCAATGGTCCACAGCCTCCACCGCAACCGAAGATCGAACATCCGCCATCGCAGCCAAAGATTCCACAGCCCGGCTTACACCCAAAGATGCCACAGTCACGAGATCCACATCCGGACCCCGTACATGATGGTTTAGGTGTACCCTTCGACATGGTCACGGGTGGGATCGGTGTTGATATTGATACTGAAGAAGTTGGCTGGGGCTGAATGGTAATAGGAAAAGAAGTCGGGTAAAAAGTAATACTCGGAAGAATGGCTGCTACAATCGAGCCACTGGAGGTAGCTGCAGCGCCGGTAACAGTGCCGCTTTCTGTGGGAATGGTAGTTGGCGGGAAAGTTGCCTCATTTGGAGGGAGGGTGAACGTGAATGATGCTGGCGTAATACTCTGGACTGGGTCAAGTATATATGTTACAGTATCAGTTGCTGATACTGTAATTGGCTGGAAGCTGACGTCCGTTATAGTGAACGTTGGGACACTGATTGTTGTTGTGACCGTATAGGTAGAACCTGCCGAGGAAGACAGCAGGGTTGTGGTCAAAGTTGGCCAGGTAATGGTCTCAGTGAAGCCGAGTGGGTAAGGCGGTAGAACAATGATGCAAGGAGGGTCATATGTAAATGATGGGTCGCCAGAGGTCCAGATAGAAGGGTCGACATAAATTATAGAGTCGGAAGTGCTACTGCCGCCATCGCCGGTATAACTCTGGAGGTCAACTGCCCAGTCTGCTGTTCCGCCGAAATTGTAAGTTTGATAGAGGGATTCTCGTACAGCCTTATTACTATCATCCATATAACCAATCCACTGGGTATCATCATACACAACAATGTTTGAATAGCTATCACTATCAAGATAAGTAAGAGGGGATCCAGAAATGTCGGCAGCATCTCCATCTATAGATAGAACAGTTCCATTTCCATCTATGATGCCGTTGATCTCAGCGTTTCCAATATAGCCTGGGGTTAGTGTACATGACCCAGCGTATGCTCCAGAAGCTGGTCCAGTGTATGTGCACATTTCAGTATAGCAACCAGCTGTAGTCATCTGAAAAGAACGACCATAGCTTGATACGCCGACGACCACTTGGTTTGATGGTACTCCAGCCTTGGTAATCATAGATAGTGCGCTGATCGTCTCAGTGAGATTCACATGAGAACGAAGGCAATTACCTTCAGAACAGCCTGGATCAGAATACGCATTTCCATAGTCCCATTGGCCATGAAGATCATAGGTCATAAAGATGACATAGTCAAGAAGGGTTGCCATAGCTTCAATTAGAAAGTTCTGTAGGTACCAGAATGAGGCCGGAGCGCAAACAGATATCGTGGTGCCAGATGGCATCGAGGCTGATAGCAATTCGAGAAACAAGACGTAATTGACACCATCATCGGTTGATCCTGCAAAAGCTCAAAGTCAGTATTTTATTCGAGAAATTTAGAGAAATTCCTAACACATGTAATCATCGAACATGTGACATATTATGAGAGTAAAGTCATGCCACATAAGATGATAAGACTTGAATAGCTTTTGAAAAGAGATAACGATGTGAAAATACGACGTACCTGCAGGAATTCCTGGGATGTCGGGCTCACCAGGATCTATTCCATCGATTAGCAGCGTCCTATGGTTGCAAGTTTGGGGCCTCCTTACATTCCCAGTCCAGATCGATCCCGTCTAGCTCGTATTCTTCGACAAATGCAATAATATTGGACACAAAAGTATGCATGTTTGCTTCTGTAACAGCTTCTCGAAAAATGTAGTAGGTTGAGGGATCTGTACAGAACGCCCATCCGCCTATAGAGAGAATTTTCTTGAATCCTGTCATAGAGATGAAATCGATAAACTGATCCCCCATTGAACTGACATCTAGTGCGAAATCTGTAGTGATCGCTGCAAAGGCCAGATGGACGTGTGTGTATGCCGACAGATCTACACTAGAGATTGGCGCATTCAAGCACGGGCGGTCTAAATTGAACCCCTCAAAGTATCCCACTTTCATGTACTCGGCAGGTGCTGATCCAACGATGATGTTAGTTCCACAGTTAGATATACATCCATTCGTCCCTTCAGCTGCCGTCCCTGGCGCGCCGGTTGGCGACTCGGTGATAGTACAAAATTCGGCAGTTATACCACACTATTCAGGATCTCAGAGTCAGTATGGCTTGTTTTGGAAGTTTTTGAACATAAATACATGACTTAGGAGCGATGCTACCTGTTTTAGCTGTTCATGTCTCACGGCTCTCGAAACAGCCTAGAATAGGGGGAATAAAAGGAACAGAGAATACGAACCTGGCCCCAGATATCGCAACAAGCGTTAAGAGGACATTGGTTAAGAGTAGAAAGGTTTGTCCCTGCCGGTACAACGGGTGTTCCTGGAACTTGTGGGCCACACACAGCATTGGCTACCACAGCTGGCATAGGCGGGTACCCTGTACTTAAGCATATGTTGTTCCCGGCTTGCAAATCGGCACAACCCATCCAGCCCCAAGTGTCGTTATTATAATCTGTTAGCTCATCAACGGTAAGACTATATGTTGCTGCAATCGAAGAGCAGTCATCGCCGGCCTCTACAAGGTAAGTTGCGCATGTTCCATTGGCATAAGGAGAGGGCGCATAGTCAGGCAGCGTGCCAGACGAGCAGCAGACGTATTCTCCTACTGTAAGAGTTGAACATAGTGTACTGCTAGGATTGTATTCAGTAAATTCGGCAGCAGTAATACCGCACTCTGTCGCCAGAGATGCACCTGCAATACAAAGATCAGACGGAGTGCTACTTATTCTAAGTGATTTGTGAGTACTTACATGTATCCCCTGAGACAACCTGAACAGTCGAACACGTGGATCGTGGACTAAGGGCACGTGCAACCTGTGTTGCTGCATATGTGCCGTTACTTGAAGTACTATTGGCCTGAGTAGGACTTGAGACCGATAAGGTGATATTCTGCCATTTATTCGCGTTGTCATAGGTAGTGACGCATCCGCCAGATGCCCACGTCGCTACAGCGTTCTGAACAAAGCCTACATCGGCATTTGCGTTCGCAATGATGCCTAAACTATATCTCGAGCTCTGGGTCTGGTTACTCCCTGCACACAGCTGCACTAACACGCTCTCTGAGATACCATTGCTTTCAACTTGAGTGATAAACTGCTGAAGCACAGATGTTGAGATGCCCTGGCTTTGGATATGAGAACCTGCGAAAATGCCAATAGCAGCCGAACCAGAGTATGTAAACGCAATGGTATCATTACAGTTAGGCTCTTGCTGAGCTAAAAAGCTTGCCATCTGTTGAGATGCAGCCACAAAGTCATCCACAGAACCTGAAGTATCAGATTCGTTGAATGCAATTTGCAGAGATTTTTGAACCTGCGTTTGACTGCCCTTAGAGAGACATAATGTGTCACTCGTTGCGTTGCTGACAGCGCTAGCATTGGCATCAAAACTGGCAGCGCAAGAGCGTATAGTCAAGTGGGTATTTGGATCATCGAGAGAATTGTAGATGGCAAAATTGAGAAGCATAGTCTGGTTGCACCACGAGAGACGATTCACGTCGTGATACACCGTCCAGTTGTTCGGATTGAGACTGGAGTCATCGCAGCTGGCTGGACAACGGCTTGTAACTGAATTGACGATCGAGGGGGGTATAACTTCGCTGCTGAGATTTGATTGGAGGGCAGCATTTGTCAGGCCAAGAGGAGTTGCTGTCTGGGTCGAGATAGGGTGTGCCGCCAAATATGAACTCAAACTGTCTGGTACACTGGCCACCGCTGTGCTCGGATGGGCCAACAATAGAGAGGTAGCCACGATTCTGGCAACGACTAATGATGGAGCGAGCCACATCGTTGGCTACTCAATTGAGGCAAACAGGAAAGGGGATTGAAGGAATGGCAAGCAAAGAGAAGGATAGAAGAGAGAAAGGGATATACAAATACTTCATAGGAACAGACAGTAACATTACAACTCTTAGCAAGGAGAGGGCCGACATGGTAAGACCGCGACCTGGGATTAGTTATTGGTCTTCAGGAGAAATAATTCATCCTCTGCAAAGTGGCACAGAGTGGGGTCTAGAAATTATTGACTATAACCCCTTTAAACGATACCGAGACTTACTAGAAGTTGAATAATTTATCCTTGCAACCAAGTAGTGCTATGACTCTATGTGTATAGTACGGTAGATCCTCCAAAAGGGTATTAGGGCTGAATAAACGTTCCGTTCCGCATGGGGCGCCTAGCAAAATTTAGCGTTTATTGTCCCTGAACGCGCGTAGCCCGGAAGGCTGATATGGTTTTCCAATACGGCTCTGTGCGCTGTAGTAGGCTAGTGCTACCCTCGCCTTTTTTATGACTCTATATAGCTTCACTAGATGCTCTGTACAGTAAGTACTCCCCGTAAATCATTATTAAAATTTTTCCCGGACCCCACCTAAAATTTTAAGGGAAAAAGAAGCATATACCCCTGTTTTGTAAATTAAAGAAGCATATACACCTACCCATTAATAGGTGCTCATACCACCTAATTAGTAAGCTGCGCCCTGATCACTGTGATAGCCCGTCCCCCAATCAATGGCCTTGGTGTTTTGATATTTGTTTACCTTTGCTAGGTCGACATGCTAATTCGCGAGCTCCTGCCCTCATTGTGGCATACCGACGATGACCTCCCTCTCTTCTCTTGAAGAGCTTCCTGATTCTTCCTAGAACGCAGACTGGAAGGAGCTGCGCCATGCCCTCGACAGCTGAGCTGTTCGCGACAAATTTACGTACAGGACTCTAGCAAAAGTCCCGTGCAAGGCTAGGTATACCTGCGCCGACGCGGACTGCCGCTGGACATGCAATGCTAGCAAGCAGGCTGATGGGATGAGGTGTATATGCTTCTTTAATTTACAAAACAGGGGTATGTGCTTCTTTTCCCCAAATTTTAATATTAACTCATATCAGGTAATCGGCCTGAATGCGCGTAGCCCGGAAGGCTGATATGGTTTTCTAATTCGGCTCTATACGCCGTAGTAGGCTAGTGCTACCCTCGCCTTTTTTTATAACTCTATATAGCTTCACTAGATGCTCCGTGCAGTAAGTACTCCGTAAATCAATATTAAAAAAATTTCCCGGACCCCCCCCTAAATTTTAATATTAACTCATATCAGGTAATCGGTGCATAGGGCGCTTAACAAGATTTAGAGTTAATTGATCCTACCTAGGTACGCACGGCACATATGGCGTTCCGCTGCGGGATTCCGATGGCCAAGTGGGATCTTTCATTTACCCCTATGTAAGCTTATCAAGATAATTCAATAAAGAGACAAAAAATATTGACTATTTTTATAGCATATATCTTCAAATGCGTTACTGGCAGTAGCCTTACAGGGTTCTGCAGCTTAATTAAGTCAGTTTTAATAGGTATCACTCCTTCAAAAGAATTGAGTAATTTGGGGGCCGGTTTGTAGGGTTGCAGTTAGTAGGTGCGGGGACTTACTATAGTACAAGAGTATCCCTCTTTAAGGCTCTCCGTGCGGCTAATCTCTGCCCAGCTCTGAATTTACTAACTCTTTCGTTCCTTACCATCCTTTCAGTCATTACTATTCTTTTGTTCGCTCATTGCACAACGATGTTTCCAGGTGCGAAGCTCTGGGCGGCTTTGGCTCTTCTTGTCTCCATCGCTGCTTTTCCCTTAGAAGAGCGTGGGTCGAGTGTTATTATCGGTTACAGGACAGTTAGCGCGGTACGTCGAGATTTCCAATATAGAGGCCGTATTTCATAAGGGGAGACGTATAATATCGCGCGTCCGTTTATAAAATGGGGACTCCTTAGCAGTTGGTACTCTACTAACATGTATCTCGTAGGAGCAAGCCGCGTTATACTATGCCGCTGGCAATACTCTAACGTGGTCTGCAGGTTATGGCGGTACGCAGCTGGGAGAGGGTGTTTACATAACCTCCCAAATTGCAGAATGGCCTGGCGCTGATACAAACTGGGACTGCGCTATCCTCGCCGACTCAGCCGCCTGGAATCTAGTCAACAAGGCATGGGTGCCCGCATCCGACGGCTGTACACCGCTATGGTGGCCTGCAGGACGTGAGTGAATTGACAGAGGAGTTGTATAAACTCCTGTAACCCCTTTGTTCTTTGTCTATCTTGTACTAACATCTTGTCTTCAAAGTCCCCAACAGGGCCGCGTACCTGGCAGAATTAGGCGGCTCGACATTCACAACGTCTAATACTGTGTTACTGAGTCAGATTGATGGATTTCAAATGCTGCAGCTATTAATTCCGCCAGGATTGCTTGGTTCTAGCGGTGGTTTGAGAATCGTTACTCAGTGTGCTGCGAAGACGGATACAGCGGGCATTGCAGATATTAGTGTGTACGGTGCTGTCGACTGGAGTAGTTGGCTCAACGTTAAAGGCGAGGTACAGAGAGTATAAAGAAAGCCGCTTGGAGAAAAATCAAGACTTAAACACAAGATTGAATTGAAGTTGGAGGATTACGTTTGCACTCTTTTCTAAAGTGTCTACCAATTGAGTTCTCACTCATTTCTGTGTACAGGCCACAGCGATGATGAAAATGGCATGAGGGACCGTGAGTCTTAACGTAGAAGATGTGTTCGCTAATGTTAATGCTAAGTACTCACTGTGCTCTGATGTCATGTTGTTAAGCTTAGCCACCAGTGTTTGACATTAGAATTATAAAAGCTTTTATCGCAACAGCAATCACATGTTATTGCACCATTGTATTACTATATGGCGCAGGCTAACGTTACACTAGTCTAGCAGCCCCTATATGGCGTATAGCCGAGCTCTTCCTTCTGTCCTTCAAGCTCCACCTGCCGCTGCATCGCTACCCCTCCCGCTTCTCCCACCAGCTCTCCCCTCTGTGGTTCATTCCTCCCCCGAGAGGAGCGCACTCTTATAGGTGTTGTAAGCGGCGGCGGGCCCGTGCATGCGCCTTGCCCGAAGCAGAGGGTCGCTAAACCCAGGGGGCGATAATACCACGTGGATTTAGTGGTCTATGCCAGCGTAGACTAATAGAGTCACGATCACTAGGACAGGCAAGGCTAAGGTTCGCTGGTGCTTAGCTAGGGAGTGTCTAAGAACTACTGGTCCTCGGAATATAGGGATCATGCCAGGCTTTAATATGAAGAGCTGTATGACTACCCAGCCTGACACCGGTGATCCACGTGACATGCCTGCTCTGCAAATGTTATTTAAGCGAGCTGACCAGCAAAAACACATGAGCCAAAAGGTCAATTAAACGAATAACCAGTTATTCGTTTACTATCAGCAGTTGAATAGCTATCAGACCAAGCTAGTCATCCAAAAATGACACAAAGCAACATTCTCTCCATGGCCGGAATCTGCTTAAGCGAGCTTGCACGTGCTCTCGCCTCGGTGTCGTGGCCGCGTAAAACAGCGCTGGATCTCCGAATCGGGAGGCCGAAAACAATACGACTTGCTGTTTTTCTGTAAAGAAGTAGGATGTATATATCCAAAAGAGTGTTAGTAATAGTACCGTATTAATTGTCATATAAGATGCACCTTTAGTATAAGATGCACCGACTTATAAGATGAGGTTTTACTATGGTACGCCACCAAAATTTGAGCGAGCTGAGTGCAACAAAACTGCTTATAAGATGTCATCTTATATGACAATTAATACGGTAGTTAATATTGACGCTGATGTACGTTGGTGGACATAGGAGAGGAGACACTGCCTCGGGGATCCAGGTATGGACACTTAGAACGGCCAGAGAGAGTGAACGCAGTGTTCGATATTATAGCATGCCGCTCGAATCGTCTCGATACATAAGTGGTTTCGAAAAGAAAATTGGACCGCGGCGACCAAGAAAATGACTACGAGAGATCTCTTCGTCCGCGAGTATCCCAATGGCGACAGGAACTTACTGGTAGTTACGTGTCTGAAGGCTCCGAGATACTGTAATTTTCTCGAACTCCTTGTTTTCAACTCTGCACTCGTAGTTGAGTTCGACGTCAATTCTCGTGATAGGACATACCGCCGGAGCCTGGCTCGAGATTGCGAAGTATGGAGAGCACGCTCACTAGAACTCTCCAGTAATTCTAGGGAAAATAAATCTTTGATTATCAAAGTATTCAGCAATTAAAGTTGTCTGTTGGGTATTGATTGGCCGGCTTATCCAACTCTAGCCGAACAAGGCTAAAACTTCTGCAAGGCTGAACATTCACAATCCAGCAACTTTCTTACATCAACATGGCCACCAAAGTTTTCGTCCTACCTGGTGACCATCTCGATCCCTCCCTCCTCCCAAACCGCCCCGGCGTCCCACTAAAACTCGGTCCCGGCCTCCGCCCCA
>Ga0335075_10018038_pt1 | contig 10474 bp, 7 predicted proteins | sample Lox_Sample_24_FD_206723 | JGI IMG/M metagenome (GOLD analysis project Ga0335075, IMG submission 206723) | Soil microbial communities from Loxahatchee National Wildlife Refuge, Florida, United States - Lox_Sample_2.4 | ecosystem: Environmental > Terrestrial > Soil > Wetlands | place: USA: Florida... | reverse complement strand
GGCCCTTGGGGAGGATGCGAGCATGCAAGTAGGGATTAGCACAGTGGTCTCGACCGCGCGCGATGCCGCGTTCGTGCGTGATGCCGAGCGGCTTGGCGCCGCCTCGCTCTGGGTCCCGGAAACCTGGACTCAGGACGCGCTGACCCCGCTGGCTTACCTGGCCGGCCAGACGACCACCATCAGCCTCGGCACGTCGGTCGTGCAACTGGGCGCCCGCTCACCCGCGATCGTGGCCATGTCAGCGATGTCGCTGCAGCTGCTGTCGGGCGGGCGGTTCCGGCTCGGCGTCGGCGTCAGCGGCCCGCAGGTGATGGAGGGCTGGCACGGCGTGCGCTTCGGTTCCCCGCTGGCGGCGACCCGCGAGACGATCGAGATCGTCCGGAAGATCACACACGGTGACCGGGTCACGCACGACGGCCGGGTTTACCAGCTGCCGCTGCCGGACGGGCCAGGCCGGGCGCTGCGCTCCCCGCTGGCGCCGGTGCCGGTGCCGATCTACATAGCCGCGCTCGGCCCGCGCAACCTGGAGCTAACCGGCGAACTCGCCGACGGCTGGATCGGCAACGCATTCATGCCAGAGCAAGCACCGGTGTTCCTGGATCGCCTGGCCGCGGGCGCGGCCCGGGCCAGCCGCCAGCTCGCCGAGCTCGACCTGGTCATCCCGGTCGCGGTGGAGTTCACCGATGACGTCGAGGCCGCCGTCGCCAAGCATGCCCGCGGCTATGCCTTCACCATCGGGGCGATGGGCACGCCCGAGCACAACTTCTACAACGACGCGCTGACCCGGCAAGGCTTCGGCGATGACGTGCGGGCTGTGCAGCAGCTCTGGCTGTCCGGGCGGCGGGAGGAGGCCGCCGCCCGGGTCCCCCCGCAGCTCGGGCACGCGACCAACCTGCTCGGGACCCCGGCCATGGTCGCCGGCCGGCTCCGGCTCTACCGCGACGCAGGCATTAACACCCTGCAAGCCAAGCTCGACGGTGATTACGCCTCCCGCCTGGACACCCTGACCCAGCTCATCGACCTGGTCCACCAGGTCGGCGCGGAGCCAGACGCCACCCGCTAGCCCCGGCAGCGACCAGCACCTTCCCGCGGCGTCTCCGTACTTGAACGTCTGGCAAATCCCCAGCGGGCCCTATCGCGAAGGCGGTTGCCCGCGGTTACCAGAGACGCCTGCCGCCATTGATTCTGGTCTTAAACTGCGCCCGCTTTGCCCGGTTCGCGGTGAGGGCTTGCCTGGCGGCAGCCGTCGCGGCTCCGGAGCTGGCCGGGGCGAGTGACCACACCCAGGGGACGCGGCCCCGGCCCCGGGATGGGGACTTGCTGGGCGTGCGGGTGATGAGTCCTTCGGCGCGGAGGGATTCGAGGGCGCGGCGGATGGAGGCCATGAGGCTGTAGCGGCGGTCTCCGCCGGCGTCGGGGCCGCTGTGCCAGTAGATCGCGTGGTAAAGCTCCCGGGCGGTCCATTCGCCGGGGGAGAGGTTGCCCTGGAGTGACGGTGCGCCATCGGGCTGCTTCTCGAGGAGTTCGAGGATCTGGCGCTGGAGGGCTCCGTGCCCGCGGCTCATGCCGCAAGTCTAAGTGTTACGTAATGCTTAGACCACCGCTGGCCCTGGCTGCACTTCGGCCCTCCCGGGCCGGTGATGCGGTTCAGCCGGCCGTCTGGGCGCTGGTCCGGGCGAGCAGGAGGGCGAGGTCGTCGCGGGCGTGGGGGCCGGTGCTGGCCAGGACGCTTTCGCACAGCTGCTCCGGCGATCGTGCGGAACCGGCGGCCAGGGACCGGGCGAGCTGGGACATGCCAATGGAGAGGTCTTGGCCGGGTTGCTCGATGAGCCCGTCGGTGTACAGGGCCAGCACGCTGCCGGCGGGCAAGTCGGTGCCGGTGACCGCGTAGTCGCCCTGGGCCACGCCGAGCATCACGCCGCCGGGCAGGTCGAGGAATTCCACTGAGCCGCCGGGGTAGCGCAGCGCGGGCGGCAGATGCCCGGCACTGGTCAGCCGGCACCGCCGCGACGCCGGGTCGTACACCGCGTACAGGCAGGTGGCGCCGGCCTCGTCGTCGTCGGCGGCGACCATGCCGCTGAGCTGGGCCATGATCTGGCCCGGCGGGCAGCCCAGGTGGGCCAGGGCCACGGTGGTGGTGCGCAGCTCGCCCATGAGCGCCGCGGCGTGGATGCCGTGGCCGGTCACGTCGCCGACCACCAGCGCGACCTGCCCGCCATCTAGCGCGATGACGTCGAACCAGTCGCCGCCCACCTCCGCGGCCTGGCTGGCCGGCTGATAGCGGTAGGCGATGTCCAGCCCTGCCACCGGTGGTATGTGCCGGGGCAGCAGGCTGCGCTGCAGGGTGATCGCTGTGGTGTGCTCGCGTGTGTAGAGGCGGGCATTGTCGATGTGCACCGCCGCCCGCGAGGCCAGGTCGCTGACCAGCCGCAGATCGTCCTCGTCATAGGGCTCGGGGTTTTCCGCGCGGCAGAACGCGGCCATCCCTAGCAGGACGCCCCGGGCGACCAGCGGCACCAGCATGAGAGTGTGCACCCCCCGGGACAGGAGGGCTTGCGCATGATCGGACGTGAAGTGGACCTGCCCGCTCATCTCGGCCCAGTTCCGCGCCAGGAAAGGTTCCCCCCGCCAGGCCGCCAGGCCGGTCACAGATGTGACCGGCACCGTGATCAGATCGCCCACCGCGAAGCCAACCGTGGACCCGGTTGCAGCGTCACGCACGGCGACCCGCCGTACCCGCAGATCCCCCGGATCGGACGGCGTACCTTGCGTATCTTGCGGATCTTCGCCCTGCAGCACCGCCTCGCACAGCTCGACGGCGACACGGTCGGCGAGCCCGGGCACGGCCAGGCCGGCCAGCTCCCTGGCCGTGCGGAAGATATCAAGCGTGGTCCCGACCTGGCACCCAGCGCGCTGCAGCAGGTCAAGCCGGGCATTGGCCCGCCGCAACGCCCGGTCCGCCTGGACCCGGTCGGTGACGTCCGTCACGGACACCACCGCCCCCACTACCTCGCCGTTATCCATCATCCGGTCCGCCGACCAGGACAAGACCCGGTGCTCGCCCGCGACGGTCAGCTCCATGGGCACGTTGCTCACGGCAACGCCCCTGTTCATCACCTCTTCGGCGAGGATGCGCTCGGCCAAGACCACATCCGCGCCGGGCGCGACCTCTGAGGGGCGGCGGCCAATAAGCACCTCGTCCGGCAGGCCGACCAGCCTGCGGTACGCCGCGTTGGTGCGCGTGGTGCGCACTTCGCGGTCGGTGATCACCAAACCGACCGGCAACTGGTCGAACAACACGCCCAATTCGTGGACGGAAAGGCCAGAATCAGGAAGCGACGTCATGGTAACGTTCCGTATAACATTACAATTATTGGTGCCTCGTTCCGGTACGTGCATCAGCACCCCTGTTGACCGGAGACGTGCAATCATCAGTGCGGAAAATCGCTGCTGGCCAGCAAGTTTACCGATCCCGGGCGGCTGCCTGATCAGTCCACCAGCACCGGATGGCGCTCCTCGCCAGACTCTGGGAGCCGGAGCGTGATCACGCTACTGCGAAGTAGAACCGCGTCTGGCGTCTGGCGGCCTGCTGCAGGATCGAGCCTCCGCCGTGTGAGCAGCTGACGCGTACCCATTGACAAGCAAGACAGCGCGGCTGCTACATGGCTGTGACGCGGTTCGGCTCTCTGCTCACGGGAGAGATCATGGCTGACGCGATTCTGGACCCGGTCGCCGCGAAGATCAGCCCTGTCCGGGCGGACCTGGGCATGATCGTGGCGCGGGCGGCGGAGCGGTTCGGGCCCAAGGCGGCACTGGTCGCCGGCGGGCGGACGGTGACCTACCAGGAACTGGAACAGTTGTGCGGCCGGGTGGCCGGGGGCCTGCACGGGCTTGGCGTGCGGCCCGGCGACCGGGTCTCGCTGTACTCGCCGAACCGGTGGGAGTGGGTGGTCGCCTATCACGCCGCGCTGCGGGCCGGGGCGGTGGTCAACCCGATCAACGTGATGCTCACCCCGGAAGAGGTCGCCTTCGTCCTCAACGACTGCGGCGCGGCGGTCATTTTCACCAGCGGGGACCAGGCCGAGGTGATGCTGAGCCTGACCCGGGAAGTTCCCACCCTGCGCCAGGTCATCAGCTTCGACCCGGTGGGCGGCGGCGCGTGCTTCGCAGACCTGCTGGAAAGCGGTGCGGCCCCGCCGGTTCCGCGGCCGGAACCGGCGCGGGCGTCGACAATCGGCTACACATCAGGCACCACCGGTCACCCGAAAGGCGCCGTGCAGTCGCACCGGGCGGTTTTCCTCAACACCGCGGCGCTGTTCGCGGTGCAGACACGGACCGAGCGGGATGTGATGCTCAATGCTCTGCCGCTGCCCCACGTCTACGGCAACATCGTCATGAACGGCACGTTCATGGCCGGCGCCACGCTGGTGATGATGGAGCGCTTCGATGCTGCGACGGCCCTGGCTGAGATCACCCGCCACCGGGTGACGGTGTTCGACGGCGTGCCGACCATGTACGCGATGATGCTGGCCGACCCGTCTCTGGCCGGGGCAGACCTGTCCACGCTGCGGATCTGCGCGGTGGGCGGCCAGACCATGCCGGCGGTGAAGATGGCCGAGTGGGAGCGCCGCTCCGGGGCACCCCTGCTGGAGCTGTGGGGGATGACCGAGCTGGGCGGCGCTGGCACCAGCAACTGCAGCTACATGCCCAACGTCCACGGCTCGATCGGGTTCGCGCTGCCCGGCGCGGAGGCCCGGGTCGCAGCACTCGACGACGCGAAGATCACGGTCGCCGACGGCGAGCCGGGCGAGCTGATGATCCGCGGGCCGCTGGTCATGCTCGGCTACTACGGCAACGAGCAGGCGACCACGCAGACGATCGAGCCCGACGGCTGGATGCACACCGGTGACATCGCCACCCGGGACGACGAGGGTCACTACTTCATTGTCGACCGCAAGAAGGACCTGATCATCACGGGCGGGTTCAACGTCTACCCGGCTGAGATCGAACGGGTCGTTGCCTCCCATCCCGCGGTGGCCATGGTCGCCGTGGGCTCGGTGCCCGATGACACGCGTGGTGAGCTGGCCCGCGCCTACGTGGTGCTCCGTCCGGGCGCCACGGCCGCCGAGGCTGACATCATCGACCACTGCCGGCCGCACCTGGCCGCTTACAAGCTGCCCCGCTCCGTCCGGTTCGTGCCGGATCTGCCGAAGACGTCGACCGGCAAGGTGATGCGCCGGCGGCTGAAGACACTCGACACCTGATGGCGTCCGCGCGGCAGCCGCATTTGTGTCCCAGACCCGCCGGCCGGCCGGCGCCATCGGCCCGGTTGTCGGCGGACCGCAGTAGGGTGCGGTGCCATGAAGAGCGTGCAGCCTGAGGTATTCCTCGTCGCCCGTCCGGAGATCGACTACGGCCAGCTCGCCGCGTACCTGCATGAGGTCGGCGGGGACAAGTGGCTGGAGAAGCTCGACCGTGGCGACCTTGACGACGCGCAGAACCTGGTCGAGTTCGCGGGCAAGCTCTGCTACCGGGCCTGGGAGCCGGGGCTGAACCCGAACATCGTCCGGGTCCGCACCGACCAGGAGAAGTACCTGCAGAACATCCTGACCCAGGCGCATGGCTCGGTGCTCGAGCATGTCAGCTTCAGCTTCGTGCTGCATAACATCTCACGGGTGGCCACGCACGAGCTCGTGCGCCACCGGCCGGGAGTGGCGATCTCGCAGGAGTCGCTGCGGTTCGTGCGGCTGGCCGACATCCCGTTCTGGTTCCCGGACTGGGCGCTGGCCGACCCCGAGCTGATGAAGCGGGCCACCACGCTGCTGGAGCAGATGGAGGAGTTCCAGGGCTGGATGGCCGAACACTTCGGGCTGGATGTCGAGGGCGTGCCGTTCCACGAGAAGAAGCACAAGACCTCGTTCATGCGCCGGTTCGCGCCGGACGGCGTGGCCACCGGCCTGCTGTGGACGGCCAACATCCGGACGCTGCGGCACACGATCGAGGCCCGCACCGATCCCGGCGCCGAGGAGGAGATCCGGCTGGTGTTCGGCAAGATCGCAGAGCTGATGCGGGCCGAGGCGCCGGCCTTGTTCGGCGACTACACGGTCGCCGACGGCGCATGGACTCCGAAGTGGCGCAAGGTGTGACGGTGTCGTGACCGCCTCAGCAATGCGGCCCTCGGCTGGCAGGCCGGCCGCGGGCAACCCGTAGGCGCCGAATACGTGGCAGGCGGCCAGGGGCGGGATAGGTTTGCCGCATGCCAGGCATTTCGTATCAGGTAGCTGACCGCACGACGCAGGGATACCTCGCGATCCCGCCGGCCGGCTCTGCCGCGGGTCGCCCGGGCCCGTGGCACGGCGTGGTCGTCATCCACGAGGCGTTCGGACTGAACGACGACATCAGGCAGAAGGCAGACCAGTTCGCGGCGCGCGGATACCTGGCCCTCGCCCCCGATCTCTACGACGGCAGGTCCTGGGTGCGGTGCGTGCTTGGCGCGTTCCGTCAGGTCCGAGCCGGATCCGGGCCGGCCTTCGACGCCCTGGAGGCGGCGCGCAGGTACCTGGCCGCCCGAGACGACTGCACCGGGCGGACGGGCGTCATCGGGTTCTGTATGGGCGGAGGGTTCGCGCTGCTGTGCGCGCCCCGGGATGGCTTCGCCGTGGCCTCGGTGAACTACGGCGAGGTGCCGCAGGACGCGGAGAGCGTGCTGCGCGGGGCGTGCCCGATCGTGGGAAGCTACGGTGCGCGGGACCAGATGGGCACCAAGCACCCGGAACGGCTGCAGCGTGCCCTGACCGTCCTGGAGATCCCGCACGACATCAAGGTGTACCCCGGAGTCGGCCACCGGTTCCTGACCAAGCCGTCGGGCGCGGGCGCCGTGCTGGCCAGGTTCGCGCGGATGACCTACGTGGAGTCGGACGCCGCTGACGCCTGGCAGCGCATTTTCGGGTTCTTCGGCGAGCATCTCGGTTCATGAGGCCGCTGTCAGCAACATGCAGAACGAGATTGCACGACGTGCAATTGCATGAACGATCGCGTGCGCGGGATTGCACGACGAGAAAGTACGCTGTGAGATTGCGCGGCCTGCAATATCACTCGCTGGACGGGCCCGTGGGATTGCACGGCGTCCATGTGCGCCGCGGGCGGCCGGCTACCCGGCTGCGTCAGGTGGGTCGTACCGGATCTGCGCGCCCTGGGCGCGGCCCTCGAGAAGTGCGGCCGCCTGGCGCACCATGGCGTCCGGGCCGCTCACGAAGATTTCGCTTTCCTCACAGCTGGCGCATTGCGACGCAACATAAGGCAGCATTCCCTTTACGCCCTCGAAGTCAGCCTGATGCGACACCACGGGAATCACCGTCAGCGGTGAATAGATCCATTCAAGGACCCGCAGATCAGGGAGATCGTAGAGGTCTTCCTCGGTTCGTGCGCCGAAGTAGAGAACGATCTTCCTGCGCCTGCCGGGCTGGCTGGCGCTGATCACTCCCTCGATGATCGCCTTGATGGGGGCCAGGCCGGTGCCGCCGGCGATGCACAGCAGATCCCGGTCCTGGCCGGCGGATGCGGTCATCTCACCGCATGCCTGGCCGAGCAGCAGCGTGTCACCAGGCCGTGTGTTGTGCACCAGCGATCCGCTCACCATGCCGCCACGCACACCGCGAACATGCAGGTCAATCAGGCCGTTCTCGCGTGGGGCGTTAGCGATGGAGAAGTTCCGCCAGACCCGGGGCCACCGGGGAACCTGAACGGCGAGGTACTGGCCCGGCGTGTAGCGCAGCGGCTGGTCGGGCCGGATCGTCAGCACCGCGAGATCCGGGCGGCGCCGGTCATGCTGGACAACCTCACCGACCCACCACGACGGCTGCTGCGCGGCGTCCCGCTCAGCGGCGGCCAGCATGACCGATGCGGCGCGGCCGAGCGCCGCCTGGAAGGCAGCCTGGGTCTGGGCGGTCCAGCCGGGCCCGCTGAAATGGCGGACCGTTTCGGCCAGCACGGTGATGAAGGGCTCGTAATGCCTTTCCTTCACCCCGAACTTGCGGTGAGCCAGGCCCAGCTGGCTGAGGTATGCGGTGAGCGAATCCGGATTATCGATGGCCCACACAATCCGGGTTAAGGCGGCGAATACTCGCTCCATATGATCATGCATAGCATGCGGAAACATCGAGCGAATCTCCGGATAACGCACGAAAAGGCGTGCGTAGAAGTGCTCCATCGCCGCCTCGGCATTCTCCGTGAGGCTGGAGAAGGCCTCCTCGACTAGGTGGCCATTAAATTCACTGGCGCCGGCCCGATGCGGCGGACGATCTCCATCATGGGGTGCGGTTTCCGGTCGCTCAAGTTTGCCTGAGTCTTCATAATTCGCAGTTTCTGCAGAAAGATACGGATGAGCCTGAGTTAACGAAAAGAGTGGCCCACCGCGGGGCGCGCGACGCCGCCCGAAGGGCAAGCGGGACTGCTGACCTGCGGAGCTGCCCAGGGGAGTGTCATCCGGGTAGCCGCCGTCCAGCGCGATCGCCATGTTCTGAGTCTCGCATCTTGACCTGATGCATACAACCTTTTTCCGGCTCTTGCGGGAGGGAATACGCAGAGTAGTGGAATGCCGTTCGGCGCCTTCCGCGATCATACCTAGTAGCGCAAGCTGGTTAATCGGCAGCTACGCCACTTCATGTTAAGGACGGCTCAGTCCTTGCCTGAGTTAATTATTTACGAGTGTCACGGGCTGTGTCCGCTTGTTTCCGGTTGTGGCCACCGGGGCGTTAGTGGCAAACGGGGCGACTGGGCAGCCAGTGACGACGGTGAGCACCAGACGGCACAGCGCGGACCGCAAGATCCTGCCCGCAACATGCGCGATCCGGTGTGACCAGATGTGATCCGGCGTGACCCGGGCGATCCGGGTGAACGGGTGCGATCCGTACGGTTAGTACGCCGAGCGGGAGCCGAACATCTCAGGCATCCGGTTCGCCAGCGCCAGGTCACCCTCCATCGTCATCCGGCCGTCCAGGATCAGCGGGTAGAAGCTGCTGGACGTGGTCAGCACCCTGATGAAGTCGGTCAGCGGGACCTTGATCGTGAGGGCCGCGTCGGGGCTGCCGCCCCGGTGGACCCGGGCCTGCCCGCCGTGCACCTCGATCGACCAGGGCCGGCGGGTTCCGTCGGCCAGGCCGAGGTCATAGACGATCGCGCCGTTGAAGTCGGCCGCCCGGACCGGATCGAACTGGCGCGTCATCATGCCGAAGACGGCGCGCTGGGCCTTGCTGCTGCCGAAAACCTGCTCGAGCCTGGCGTCCGGCATCCGGTCCACAACTCGCCGCAGGCCGGCCTGGCCGCGCCCGCGCAGTGACTCCCGCGCCGCGTGGCGGGCCTGCCCGGCCAGGTCACGCAGTGGCGCGCGGGCCGGCCGCCCCGCCGCGATCTCAGCGTCCTCGTCGATCTGGTACGGGGCCGGCATCAACCGCGGGCCGTCCCGGCGGGCCAGCGCCTTCTCGACCGCGGCGGCCAGCCGGTCCGCCCTGGCCAGTTCCTTCTCTTCACGGCCGTCGGCAAACCGGGGCAGGACCTCCCGGGCGAACAGCTCGATGCTCTCGCAGATGTGCTCGTGCCGGTTGTTCCCGGCCTGCATGACGAACATCACCTGATCCACCCCGGCCGCCTCATACCGGGAGATCAGCTCGGCGACCTGCGCGGGGGTGCCGATCGCGCCGCGCAGCGAACCCGTCCCGGCCTGCAGCAGCCGCACCGCGAGCGGCTGCGCGCTGGCGGACACGATTTCCCGGGCGAAGCCGTGCTCGGCGCGGTCGGTGCCGAAACTCTGCCACAGGTTGCTGTCGCCGACCCGGTGCGTGCCGGCGCCGTAGAAGTGGCCGAGCGAGTAGCCGAAGAAATGCGCGCCGTCGATGCCGCGGTCGATCGCGGTCGCCTCGTCCGGGTGCACCATCATCGGCAGCACCACGGCGACGTTCGGGTTGACCGCGAAGCCGCGTGGCACGCACTCCTCCGAGGCGATCAGGTCGTAGTACTCGGCCACCCAGTGCGCCGCGTCCTCGGGCTCGGCGAACGAGAACGACAGCGCGCCGATGCCGCTGCGCGCCGCCAGATGGATGGTCTCCCGCCGACTGCACGCCACCCACAGCGGCGGGTGAGGCTTCTGCAGGGGCTGGGGCAGAACGTGGCGCGGCGGCATCGAGAAGAACTCTCCCTCGTAGCCAGCGAAGGGCTGCTCGGCGAACATCCGCGTCACCGCGTCCAGGCTCTCCGCCCACATCGCGCGCTTGGCCTCGCGGGGGACACCGAACCCGCCCAGCTCAGCCGCTGAGCTGGCCTCCCCGGTCCCGAAGTCGACCCGCCCGTCCGACACCAGGTCGAGAGTGGCTACCCGTTCCGCGATCCGGGCTGGGTGGTTGACCGGCGAGGGGGCCTGGACGATGCCGTGGCCCAGCCGGATGCGCCGGGTGCGCTGGCTCGCGGCGGCCAGGAACAC
>Ga0335075_10018036_pt1 | contig 10475 bp, 7 predicted proteins | sample Lox_Sample_24_FD_206723 | JGI IMG/M metagenome (GOLD analysis project Ga0335075, IMG submission 206723) | Soil microbial communities from Loxahatchee National Wildlife Refuge, Florida, United States - Lox_Sample_2.4 | ecosystem: Environmental > Terrestrial > Soil > Wetlands | place: USA: Florida... | reverse complement strand
AAGAAATTGTGGTAGGCGATTACGGCGGCCGTGAAGACGAAAAGTCCGGGCACCAGGAGTGCGAATGCCACGAAGAGGCGCACGAAGAAGAGCGGGCCACGCGCATCGAAGCGGCTGGGGAAGAGGGCGTAGATGAAGACACCGACGGCGGTGAGTGAGAACCACAGCACCACCGTGAGTGGGACGCTGAGGAGCACCGCAGTCCGGTCGCCCATTCCCACGCCCGCAACCAGAGGGGCGGCGCCGACGATGAGCGCGCCGCGCCACGAACGTGCAAACGTCCACGCCATCAGCGCTGCGACCAGCGACGGGGTCGTCATCCAAAAGAGTGGCTTGCCGATGTCGTCGGCAAGACCGATCGAGGCGAAGAGCGGGACGAAATAGATAAATGCCGACATCACCGAGAGCAGCGCCCAGCCGTCGCTCTCGTGGTGCGTCTGCGTCGCCAGCGCCGCCATCGTCGTACCGAGCGTAAGCGAGATCGCAAAGAGGAGCAGCCAGACTAACGTTCCGCCGCGGCGGCGCCGGAACGCGAGCCAGTCCTTCCAGATCAGCACGAGCGGGCCCGAGCCGACGAAGCGATGCGTGAACATCTCGCGGTGGCGGTTGAAGTGCACGTTCTGTGTGAGGCTGCGCCGGCGCGAGACGATGCTGAACCAGCGCACCGAGGCACTGTACAGTTCCGGGATCGCGTCATGACCAAGTGCGAAAACCGAGAGGGAGAAGACGAACGGCAATGCCGCATAGGCTGCAAGATAGCCGATCGGTCCGTCGATGAGCGTAAAAACGGGAGTCGCCGGAGTAAACGGAAGTCGCGTGAGAATCGAGACGAGCGTGTCGTTGCCGAGCGTCGCGCCCAGCCCAAGGACGAGATAGAAGAATCCCACCAGCGTCGCAAAGGCGCCCGAGATCACGAAGAGCATCCCAAACTTCATGCGCCCCAGCAAGAACACCGGAATCTCGACCGACATCACCACCATCGCGGTGAGGATGCTCGCCGCGAATCCGCGCGCGAGTTCGCCGCCGCGTGCGTGCGCCGGAAGAAAGATCACGAAATTCAGAATGATCGTCCAGAGCCAGCGCGAGAGGGTGGAGATGAGCTTGCGTGCCTGTAGCCAGGTGGCAATCATCTGTGAGGAGAGCCCGACGTTGACGAAGAGCAGCGCCTCCGCGCGCGAGCGGAACGCGCCGATCTGCCCGATGGCGTAACAAGCGACCGAACCGCCGAACATCGCCAGGATCGCGCCCCCAATTGCCGTTGCTAGCGCCGGCGTGAGCAGCGGCGTCTCCGGGGCGGCGCTCAGGCTCGCGTGAAGCCGGTAGGCACCCGCGCCCAGCAGCAAGATCCCGTACCCGCCCCAAAGCGCAAGCCGTAGCGGCGAACGGCAGATCTCGAGCACATTGTTGCGCAAAAACTCCCACTCGAGCCTGGCGAGCGCGTACATTTACGCGGTGATCTCGAGAAAGAGGTCTTCCAGCGTCTGACCGGTGGGGGCGGCGTGGCGGAGTTCCGATGTGCGCCCACTCGCCAGCGCCGTGCCGTTCTTCATGATGATCAGTCGGTCGCACAAGGCTTCTGCGGAATCGATGATGTGCGTGCTCATCATAATCGACGTCCCGCCGGCGCGCAGTTCGACGATCAGCTCGCGCAGCTCACGCTGACCGCGCGGATCGAGGCCGATCATCGGCTCGTCGAGGAGGAGCACCGGCGATTGCGCGAGCAGGGTCGCCGCGATCAGCGTCTTCTGGCGCATCCCCTTCGAAAGTGCCTGCCCGAGCGCGTCGCGCTTCTCCGCGATGCCCAGACGTTCCAAAAGGGCCTGGGCGCGTGGCTCCCAACCACGTAGATGTAAACTTCGGGCGACGAAGAGCATGTGTTCCCACACGGTGAGCATCGCGTAGACGTCGGGAGATTCCGGGATGAGTGCGATCACCCGCCCGCGCTCGCTGCCGAGTGCGCGCCCCTCGTAGACGATCGTCCCGCTATCGGGCCGAAGTAAGCCGGAGAGACAGAGAAACGAGCTCGTCTTGCCGGCGCCGTTTGGCCCGAGTAGCCCGAGCACTTCACCGCGGGCGAGCTCGAAGCAAAGTCCATTTACCGCTAGGTGCCCACCGAAGCGCTTCGTCAGTCCGTCGACCCGTAGGACGGGTGTCTCAAGTTGCGATATGCCGGCTCTCCTCGCGGTACTGCGTCCAATACAGACGTGCATAGGCGCCGTTCCTGGCTAAGAGGACGGCGTGTGATCCACTCTCGACGATGCGACCGCTTTCGATCACGAAAATAATATCGGCCGAAACGATCGTAGAAAGACGGTGTGCGATGACGAGGCTGGTCCGGCCTTGGAGCAAGGGAACAAGCGCCTCTTGGATGAGCGCTTCGTTCTCGGAGTCCAGAGAGCTGGTCGCTTCGTCCAAGATCAGCATGCAGGGGTTCTTGAGCAGCACGCGCGCGATGGCAAGACGCTGGCGCTCGCCCCCCGAGAGCTTGTGCCCCCGCTCGCCGACGATGGTGTCGTAACCCGAAGGTAAAGAAATGATAAAATCGTGAATGTTGGCGGCCCGTGCCGCCGCTTCGATCTGGGCGGCGGTTGCGTCGGGACGGCCATAACGCAAGTTCGCGCCAATCGTATCATGGAAGAGGTAGGTCTCCTGGGTGACGATGCCGATCTGCGAGCGCAGCTCGTGCAGGTCGATATCCCGCAGGTCGATGCCGTCGAACCGGACGCTTCCGCTTTGCGGATCGTAGAGACGCAGGGCGAGCTGTGCGATCGTCGTCTTTCCGGCGCCCGACGGGCCGACAAAGGCTGCGACCTGCCCCGGCGCGATGGTGAACGTCACCCCGTCGAGCGCGGCTCGCTCCGGCGTGTAAGAGAAGTGGACGTCGTCGAACGTCAACTCGCCGCGCGGGTGAGAGAGCTCGACGGGCGGCTGCGTACGGGTCGTACCTTCGGGCTCCATCTCCAGGTATTCGAAGATGCGCTCGAAGACCGCAAGTGCGCTGATGATCTGCACCTGTATGCCCGCAAGTGCGGAGGCCGGTGTGTAGAGACGAGCGAGCAGTTGGACGAGCGAGACGACCGTTCCGATCGAGACGCTCGCATACAACGTGAGGTAGCCGCCGCCGAGCCAGACGATCGCCGGTCCGATGACGACCATCGCACCGATTGCCGCGATGAACCAGCGCCCCACCATCGCGAGGCGAACCTCCAAAGCCATCAGCTCGCTTGCGGCCGCATAGAAGCGCTTCTCTTCGAAGCCTTCGCGCACGAACGATTTGATGAGCGTGATACCGGAGATGGAGAGCGTCTCTTGCGTGATGCTTTCGATCTCGTCGCGCTTCTCGCGCGTGAGGCGGCGCACGATATACATGCGCCGTCCGACCGGGGAGAGCGGAAGGATCATGAGCGGAACGACGGCGAGCGCGAGCAACGAGAGACGCCAGTCGAGGACGAACATCGCCACGATCGTCGTGAGCATCGTGACGACGTTGGTCACCACGCCGACCAGCGTCCCCGTGACGACGCCGTCGATGTTGTCGACGTCGTTGGAGACGCGGTTCATGATCTCGCCGGTCTTGGTGCTGGTGAAAAAAGCGATCGGCATTAGGTGCAGGTGAGAGACGAGCCGCGTGCGGATGTCGCGCATGATCGCTTCGCCGACGAACGAGTTCAAGTAGCCCTGATAGACGCCGATGAGCCCGGCACCGAGCGCCGTCACGATCATCCCGCCGACGTCGAACCACAGCGCGTGCAGATTGCGGTGTCCGAGGGCGTCGTCGATGAGCCACTTCGTGAAGATCGGTGGCCCCAGGCCCAAGAGCGCAACGATCAGGATGCAGGCAAACATCAACAAGACTTGGCGCCAATAGGGCCCAAAGAGCGCGCCGATGCGGCGCCACTCGATCTTGCGCCGGATCGTCGGCCGCTCGGGATTGAACGCATTCGACCACATCATGTGGATCGGAGGGCCGCCTAGCATCACTCCGCTACGACCCTCTCGGTCCCAGGGTAGTTGCCCAATGGTAACCGTGCGACAAAGCGGGAACGGCCTTCGAGTACGATGCTCCCTCCGTGTGCTTGTACAACCCAGCGGCAGATTGCTAAGCCGAGGCCGCTCCCGCGTGACCGTGAACCACGCGCAAAGCGCTCGAAGAGGGTCGTCGTGAGCGCCGGCTCCACTCCGGGGCCGTCGTCCTCGACGCTCACCTCGGCGGTCTGGGCGTAGCTACCGATGGTGATCGTCACCTTCGAGACTGCGTATTCCAGCGCGTTGTCGAGCAGATTGCGTAAGAGCTGGCGCAGGCGCCCCTCTTCCCCGTCGACGATGACGCTCGGGCCCTGCAATTCAACGGTGATGCCGCGTTGCGCTGCCGGCGGTTGCATCTGCTGCACCGTTCGTGCGGCGATGGCGTACAGGTCGACGGGCTCGCGCACGAGCGCGCGTGCATCGCCGTGTCGCGCCAAGGTCAAGAGGTCGCTGATACAGTCGCCGGCTTCGAGCGCGTGCGTCGCAATCGTTGCAAAGGCAGCGTCGTGGGACGCCGGATCACCGCCTTGTGCCGCTTGGGCGACGCCGGCAATGACGCCTAACGGCGTGCGCAGTTCGTGCGCGACGTCGGCGGCGAAGCGTTCTTCCCGCCGGCGCGCGAGTTCCAGTGGGCGCACCGCCGCGCGCGCGAGCAAGTAGGAAGCCACCGCAACGATCAACGCGAGGCCGAGGTCGAGTGCGACGAGCGCGAGCATCACCCTGCGCAGCTCGCTTTGCAAAACCTGCTGGCCTTGTGGCGTCGCCAATGCCGGTTCGAGTAGGTCGCGTATGTCTCCGGAGATCAGCAGGTACGCAACGACGCTCAGGGAGACGATGACGATCAGAAAGACGGCGAGATACGAGGCGGCTAGCCGCAGCGTTATCCGGCCTTCGGTATCTCCTCGACGAGCTTGTAGCCCACGCCCCATACCGTCTGTATCTGCGCCGTTGTTCCCGCCGCCTTGAGCTTGCGCCGAAGTTGACTCACGTAGACGTCGACGATATTGCTCGAACCGGCGAAGTCGTATTCCCAAATCCGCTCGAGGATTTGCGCCCGGGAGAGGGTGATCCCGCGGTTGCGCGCGAGGAACTCGAGGAGGCGGAACTCCGTGGTGCCCAAATCGAGGACGGTTCCGGCGACGCGCACGCTGCGGGTCGTCGGTTCGACGGTCAGCGTCCCGACCGTCAGCAGCTCGGTCTGAACCGGCCGCTCGGCGCGGCGCAGCAGCGCTCGCAGCCGCGCGGTGAGCTCCTCGTCGGCAAATGGCTTGATCAGGTAGTCGTCGGCGCCGCAGTCGAGCCCCCGGATCCGGTCCTCTACGGCGTCGCGGGCGGTGAGAATCAGCAGCGGCGTCGCGATCCCCTCGGCGCGCGCCGTGCGGCAGATCGAGAATCCGTCGCGTTTGGGCAGCACGACGTCGACGATAGCGACGTCGTACGTACCCCGAAGTAGGTGGTCGAGGCCGGTGTCGCCGTCGGCGGCGACGTCGACGGCGTAGCGGCGGCGCAAGAGCATCGTGCGGATGGAATCGGCGATCTCGGCGTTGTCTTCGATGAGCAGGACGCGCATGGCTTACGACCCGCTAGAGCCCGGCCGGCCAGGGGAAGCCGAGCGTGAGCGCCCCCTCCCACGTCTCGCCCGGCGTGCCGAAGACCGAGCGCCGTTCGAGCAGCACACGAGCGTGCGGCGTAACGGCGGTGCCGACGTAGAAGACCCAGTCGCGCAAGGCGGCAGGGGCGGCTGCCGTATCGTAGCGAGCCCCGAAGTAGGCATGGGGCGTAACATAATATTTCAAACGCGCGAATCCCCCGCTCGAGCCGAGCGCGTCGCCTGCACCGTCGGCGTCTCGGTCGAGGCCGTACCACTGCTGGAGCAGGACGTCGAAGCGGTCGATTTGCTCGTGCAGGCCCCACCCTAGGCGCTGGTAGGCATCGTCGAACGGGGTTGAGCCGGTGACGCGAATGTTGCGTTCGCCCAGCAAGGCGTCGGTGTTGAGCTCGAGGCCCTGCACCACCGTGGTGCGGGTGAAGAGGCCAACCTCGGGCTGCGCCGGCGAGGTGATCTCGCCGGTTGCAATTGGCTTGCCGCCGTAGGCGGCGCCTTGGTAGGAGCCGTCGGTAAGGGTCAGCATGAGGCGCGTCATGCCGACCTGACGTTCCGCATCCAGGCCGTAGCGGGGAGCCGCCAACGTCAGGTCGTTGAGCCCGACGTGCGTCTGGTCGTAACCGTACGCGGCGAGGTCGTCGAGGCGCTGGCCGGGCGAATGATTGAGCGGGAGTTCGAAGAGCCCGACACGATAGAGCGACTTCGTCTTCGCGTTGTACGTCGTGAGGTAGCCCAGATAGATGCCGCCGGGCCCCCCGAGCGCGCCAAGGCTGTAGTGCAAGAAGGCATTGATCTTCCCGGCATCTTGGTCGGGCAGGATCACCCCTGCGGGTTCGAAGCGACGGTCGCCTGGGCCGGGATCTTGTTGCCACTCGAATTGAAAGCGCACCGCAGCGACGGTCGTGCCGTCTCTGGTGATGCCCGGTAGCTGATAGCCATGTTCGCGAAACGAGCGGCCGAAGGTGTTGAGCTCCGGGATCGCCGTATGGCAGGCCGTGCACGAAAGGTGATAACGTTGCGCGAAAATCGGAATCGCCTGGGCGGGGCCGGTGAGGAGTGCGCTTATGAGCACGAGCGCGGTGCCGGTGCGCGTCTTACTGGACCCGGTGCGCGTCTTACTGGACAATGATGACTCCTCGCATCGGCGCCTCGTAGTGGAAGAAGCAGCCGAAGATGTACGTTCCGGGCTGGTCGGCGATGAACGTTTGCGAGGCGGCGCCGGCGTTGAGTGCGCCCGTGCTCCAGGCACCGGAGAGCGCGCTTCCGGTCTGGGTGAGCGCACCGCTCGTGAACGGATACGGCCCAGGGAACGACGTCCCGCCGATCTTGGTCGCGGTGTGCGCAAAGCCGTCGGTATTGACGAATCGCAGTGTCGTCCCGACCGGGACGGTGAGCATCAGGGGGGAGTAGCCGGCGCCGGCCGACGTCTGAGCAGCCGCAAACGCGGTGAGGCTGACGTCGATGGTCTTGGCCGCACCGGTTGTCGGAGCGCCTCCGGCGCCCGACGCCCCGGGGGTGCAGCTTGCGCAGAAGAAGGCCAGCAGAATCGGGGCAAGACGCAGCTTCATGATGGGCGCAGCGTAGCCGGGGTGAATGAGGAAAGTCTGAACTGCCGATAGCTTTACCAGGCAAGATCACGTTCAGGAGGTCCCGTCATCGCACCGGTCGCGCCGCCGCCGCAAACCGCTTCGGACACCGCCCTCGGGGACGGCGTCGTAGGCAACTACGACGTCTGTGTCTATCGCCGCTCCGGGGCGCTGCTGCGGCATGCTGCGCGCCAACCGAACCCGCGGCCGCGCGAGCCCCGATCGCCCATCGATGCGCCGCCGCTCTTGGATTGCGATATCGAACTCGCGGCACTCCAGTCGCTGGTCAGCGGTCCGTCACCCGCGGTCGTCATGGTCTGCGGCCCCAACGGCTGCGGTAAGACCGCGCTCGTGCGCCGAATCCCCGGCGCCATCTACGTGGATGCCGCCGGACTGAGCGCCGCCGGCGTCTTACACCGCGTCTACGAAGGCGCATTCATCGCCGATCCCGTCTGCGTTCCAACCCCCGAGCGTCTGCGCAAGCTGCTCGAGGGGCGGCGGGAGCCGATCGTGATCGACGAATTCGCAGGAACCGTCGACGATCTGCGGATGCTGGTCGAGACCCTCAACGTCTGCCCCGTCGTTTATACGGCGGTGGAGGCGGAGTTAGTCGATCCCTCGGTCGCCGAATTACGGTTGACGGGACTGCGCGATGCGGCGGCACGCGAGCTCTTCGAACGGGCGTCGGGGATGACGCTCGGCGACGACGATCCGAATGTCGCGCTGGTAAGCGGTCCGCTCGAAGGCAATCCGCTGCTGATCCTGCAGGCCGCAGCGCTCGCGCGAGCTGGGAAACTGCCTCCGGTTCAGAATGCGGCGACTTTGGCGGCGGCGGTCTTCAACGGGATGACTATCGGCGAACAGCAAGTCTTCGCCACGGTCGCCGGATTCAATGGTGCGCGACCCGACAAAGCGACGGTCGAAGCCGTCTCCGGCGTCGCCAACGCGAGCGGTGTGATCAGTTCGCTGGTTGCGCGTCACGCGATCGAGCGCGACGGAGAGCGTCTGTGGATCTCGCCGCTGATGTATTCGGTGACGAAGGTTGCGCCGTCGCTCATGCGCTACGACGCGCTCTTCGATTACCTCGACCGCACGCTGGAAGAAGAGCCGTTGCCGAGCGGTCTGCTCGAGAATCCCGCGGCGATGCTCGTCGGTCTGCGCTTTGCGATGAGCAAGAGCCGTCACACCGCCGTGATGGCGGGAAGCCGGCGTCTGAGCGAAGCGTTGTTGCTCGCTGGGAATGTAGACGGCGCGCGCCAAGCCGCCGAGCTCGTGCGTGAAGCGGCCAACGAGTTGCGCGATGGAGCGATGCAGGCTTGGGCGGCGCACCAGTTGGGAACGCTCTCGGTGCTCACCGGAGATAAACCGGATGCCGTAACGTGGTTGGAGACTGCCGTCTCGCGGCGCGAACGCCTCGGTGACGAAGACGGCATGCACCGCTCGCTCGAAAATCTCGCGCTCGTGCGCGGCGAGCCGTCGCCCGCTGCGCGACGCACGAAGAAAAAGAAAACGGGTGGGGGGAGCATCGGTCGTGATCTCGGGATGATCGTGGCAGCGATGGGTCTAGCGGCCGTGGTCGTCGCAGTGTATTCTCTGGTCTGGCGGCCATCGCACCGTGTTGCGCGTCACGAGCGCGCCGTTAAGCACGTCGCCGTCGCCTCGCATGCGATGCCTCCTGATACCCCATTGCAATTTCCCGGGAATCTCTCTGCACTTGCGGCACTGCGGCCGGTGCCGCGCCCCGCCCTCGTGAAGACACCGGCTGCGGCCCTCGCGCTTGCGCCGAAGAAAGGCGCCCCGACCGTAGCGGCAGCGCCGCCTCCGCCGCCCGCAATTGCGCCCCATATCGTTCGTTTCGCCGCTACCGCGGCAAATATTCGGGCCGGCCAGAGCACGAGTCTGTGCTACGATGTGCGCGATGCGTCCAGCGCGGCCATCGACGACCTCGGTCCCGTAGCGCCTGGAGCCTCGTGTACGAAGGTCGAGCCGCGACGCACCACGCGATATCTCCTCACCGCTTCTCGCGGATCGCAGCGCGTCGTCGCCTCCGCGGCAATCATGGTGAGTGCACCGGTTCAGCGCCGGCCGCTCCAGTGGCCCCGCATCCTGCGCTTCAGCACGACGGCACGCCGCATCATCGAAGGGCAGTACACCCAACTCTGTTTCTCGTTGCAACACGCTACCAGCGCCGTGCTCGAGCCGGTCGGTCCCCTCTCGTCGTCGCGCTCAGGCTGTGTCAACGTCTCGCCGCAGATCGATACTTTTTACACGCTCTACGCGCGCAATGCGAAGGGTGTCGTCTCACGTTCGCTGCACGTGGCCGTGCAGTCCGACGACATCCTCGACCACTAGGAACGGCCTCGAGTTTTAATTTCGTAGCGAGTCGCGCATGGCCGATGCGACGCTCCGTAGCGCGGCGTCGGCGGCGTCGCGCGCGGCGCGATCGAAAGCAATTCGTGCGTCGTCGCGTTGTCCTTCGCGCAAGAGAACGGCAGCCAGCGCAAAGCGTGCCCGCGCAAATGAAGGGGCGTCGGTAAGTGCGATCCGCAGCTCGCGTTCGGCGTCTTCGAGGCGCTGCGCCTGATCTCGGCGAGCGCGAGGTCGTAGTGCGCGGTCGCGTACGCAGGATTGCGCACTAAGAGCGCTCCGAAGTCGTGCAGCGCGGTATCCGCGTCGTCGAGTTGGAGCGCAACGATGCCGTCGGCGTAGAGCGCACGAGCGGAGGTGGGGGCCCGTTGCAAGAGCGCGGCGGCGTCGCGTTTGGCACTGGGGAGATCGCCGCGCAAGAGGTCGACGCTCACGAGGTTGGCGCGAGCGGCCAAGAAGCCGTCGTCACGTGCAATAGCGTCCTCGAATGAAGTCGCCGCGGCCTCATAAGCACCCAACTGTGCTTCTGCCAGGCCTAGGTCATAGAAGGTGGTCGAGCCCTGCGGCTCATCCGGGTGCAGGGTGAGGACACGTTCGAATTCGGCTGTCGCATCGCTCCAGTCACCGCGCTCCTCTTCACCGACACCGATACGCAAGCGTTCGAGGACCTCACGGTGCGTCGCCAATGCTCGAAGCGCTACGGGATCGGTCGTACGTGCAACCGGATGGGTCTGCGGATACGTCTGCGCACATAGCGGCACGGGGAGGACGGCGGCCGTTAGGAAGACGACCAGAGATGCACGCCTACCCCAGGCGCCCCGACCACCGAGCATCTCAGTGACCGGAATCGTCCGGCAGGTCGGCGTCCTTGACGTGAGCGGCTTGCGCCG
>Ga0335075_10018034_pt1 | contig 10475 bp, 10 predicted proteins | sample Lox_Sample_24_FD_206723 | JGI IMG/M metagenome (GOLD analysis project Ga0335075, IMG submission 206723) | Soil microbial communities from Loxahatchee National Wildlife Refuge, Florida, United States - Lox_Sample_2.4 | ecosystem: Environmental > Terrestrial > Soil > Wetlands | place: USA... | reverse complement strand
TTCTCAAATTCGAAGTTAGTCAAGAAGCCTAGGCTTCCTAAACTAAAGGACAAAATCGGAGGGACAATGCGTTGAAAAAGCCAAGAAGTAAAAAGGACAGTACCATCTCCACCAAGTGTGAGCACCAGGTCGAATTTTTCCGGTTGGCTCCAACAGAGGTCAGGTGTCCAATACTTCAGCATATGCTGAAACCGGGGCTCTGACTCGAGGAGACTGGCGGCTCCAAAGCGCTTGGAATTCCGTAACTTTGCATCAACATAAACATTGACGCCTAAATCGGACCCGTATCTTGGGGTGCTCAGCAACCATTCAGCGACCTCCCGTGTCAAGCTAACTAGGTTATTGTCTCGTGCTTTGGTGACAATCATGATATTCCGTACAGCACGCCTGATGGGACGACGCTGTAGTTGCTTAGAAACCTCACGGACACCAGTAGCTGTCTGCATGAGACGAGAATGCGACATCCATTCATCACCTTTGATCTCCTCCAGAACCCTGTCGATGTTGACAGCGTCATCAAAACGCTGATGGTAAAAGCAAGGAGACTGCAAAGCAGGAAAGCGAGCTGTTCCTGGTGTGTTGATCTTTAAGGCCGACATGGCTAGATCAGACAAGGCGGCCGACAACTTCTGAGAGGAGGCTGTGCCCGGCCTGCTCTCTCCCCCATTCTGTGCTGCAATCATGCTTGATAGTGTCGAAGCGATGGAGAGATTCTGGGGATTGTGGTTACGGCCAGATGACGCCAGTGCTTTCATGATAGTCTGTCTTGGGATAGACTCGACAGAAAGAGCGTTTTTCCGGTGGGCCTGAAATGATCTCGGTGTCTTAGCTGTAATTGGAGATGAGGGAAGTGAGGCTGTTGATTCGTTCGAGGAGTCCTTTTCTACAGTAGTTGGCGTACAGAAAGAAGCTGACTGGCCATCTTCGTTTATGCAGTCGGTGGTGTTCAAAGGACCTAGTTGGTGGGCATATTCATGTAGTAGTGAATTTCCAAGGCTTGATGGGCAGTTATTAAGCTTCACCGGTGACTGAGGCTCAGACTTAGACGTGGGGTATTCTTCAATACTGGGAAGGGGAAGATTATCGGGTTTAGTAAGGGCCGGATGTATGGCCGTGGGAGATCTTAAATCCATTGCCCGGTTTGGTTCTGATATGTTGTATGACAGGTTATGGTCGAATTGAAACCCAGAAAGAGATGAAATGCTATGCGGCCCACACAGCAATGGATCCTACGTGGTACACGGGATTTCTAGGCGGTGAGAAATTATTTCGACGTTGCTAACTCGACAATGTGTTTTTCTTGAGCCGAGCCGAAAACAAAGCGGCGGGAAACACCAAAGGTGCGAACGTAGACCTTTAATTCCGTTCAAATTAGACTTCTATCGCAAGAATCAAACTCCGTCCTGTGAATCGAGAGATAGGAAGTATTTAATATATCCCAACATAAACCAATGGTCTGTCCACGTGCGAGGGCATATCAAGTTTTGATCTGAGAAAATCGAAAGTGAGATCTAAATGCGGACTTACAAATGAAACGCAAGTGAAGGTGTGTGACGCACCTGGTGACGGGCTAAAGGAGGGCGGAGAGGTACCGCAAATGTTGGTGATACGGCAGATTAACCGCGGCCGAACTGTTGAAAAGTGATGAGTGATAGTGATCGGTGCCCTGCAGAACGCCCTAACGGATAATTGTTGGTGTCCGTGTGATAGAACTATCGAAAAAAAAAATGTGACCGACGTTGAAATAATGTCAAGAACGAATGGGTATCGAGAAATGAATGTGGGAAATGTGCTCCTCTAAGTGACGCCCGAGTCTATGTGAATGAATTGACGCCCGGTTTATGTGATGCAGAATGATGAATGGTCTATGTGCAGAAATAGAACATGCTCGAACAGAACGCCCAACAAATTAGGAAAGAAGAGAGAGGTCAAGTAGGCATCTGCAAAAGCTTCCAGAGCTCCGCGGTGTACCTGCTGCCGAGTGCGAACGTGGCCTGGTGGAATGGAGATCGAAGTGACTCTGCGAGGCTTGTGCCATTATGTACTGGATATCCAAGATCCATTTGGGACGGTGAAATAGGAGGCCAGGCGAGCCGGGAGGATTGTGAGACAGACGCGACGCGTTGCAATATTAGTTCACGGGCTTCAAGGCCGTTCCAGCGCAGCGCCAAGTCCGGTATGCTCTGCAACTAATCATCATCGATGTGATGTGGGCCTTTTTTTCGTCAAGTCCAAGTCTTAACATGTTCGGGCTTTCTTGTCCTAGGTCCGGAGCTGGAGATCATACGCGGTCGGCACTACCAAGTGCGCAGTGCGACCTGCAATATCCTGAGCAAGGTTTCTCTCAAACATCGTCAGAGATAAGTATAGCTCGAGCCGCCTTCACAACCCCCACGTGGCCCCGTAGTAGGTGCTCAAAATTCGAATCTGATGTGTTCTACTGTGTCAAAGCGATGGAGCCTGTCACAGATCTCTGGTGCAAGCTTAGGCGGCATTTAGGCTGAAACCAAGCGTGGTCAGGGACGTATCCGGGAAAAGGAGATTTCACATGGTTTTGACATTTGGTACTGGCGAGCTTTAAATGACGGGGAAGCGCCCAGGAGTGATATCAACTTATTCATAACTGGCTTTAGAACTTAGTTTATGTGCATTGATTTCACTTTAACGTCGAAGAGCTGTTTTGCCCAGAGACTCATGAAGTAGAATGATTTTTAGAAGCCTCTTCATTTGTCAATATCCATTCTGAGCTGTATGCTTCTGCCATAGTCTATCTTTTGGGGCTGCTTCGAGCAATAGTCAATTTCCGACGACTGACTCTATTATCAGCAGCTGATCCTTAAAGTCGGCTTCGTATTTGACCTTCTCAGTCAATTTATCTGTGACAGAGTTCGCTTGTGTCCGGGACAAGGTCTATAACAGATGATCTCGGGCTATGGCCGATATCCTCTGACAGAGGTGCTGCTTAGTGCAGCAACCTTTAGGAGTTGTTACCAAAGGATAGAGAAACCCAAAGGTGTTGTTAATTTGACCATATTCATTTTCTCCACTTCAAATCCGAGGCCACCTTTTCTTCTAAAGTCGACCTTAGAAATCCAGTGAGCCCACCATTGCCCTCCTCACCCTCGTCCAACATAGCATCGACATCACCCGCTTCCCCACTACCACAGCAGATGTGCCGTGCTTTCTCAAAAATCAGATCCCAGTCATCTATGTTGAAGTCCCCCTCACTCTCGTCAACAAGTAGTTCACCATGGGAAGTGAATGCCAAGACGTGAACAGAGGTTGCTTGCTGTATCTCACGAGTTGTAGGATGTTGAATGATTTTTCCATCGTCCATAAGTGCCAGCAAAGACGAGGTCACCGTCATTGCTAGCGGCATTGCAGCAGAGAGGAGTGCGAGCACTGAAGCTTGAACCAAGGCTGGGAGTATTGGTAGATTCTGAGAGGGGAAAAAACAACAGGTTAGCTTAAATAATAGATGGATCTGATAAGATAGTAACGAACTGAAGAGGCTTGGTTAAGCTTGAAGCCCATAGTGTCGTTTTCTGGCGTGCTGGTAATCTGCAATGTAATTTGAATCAAGGTCCGCGGGAAGTTATTGATGAGAATGATATGACGCAAGGTTGACTGGAGGATAGACTCGAGATGTCGCTCACGAGTACCTTTACCCAGTCAGCTATGGAGTAGGTGTACCTTTCATTCCACATACCTCCGACGCCAGCTGCAGGCCGAACAATGATATCCACGACTGCTTCTTCGGGGAGTTCATCACGCCGCTGTACTTCGATTGGGCCGTTGACAGATCCAATAACCGTGTAACCATTCTGTGAATACGTGGCAGATCCGTCAGCGCGATGCAGATTCGATAACGTAGCTGCTGGCGCTGTAGAGGTAGTCATGTTAGTTAGTAATTGCGGCGTTGAATCGATCTTTCCTAAACTGCAAGGAGAATTATGACGCTAAAGCGCGGGTTTCCGAGAAGGCGTGGAATCATTCCGCTGCCAGCCAGGTCCCAAATACTAAGGTAGCTTCATTGTTCACAAGCTTTCTTTCTGCGTCTCAACGCCACAAGCATATTATGGCGACAAGTACAGAAAGCTCCACGGACCGTACAAAGCAATCATCTGCGATTCCCGATCTTCGAGATCGCCTTCCTAAACTCCAGCCTCGACGTCGAAATCAACCCACCTCGAATCCGCTACCCGTGCCGCAAACCCCAAAACTCCCTCCGCCACCCGAAATACCCCATCTGACGTTCAAGCGACCTACAAGACGAATTCTGTCACCGAAAGATCACGAAATATTCATTGCCTCGCCCACATATGATCTTTTGCTAGCTTTTGTGTTTGGTCTCGCCGAGTCTGTGGTCGACACACCGATATCAGCTGTCTTGAAAGACGATCTGAGCCCTGTGGTGACGACCACCCTTCATATACTCGAACAGGTTGAAGATGTGGTCAAGCGGTCACCTCCAGAGGACCAAAGCGGGTCTCGCTTTGGCAATAAAGGTTTTCGAGATTTTCTCGACTTGGCAGCAAAGGAACAGTCTCTCTGGCATAAGCAGCTGGGCATTAATGAGTCCGAAGCTATTTCCGAGGTCTCTACGTACCTTCTGCAATCGTTTGGCAATTATACACGAATAGATTACGGCTCCGGCCATGAGCTGAACTTCATTCTCTGGCTCCTCTGTCTGTATCAGCTGCGAATTATCAAACCCTCGGACTTTCGCCACCTTGTTCTGCTAGTCTTTATGCGATATCTGACTCTTATGCGAGTCATACAATCAACATATTATCTTGAACCGGCAGGCTCACATGGTGTTTGGGGACTGGATGACTACCAATTCTTGCCTTTCCTCTTCGGCGCTTCACAGCTTCTTCATCACCCATTTATCCGCCCGCTTTCCATCCACCAGAGTTTGATATTAGAAGAGTATGGCAAAGATTATATGTACTTGGGCCAAGTGAATTTCATCAATAGTGTTAAAAATATAGAGGGACTGCGTTGGCATAGTCCTATGCTTGATGACATCTCGGCCGCAAAGAGCTGGGAAAAAGTTGAAGGAGGCATGCGAAGAATGTTCGTTGCGGAGGTCTTGAAGAAGCTTCCAGTTATGCAGCACTTTCTTTTCGGATCTCTAATACCGGCGGTCGAGGGTATGAGCAACGAGGAAGAGCTGGGAGTTCCAAGCGAGGAGAATGAAAGCGAGGGGGGAGAGGTAGTCATTATGCAGGATGGCATGAAACATGTGCATCAAATGAACTCCTGGGGCGATTGTTGTGGGATTAAGGTTCCTAGCAGCATTGCTGCTGCCGAAGAGATGAAGAAGAGGATGGGAGGGAGAGGAGAGAGCTTGAGAAGGATACCGTTCGATTAGCTCTCTCGGATGTTAGTAATAAATTTGTGCCTCCAGAAAGACTGGCTGAGGAGCGTAACTTTATGATTGGTTTAGTATTAGCCTTGTAAGCATTCTTGAATATTAGGTAGGATTCCAGCGCAACATCGGCGCTAGAGAGTGAGAAAACGGATATTTGTCGATAAAACAGCCTTTATGACGAGCGCGATTTCCTTTGCTTAACCTAGATTATCCCTGGTTGCTGGGACATGAATTTTTGTGGGATGGTGGTCATGATTTGCTCATTACACAAAGCTTTGGTCCAAATCAGGCGAATACCTCGACAAAATTTCGCTCGTCTCCCTTCGAGCACCAGTTTATAAAGTCATTTCAAATCGTCCGCTGGATCAGTTGTATGCTTCTGACGTCTTGATTTGTCTAGCAAACTCGAGCCGTCCTGAGAGTTCTTCGTGGACTACACCTATACTGTTCATACTTGGTCTGTACCGGCTCACTTTGGATTAAGACCAGCCCACAACGAGTTCAGGCTAAGGCATACTGAACTCATACCGGTTCAAAATGGATTAAGGGGAACACTAACGACAAGAATAGCATTATCAACGACAAGTGACATAGCGATAGGAAGATAAGCTCTCCTTGATTACACAGACTCTGATTTATAACGAAATGTCCTCCTGATTGGGTCGTGTTATAATCTCAATCAACGATACCATTGTTAATTCCTATGCTCATCTAATATGACAGAACATTAAGCATCCCGTCCCTCTACCCAAAATCCTCGGGCCACAGCAAAACCTAGTGTAGAGCCATAATCTAGCTCGTTGGCATGCCACACCCAAGATCATACCACATATTCGGTACTTGAGGAATAATCATATTAATGCTCTGCGCTACACTCTCACTATAGAGATCACACCGCGGAGCATCAGTGCCAGGCTCCGGGTAGAATTCAATAGAGAGGCAGCCCATATCGATGCCATAGATGCCCTGTGGACAGATGTATTAGAGATCCTTCTGAGTTATCACCTAATAGCTGGGGTGTGGAAATGGAAAGGAGAGAAGAAGAGAGAAAAGGAAAGGAAAGGAACAGAGAGCACTTACGGCACAAAACTCAAAGCAACTCTGAAGCGTGATGTCTACTCCAGGACTGGACTCGACCAGTTGGCCGAGGAAGAAATCGCCGACGGGAAAGCCATGGACACCGCAGAGGAGTGCCTGCGGCAGTGGCGTGCCGGTAGGAGCGTTTATGCCGGAGATGGTAGTAGTGGCGCTTAGAATCGGGTTGCTTGTCAAGGAGCCACTGGTGGCGATGGATGATGAGGCTGCAATGAAGACAATTGAGGATGATACTGTGATGCTCGTGGCTTTGTGATGGGAATGGTGCATTTGGGTTTGCTTGTGCTTATGCGTGGTAAATGGGATTATTATAAGGCTGGTGATATTGGTGTATAGAATGGAGTTCAGGGAAGAGGAAATTGGTAGACCTGTTGAGTATGCAGTGCTTAGCAGATTGCTGATACTAGTAGTACTGGTATATGATGGGGAGATCACAGCTGAGGAGTTTAGGATCCCAGTTGGGTATCCAGTGCTCAACGGAATAGTGATAGTGGAGCTGTTAGTGAAGATAGGTGAAGTGAAGGTATAGTGCCTTGTTGGATGAGAATAACTCGTGCGATATTGGGTTATGGTCGTGTCGATAGTAACGAATATAGTGGTTGTGAAAGGAACAGTACTGGTTATCGGAACAGCGCAGGAACCAGAATCAGTTGAGGAGCCCGTCCATGAGTCTGATTGGACGTCCCCATCATCACTCCACGAATGGTGGTGTTGGCCCTGGTGACCCCAAGAATCATCGCCATCAGTACTCCCTTCCCACCACCAGCGCCGTTCGAGCTACGCTAGTCATCAGCGTCGAGCATATTAATTCATGGAGCAAGGAACAAAGTATACCAAGTCTCCAGCAATTTTGTTTCGTGGAGCGGCAATCACAGTTGTAGCTAGAAGTAGAGCTGTGCCCAAAATACTGATAATCCGCATCTTGGCAAATTTGATGCGAGGCAAGGAGATCTAGTAAAAGACAATATCGGTGAGAAAACTCAGTGTCGCAGAGAGAGAGAGAGTATGTGTGTGTGAGTGTGTGTGAGTGTGTGTGATGATGATGATGATAGTTGCAACATCAAACTATGATGAGAGTGATTCATGTTATATAGTTCTTCCATTGTTTGGACACCGTCCCAATAAACTCTTCATTAAGGGTGATTGAAGGGATGAGGCATCTCGGTAAGGGAGGTTATGCCGGGGAAGCAAGGCAAAGTAATTTGAAAGGGACAATATAATTTCAACTATCAATCGCAATCTGATCGTATCAATAAATTGGAAAATCTGGGAAAGCAATGGAAAGGAGTGCAATTTATAAGGCACATTTACTGTATTGAATTTTCAATTAGGATGAGACCACCTTAATACCTGAAGACACTATTGCGTGCCTATGCAAGTCCTTGATAACGATATTGATTGAAAAAAATGCAAAGGGTATCGTGATCGTTGCTCATTAGGACGATCAGAGGTGAGGAAATATAGGGCCTCGCCCATGCTCACTGAAAGTCCGATATATAGCATAAAGCCCAAGGAGGTTTCCTCAGACGGAGATGACGCTCAGATAACCATCAATAATATTCATGATTGACTACACTGAAACTCCTGTCAGCCTGTATGTACTTGTTCCTTGAATGCGATCAGTCCTCCCATATCGTTTCCAGATCTAGATCACTCCTCCGCTCAGCACCACACACACTCCACCTTTTCCTCTTATCCCGTGAGCCGTAAGATACACCTAGTGTCCTTCCTCGGAAACCACTGTCCAAACTGCTTGTTCTTTTATTTTCAAGAGCAGTGTCATCTCTATCTTCAGCGTCTGCAGCAGCCTTCAATTGCGCAATTCTCTCTGCCTCAAGCGCTGCTTCTTCAGCGTCGGGAGAATCCTCTATAGTCTCTAAGCTGGAAATGCTTGGACTGCGCGATCTGACCGAGTTAGGTGTAGAAGGAACTGATGATGACGTGGATGAGCCAGGATAGTTATAGCCGCCAGAAATGGATTCATTGAATTTGCTGTTCTGATAAGTTGGGGAAGATGTGAGGGGTGTTGGCGTTGTCGGTGATAACCCTCCGGTCGTGGAATGCTGGGCACTGATATTTCTTAATGGAGATGCTGGGCGTCTCCTGCGCGGGAATGTATTGTGAGGCATCAGACTGTTTGGGGAGCTGCTTCGCTCGTGACTTCTAGGCGTCTCGTCGTCCTCCGCAATAACTGGAACTGTCTCGCCGATGACTTGTGCACGACTCGAAAATCCTGGAAAGACTTCGTCAACTGGTTTCCTTGGCGTCCTATTTCGATTTGGTGACCCAAAAGGGCTCGAAGAACGCCGGGGAGATGATGGGGATGACATATACAGATGACCGGAAGAATTAACTCCAGGCATTGACTGTGCGCGTGACATTGGAGCAGCAAGAACACTTGCAGTAGATCTAGATCTTAAGTGACCACGCGAGTATGGAGATATATTCCGGGGATGATATGGTAAGGTTGGAGAAGGATATCCAGGAGAGTGCGGTGAAGACGGTGTAGGGTCAGTCGACCGGCGAACAAAGGGAGGTTTCGAAGGGTCGCTATCATCTCTGTCGGGGGCCTGGCTGCTGTGCTGTGATACTTCGTAGAGTCGCAGGGTAGGTCGTGGAGAATCCCTGAACTCGTCCATACACTCTGTCTCTGGGACGGGCTCCATGGTGAATTGGGATCTCTGTTGAGCTCAGGTTATTGCATGCGAAGTAAAGACATTTGCTCTTCCTCCCCAGAGGTCGAATGAGAGTTGAGTTACGCCAGTGTCTCTCCTGTATCCGCGTTGTATTCTAGAATACAATCGTAACCAAAGCTTTGTTAAGAAGTGAAAAGGGCGCTTTTGATCTAATAAACGAGATGTTTCTGGTGAGTGAGACTTTATGACTGAGGCGCCTCCGGCGGTTGCAGCAATCAGAGGTCGCTGTTTAGGTTCAAGGCATTAGGACAGCGGTTGCAGTTCCCCACTACTCCTCGATTCTGCCGTTTGCTCTGTGATGGAAGGAATGAGACAGCTATTGCTCAGCGGCTCAGAAGCGCTGAGAGGCATGTAGCGTTGCTACTATTGCTCAGGGTATATGTGCCCAGCTTCGTCTTCTCTCATGGCTTTCGAGGGTATTCGCAGAGGCCCAGATCTCGGAGCAATATTTGAAGTTGGGGTCTTCTGGCATTTGCGTGGAGGGAGGCAAGGATTTCAGAGGCGAGATTCAGGGAAGTAAGATCAGCCAATCAAGTCGGACACTCAGGGGTTGCCGCTCAAGAGAGCATTCAATCAGAAGCCGCGCATAGCGACCCTTCTTGACACATATCACACGGCCATTTGCTTCTCACTTATTCATGCAGCGCGACCTTTCGAGGCACAGCAAGAGGACAGACAATATAGTGTCGGAATCTAGTGAAACCGTACATATGCGGGCACGTCCGCATTTCGAGATTACGCTTGTTCAGCTCTCTTAAGAGTATTCATATGCAGGTCGTAGAATAGAGTATGTACTAGGCACAGCCTCACCATATGATGTTTCATCCTCCATACCGGCCATCAGCTCCGATTGTGGCCTCTTTCCCGCTAATAGTTATTCCTTGGCAAGGTTGTTTGCATATACTGATACACCAACAGCGGAGATGTCCATTTAAATATCCGCTGAGTAGAGAATCCCAGCATAACAGTACGACTGCGTACTACGTATATGTCGACCGTTTTAAGGAGAAGTACAACCATAGTCACTCTGCATTCCAAGTAGGTGGTCGAGAGAGATGCGCGCAGCCGTAATAGTTTGCATCTATCAATTCTAAATGATCATTCTTGCGAACGGGTTTGTCTCCTATTAGAGTGCTAGCGGCCCGTTTGTTAATTCATTGATAGAATAAGCATACATAGCGGACCATTGTTTTTGGTGCCAAACAAACACGGACTCGTAGAGACCTAGAATACGGGCTGAAGTAATGCAGATCCAATTTTGCAAATAAAGGACGTCGAGGCTGATTATTTATTCTCATCTCATCTTA